>WNFF01018065.1_pt1 | contig 10053 bp, 8 predicted proteins | sample 5400441 | NCBI WGS metagenome assembly WNFF01 (sample SAMN13153345, study PRJNA577476) | soil metagenome | isolation source: 120 cm saprolite under Douglas fir tree site 2 hole 3 replicate 1 | place: USA:California | collected 2015-04-18 | reverse complement strand
CCTTACCACTCAGGACGGAAAGCGCGTCTTTCCCAACGCCGATGTCTTCGTCTCGAAGGCCGAAAGCGATTTTTGGCTGTCGCCGGAAATCGCCGCCAAAGCGCCCAAGGATGTGCAACCGTTCTTCCAGAGCGCGCAAGCCATCGCGGCGCCGTACGTCAAGGCCGGCAAGTGGCGCACGTTCAGCGGCTCCGAATCGATCATGGAGGGGGTCCAACTCGTTTCATTGCATGGTCACACCCCGGGACACACCGGCTATGAATTTTCGTCAAAGGGACAAAAAATCATTTTTTGGGGCGACATCATCCATGCACAGATTGTCCAGCTGAGGCATCCCGAAATTACAGCGGCCTTTGACATCGACCAGGCCGCGGCTGCCGCAATGCGGAATCAGTTGTTGCCAACGCTTGCGCGTGAGGACATCTTGATCGCAGGGCCGCACATGCCATATCCGGGCCTGGGCCGCCTTCGCAAGGAGGGGAGTGGATATATATGGGCGCCGGTGATATTCACCGATCAGTGGGCCGAAAGATAGAGCGAGACCCGGCGTGATCCGTAGAAGCAGGCGCTCTCAACAGTTGTTCAAGGTTCTATTTCTTCATGGCTGTGTTCTATTGACTCTCATGCAAGCCACTCTCGCAAAAGACCAGCAGGGCCTTTCAATCAAGGTGTTCACTTCCCCTGACGATCAGTTTTGGACCAACTCCATTATCATCGAGGGAAACCGTGAGGTGATGTTGGTGGATGCGCAACTCACGAGAACCAGCGCCGAAAAGGTATTGCAGGAAATCAAAGCGACGAAAAAGCCGCTATCAACCATCTACATCACACACGAACATGCCGACCATTTTCTCGGTCTGGAAGTCTTCAAGGAAGCGTATCCGACGGCGAGAATTCTTGCGAATTCCATCGTCGTGGACCGAATCAACAAGGTCTACCAAGAGAAGATTGACAAGTGGAAAGGCATCTTGGGCTCGGGCGCAACTTCCAATGCCGTTGGCATCAGCAAATACGACGATAGCTCCATCCAATTTGAAAATTCAACGATAGAAATTATCAAGGACCTCCAGGGCGATACTGATGAAAACACGATGCTTTGGCTTCCTGAACAGAAGACTCTCATTGCCGGCGATATTCTCTTCAATGACATGCACGTGTACACGGCGGAGACGGACATCAACGCGAGAAAGAAGTGGTTGAGCACTTTACGGAAAATCAGAGAATTGAAGCCTGCCGTAGTCATTCCAGGGCACAGCAAGGTTCGAGCTCCTTTGGATGCAACCTCTGCTTTAAACTTTACGGAAGAGTATCTGTCCGTCTTTGAAGAACAGCTCGAGAGGGCCAAAGATCCCGACGATCTCATCAAAGTGATGAAAGAAAAATTCCCATCCTCTGATCTATTGCTGGCAATCGAAAGAGGCGCGAGAGCCAATGCTAAGCACTAGCTTTTCTCGAGTGATTTTGCGCGCTCACATTCTATTCCAGTAAGCGGGCGGCAGCGGCGCTACTGCGCCGTCCATCCTCCGTCGATCGGAATCGCGGTCCCGGTGATGTTGTGTGCCTCGGGCGCACAGAGCCAGCATGCCAGACGCGCAATCTCCGCGGCTGACGACAGTCGGCGGGAAGGTTGCTTTTCGGCAACCATGCCTTCCAACGCTTCTTGACTCGATACGCCGAGCAGTTTGCTGCGCTCGGCGATCTGCGGCGCGATGATGGCGGTGTCGACCCAGCCCGGGCAGATGCAATTGACGGTGATGCCGCCGCTCTCGGCACTGCCGAGCGCTGCGTATTCGAGCGCAGCCGCGCGCGACAGTCCGACCAATCCGAATTTCGCGGCGACGTAGGGCGACTTGTTGATGGAGGCGACCAAGCCGTGCACGGATGCAATATTGATCACTCGCCCGTAGCCTGCCTGCGCCATCCACGGCAATGCGCAACGCATGGTCTGAAACGGCGCGGAGAGATTGACGGCGATGATGTCGTTCCACACGTCCGTGGTGATGTCCGCGATCGGGCTGGTGCGCTGGATGCCTGCGTTGTTCACGAGAACATCCACACCGGCCCAGGCCAGGACGTGTGCCATCAGTGCCTCGATTTCATCGGCGTTGCGTAAATCGCCGCTGAAGAACCGGGCGTCCGAGCTGCCTGCATCGTACATTTCTCGAACCACGGCCTCGGCCTCGCCGGGCGTAGCGAGCCCGTGCACGGCCACGCGCGCTCCGGCGTTGGCGAAGGCGAGTGCGATGGCCTTGCCGATGCCGCGGTCGGAACCGGTGATGAGCACCGACTTGTTACCGAGGGTCGCCGTCACGTCGTCTCCAGGCCTTCCAAGAATGCGTCCTTGGCGGCCAACGCGGCACGGTCTGCTTCGCCCCCACGCTGTTCACCCAAATACGCTGCTGGGCGCGGGCATGTCGAGCCAGAACAGACGGAGCGCCCCGTAAGGATCGTCCACGACACGCGTTTCGCGGTCGAACACCAGGGTCGCACGCCGTGCCCCCTCGAAGCGCGGCCAGTGGGGGATGAGCGCGTTATTGGGGTCGCCGGTTTCGGCGAATTTCACCCAGGTGGTGGCCAGCGCGTCGCACATCCGCAGCGCGTCGCGCGAGCCGCCGCCGATGATGGCATCGCGTTCGTTGTGAAACGACGCGGTGACATCCATCGCATGTACGGCGCCGAACTTCCCCTCAAACGCGGGACTCGCCCACTCCCAAAGATAGGCGTAGACCGGCGCGCCGAGCCGATCGGCCTTGCGCTCCGCTTGAGCATGGGCGAATCGCCGGAACCCCGAGTCGGTGACGATCTGTGCGTGCAGCAAATAGGGCGACTTGGCTGGAAATAGCTGTCGATAGAGTGCCAGCAGGGCACCTGCCTTCGCTCCGTAGCCGGCCACGAGCATAGTCTTGAGATCGTGTTCGGTCATGGCAAAATTGTCGAAGAACAGACCGGCGTCATCGAGTGTGGTGGAGACGATCAGCGGCACGTCGTTGGATTCCAACGGCGCTTGGGGGTGAAACGGGTCGGTGATGAAGTTGACGCCGTCGAGCACCGGCGAAAACGCATGCGCCCCGACTTCCGTCTGCGCCGCCAATAACCGGCTCCACGGCAGATGCTGAATATCGCCCAGGGTTGTCGCCGACAATCCGAGCTTTTTGATGAATGCATCGGCCACCTGGGCGCCGCCCGCTCGCGGGAGATGAGTCAGCAGCGAACCGCTTTGCACCGCGGCACGGTGAAACAGCCCGCGCGCTGCCGGCATCCCGAGGAGCGCGCTCACTTTCCAGCCGCCGCCGGACTGCCCGAAGATCATGACGCGACCGGGATCGCCGCCGAAATTGCCGATGTTGTCGCGCACCCACTCGAGCGCGGCAACGAGATCCAACATGCCCGCGGCGCCTGCGTCGGTCCAGGGGCCCGACGGATCTAGGTCGGCCAGATTGAGATAGCCGAAGCTCGCCAATCGGTGCGTGACCGCAACCACGACTACATCGCCAAAGCTTGACAGTTTGGCGCCGTCGTACATCGGGCTATTGCCCGAGCCGATGGCAAAGCCGCCGCCGTGAATGGAAAACAGCACCGCACGTTTTTCCGCACAGCGCGTGCCGGGCGTCCAAATGTTCAGATGCAGACAGTCCTCGCTCATTCCTCCGACAGCAACGTTGAGGTCGAACTGTATGAGCCGGGCATAGTCATTGCCCATATCCGAAGGAACCTGCGGCGAGACCGGTCCGTAACCGAAGCAGTCGCGCACTCCGCCCCACGGTATCGGACTCTTCGGCCGCTGGAAACGATTTTCGCCCGCGGTCGAAGCGCCGTAGGGCACACCCTTGAATTGGCGAACGCCCGAGCTGACCAACCCCCGTACTTTTCCGCTCGCCGTTTCAACAGTGCAGAAGTCCATGCGATCAGTTGAACTTGTATTTCACCGAAAGGCCGACCGTCCGCGGCTGTGCCAGCACTACAGGGACCGGTGAGGCGGGGTTATATTCATTGGCGAGAACCGAGGCTGACACTTCCCCGGCCTTGTCGAAGACGTTTCTGACGAACAACCCGTACTCCAACCCATGCGGCGCATCGACCGACAGATTGACGTCCGTAATGTTGTAAGAAGCGAGCCTGTATTGCGGACTGATCGGGGTGCCAAAGCCTGCAAGACGTTCACCCACCCAACGATCGGTGACGTTCAGCGCTCCCGAGTAATTCTCGACGATGCTGAAGTTATAGCTCCCCACCAGAGCAAAGTTATAGCGAGGCGATAGGGGCAGGCGAGCGCCTGGATTCTTGACACCGATTACCGGCGCAGACGAGGTCAGGCGCGCATCGGTATACGCGGCAGACCCTCCCAGAGTCAGGGCCGGCAAAACACGGTAGTTGAATGCCAGCTCTGCGCCCGTCACCCGAGCGATACCGGCGTTTTCGAGTTGGTTGACTCCGCCATTGTTGACGGTGACCTGGATGTCCTTCCATAGGATGTCATAGAGATCGAAATCCAGCGTCGCCCTTTTGTCGAGGAAGGCGGATTTCTCGCCGACCTCATAATTCCAAAGTCTGTCAGGGGCGAAAGTGGGATTGCCGAGGCCGGGTGACAACACGAAGTTGGGACCGCCGGGCCGGAAGCCGCTGGCCGCTCGCGCGTATACCATCACATCGTCGGTAATGTGGTATTTCGGGTTGATCAAATAGGTCACCACGCTCTGGTCCGATGTCGCCACGGGCGGCGTAAGGACATAGGCCGATCCGGTTGCAAGGAGGCCGCTGACGGTTTCCTCGTACGCCTGGCGCTGCTTGCTGTAGCGAACCCCGAGGCCAAGCTCGAACTGCTTGGTGATGAAGACCGTACCATCCGCATAGGCAGCGTATTCCCGGTAGGTGCTCGGCAAATAGCTCGTGAAGGGCGACAAGCCGAAGAAAGTGCCGCCCGGATTCGCAAAATCGAACAAGTCGACGATTTCGTCGGTTCTTTCGTTGTTGAGATAGCCGCCCACCAGCCATTGGAAGTAGTTGTTTTCATGAGATGCGAGCCGCACCTCCTCGGTGAATTTCTTCGTGGTCGTGTTGACGTAGAGGCTCCATGGATCCGCGCCCGCGCCAAATGCCGCGAGGGCGGCGTCGTAGATCAGGCTGTCGTCAGTGTTGCTCGTGCCATTGTTGACTTGATAGCCGCTGATCGAGGTGAGCTTGGCCCAAGGCATGTCATAGCTTAACGTCGCTGAATAGAGCGTCAAACTGTAATTGGACGGCTGGAATGTGGGGTACGCCTGATCATAGGTACCATACGTCGGCCGGCGGGTGACCGGATCACGAAAAGCGACATCGGCGCTTTCGCTGGGAATATGCTGGGTCGAGGCATTCAATCGAATATCGAGCTCGTCGGTGGGCTGCAGCAGCAGCGAGATTCGGCCGCCCTCGGATCGGTCCCAGCCCTGGTTGTCGCGGTGGTAGACCGGATCCTTCGCGTATCCGGAGTCGTACACCTGATAGCCATCGATGCGCACAGCGCCGATGCCATTGCCGAACGGCAGGTTCACCATGCCGGTGTAGGCGTGGTTGATGCCGCCGTGCTCGGTGGAGGAGACCTGTGCCCCCGCCTCGAACCTGAAGCTTTTCAGATCGGGCAAGTTGGTAATGTACTTCACCGTGCCGCCGAGCGAAGTGGCGCCATATAATGTTCCTTGCGGACCATTCAGCACTTCCACCCGGTTCAAGTCGAAGACGTTCACGTTCAGGCTCTGATATCCAATTCCATTCGAGGTGCTGGCACCGAGCACGAAACCGGCAAAATCGTTGAAATCGCGAGCATTGATTTGAGTCAAGGCACCCGACGTCAAGGCAGTGACCTGTCCGGCTACATTCTGTATCGATTCCGACCGCCGGGTTGCCGTGACGATGACCTCCGCCAGCCCAGTATCGGGCGCCGCGGCTCCGAATGGCTGACCGGCGGTCTCAGCCTGAGCGGCGGTTTGTGCCACTACCTTGATGGAAAGGGACATCGCGACTCCACAGAGGAGTGCGTACGTAAAGCGTGATGAAGCCATTTCAACTCCCGTGATTCAAGGAATCGTGCTGTGCCAGTCGATTCTCTTCTTCAATTCAACGTTCGCTGAAATTATGCCAAGGCTGGCTGCTTGTCAAGAACGCGTGAGCAGCCTCCCGCGCCGTGGCGCCGGGCCTCCTCGGTCGCCTCCGCAATAGGTGTCCGATCCAACAGCAGTCGTTTGACGCTGAGAAATACGGGTTCGCCGCCGGTTCAGGACCGCTGCGCCGCGAGTTGCTGCGCGCCGGTTCGACCCGTGGAATATGTCGCTTCTCGTAATCCGGCTGCGCGATTTGCCAAGTCGAGTCGGCGGTTATTCAGCGACCGCTAAAATTGACGGTGGCCGAAAGGAGGTGCGGAATACGCATGCCGGGCGCACATGACCGACGCATTGCGTGCCAAAATACTCGCCGGCATCGCCGCCAGTCTCGGCACCGGGTTGGCGCTCGAACTGGCGGAGATGGGAATGTAAATTCGTCGAGGTGTTGAAAATCTCGCGCCTATAATTCAAAGCAGAGCTTGCCGTGACCAACGTCGAACGAAAATCACCATCAAAGATCAAGAAGAAAAGACCGGGGCGGCGGGGCCGGCCCAGCCGATCCGACAGCGGGATCAAGGCACCCGGCCGGCTGCTGGATGCGGCCGAGGGACTGTTCGCGGAGCGCGGATTCTATGGAGTGACGACGCGGCAAGTCGCGATGGCTGCCGGCGTCGACGTCGCACTCATTTACTATCACTTCAAGAACAAATCCGGTCTATTCGATGCGGTGTTCGAGCGCCGCGCCCGGGTATTGATCGCGGCGCGTCACGATTCGCTGCGCTCCTATGTCGACGGCACTCACACGGTCACGGTCGACGGCGCGGTCGCCGCCTTCATCAATCCGATGATCGATTTGTCGCAGCGTGGAGATCCCGGTTGGCAGAGCTACTTCGCGTTGGTGGCGCAAATCGACAACACCCCCTGGGGCGGCGAAATCATCCATCGCTTCTTCGACGACAGCGTGCACGAACTCATCGACATCCTACAGAAGGCGCTGCCCGGCAGTCCCAAGAGAGAGTTGTACTGGGCTTATAATTTTCTCGCCGGGTCGATGATGCTGGCACTGTCCGGTACTGAACGCGTCGATCGGCTGTCCGAGGGACTGTGCCGCGCGAAGGATCTCGATGCGGTGCGCCTTCGATTGGTCAACTATTGCGCGGGCGGATTTGTCGCCATGGTCACCGCTGAACGCCTGAGTGGGCGGGCGTGAAGGCGACGCTCCTCGGTCAGCTAGTAAGTTGTTGATTCTAAATGGGTCTATACGCGCCGGTTTTACCGATTTAATCCCGACAGGACGCGGACGAGGCGGTGCTCCCCCAGGCCGACATAGGTATCCTCTCGATAAACGACCGTGTCACCCACGTGTATCTCCACTTTGTGGGCCCCGGCCGCGACGTTCAGAACCTGCGTGTGATCGTTGAGCGCCGCCGGCTGTCCGGTTTGCTGACCATCCACGAATACGATCGAACCCGATGGGGCACCGGTCACGATGATCTCGGTTGGATCCGGCACTTGCATCTTCCTCGAAGAGAACCAACTGCAGGCCGACAGACAGGCCAACGTCGCTAGTACGAAGACTCTCAATCGCTACTCCCTTGGCCTCGCTACGAAGGCATCAGCGTATCACGCAGGGCCGCCGGCAGCCGCCTTTCCCGCTGAAACTTTGTGCCTTCAAAATGGCACTGACTTATTAAGACGGCGTCAGCGGAATCGAAAGGCCACGACGCGGTCGACGCATTCGAGATGAGTATATTTTGATCGATTTCACAGGAACATTTTTTCCGCCTCAAGGTCCCATTTTTTTATCAGGATGACATCGCGTTAACACATGGGGGGAGAGCTTGGGCTCGCCTGAATCTATGACAACGCAAATCACGTTTGCCGGTTTTTCTCCGGTCATCTCACCGAGCAACCTCGTCCGCATATCCGTGATTCTGCTGCTGTGCGCAACACCACTGACGGCATTTGCGCAAGCTACGACGACTCCATCGTCGCCTGCGTCCGCGGCAGTGCCTACGCTTGCGGAGAATATTTCCGCCACGCCCAAGTTCGGCCAGACTCAGGAGCAGCTGGCCGCGGACCGCGCCGAATGTCAGGTTTGGGCGAAAGGCCAGACGGGCTTCGACCCGACGCAATATGGCGGCGGCGTGGCATCGTCTGACTACAATATGCGCCGTCAGCAGTACGGCCGCGCGATGGCTGCCTGTCTCGAGGGACGCGGCTACACCGTGCACTTTACGGCCCCGGTGACTGCCCCGCCGGCCAATAGTCCGCCGCCACCACCACCTCCGCGCGTCGTCGTTCGAAATTCACCACCCCCGCGCCCGGAGTTGAGATACCGCCCCTTTGCCGTGCACATTGACGGCGGCTACACCGTGGCGGCTGGAACCACGGGTCAATATCTCGAGGATGGTCCAAATTTTGGAGTGGGATTGACCTGGTTTCCGACATCGTGGCTGCCGGTAGGGATTCGAATCGACGGCAGCTACAGTTGGTTTCGAGCCAAGGATCCGCTGCTCAATACCGGAAACTATACCTCCGGCCACCAAGACTTCTATGGAGGGGATGCAGACCTGCAACTAAACCTGGCGCATCGCTCATCAGCGGCACAAGTTTACCTGTTTGGCGGCGCGGGCAGATATCGCGAGCAAACCGTGCTGCGGCAGGTCTCATGGGTGAACGGGCTCGTGTGCGGCTACTTCTATTGCGAGCCGGGCTATTTCCCCGCCGTAACAGCCGAGCGGCGGACGACCAGCGACTGGCACAATGCGTGGAACGCCGGAATTGGCATGGAAATCGCGATCGCCGATAGAGCGTCGTTCTTCATGGAAGCGCGCTATCTGCGAATTTTGCCCAACAAGGATCAGACAAAGTTCGTGCCGATCACGTTTGGGTTTCGCTTTTGACGGGTCAACCGAGACAGTTCCATGGCCATCATTGCCTGCAAAGAGTGCGCTCGGGAAGTCTCCGACCAGGCCGCGTGTTGCCCTCATTGCGGCGTGTCAATTGCTGCAGGGGTGCGGCGTAAGCCGCGACGCGTCAAGGCTTGGTTCTACGGCACCTTGATTTTGGGCCTGCTGGGGTGGGGGGCGCTAACAACGCTCTGGCTGAGGGGGACGATCTCAATGCCAAGAGAACTCGTCGGCTTCATCGGGAGCGGCAGTAGTCCCGTCCGGACCGCCGAAGCACCCGAGAAAAAGATCGAGCGAGTCTCCCTGGTCGCATCTGCTCCGTCCGCGCTCGAGTCCAAGCAAATCAACGGCGCCGTGTATCGGACCAGTGCCGAACAACTGTACCAAGACTACGACGCGAATGAAGTGGCCATCCAAAGCAAGATCGGCGGCAGCCCGATCCGCGTCAGCGGCAGTGTCGCAGAGATCAACGAGGACGCCTCGCGTCACCCCGTCGTGACGCTTCATGCCGGCAGCGGGAACAGAGCCGACATGCTGCTGACGGATGATCAGAGGTCCGCTGCAGCGCAACTCTCGAAGGAAGATGCCGTAGAGATCCAATGCAACAAGATGCAACGCATCGCGGCAAGACTACACGGCAGCGGATGTGCCCTGGTGCTCGTTGACGCGGGCACGGTCTATCTCGCGGTTTCATTGTCCGGCAAGGCTGGAAATTCACCCTTATATATAGTGGGTCCGATGTCGCGAAAAACGTGCCTGGCAAGCAGCGATACTATTGCGGTGCAGGTGACGTCGAATCCCAGGAGCGATCGTATTCTCTCCAAGTCATGCGCGGCGACCGCACGTGAGAGTGTTTCGCTCGAGGGCTGCCACCTGAGCTCTACCATGCCGGCGATTCCGGACATACCGACCGCGCATCTGTGGAAATACGATTGCATGACACCGGCTGCCGGAACGCGCAGGGCTGCGGAGACCGCTCCCTCGAGAGACACCCTGATCCGAAGGGCGGTGCCGGCCGTTACGGCGGCGATCGCTACCTCGCCGCAATCAACACCGGCGACCGCAGT
>WNFF01005872.1_pt1 | contig 10053 bp, 10 predicted proteins | sample 5400441 | NCBI WGS metagenome assembly WNFF01 (sample SAMN13153345, study PRJNA577476) | soil metagenome | isolation source: 120 cm saprolite under Douglas fir tree site 2 hole 3 replicate 1 | place: USA:California | collected 2015-04-18 | reverse complement strand
ACAACTAACTTATCGAAACTAGCAACGGTTTTTATCAAACTAACGTAGTCTAGTCAAGGAAGTTGTGCTGAGACTTGGCGGGGATCCAAAGGCTCCCAATGAAAGCTCATCCGGTCGCGTCACTGGCCCGATGAAAGTCGCGGTATTTTTGGGTGAACAAGCCGCAACCGGCTAGCGTAGTTGAGATTGCTTTGCTTATGACGAAAACAGCCGGATAATGCTCCGCGAAGCGGTGAACGATCATGTTTTGTCCCCAATGCGCCACTGAATCAACTCCTGATCTGAAATTTTGCCGATCCTGCGGCGCTAATCTCAAGGTGATTGGCAAAGCAGTTACGCTCAGCGAAGCGATTGCCAGAAGCGACGGCATCCCCGCGAAACTCAAAGACATCTTCAGCAACATCAAAATCGCGCACGTCACGGAAGACGTTTCGCGCGCGCTCGACAAGATGAACCGGGAGATCGCGCGGAGCCACAACGACCCGATGCGCGTCCAGCAGTGGTCGAGGCATGATTGGCCCAGGCATGAAAGGAAACAGAAGACTGCAGAGCAGCGCCGGGAGAGCCATTTGACCAGAGGCTTTGTCACAATGCTTTCAGGCATCGGTCTCTCGACGTTTCTTTTTTTTCTGGGTCACAACCTGGTGCTGAAGTTGCCGCCCGAAGCAATCGCGCAAATTCCTTTTGAGTTAAATTCAGTCATTCGTGTGCTGTGGTTAGTTGGCTTGATCCCTACACTGTCCGGATTGGGTCGCATCATCGCCGGACTTTCTATCCGGTCTGAGCCGGCCAGGCAAGTTGAGTTTCCGGCTGACTCGCCGTTGAGAATCGATCTGCCGGCTCCGGCATTTGATCAGCAGCCAATCAATCGCGGTCCACACCAAGATGAACTGACCATCGCCGCCGCACGAGAAGCGCCGGCCAGCGTCACCGATCGCACGACGAACATTCTTGAACACAAAATACCTGGACGGCGGACCGACGAGATGAACCGCTGACGCTTCCCAAAGATGGCGGCAAGATTTTGCGCCGTGAGAATTTCTGTTGCCCACGGCTAATCGGGTGTATAATCCGCGACAAATCAGTCCAGTCTCTCCCCAGAGGCGCGGCGCGAAGGTCGTCCGGTCGCGCGCAAGGAGGCAGCAGATGAAAACTCATTCCATAAGGAACAAGCTGGGCCCATTTCTGTTAGCAACTGCACTGCTGGCCTGGTTGACGGCCGCGCCGGGGTCAACGGCCTTCGCACAGGATCGGCGTGGCGGCGGTGGTGGTGGCGGCGGAAGTCGCAGCAGCAGCACTCGCAGTGATTCAAGCCGTAGTAGTAGCAGTTCGAGCCGCAGCAGTAGCTCGAGTAGCAGTAGTTCCAGCAGCCGCAGCAGTAACAGCAGTAGCTCGAGTAGTAGTCGCAGCGGCGGGAGCAGCAGTCGTAGTAGCAGCAACGGCGGTGGACAAGGTCGTCGCGACAAAGACAGTGACCGTCAATCTCGGGATCGCTCCAGTGATAGCAGCTCGCGGAATTCGAGCGGCAGCCGCGACAATAGTCGTAATCGCCTGGATAAAAACCGCGAGGGAGATCGCGTACTCGTTCGTGACTCAGATGTCTCGCGGAACCATGATCGCGATCGTGACCGTGATCGTGACCGCAATCGTCATCGTGGCCGCGATCGAGATCGTGATCGCGATCGAGATCGTGATCGCGACCGAAATCGGAATCGCATCTACGAAAGCACTCGCGTTTACAATTCGTCGAATTATGGCGGGTACCGTTACAGCTCCAATGCTTATGAGCAGGGCTACCGGGACGGCTTGTTCACCGGCGCAAACGATGGCCGCCGAGGGCAGAACTATGACCCTGAGCGTTCTCACTTCTACAGGAGTGGGGCTTCTGGCGGATTCTTCTCATTGTTCGCTAATGGGTCTTACCGGCAAGCTTATCGAGATGGCTTTATGCGCGGCTATCAGGAGGGCTATCAAAACTGGCAGACGCACTTTGTGGGCGGGAGCTTTCGCCGTTAGCTGCCTGCATAGACAGACTGCGAAAGTTTATCCCGCCGCAGGTTGACCTTCAGGAGGTTTCTATAGCTTCTCCCCAGGAGGTGTTCAGATGAGATTGAACTTGGTAAGAACAAGGGTGAGGGTAGTGACCCTGGCTTCGGCGATCTTGGTCGTTGCCTGGGCGGCAGCAGTTTCATACGCGCAGGATGACAGAAGGCCGGCTCCAGAGAGTCCCAGAGTTGAGACGCCGAGTCCTCCAAGTCCACCGCCCAGTCCGCCCAGTCCACCACCGAGCGCGCCGAGTGAGCCGCGGAGTAGCGAACCGAGTCGGAATAACGATAACAGCAGCCGGAGCAACGACAGTGGCAGTCGCCGGGATGACTCGAGCCGCGGTTCTTCGAATCGTGGCGGTCGCGATGACAGCTCCGACCGGATACGTCGGAGTGGTGACGGCAACGGGAGCGAGAACCGTCGCGATCGCGCGATTGATAGTGATTCACGCGTCCGAGACAACTCGGGTAACTCAAATCGCAACAACGATCCGAATCGGGGCCGCGGCATCGATAAAGATCGAGAAGGCGATCGCCCAATCGTGCGCGATCCTGACGTTGACCGTAATCGCGGCCGCGGCGTTGACAAAGATCGCGAAGGCGATCGTCCGATCGCGCGCGATCCCGACTCTGACCGCAATCGCGACCGCAACCGGGATCGTGACCGCGACAGGGACCGCGATCGGGATCGTGACCGCGACAAGGACCGTGACCGGCATCGGGGTCGCGATCATCATCGATTCCACATCTACGACCGCACGCTCATTTACGCGGCTGAAAACTATGGCGGCTACCGTTACAGTGGTAGTGCTTACCAAAATGGCTATCGCGACGGCTTGTTTACTGGCGCTAGTGACGCACGCCGCGGGCAAAGCTACGATCCCGAGCGCTCGCACTTCTTCAGCAACGGAGCTTATGGGTACGACGGGGCATTTGGCGGTCGAGGGGTCTACCAGCAGGCCTATCGCGACGGATTCCTCCGGGGCTATCAGGAGGGATATACGAACTGGCAGAGATATTTTAGCGGCGGGAGTTTTCACCCCTAGCCGGTCGAGCAACTCTGAGGTCGACCAACGCCGCGCCCAGGTAGAGTCGCCGCGTTGCTATCCACACCCGGCAGTCAGGCCAGGAGTTGAGTGAAACGGTTCCAGGCAACGAAATCCGGCTGGACGCGCACGATATGGTGCTGATGATATGGCGAGCCCGCACAGGTGTGCCAAGCTTGTGGAGACGCTCCTGCTGCATAAGTCATCGGCATGTTAATTGCTAATAGACGGCGCACGGAGGGTTAGACATGAAATCCAACAATTTCAGAAACAAAATCGGAAGAATCTTCCTGGCATTGTCGTTCATCGCGGGCATCGGACTGGTATCCAGCTCAGCCGTCCAGGCACAGTGGGACCGGGACCGCGACTACAGACGTAATCAGGACCGCGACTATCGCCGGGACCGCGACCGAGACCGAGACCGCGATGGGGATCGTAACCGCGATTATCGTCGCAACGATCAGTATGGCCGCAACGGTGGTTACGGGAACGGTGGCTATGGGAACGGTGGCTATGGGAACGGTGGCTATGGCGGGTACGGCGGCTATAACCAGGTTGCGATGAACCAGGGCTATCAGGACGGCCTCTACACCGGCTCGAATGATGCGCAACGCGGGCAGAACTACGATCCGCAACGGTCTCACTTTTACCGGAACGGCCATGGCAACAACGGCAACTACGGAAATAACGGAAGGTACGGCAACGGATCTTCGCAGGCCTACCGTCAAGGATTCCTTCGTGGTTATGACGAGGGCTTCCGGCGCTACGGTGGCAATCGTCGCAACAACGGCAACTACGGCCGGCGATGGCCGTTTTAGTCGGTGAGCTAATTTCGAGCGCTCAGCCCCGACGCCAGGACGGCGGTTGGAAGATAGATAGATAAATAAGCGGTGTCGTCAGCTTCGGTTGGCGGCGCCGCTTTTTCTTTAGAGAACGTCGAGCTCGCAGCAGAAGCACTGACGCTTCGCATCCCAGCGGCGGCTGTGATATTTAGTGTAGTCCGAAAAATTGAAGAGCATAGGCTTGGCGCCAACTTTTTTCTTATCAAAACGGAGGAGTAAATGAAGCAGAGAGTCAGAAGACTTCTAACAGCTTTCGCCTGGTTGATGAGCGTGATGCTGTGTTTTGCTTTCACCGCGACAGCGCAAGAGATGGCCGCGCATCACCACCTCGATACGGGTGCTAATGCGATCACGGCTAACGAGGAAATCATTCAGGACTGGGCGAAAGCCCGCGTTGCTAAATCTCCTCGCCACAGCGAGTGGGTGAAGGTTAAGAACGGAAATCGCGAAGTCAATAGCTATGTTGTTTATCCCGAGATAAATAAGAAGGCAACTGCGGTGGTCGTCATTCACGAAATTTTTGGCATGAGTGACTGGGTGCAACAACTGACGGATGAACTTGCGGAAGCCGGCTATATCGCGATTGCTCCCGACCTGCTTTCCGGCATGGGGCCGAAGGGAGGAGGTTCGAGCGATTTCGACGGCAACAGCGTGCGTCAGGCGATTGGCGCTTTGCCGCCTGACCAGATCACTGCTGACTTGAGCGCAGTCGCTGATTACGTTTCAAAACTACCCGCGGCCAACGGCAAAGTTGTGGTGGCAGGTTATTGCTGGGGCGGCAGCCAGTCGTTTCGCTTCGCCACGAATCGACCCAGCTTAAAGGCCGCGTTTGTTTTCTACGGCACCGCGCCGACGACCGCGCTACCTAATCCGGTGCTCGACAAAACATCGCTCGCGAAGATCGGCGCGCCGGTCTATGGCTTCTATGGCGAAAACGATATGCGTGTGGACGCGACGGTGCCGGGGACTACCGATGCGATGAAAGAATTGAAGAAGACTTTCGATCCGGTGACCTACACCGGCGCCGGCCATGGTTTCATGCGCGCCGGTGAGCCGAACAACCCGGAGCCACCCGCGCCTGTAGCTAAGGGCGATGAAGCCGCCGACAAGAAAGCCGCGGACGACTATCAGAAGGCCCTGGCTGCCTATAAAGCGAACCGCAAAGCGCGCGATGATGCGTGGACACGTTGGAAGGAAATCCTAAGGAAGCTGTAAACATCGACGACTGATGAAAAGAAAACTAGCAGTGCTGACGGCGCCGGTGTTATTCGCGATCGCGTTAATGCGTCCGTGTGAGTTGAAAACAGCCGCCGCGCCAAAAGCCGAAGACGACTTTCAACTCGTCAAAGTCGCCGATGGAGTTTACGCAGCGATTGCGAAATCCGGCGGCCTGGCGTCAGGCAATGCAGGTTTTGTCATCGGCGATGACAGCGTGCTCGTCTTCGATACGTTCTCTACTCCCGCGGCGATTGAAGAACTCATCGCCGAGATCCAAACGCTGACCAAACTTCCGATCAAGTACGCAGTCAACAGCCACTACCATCTCGATCATACCGGCGGCAACCAGGTGTTGATCGCGCGCGGCGTGCCAATCATCGCCCATGACAATCTAATCAAATGGCAGACGACCAGGAACAAGCGCTTCCTGCCCGCGCCGGAAGAATTGCAGAAGCGACGAGCTGACGCGGCGAAACAGTTGAGCGAAACTCCGGAAGACCAGAAAGACAAGCGCGCGACACTCGAGCGTCAGATTCGTCGTCTCGACGCCATGATGGCCATCAAACTAACGAATCCTACCTTGACGTTCGGTGCAGGAACCGTGCATCTCTATCTCGGAAAACGTGAAGTGATCCTTTCGACTCTGCCGGGCCACACCGGCGGCGATGTGCTCGCTTATGTTCCTGACGCCAACGTAGTGTTCACCGGCGATCTTGGTTGGTCAAAGACCCTGCCTAACCTGGTCGATGCCACGGTGAACGATTGGATCCCGACGCTCGACAAAATCCTCAACCAATATCCGGCGGCGAAGTTCATTCCCGGTCATGGTAATGTTGCCGAGGCTGCCGAGATCAAGGACTTCAGAGATTATCTCGACGATTTGCGATCACGGGTGAAGCAGGGAATCGCCGATGGCTTGACGGTTGACCAGGCAAAGCTGCAATTGAAGCTGCCGGAGAAGTACAAGGCGTTTGCATTTCAGAATTTCGTTACGCCCAACGTCGAAGATATGTACAAGGAATTAACCGGCACCAAACAGATGAATTAGCCCAGAGTATTTAGCGGCGTATCAAGCGGTGGCTCCCGAAATACTCTTTCCACCCTTCACGGAATTGACCGGGCGCAGGTATCGCAGCAATTGCCAACCAACTAAAGCCGCGGCCGTCATCCCGAAGATCACCCAGCCGAGATTGCCAAGTATCTCTACCAGAGCTTGAACGCGACCGCTGAATATTCTGCCCAGCACAACGTACAAGCTCACCCAGAGCACTTCTCCGAGCAAGTCCCAGCAGAAGAATCGAACCCAACCATAGGCCGTCATGCCGCTGGTAAGGTTTATCCAGGGACCGAGTGGTGTGACCAACCAACGACTGAAAAATATTCCCGCACCGCCCCAGCGCTGCGCGAACGCGGCGGCCTGTTTGATCTTAAGTGCCCGGTCCGGTCGACGCTTGATCCGCGCCAGGACGTGATGCCCGCCCCAACGGCCCAGGGCATAGCCGGCTTGATCGCCGATCACCGCAGCCCCGCTCGCAACCATGATCACTTGCCACAGTTTCATCTCGCCAAGTTCGACGAACGAACCCGCAGCCACCAGCATTAAGGTCACCGGCAAAGGAACGCCGACTGCGGCGATCATGATCACGGCAAAGAGGACTGGAAGTCCGTACTGCGAGAGCGCCGCTAACAATTGATCGGTGAGATTCAAGGCGACCTCCCGGGCTCGGGCGGCGGTGATTGGCCAGGCGGATGTGAAGAGCGTTCGCGTGCGATCGCGGTTTGCAGGGCGGTGATCAGTTCTTCAACTGAGCGATTCTGCTTTTGCGCGATTTCTCGGATGGGTCGCCGGTCATGGGGCGGGTGGTCAATCGCCAGAGCTTCGTAAAGAATGGGCGGCGGCACGCGATACGAGTGCGCCACGTAGGGAATAGTCATCCAGGGACGTATCGTCTCGTCCTGATGCAAGCGCCAATAGATCGCTCGCCGAACCGTCCGCACGGCAAAGAGCGCCGTGAGCGAGACGATTAGCGCGAAAACTACTACCGCTATCCATTCTTTCCAGCCAAAGCGTTTCATAGGTAGCGCCGTTTCGAGGTAGCGGGTCAGTTTGAAAGAGTGGCACGGGCGTCTCGCCGGTGAATCACGCGCAAGATGCGCGTGCCACAATCAAACTGGCCCACTACCCGTTTCGATTCAGTCTAGCGTACCCGATGATGCCTAACCTATGATGAATGTTCGCCGACGATAGCCAACTGCCTTTTCGGCCAGCCCTGCCGATGAGTTATAAATAAACTTTTCCCATGCCGGCAACTGATCCGAACACCCTCGCTACCAGCGGCACTCTCGAGCGCCGATCAGCCTTCTCTTCACTTCGTCATCGCGATTTCCGTCTGCTTTGGCTGGGCCAGATTGTTTCGGTCACCGGATCACAGATGCAGATGGTCGCGATCAACTGGCACATATATTTGCTGACGCACTCAGCGCTGGCGTTGGGTATGGTGGGATTCTTTCGCGCCGGCCCAATCATCTTGTGTTCGTTACTTGGCGGAGTCGTCGCCGACGTGATCGATCGCCGGCGGCTGATGATGGTCACCCAGTCGGTGATGCTCACGTGCAGCGCCATCCTGGCGCTGATTACCTTTGGCGGATTACAGCGCGTGTGGCCAATCTTTCTGCTGACCTCAATTGCCTCCGCGGCGTGGGCCTTCGACACCCCGGCGCGACAGTCCCTGATGCCGGCGCTGGTTCCGGCAAAAGATTTTCCCAACGCCGTCAGCCTGAGCATGTTGATGTTTCAGATCGGAATGATTGTGGGACCGGCTTTGGCCGGGTTCGTTCTGGCCAGTCGTGGGCCTGGCCTGGTCTACGCGATGAATGCGGCTTCGTTTGTGGCGGTGATCGGCGGGTTGGCGCTGATGCGCTTCCGAGGACGCCCGGGTGAAGATCAAAGCGCACCAACCCGGATCACGATCGAGGCGTTTCGCGAAGGTCTGCGATTCGTTTGGCGTACGCCGATCATCGTGCAAACCATGACGCTGGATTTCGTGGCAACATTCTTCGCTTCAGCAAATCAATTGCTGCCAATTTTTGCTACCGACATTCTGAAGGTCGGGGCACACGGGTTCGGTTTTCTGGGCGCAGCTCAGGCAACGGGTTCGGTGATCACCGGTTTGGCGATGGCGCGGTTCGGAACCGTGAAGAACCAGGGCAAAGTTGTGATTGGTTCGGTCGCGATTTTTGGCGCCGCCACAGTCGCGTTCGGTGTTTCGAGAGTGTTCTGGTTCTCGCTCCTGATGCTGGCGTTGGCCGGAGCCGCCGACACGGTCAGCACGATCTTGCGCCAAACCATTCGCCAGCTTGCGACGCCAAACAATTTGCGCGGGCGGATGACTTCAATCAATATGGTCTTTTTCATGGGCGGTCCGCAGTTGGGGGAAGTCGAAGCAGGAGCCCTCGCGTCACTGATCGGCGCACCTTTATCAGTCGTGATCGGCGGTGTTGGCTGCCTGGTTGCGGCCGCGTTTACGTTCGTCGCGGCGAAGAAGCTGCGGAGGTATCAGCAGTGAGCGGTGAGCACCGGCTTGCCATGCAAAGCGATCCACGAAGCCACACGAAGCGCTTTGTTCGTGCGATTTGGTGTGGTTTCGTAGATCGTTCTGGTGTAATACGCAAGAACAGACGAAACAAAACTACGACACTACTGAACTAAGAGATGACTTGAAACTTGGGATTTGAAACTTGAACCAGCATGGAGTGGATCCAAATCGAAACAAACACGCATCAGGATCACGTTATCAAGCACGTGCTCGGCGCAACCGTGCTGGGCTGGCTTATTGCCGGCGAAGCGGCGCATTTGCTGCTGGATATCGGATTCCTGTGGACGATTTATCTCGACGCCGAGATGAACCTGTTACCTCAGGGCGTGGCGATTTCAGAGTTGGACGCCGACGAACTCACCAGCGCGGACAAAACGGAACTTGCTTTCGATGCCCAGCTTCTGCTGGATGAAGGTTGCGAGGCCACGGGTTTAAAGCGATTCATGGCTGCGCCGGTTGAATGTTTGATTGTTGAGGCCGAAGTTCTGGCGGCAGATTCAGCACGTCGCATCCTCATTCGCGGAGAAATCTCAAGCATCGAAGTCGAAACTTCTTCTGAAAGTGGTCAGGTAAGTATTCGCGCCGTCTGATTTTCTTCGAGAGAGAGGCGGGTTTCGTTCATGACCTGGTCGCAAGTTTACGATCCGCTGGGCAACGCGGTGTTGTCGACCGCGCTGGCCGCGCTGCCGATTCTGGTGCTGCTCGGAAGTCTGGGCGTCCTCCGAATCAAAGCTCATTACGCGGCCCTGCTGGGGTTGGGTACTTCCCTGATCGTGGCCGTCGTGGTCTTTCGCATGCCGGCGGCGATGATTCTCGCAAGCGCCGGCTACGGTGGTGCGTACGGTTTGTTTCCCATCGGCTGGATCGTGCTCAACGTGATCTTCCTTTATCAGTTGACGAACGAGTGCGGACTGTTCGAGCGCTTGCGTCACAGCATTACCGGTCTCACTCAGGATCGCCGGCTGCAATTGCTTTTGGTCGCGTTTAGCTTTGGCGCATTCATCGAAGGCGCGTGCGGATTCGGAACGCCCGTCGCGGTAACGGGAGCGATTTTGATTGGGCTGGGATTCAGTCCGTTGTCGGCATCGGGTCTGTCTTTGATCGCCAACACCGCGCCGGTGGCTTTTGGCGCGTTGGGTGCGCCGCTGATCGGATTGCAGGGCGTGACCGGTTTGGACTTGAAAGAACTGAGCGCGATGGTTGGACGCCAGCTCCCATTCTTTTCCCTGATCGTTCCGTTCTGGTTAATCTGGGCCTTCGCCGGCTTCCGCGGCATGATTGAAATCTGGCCGGCCATTCTGGTCGC
>WNFF01025922.1_pt1 | contig 10054 bp, 9 predicted proteins | sample 5400441 | NCBI WGS metagenome assembly WNFF01 (sample SAMN13153345, study PRJNA577476) | soil metagenome | isolation source: 120 cm saprolite under Douglas fir tree site 2 hole 3 replicate 1 | place: USA:California | collected 2015-04-18 | reverse complement strand
GGACCGCAATCAACAGGACCTTTCCATCCCGCGGCTCAATCAGGAAGGCCGCCAGGTCGCGCTCCAGGCCGCGCGTGAGGGAATCGTTCTGTTGAAAAATGACAGCAACATCTTGCCCCTCGACAAGAGCAAGATTAAGACCATCGCTGTGATCGGCCCCGGCGCCTATCCCGCAGTTCCGGTCGGCGGCGGCAGTGCCCAGGTGGCCCCGTTCAACTCGGTCAGCATTCTCGAGGGACTAAGTAATCGGCTCGGGGCTGGTGTCGCCGTCACCTCCGCAAACGGCGTCATGTCCCCAGGCGGCGCCGCCATCACCACCAATTTTCAACAAGAACAAAACGGTGGCAGCTCCGGCTTGAAACTCGAAACCTTCGATAACGAAACGTTCTCTGGCCCGGCGAAAACCGAAGTCAACGAGCACCTAGTCCTCGGCCAGCCCTTCGACATTGCGGTGCTGAACTCCGACGAGATTGATTTCGCTTCCCTGCAGCAAACTCGCGGCAGCTCAGAACGCTGGACCGGATACTACGTCCCCAAGACCGCCGGCACTTTCGACGTTTTCGTGCAGCAGGGGGGCTTTTCACCCAGCGGCTTCCGCATGTATCTCGATGGCAAATTGCTCTTAGATAATTGGGCTGACCAGAAATTCGTGCTCGCTCAGACCAGCGTCGCGCTCGACGCCAAACCCCACAAAGTTGTCTTCGAGCACCACACGAGCCCCGGCTTCGGCCCACCGTTCATCCGCATGGGAATCGTTCCTCAAGGCAATTGGGTTGATCCCACGGCCGAAGAGTTGGTCGCCAAAGCCGACGCCGTCGTAGTCGCCGTCGGATTCAATCCTCAAAGCGAAACCGAAGGCTGGGACCGCACCTTTCAGCTACCTCCCGGACAGAATGAACTCATCCAGAAAATCGCCGCCAAAAACAAAAACACCATCGTCGTCATAACTTCCGGCGGCGGCGTGGACATGACTTCCTGGATTGATAAAGTCGCCGGCGTCGTCGAGGCTTGGTATCCCGGACAGGAAGGCGGCACCGCTCTGGCAGAAATCCTTACCGGCGACGTCAATCCCTCCGGCCATTTACCCGCCACCTTCGAACGCCGCCGGGAAGACAATCCCACTCACGACGACTACTATCCTGCCGACGGCACTAACAAAGTTCCTTACAAAGAAGGAATCTTCGTTGGTTATCGCGGCTACGAGCACAACCAAACCAAGCCGCTGTTCCCCTTCGGCTACGGCCTCTCGTACACCACATTCAAATACAGCAACCTGGTCGCAGACGAACACGGGGTCTCATTCGACGTAACCAACACCGGATCGCGCGCCGGAGATGTCGTGCCCGAGGTCTATATCGCGCCCGAGCAGTCGAGAGTGCCTCGCCCGCCCAAAGAGTTAAAAGGATTCGCCAGAGTCACGCTTCAGCCGGGAGAAACCAAGACGGTCAAACTCCCGCTCAACCCACTTTCCTTCGCTTATTACGATACGGCTGGAAAACAATGGAAGGCCGAAAGAGGTGACTATGGGGTTCTGGTCGGAAGTTCCTCTGCTCAGATCGAGCTAACCGGCAAGATTATGCTGGCGCAAGACACAATGATCTTGGATCTCAACATCACCGGAAAGTCTCACGAATAGTTGGTCAATGTAGAGACGGACGCCCTCGTCCGTCCCAGGGCCGCAGGCCCTGGATCTTAAATTTGATTTATCTCACCACCCGCACCACCATCTCCGCCTTCCCGCTCTTAATACTCCGTAGCGCCGCATCCAGAATCTCCTGGTTCTGCCATCCTTCCTCACCCGGAATCGGAAACTGCGACTTCCCTCCAACTGCATCCGCGAACGCGTCCACCTGGAGCGCGTAAACCAACTCATTCGACGCCGTCTTGGTCTCCGCAACCGCGCCGTCGCGTCGAAGTTGCAGCTCGATCGGATGCTCCACATTCAAACCGTCGTCAGCCCGTAAGACTCCCGTCTCGCCAACCAACTCAATCGGTGTCCGATATTCCGCGCGATACGAAACCGGCACTGTCCCAAGAGTCCCGCGCGAAAACTCGAGGTTGAGCAACGCCGCCGACTCCACGTCTCCCGAGCGCTCATCCGAAACCGCGCTGGCGCTCACCCGCACCACTTCATCCTGCAGGATGAAACGCAGCGTATCTATACAATGCACGCCGATATCAAGAATCGGCCCTGCGCCCGCGATGCTCGCGTCGTAGAGCCACTTCCGCGGATGCGATGCATCGGCAAAAAAAGAAAATTCCGACCGCGCAAAAACCGGCCGACCAATACGCCCCGCGGCCACCCACTCCCGCAACTCGCGCACGCTCTCGTTGAAACGAAACACGTGCGCCACTCCGAACAGAACTCCCTTGTGCCGCGCCGCTTTCACCATCTGCCGGCACTCATCCGCGTTCAGGCCCAGCGGCTTCTCACACAGGACTGGCTTGCCCGCGTCCACCGCATCCAGCACGTCTGCCAAATGAGCAGAGTTCGGAGTCGTCACCAGCACCGCATCCACTTCGGGAGAAGCGCAAAGGTCCGCCACCGAATCGAACGCTAGCGGAATACCATACTCCGCCGCCGATTGCTTCGCGTCGGTAATATTCCGCCGTGACAGCGCAGTTACCCGGCAGTTCTTCGACCAGGCAAAGCCCGGCATCAGCCGCTTGACCGCATGCAGCCCAAAGCCGGCAATGCCAAATCGAACCATGATTTCGGTAGTTTAATTGGTCAACCCGAGCGAGCGAGGCACAAAACCAACATCAATCGTAGTGGTGTTATTCAGCGACTATAACCACGAGGACAGGATTCGTCCCGACGGTCACCGTCGTCGTGGTAAACGGAGTGAGCGCCCCCGTCGTACTGTCAATCTTGAATTGCGACACGGTGCCCGAGCCGGAATTGGCCACATACAGAAAACTTCCCGTCAGGTCCACCGCCGCGGCCACGGGTACGCTTCCGGTACCCGCGGTCAGCCCCGGCAGTGCCATGAGAGACCCTCCCGACTGGATGGAGAAACCAGAAACGGTTGCCGTCGAAGGATTCGTGGCATACAAAAACTTGGCGCCCGAATCCACCACGATGCCGCCTAAGCCACCGTTCACCAGGATCGGCTGGCCCACCGCCGTAAGCGTCCCTGAACTTACGCTGAAAACATAGATCGTGGAGAAATTCGGCACCGGCACGTACAGGAACCCCGAAGAAGTCAGCACCAGACCCATTGGACTGGCAGCGAGCGAAACGCTCGAAGGCTGCGTTAACGCACCACCCGTACCGATCTGAAATGTCCAAATGTCGTTCGATCCCTGGTTGGCCACAAACAGGAACTTACCCCCGCTGTCCATCGTCATGGAGCCCGGAGACAAACCTCCCGCTGGCGTGCGCGGCAACACCTCGGTCAACGCTCCGGACGTGGAATTGATGCTGAACAACGAAATGGTGCTGTCGAGCGCGTTGGCCACATAAAGAAACTGTCCCGACGGATGCACCACCACGCTCGAAGGTGAATTCCCCGCCACATACGGCGCGCTCAACAGTGATGTCACGATGCCTGACTTATTGTTGATGCGCCATGCCGAAACCGCCGTCTGTCCTCCCACGACGTACGCCACATGCGAACCGCTGGAAGAACTAGAAAAAAACGAACTGCAGCCGCTCAACACTCCCAGCGTCGTCAGCGCCACCGCCGAAGCGACGGCAATCCGCAGGCACGCCACCGGACCCCGCAAGTCACTTTCCCGGCCGCAACTCTGTGTATGAAATCCCATTACTTTTTCCCAAACCGGTAAACCAGCCCCGTGGAGAGCCGGACATTATGCTGTGTGCTGCCGAATTCCGTCGTAATCAAATAGTCCGCCTGAACCGCCCGCACCGAGAACCTTCCGCCAACGGGAAAGTCAAGACCTCCGCCGAACGCCACGGCCCTGCCCAAGTGGGAGGGTTCCACTTGTGTGGTCCCAGGGTGCCGTAGCCGATCGCGCGCCTTCCCGAATAATCCATGCCCGTACAGCCGAATGCCCTTCCACTCGAACGTGTACTCCGGCCCAATCATAAAGTTGAATTCTTCCATCTCGCCCGTAATATGACCGCTGATATCGAGCGTTGCTCCCAGCCCTTCATAAAGATCAGGCAGCGAAACACTCACGTTCCCGCCATTGAGATTCAGTTGATCGGAAAATCCCAGAGTTTTGCTTTCAAATCGAAGGTAGGAGTATCCGCCAAAAACGTCAATTGCCGGCAGCTTCGAGGTACTCTGTGCTGAAACCAGGGGACATACGAAAGTGAAGAAAACCAAAGCTGACCATAGGAAGACCGCAGCCCTTCTCTGGATGAGCAACATCCGTAGGATTGCCATCAGCTTCGGTCCGAATCTCCTCTAAGGTTTATGGCGAAACAAGTACTATAGCAGCCCAACTGGAGATGCCCCATCCGTCCGCGCATCTGGAAAGGCAAGGTCTCTCGAATAAAAGGATTAAAAGGATTAAAAGGATAGATGCGTGGCTTCGTCGGGGAGATGCCGCTCTACTTCGCTGCCAGGACTCCGGCCCCGACTAACGACTGGAAGATTTTAAAGCCGTCCGTGCCGCCTAGTTCCGGCTCACTGGCGCGCTCCGGATGCGGCATCATTCCCAGAACATTGCGCCCTGGGCTGCAAATGCCCGCAATGTTATCCAGCGACCCATTCGGATTCGCCTCCGTCGTGATCTCTCCCGCAGCATCGCAATAGCGAAAAACAATTCGTTGATCGCGGCGAAGCTCCGCCAGCGTCGCGTCATCGCAGTAATAATTTCCTTCCATGTGCCCGATGGGAATCGTCAGCACTTCTCCCGCGCGGCAGGCATTGGTGAAAGCCGTGTCCGCATTCTCCACTCGCACCTGCACTGGCTTGCATACGTACTTCAGTCCCGCGTTGCGCATCAGCGCGCCCGGCAGCAATCCCGATTCGCAAAGAATCTGAAACCCATTGCAGATTCCCAGCACCGGCCCTCCGCCATCGGCAAACTTGCGCACCGATTCCATCACCGGCGAAAACTTCGCAATCGCCCCCGTCCGCAAATAATCCCCGTAAGCAAACCCGCCCGGCACAATGATGGCATCGCAATTCTCCAGCTCATGCGATTCGTGCCAAAGAAAAGTCACCGGCTGCTTCAGGACGTTCTCAACCGTCCAAAACGCATCATGGTCGCAGTTGGAACCGGGGAAAATAATGACGCCAAACTTCATGGGTTTTTTCCTTGGACAAAGGGATTCTGAGGCCAGTCTAACACGAACAAAACACGCTCGATAACAACGCATTGTTAAAATTCACCCATCCCCGTTGACAACGAAATTCCCGCCGCTAAAATCGCATGTTTATGCGAGACGAACCTCTAACCATCCAAGACCTCTCCACCGCCGACCACACCCGCATCCTCAAGCTCACCGGGCCTCTAACTATCGCCACGCTGTTCGAGTTTCAAAGCCTGGTCCGCACCAACACTTCGCCCAAATTTGTTATCGACTTCACCAATGTCCCCTACGTGGACTCGGCCGGAGTGGGTGCGCTCGTCGGAGCCTACGTGCGCCATCAGAAAGAGGGCCACTCCATAACTCTGGCGGGAGTAAATGACCGCGTACGCGGCACCTTGAAAGTCACCCAAGTGGATAAATTCTTCGAGTACGTCGACAGCGTACCCCAGGTGGCGTGAATCCCTTATGCGCTAGCTGCGTGACGCAGTCGAATTCACGCAAGCAAGACCAGGAAGGGCACGAGTTCCACTCGTACCGATATCGCACCAAATGGCTGCTGCTTTCAGCCGCTGCGGTTGTCGGCTTTATGACGCCCGCGCGCCTCAGCCACTACCGCTCAAGAAGAAGTGGGGCTTTGGCCCTCGACACTAGTACGGAATTTCGTTCGTCGGTTCCCGCAACGCCTTCTCGTAGTCGTCCGACGTAGTCCGGTAACACCTCAACCTCGCTTGACGGCGATCAAGGTCAGCCACCGGGCTTTCCGCCGCATATTTCCACCGGCCGGTTGTGCCCGACTGGCGCTGCCACCGCATTTCCCACAGAGTCTCATCGCAGGACGTGTCCCGCACCGCGTGGACTTTATGCACCAGCGAATAATTCAACCCGTAAGAAGACAGCGGCGGCTGGTAAGGAAGGAAGTCGTACACCAGCTTGATGAATCGCGATTCGTCTTTGCCCAATTCCTGCTCGGCAATGAAGACTTCGTCGTTGGCGAAAAAAGACGACCGCGGATACACCTCCGCCAGCGCAATCAGCCGAACTTCAATCGGTTCCTTGCGCAGCGCAGGCCAGGATTCTCCGTCAGCCGCAGGCATTCCGCTGACCGCGATAAACATCACCGCCATCAAAACGAAAACGAATATCCGAAACCGCTTCATATTGCGCCACTATTTCGATGCCCGGAATCCTGGGAGGGAAACAGGCAATCAAGAAAACTCGCTCAGCAGAATCGCGGCATTATAACCACCCCAAGGCCTGTGAATTGCCAATAAACTGTAAAAAATGTCCTTGCGATTTTCTGCCGATCCAAACAGCCCTAACCGCGAAAAAGGACGCCCGTAAATTGCAAAAGGTGCACGCAGAAGTACGCACAGAAGTGCATATCCGGATGTGACACTTCTTTTTTACTGCCTTCGCATGGAGGTGGCCAACTTTTGCGGCTAAAGGCTTTAGAGTCGCCAAGTCCTTCCGGAAACGATATAATTTCATTTCGCCTGCGTATTCCAGGCAGCCCGAGGGAACCGTGGTCTCCTCTGACAGGCGAGTCCTGATTCCGCGAAATTCACAGTTCATAGAACCGAGGTATCCCCATGTCCGGCCACTCAAAATGGGCCACAATCAAGCACAAGAAAGGCGCGCTTGACGCCAAGCGGGGCAAGATTTTTACCCGCCTGATCAAGGAAATCAGTATTGCCGCCAAGAACGGCGGCGGCGACCCCGACGCCAACCCTCGCCTCCGCGGCGCCATTCTCGCCGCCAAGTCCGAGAACATGCCTCAGGACAACATCAAGCGCGCCATCCAGCGCGGCACCGGAGAACTTCCCGGCGCCACTTACGAAGAATTTTCCCTCGAAGGCTACGGCCCCGGCGGCGTCGCGATTTTACTCGATATCAACACCGACAATCGCAATCGTACCGTCAGCGAAATCCGCCACGCCTTCGGCAAAAACGGCGGCAACATGGCCGCAGCCGGCGCCGTCGCGTATCTGTTCCACAAGAAGGGCGACATCATCATCCCGAAGACCGCCGCCAAAGAAGATGACCTGATGGCGATCGTGCTCGAAGCCGGAGCCGAAGACTTGCGCGACGACGGCGATAACTGGGAAGTGCTCACCGATACTTCGGTGTATGAAGCCGTACTCGAGGCCGTAAAGAAGGCGGGAATCGAACCCGTCTCCGCCTCAGTTGCGATGATTCCGCAAAACTACATCAAGCTCGAAGGTTCGCAGGCAGCGACCATGATTCGCCTGATCGAGGCCTTCGAAGAGCACGACGACGTGCTCTGTCATTCCGAGCAACAGACCCGCTTAGGAGACGGGTTAAAAGGAGAATGACATAAGCTTTGTTCAGGCAGCCATTTTTTGCGATCCTTCAAGACTGCCCCATTGATTCTATTGGACTTACGATCTATGTCATTAGGAGCGAAGTCGAGGAACCTGTTTTTTGGGGGCAGCTCCAGCCGAGTAGCAAATGGGGAACGCAGAACGCACTTCTCCTTCCACCCGGCAATCAAGTTTCCGCGACTTTTCAACACTCCTGTGCATAATTCTGTGGAAAACTAGCCCCATATCCCAGTAAGACCTTACGGTAGAAATGCTTATACAGCTTGCACACCTCTGGGTGCGACCCGACAAAAAAGAAGTTGGAAAAATCACCTCGTAAAACTCGCCTCGATAAACTCCTGCTGGAACGCGGGGTTGTTCCCTCGCGCGAACGCGCCCAGGCCCTAGTACTCGCTGGCAAAGTTCTCGTAAATGGACAGAAAGTAGAAAAGTCCGGAGCGCCCGTAAAAGCCGACGCCGAGATCCGCCTCCTTGGCGAAGACTTGAAATACGTAAGCCGCGGCGGCCTGAAACTGGAACACGCACTCGCGCACTGGAAAATCAACGTCGCCGGAAAAATTTGCCTCGACGTCGGAACCTCCACCGGAGGCTTCGCCGACTGCCTGCTGCAACATGAGGCCGCCCGCGTCATCGCCCTAGACACCGGTCACGGCCAAATCGCATTCCAATTGCGACAAGATCCCCGCGTCCAACTGCTGGAGAAAACCAACGCCCGCTATCTGACGCCAGGACAACTAGGCGAGCTCGCAGACTTGATCGTGATGGACGTCTCTTTCATTTCAGCAACGCTGGTCCTTCCCGCCGTAATCGCGGCCGCGTTCCGGCAAGAAAGAAGCGAGCAAGCGGGGCGCGAATTGATTGTCCTGGTAAAACCCCAATTCGAAGCCGGCCGCGAGCACGTAGGCAAAGGCGGCATCGTTCGCGATCCTCAGATTCAGCAGCAAGCAGTCGAAAAAGTCCGCAACACAGTAGAATCACTCGGCGCCGTCTCGACCGATGTAACCGAATCCCCAATCCTGGGAGCAGAAGGCAACCGCGAATTCCTGCTCTACGCAAAGTTCTGAACCCATTTTTTCACCACAGAGGCACAGACAGGATCGGGTCATCGGGTGATTTCAGATCATCCGATCACCCGATGGCCCGATCACCCGATTTTCGCCCTGATTCTGTACAATCTCACTTTCACCATGACAACCTCGCCCACGAAAACCGTCGGCATCGTCTCCAAGCCGCACAAGGCTGAAGTCGCCGAGATCATGCCCGGCCTCATCCAGTGGCTGCGCGCCCACCACTACGCCTTCATCGTTGATCCCGAAACCGCCGCCCACGTCCCCGGTTTCCCAACCCTTTCCCGGGTGGAGATGGCCACGCGCAAATTGGAGTTCGTCATCGTTCTCGGCGGCGACGGCACCCTGCTGTCCGCCGCCCGCGCCGTCGCCAAAGCCAGCATTCCGATTCTGGGTATTAATCTGGGGGCGCTAGGGTTTCTCACTGAAGTTCCGCTCGAGGAACTCTATCCCACGCTCGACCGCATCGTCGACGGTTCATGCTCCGTCTATGACCGTTCAATGGTCCACTGCGAAGTCAGCCGCGGCGGCGCCATCATCGCCACCTATGACGCCCTAAATGACGTCGTCGTCGGCAAAGGCACCATCGCCCGCCTGAATCATTGCGACGTTTATATCGATAAGACCTTCGTCTCGCGCTACCAGGCGGACAGCCTAATCGTGTCCAGCCCCACCGGCTCTACCGCATACTCGTTGGCTGCCGGCGGCCCCATTCTTATGCCCAACGTCGAAGCGTTCGTGATCACTCCAGTCTCGGCGCATTCCCTTACCCACCGGCCGCTGGTCGTCCGCGAGACCTCTGAGATCGAAATCGTCGTCATGACCGGCGATGAAGAAGCCTATCTCAGCATCGACGGCCAAGCCGGGATGCCCATGCTCGACGGCGACCGCGTCTTCTGCCGCAAGTCGCAATATCAGGTAAAGCTCCTGCACGCCAAAGGCACTTTCTTCGACGTGCTCAGTGGCAAGCTCAAGTGGGGACAGCGTTAGTGCCCGAGGCGAGACCACGAGAAACTAGCGCCACAGGATTTCACGCGAAAATTTTCCAGGCCGATGTCGTATCCATCCACTACGCGGAAGGCCCGCCGAACGGACCGCCAATCATCCTTCTTCACGGCTTGGCGCGCGACTGGAAGTCGTTTTCTGTTTTACTTCCTGAACTTACTTCTCGCTTCCAGGTATTCGCCCTCGATCTGCGCGGCCATGGCGGTTCCAGCCGTGTCCCGCGCGGCTACCGGATCACCTCTTACGCCCAGGATGTTTCCGCATTCCTGAAACAAGTGGTCCCCGGGGGCGCAGCCATTTTCGGCCATTCCCTGGGCGGCGAAGTAGGCATGTGCGTAGCCGCAAACGCAGATTCCCGTGTCTCCGCCCTCATCGTCGGCGACTCCGTGATTTCTCCAGAAAACTTCTCC
>WNFF01040151.1_pt1 | contig 10056 bp, 13 predicted proteins | sample 5400441 | NCBI WGS metagenome assembly WNFF01 (sample SAMN13153345, study PRJNA577476) | soil metagenome | isolation source: 120 cm saprolite under Douglas fir tree site 2 hole 3 replicate 1 | place: USA:California | collected 2015-04-18 | reverse complement strand
GATCTTCACGCCTCACGCGGAGCTGCCATTCGCCGGTCATCCCACGGTCGGCACGAGCTGGGTATTGCTCGACGAAGGCTCGGTGAGTTCCGATGCCGCTGGGTTCACGCTCGAGGAAGGGGTCGGTCCGATCCCAGTGAAGGTCGACCGAAGCGGGCCAGCGGTTGTGCTGTGGATGACGCACCCCACCGTCAAGTTCGGCGAGACCATCGAGGAGCGCGGTGAGCTGGCTGCCGCACTCGGCCTAACAATTGCCGACCTGCACTCCGACGTGCCCATCCAGATCCTGAGCACGGGCGTCCCGTTTGTCTTTATCGCGCTGAAGGACGCGGCGGCCGTTGACCGTGCTGTTACAAGCGGCGAGGCGTTGACCCGCGTCCTGGAGCCGCATGGGTTGCCGCCGGTTTTCCTATTTGCCGTGGTGGCTTCCAACCGCTTCTATAGCCGCATGTTCGGGCTGCACAGCTGGACGCGCATCGTTGAGGACCCGGCGACCGGCTCAGCCAGCGGGCCGCTGGGCGCCTTCGCCGTGCGCTATAACTTGGTTCCGCGGGCTCCCGAGCTCTTGCTGGTGAGCGAGCAAGGGACCAAGATGGGGCGGCAGAGCTTCATCCAGATCAAGCTGGCGTATTCGACGTGTGCCGAGATTCCAGAACGAATCGAAGTGGGCGGATCGGTGGTCCCGGTGATGACGGCGGAGCTTTTTGTAAAGAGTTAGGAGCGGCGGCGAGTTCGGGGCTTGGCGCGACCCGGCGCACGTAAGCGGGCGCCTGATTCAACGACAGCGAGGGCGCGGTTGGCCAGGTCTGCGAGGCGATGCCGACCGTTGCTCTGCATCCACTCCTTGCTCGCCTCCAGGATCGCAGCAGTGACGACCCGCGCCGCGACGCGTAACTCGAAGTCGTCAGGGCTTCGGCCGGTCCGCTTCGCCAGCATCTCCAAGATGAGTACCTGCACCCGTTCGAGTTCGTCCCACAGGCGAGCGCGCAGTGCCGGCACCTCGAAGAAGAAGCGGCCGCGGGCCAGGATCATTCGCTCGTCACTCTCAAACAGAGCCGCGAGGTTCTTGAGTACCTCACGGAGGCCGATCTCCAAGGGTTCGTCCTTGGGGCGCTCCATGAACATGCGGATGGCCACCGGGTCATAGGCGTCGTAGAGTACGACGTCCTCCTTTGTCGGGAAGTAATTGAAGAACGTGCTCGGTGAAATCTCGGCGGCGGCCGCGATCTGCTCGACCGTCGTCTCCTCGTAGCCTTGTTTCTCGAAAAGTCGCAGCGCCGTCCGCTGGATCGACTCTCGCGTCTTCTGTTTCTTCCGCTCGCGCAGCCCACTCTTTACCCCTCCGGGGGAGGGCAGATCAGCGAGCCCCGATGTGGAGAGGCGAGCGCGTCGGGTGGGGGCGCGCTTCGCTACAGCCACGGCTACACCGTACCGGCATCGATGGGCGTAATGCGAGAGGGCAGGAAGATCGCGATCGCAACCGCTGTTGCCAGCACGAGGGCGGCGCTCACCAGCATCACCTCAGACATTCCCTGGGTGTAGGCCTGATTCGCAGCGCCCACCACAGCGGTGCTTATCGCCGTCGGCAAATGGGCGGCGACCGCGTGAGCTCCGGCGATGCTGCCCAGCGCTGCCTCGCGGGGCGCGGACGGCAAGCTGGCGAGGTGCGGCCCGATCTGCGCCTGGTACGCGCTGTTCAAGACGCTCCCAAGGGTCGCGACACCGAGAGTGGCGGCGATCTGTTGCAGCGCCCTGGTCAGGGCCGAGCCCGCGCCCATTTGCGTGGGCGGCAGGGTACCGAGGATGATGTTTAGCGTTGTCGGAAGCGCAATTCCGATGCCGAGGCCGATGACGGCCAGGGCGGCCCCGACCGGAGCGTAGCTCGTACCCGCCCCGATCTGGGAAAAACCCACCAGGGCGGCAGCCGTAATTGCGAGTCCAGCCGATACGGCGACCCTTTGGCCCAACCTGGCTGCAAGGACATTACCGGCCCCGGCACCCAAAATCACACCGCCGATCAGGGGCAGCAACTTGATCCCGGTCGCCTGCGCATCGTTACCCAGCACGATCTGCAGGAAGGGCGTGAGGATGAACATCACGCCGAACAGGCCGAAGCCGGTGATCGCGAACGCCATCGTCGCCCAGGTGAAGCCGCGACTACGAAAGTTGCTGAGGTCGACAAACGGTGACGCATGGCGCAGGTCCCAGACGACGAAGGCCGTGAGGATCACGGCCCCCGCGATGATCCCAACCAGCACGCGCGGGTCGGTCCACCCGTGGATGGGCTGCTCGATGACCCCGTAGACGAGCGAGGTGACGCCCGCCACCGCCAACAACCCGCCTACCCAGTCGAAGGATCGCGGGTTCGGATCCTTGCCCTCCGGTACGAGGAACCAGACGCCGAGCAGGGCGATGACGACGACGGGCGCATTGATCAGGAAGACCGATCCCCAGGACGGAGGAGATGCCGAAGAGCAGGAGCCCGACCAGGAGCATTCGCTTGCGGCCGTACCGGTCGCCGAGGACGCCGGCGGGAAGCAGGAGACCGCCAAGGGTCAAGGTATAGGCGGCCGCGATCCATTGAAGATCACTTGTGGTGGCGCCAAGTTTCGACGAGAGGGTGGGGAGGGCCGTGATGAGAACGGTCGAATCAAGGCCAACGACCAAACCACTGACGACGAGGGCAGCGAGGGCCCACCAGCGGCCGGCACGTCCCTGGGCGGATGCTTCAATAGCTGTCTTTCGAAGTTCGGCGCTCATGGGCGTCACCTCCTAAGGTTCTAGTTACAGTAAAGTAGGAGTGACTCCAAAAATCAAGTTACCGTACAAAGTTGTTACGGGAGGACCATTTGCCTAGGATTGCGGCATGAGCCCCATGACCATGCCCAAGCCCAGCGAGCAGGCCAAAGCGGCCTTTCAGAAGCTGGTGCCGCCAGACCTGAACGTCGCCACCCGCCCGATGTTTGGTAACCTGGCTGGCTTCGTCAACGGAAACATGTTCTGCGGCCTGTTTGGCGAAGACCTGTTCGTGCGGGTATCGGACGAGGACCAGGCCAAGGTGCGCAAGCAGGGCGGCCGCGCCTTCGAGCCGATGCCGGGAAGGGCGATGACGGGCTACGTGGTGGTGCCAGCAGGCTGGCAGAAGAAACCAGACGGGACCAAGGCATGGATCGTCACGGCGCTCGCCTGGTCACGCCAGCTGCCCCCCAAGGACAAGTCGAAGAGCTCGAAGAAGGCGGCGCCGAAGAAGGCCGCCCCGGCCCACCGCCCGCGCTAGGAAACGGGGCGCAGCAAGCCGAGCGGGATGACCCGCGACGTTTTCTTGGGGTAGTTCGCGTAGCCTTTCCCGCTGGCTATCACGTTATTCCAAATCCGCTCCCGATCCGCTGGGTTGGTGATCTCTTGCATGCGGGCTTTGATGACCTCGTCGTTCACCTGGAGGGTGACGTTCGGATTCGCGACCATGTTGAGCCACCAGTTGGGATGGACGTGAGCGCCGCTGTTCGACCCGATCACAACCCAGCCATCGCCCTCTGGAACGGCGCCCAACGCCACGGTGTAAGACCGTCCAGTCTTGCGCCCGGTGGTGGTCAACAGCACCGTCTGCGTCTGGCCCATCTTCCGGGCAAGACCCCGCCGATACAAGAACCCGTGAACCGCACCGCCCGCGCGCACCAATTTGCTCATCGACATGACCTTAGCAGGGAAGAAGCAGATCTCAGGTGGGGCGGAGCCAGCCGAGCGGAATCACGCGCGAGGTCTTCTTCTGGTAAGCCGCGTAGCCTGGGTTGCTGGCGACCACGTTGTTGATCACCTGGCCATCGACCTGCAGCGTCACGCTGGGGTTGGCCACCATATTCAGCCACCAGCTTGGATCGACGTCGGCGCCGGCGTAAGACCCAATCACGATCCAGCCGTCGCCCTCAGGGATCGCGCCCAGGTCCACGGTATGAGGTTGTCCGGTCTTGCGCCCGGTGGTCGTCAGCGACACCTGCCGCATCTGGCCCACTTTAGGTGCCATCGGGCGACTATACGCGTACGCATGCGCCGCGCCGACGTTGTGGACCGCACGAGAATAGACTGGTGAACCCGATCAGCTGGGTTCAGGCATTGCAGGGCCCTGCGCTCGTAGCGGTCATCTGCGGCTTGATGTTCATCGAGGAGACCGGGGTGCCCTTGCCCTTCGCACCGGGTGACCTCATCCTCGCCCTCGGTGGGATCGCAGTGGCAGGTGGTCGCGTCAATCCAGTCCTTCTCGTTGCGGCCGTTGCCGTGAGCATCACTGTCGGCGCCCTCATTGGGCGTGGGGCTGCCGCGCTCCTCGGTTGGGAGCGGCTGATGCGCATCGCCGAGCCGCTCCGTGCTCGTGGACCCTTGGAGCGCGCCGCTGGGATGCTACAGCGAGGCGGTTGGCGTGCCGTCTTTACGGCTCGACTCATCCCCGGCCTGCGCGTCTACACGACACAGGTCGCCGGGGTCAGCCGGATGCCCATGAGGACATTTGTCGGCGGTCTGCTCCCGGCGAACGCGGTGTACATCGGCGCCTTCGTCGGACTTGGCGCAGCCTTCGGACGTCCCATCCTGGCTCTCATCCACGAGGCTGAGCATCAACTCCTGATCACGATTCTTCTCATCGCGGTCGTCGTCGGGGTGTTCTTGCTGACCCGGGCGCCGGCCCGCCGAACGCTTGCCTCGCTGCAGGCGGCCGGCTGGACCGGTCCCTTGAAATTCAGCCTGGACTCGGTCGGCGTCGTCCTCATCCTGGCCTGCCTCGGTCTGAACTTTGCCGGGCATGCCATCGCCGTCACCTTCGGGCTGCCGCTCTTTCTCGATTCGATCGGAACCGTGCTGGCCGGCGTGGTCGCCGGGCCCTGGGTCGGCGGCAGCGTCGGCTTTGTCAGCAACCTCGTCAGCTCGAACACGATCGACCCGATTGCCGCGCCTTACGGCATTGTCTCTTTCGCGGTCGGCTTTGCCGCCGGCCTCAGCCGCTATCTCAACTGGCAGAAGCGGGCGAGTGGTTGGGTGGCGCTCTGGCTCGTGTGCTTTGTGATCTCAGCGATCGTCTCGACGCCTCTCAACTTCTTGAGCGGCGGCGGCAATAGCGGTGTCGGGTTGGGCGATTCGGTGTATGCCGCGCTCACCAGCGCCCATCTGCCGCGGACCGTCGCGGCCTTCATTGGCGAAGCCGCCGTCGACTTACCAGACAAGCTGATCACGGTGGTGGTGGCGCTGCTGATCGCCCAGGGCCTCCCCGAGCGGCGGGCTACCACAGCCCCGGCCGACCTCGACCTCGGCGAGGCGTTCACGTTCGTCATCCGGTCCGACCGGTGGGTTCGCAAGCTCCTTGCCGGCGCCGTGTGTCTTCTCTTCATCTGGCTCATCGTTCCATTCTTGCTGCTTGTGGGCTACATCGTCGAGATCGCTCGCCGAGTGCGCTCCGGCGCCCGCGAGCTTCCGCCATGGGACCATCCCTGGCGGAACATCAAGGACGGCTTCAAAGTCCTTGCTGCCATCGTCATCTGGACCATTCCGAGCGGACTGCTCAGCATCCCGGCGGCGATTGTCGACGCGGCCGTGAACGAAGGCTCGCGGCAGGCGCTCGGCGGGTCGGTCAGCGCGGCGGCGGCGATCGTCGCCGCGGTCGGCAGCGTGTGGGGACTGATGGTGGTGTTACTCGAGCCCGCCATCATCAGCCAGTACATGGACCGCGGATTTCTCGGCGCGCTGAACGTCGCGGCCGTGATCCGGCGGGTGCGGGTGAACCTGGCGCTGAGCATCGTTGTCGGAGCGCTCGTCGTCGTCCTGTCGACGATCGGCTTGATCGGTGCGGCTGCGCTCGTGATCGGGGTGCTGGTGACGTTCCCTTACGCGAGCTACATCGGCGCCTACCTCATCGGCCGGTACGCCCGCCTGACGGAGCCGCCCACCCTAGGGCCCGAAGCGGTAGATCGCGGAAGTGTCGGACAGATACAGGGCGTGGTCTAAGCCTTCTTTGACGTCGAGCTGGCAGCGCGGGCCGTCGAACAGGATTCGGGTGCCATCCGCGGGCATCACCTTGAGGCGGGCCTCAGCGTAGCTGCAGAAGACGAAGGTGCACCGCGCAAGCGGATGCCGTTGCCGTAACAGGTCGGCCATTGATAATTGCCGCCGCGAACGACCAGGTCGACCTCGTCCCAGCCGCTGCCTGGAGTGCCCGCGTCGCCCGACGGCCCGTTGTCCGTCACGAGCAGCGCGCCCTGGGGGGAAAACGCCAGCCCAAAGGGATTGCGCAGCCCGATCGCCCACACGGGATTGCCGGCGCCGAAGGGATTGTCAGCGGGAACGGTGCCGTCCGGGTTGTAGCGGAGGATCTTGCCGCGGAGGTCCGAGGCATTCTGGGCCTCGGACGCGACGTGATTCTCGCCCAGGGTCACATACAGTTTGCCGTCGCGACCGAATGCGAGCCGCCCCCCCTTGTGGCAGCAGTCCGATCCGGCCGGCAGGTTGTCGACGATGGTCGTAAGGCTTGTGCCGGTCCCGCCATGATCTGTCCAACGCACTACGCGCTGTCGCGTCGTATCATCGGCGCGGCTGTAGAACGCGTAGACGAAGTGATCCTCGTGGAATGTCGGGCTTAGCGCGAGGCCGAGGAGTCCGCGCTCGCCATCGGTTGACGTCGAGACTGTTGCGAAGACGCGGCGGTTGATGCCGTCGAAGCTCCGAATGGTGCCCGAGCGTTCGGCATAGAAGAGCCGTCCATCAGGAGCCCAGGCAAGGGCGGTGGCAAAATCGGCGGCCGTATAGGTCGTCAGCTTCGGCGAAGGCTGCGGCGAAGCCGAGGGGCGGGTCGAGGATCCGATCGGCGCTGGTGACGCGGTACAGGCCGAGATGAGTACGACACAGAACACGTAAATACGCTTCACGACACCTATTGTCCCGGAGGGCCCAACCGGGCCAAGCGGTTGCGGTTGACCCCCGAAAGCGCGACGGCGAGTAACGTGGCAACCTAGGTTACACTGCTCGCATGCGGCCTGTCTACCGATGGTTGGTTCTCATCTGGCGCCTGCCGACCGGGGTTAGCACGCCACGGGTGACGGCCTGGCGGCGGCTACGGCGTTTGGGCGCACTCCCGCTGACTCCCGGCGCCGCGATCGTGGCCTATTCCGAGGAGCTCCACGAGCAGATGGACTGGATCGCGGAGGACATCACCGACTGGGGCGGTGACGCCTGGGTGCTCCCAGTCGGCGACCTCCCTAAGCCGGACGAGGCGCGGATTCGACGGCGGGCGACCGGCACGAGGGCCGCCCGGCGGGGAGCATCGCTGGCAGCCAAACCCATGCTCTCCCGCCGGGGGAGTTGACGCCGGTGCGGTTCGTCACTCGCTCGAAGGTTCTCTTCGACCGGATCGCCACGGCCTGGGCGATCAGGCGGTTTATCGATCCAGGCGCAACATTTCTGTTCGTCGACCGCAACGCGGACGTCAGCGGTCTGGACGCGATCCCGTTCGACATGCGCGGCGCTGAGCTCGGACACCACGCGGGTCGGTGCACCTTCGAGGTTCTGCTGGAGAGTTACGAGCTGCGCGACCCCGCCCTTCGCCGGATGGGCGACATCGTCCGCGCGATCGACGTGCCGTTCGATTCCGACGTGACGGAGGAGGTGGCGGCGCTGACGGCCGCGTTCAACGAGCTGCGAGATGCCGAGATCGCCGATGAAGACCGTCTCCGTCGCGGCTATCTGGTCTGCGAGGAGCTCTACCTGATGTGTGGCGGCAGTAGGAAGGAGGTTCAACCATGAAGTGGGTCACCCGGAAAAATGCCAACGTCGACCGGATTGCATGTCCCTGGCTCATCAAGCGCTTCATCGATAAGGACGCGGAGTTCCTTTTCGTCCCGGCGGAGGAGGTGGCGGCGGTGGTGCAGCGGGAGAAGGCCATTCCATATGACGTCAAAGGCGCCGAGCTCGGGCATGTCGATGGCCGCTGTAGTTTCGAGTCGATCATCGTCAAGTACCAGCTGGCCGACCCGGCACTACAGCGGCTTGCCACGATTGTGCACGGCGCGGATGTTTCGGCCGATATCAAGATCGTGCCGGAGTCGGCCGGGCTGCAGGCCATCGCCCACGGCTTCGCCCTAGCCCTTGGGGAGAACGACCACGAGAAAATTCGACTCGAGACACCGATGTACGACGCCCTGTACGCCTGGTGCCAGGAGGCGGTGAAGGACCGCCGGTAAGGCCTACGCCCCGGGGCCGACCTCGGTGCGCCATGGCGGGTCGGCGCCCGGCCGGGTGCACGTAATGGAGGCGACCAGGCAGGCGAACTCGAGCGCCGCCCGAAGATCGCCCCTCTCGAGCCGCAGCTCGCGGCTCAGCCGGCCGTGGTCGTGCAACCATGCCAGCAGTGCGGCCCCGAAAGCGTCGCCCGCCCCGATGGTGTCGACGACTCGCACCGCCCGAGCCAGAACTCGGACCTCGGCATCAGCGCAGACGCCAAGGGCGCCCTCAGCGCCCAACGTCACGACCACCAGCTTGGGGCCGCGGGCCAGCAGGGCACGCGCCGCGGCCGCCCGGTCGAGCTGCGGAAATAGCCAGGCCACGTCGGCATCGCTGGCTTTCACGATGCTGCTCTGGGCGATGATCCGATCCAACCGTGCTTTGTAGCCGGCCGTGCCGTTGACCACGCTTGGGCGGATATTGGGATCGACCATGATCAGACGCCTGGCGTGCTCGCGGTCGACGAGGGCAGCGATCGTCGTCGCGATCGGTTCGAATACCAAGCCGAGCGTGCCGACGTGCAGGGCGTTGACGTTGGAGGCGAACGAGGCCGGAACCATGGTCGCGGTGAGGTTTGGGGCGGAGGTGCCGTCGCTCACGAAGCGGTAGGCGGCATGTCCGTCGGGGTTGACGTCCGCGAGCGCCAGCGTGGTGGGCTCCGGACCAAAGCTGGTCATGGCGAGGTCGGCGCCGTCGGCCGCCAGGAGATCACGCAGCTCCTCGCCGAACGCATCGCGCGAGAGGTGGCCGAGAAACTGCGTCGGGACCCCCAATCGCGCCAGGGCCCGCGCCGTGGTGAAGGGTCCGCCGCCCGGTGTGCCGCGCTGCTGACCTCCGCCCGCTGGCACCAGGTCGATGAGCGCCTCGCCGCAGACGACGATCACGGAGCGATCTCGCCCGAGCCTCGAGCGATCAGATGGATCGGAATGACCAAATGCGTTGTGGGCGATTGGTCGCCGTCGATGCGGCTGAAGAGCAGTTCGGCCGCGGCCGTTCCCATCGCCGCGGGATCCTGCGCGATGACCGTGATCCCGGGGTCGAGCATGTCCGCGAGCAGGATATCGTCGAAGCCGACCAGGGCGATCCGGTGGTGCAGTCCCAGCCGGCGAAGTGCCCGGAAGGCGCCTATGGTCAGCAGGTTCTGGGCGGCGAAGATCGCGGTCGGGGCCGGGCGCAGCGCGAGGAGCTTCGCCGTCTCCGCTTCCGCCCGTTCGCTGCCACGGAGGTCGAGCCGGACCAGGTTGGGCTCGGGGGGGAGACGCTGGGCGTCGAGCTCTTCCCGGTAACCCTGGAAGCGAAGCGCGGCCGTCATGATGCTTTGAAGGTCGCCGAGGTAGGCGATCCGCTGGTGGCCGTGCGTCACGAGATGCTGGACGCCCCGTCGAGCGCCGCCGAGGTTGTCGGTGAGAACCGTGTCCGCGTCGAGGAACGCGGGTGGTCGGTCGACGAACACCAGGGGAGTCCCGGCCTTTCGCTCATTGAGGAGATAGCTGTGGTCATGACTGGCGGGCATGATGACCAGCCCGTCCACCCGGCGCGAGGCGAACGCGGAAACCAGCTCGCGCTCGCGCGCCTCGTCTTCCTCCAAGCTGCCGGCGAGCACCAGCACGCCGCGCTTCAGCGCGACGTTCTCGATGGCCCGATGCAGGGTCGAGGAGAAGGGGTTGGCGATGTCCTCTAGGATCACGCCGATGGTCGCGCTCTTGCCGTCGACCCGACGCAGGCTGCTGGCCTGCAAGTTGTGTCGGTATTCGAGTCGCTCGATCGCCGTACCCACTCGGGCGGCCAGGTCGGCGGACA
>WNFF01013464.1_pt1 | contig 10056 bp, 10 predicted proteins | sample 5400441 | NCBI WGS metagenome assembly WNFF01 (sample SAMN13153345, study PRJNA577476) | soil metagenome | isolation source: 120 cm saprolite under Douglas fir tree site 2 hole 3 replicate 1 | place: USA:California | collected 2015-04-18 | reverse complement strand
TGGAGTAAATTTCCACCATGAATTCCCGCGGATCGATCACAACCGCATAGAGATTGTCGGGCGCCTCGCGGTAGCGGCGCAGTTTGAGGTCGATCTCCACGCGCGTGTTTGACGGCGACAGCACCTCCGCCGCCAACTGAAAGCATTCGGAATAATAGTCAAAGCCAGCCACACCAGGCACGACCGCCACATCCGGCTCCGGTTGGAAATTCCGCACCCCGGGGTTCCGCACGCCGACATTAAAATAGGCATACAAATCGAGGCGCTGCGCCGCGAAGGCGGTGTTGAGGAGATTGCAGAGATTGGACGCAATCCGTTGATGCGCGTAGCTCGCCGGCGCCATCATGACCGCCACCCCCTCGATCAGATCCCAGTGTTCTCCCTTCGGCCGCGTTTCCATGAACGCCATGAACTCATCGACGTCCATGTTGCCGGATAGCGGCTGCGCCGGTGTATTCACGTTCATGCTCCACAACTCCTTTCCGGGACTGAATCTAACATCGCAACTCTCAATATGCGATAGGAGATAGCTCTCTCTTGCCCCCGCCCACTGCCCACACTGTCGCAGCGCCTGGATCTCAACCGCGGAACCTTCAAGCCACAAGGACCAATCATGCTCGGACACAATCGCAAAAAAATGCTCGGCGCCGAGTGCCTGGCGAGCTTCGTCGAGATGGAGCGCCGCACCGACATCAAGCGGCTGCACGTGCACGGCGAGAAATCCGCCGCCTACATGGCGGACGGCTACGCGCGCGCCTCGGGAAAGCCCGGCGTCTGCATGGCGCAGGTGATCGGCGCGCTCAACCTCGCGGCCGGGCTGCGGGACGCCTGGCTCGCCCATTCTCCGGTGATCGCCATGACGGGCGGGCGCGAGCCGCGCACGAAGTTTCGCAAGGTCTACCAGGAGGTCGACGACATGCCGTCGTTCGAGCCGGTGACCAAGTTCAACGCCACGGTGGACGACGTGGCGCGCTTTCCCGACATGGTGCGCCAAGCCTTTCGGGTTGCGGTCTCGGGCACGCCGGGCCCGGTGCATCTGCAATTCCGAGGTAACGAGGGGCAGGTCGATGCCGAAGGGGCCGAGATGGAGCCTTTGTGCGAGCCGCAATTCTCCCGCGTACCGCCGTTCCGTCCCGAGCCCGACGAGGCTAGCGTCGTGGCGGCGCTCAACGCTCTCCAGGCCGCTGAACGCCCCGTAATCGTGGCGGGCGGCGGCGCGCGCGCTTCGGGCGCGCAGGCCGGCGTGGTGGCGCTGGCCGAGGCGTTGCAAATCCCTGTCGCGACCTCGCTCAACGGCAAGGACACCGTTCCGGGCGCGCATCCGCTGTCGGTCGGCGTGGTCGGCTCCTATTCGCGCGAGAGCGCGAACCGCATCGTCAACCGCGCCGATCTCGTCTGTTTCATCGGCAGTGAGGCGGGCGGCATGACCACCCACTTCTGGGCGGTGCCGCCGATCGGCACGCCGGCAGTCCAGATCGACATCAATCCGGAGGCGCTGGGGCGCAATTACCCGCTGCTTGTCGCCGTCAATGGGGACGCGAAGGTAACGCTCGCCCGCATGCTGGCGGCGGCCGATCGCGGCAGCGCCGGCAAGCGCAAGGTCTGGATCGAAGAGACGCGGAAAATCTGCGCAGAGTGGCAGGAGAAATACCGCTCCCTGCTCGCATCGGACGCGGTGCCGATCCGCCCAGAGCGGCTGTGCGCCGAGTTGACCCGGCATGTGCCCGACGATGCCATCGTGGTGGTCGACACCGGCCATGCCGGCATGTGGATGGGCGGCATGTACGACCTCACAAGCCCGCGCCAGAGCTACCTGCGCAGCGCCGGCCATCTCGGCTGGGCGTTCCCGGCCGGGCTCGGCGCCAAGTGCGCCTGCCCGGACCGGCCGGTCGTGACATTCACGGGCGACGCCGGCTTCTGGTATCACATCGGCGAGATCGAGACCGCCGTGCGCTGCGTATCAACGCCGTCACCGTCGTCAACAACAACGGCAGCGGCAACCAGTCGAAGCGCGGCTTCGACCGGGTCTATGGCGGCACCCAGACCGAAGGCGGGCGCACGCTGTGGACCTTCAACAAGATGAACTTCGCCCGCATCGCCGAGGACATGGGCGCGCTCGGCATCCGGGTCGAGAACGCAGCCGCGTTCCCGGCGGCGCTCGCTCAGGCGCTCGCCGCCAACCGGCCGGCCGTGATCGACGTGGTGACGGATATCGATGCGCTGGCGCCGCTGGCGGTGAGTTGAGGCAATGTTAGCGACTGTGAAATTCAGGGCACTTAATGCTGCGCGATTCGATCAGAACACACGCACCGGCCGGAGGCCAGCGGCCTCCATCTCAGCGAATTGAGCTGCGCCTTCTTCAGGAGTGGCCGATAACCGCAATGGAGAGTCCGGGTAGTTGATGCGAATACAACGTGATGCTACCCGCGTAATGACGGGCATTATCGTCGACAGCTCATCTGTCTCCGCTTGCAAATGTGAAAAGCCGAGATCACCAGTCCTCAGCTTAATGTGTGCACATCTGTCTCTCAACTTCGATAGACGGCGGCAGAGCTGTGCCACGTCAGTAACGTCAGGATACACCTCTTGGAATTCAGGAACAAAAAAACAAATGAATTCATTAAATTTTTTATTTGGCGTTACTCGGTAATGCATTTCGATAATCTTGTAATAAGATAAAAATCGAAATTGTGTAGGCAATCTGCAATTCATACCATCCGCGATGAGATGAATGATCGGGCGCATATTCGGCACGGCTGCGATTAGGTGCTTAAGACCATCCACGTTGACACGGTAGTCAGGGTTAAGCGGCTCAGTCACGTTAATAGCAAAGTCTGGTCCTTTGTCCGGTTCCAGGAAGTTCCACATGGCGAATGTAGCCTCGCCTCGTCGCAAATATTCGGCATCTCGATCATAAACGAGGCGGATGCAATCCAGGAGGTATCCCCTCAAACGGAGAAAGCGGCGAAAGTCCTCTGGATCAATCTTTTCATCCGATACATTTGGAATTGATATTCGAACGGCGCGGATAGTAGTTTGATCCCCCAAAATGGCTGTCTCCCACTCTCGGCCATCCTTGAGCTTAACAGGAATAGCAGCCAGAGGCGGTATCGATCTATTGTCTCGAAATTCTTCAAGTACTGGCAAAACGAGTGAGTACAGATAGCAGGTCTTCATGGTGGTATGATTCATGTATGTAACAATCGCCACTTCAGGGCGGCAGGCAACGCGTGCCCCAATAGTTAAATCTAGGGACTGACCCGCAGCACTGGGCGGCGGCGTACCATTCCTGCCAGGCTGGCAGTGCCATCACGGCCTGCATGTAGGCCGCGGACGCCGCCCCGACCTCGATCCCGTAGGTATGGAAGCGCGAAACTACCGGGGCATACATGGCGTCGGCAGCGCCGAAGCGGCCGAACAGGAACGGCCCGTCATGGCCGAAGCGGGCGCGGCAGCCGGACCACATGGCGTCGATGCGCGCCACGTTGGCGGCGGTCTCGGCGCTGAGCTCAAGCTTCTTGACCGGACGCCACATGTTCATCGGACACTGGCGGCGCAACGGCACGAAGCCCGCATGCATCTCGCTGGCGATGGCGCGGGCGTGCGCGCGGGCTGCCGCGTCGCGCGGCCACAGGCCGGCATCGGCAAATTTTTCCGCGAGATATTCCAGGATGGCGAGCGATTCCCATACCGTCACATCGCCGTCCCGAAGGATCGGAACCTTGCCGGCAGGCGAGAGCGCCAGGAATTTCTCCCGGCTGCCCGGGTAATAGATCGGGATCACGGTTTCGGCGAATGGGATGCCGGTAACCTTGAGGGCAATCCACGGGCGGAATGACCACGACGAATAGTTCTTGTTGCCGAGGGTGAGGTGAAGAGCCATGACGATCACTTCTTCGCGGCGTCCCGCATCTCGATTGGCCCGCCTGCATCGCGCCAGGCGCCGAAGCCGCCGCCGATGTGGGCAACCGGCTTCAACCCCATGCGCTGCGCGGTCTGCGCGGCAAGCGCCGAACGCGCGCCGCCGGCGCAGAAGAATACGAATTTCCGGTCCGCCGCGAACACCGGCTTGTGATACTTGCTGGCCGGGTCGAGCCAGAATTCCAGCATGCCGCGCGGGCAATGGAACGCACCCGGAATGCGCCCCTCGCGGTCGAGCTCGCGGATGTCGCGCAAGTCAACCAACGTCACGTCGCCTGAGCCGTGAAGCCTGATCGCCTCTGCAACTGGCAGCGTCTCGATTTCACGCTCGGCCGCCGCCACCATGTCGGCCACGTGCAGGGTGATGTCTTGCGCCATCAGGGCTCTCCTATCGCGCCGCAATGTGGCAGAGCCACGGTGGCGGTCAAGCCCGCGGCAGGGTCCCCCTGCGGCGAAAGTCAGTCGTGCTGGAGTTCGCGGACGAGCCGTTCGAGCTTTGCCACCTTGGCTGCGAGCTCTGCGTAATCGAGCGGCTCCTGAAAGTATCCGTCGGTACGGGGCACAATGATCTCCTTGCAGCGGCATATCTGGCCGCCGCGGGTACGTGCAAGCGCTATTGCGGCGGGATGCCCTCGGTCGTTCGCCATTCCTTGAGCAGCGCCTGGCGACGGCGCGGATAGCGCTTGTCGGAGAGTTTCAGTGTGGCGATGCGATCGGTGCGGAAGTGGCGATAGTCACCGCGCAATTCGCACCACGCCGCGACGATGCGGACGCGATCGAAAAACGCCAGAGCAAACGGCCACACCGTGCGCCGTGTCTGCACCTCGTCCTGGTCAACGTAGCCGATGCTCAGCTTGCGTTCCGTCCTGATGGCCTGACGGATCGTTGCGAGCTCCGCGTCGCCGGCTGCGATCTCATCGCCCGGCCCGACCAAGAGCCCGGTGGCGTCGGCGCCGTCCCGCATATCGTCGGGCAGAACCGCAACGATCTTGGCGAGCGCGTTGCGGGCTGCCGCGCTGAGCGGTGCGTCGGCGCGCTCCGCGACCCAGCGCGATCCGAGCACCAGCGCCTCGATCTCCTCCTCGGAGAACATCAAAGGCGGCAACATGAAGCCCGGGCGAAGCACGTAACCGATGCCTGCCTCGCCATCGATGCGGGCGCCCTGGGCGTTGAGCGTCTCGATATCGCGATAGAGCGTGCGCAACGACACGCCAAGCTCCTGCGCCAGCGCCGCCCCGCTGATCGGAAAGCGATGCCGCCGAAGGAGCTGGATCAGATCAAGCAGTCGTTGCGCGCGGGACACGGGTGATGGCCATTCGAAGTCCGCATAATCTTATCATCGACCGCTGCCGATTGTTGTCAGCATAAAGACTGCGGTTTGACCTTGATCGGCGCCGCCCTACCGGCCATATGCCGAGCTGTGACTTCGCACGAGGAGCGACGGCGAGAACGCCTGCGGCGTTTTGCGCTGCGGATGATTGGTCGAAGGCCTACACTATGAACCTTCATGACGACGCCCGCCCGCATGGCCATCACGGCGGCGCCGCGCCGGTTGCGGGAGGCGCCAAAGACCCGGTCTGCGGCATGACGGTCGATCCGCAGAAGACACCACACCGGGCCATCCATTCCGGGAAAGACTATTTCTTCTGTTCGTCCGGCTGCCGGACAAAATTCGAAGCTGACCCTGCTCGCTACCTGGCTGCCGAGGAACGCCCGCCGAAACCTGCGGCCGCTGGAACGATCTACACCTGCCCGATGCATCCGCAAATCCGCCAGCCCGGTCCGGGCAGTTGCCCGATCTGCGGCATGGCGCTCGAACCGGAAGTCGCTACCGCGGACGCCGGTCCGAGCCCGGAACGCGTCGACATGGAGCGGCGTTTGTGGATCGGCCTCGCGCTGGCGGCGCCGGTTGTTGTCCTTGAAATGGGCGGGCATATCGCCGGCCTGCACCTCGTGCCACCCGCGCTCTCGACTTGGATCCAGTTCGCCCTGGCGACGCCGGTCGTGTTGTGGGCCGGCTGGCCGTTCTTCGTTCGCGCCGTGCAATCCTTGCGTACGCGCAATCTCAACATGTTCACCCTGATCGCCATGGGCACCGGCGTCGCATGGCTCTACAGCGTGGTTGCGACGCTGGCGCCGTCGGTGTTTCCGGCGGCATTTCGCGGCGCCGACGGCACGGTCGCTATCTACTTCGAGGCCGCCGCGGTGATCACGGTCCTGGTCCTGGTCGGGCAGGTCCTGGAGCTGCGGGCGCGTGAGCAGACCGGAGGCGCGATCCGGGCCTTGCTTGATCTTGCGCCCAAGACAGCGCGGCGCATTCGCCCGGACGGCACGGACGAGGATGTCGGATTGGATGCGGTCGCGGTCGGCGATCGCCTGCGCGTGCGTCCCGGCGAGAAGGTGCCGGTCGACGGCGAGCTCATCGAAGGCCGCAGCGCCGTCGATGAGTCGATGGTCACCGGCGAATCGATGCCGCTCACCAAGAGCGCCGGCGCCCGGCTGATCGGAGGCACCATCAACCAGACCGGCAGCTTCGTCATGCGGGCCGACAAGGTCGGCAGCGAAACGCTGCTGGCCCGGATCGTCCAGATGGTGGCGCAGGCGCAACGCAGCCGCGCGCCGATCCAGCGCCTCGCCGACCAGGTCTCCGGCTGGTTCGTGCCGCTGGTGATCGCGGTTGCTGTCATGGCGTTCGCGGCTTGGGCGACCTTCGGACCGCAGCCGCGTTTTGCCTACGGTCTCCTGGCGGCGGTCTCGGTGCTCATCATCGCTTGCCCTTGCGCGCTCGGCCTGGCCACGCCGATGTCCATCATGGTCGGGATCGGCCGCGGAGCGCGCGCCGGCGTGCTGATCAAGAACGCGGACGCGCTGGAGCGGTTCGAGAAGGTCGACACCCTGGTGGTCGACAAGACCGGCACGCTGACGCAAGGCAAGCCGCAGGTTGTCGCGGTGAAAACGGTCGCGGGGTGGAGCGAGGACGCCGTGTTGCGGCTCGCGGCGACCGTGGAGCGCGGCAGCGAACATCCGCTGGCGGCTGCGATCGTGGCGGGGGCGCAGGCGCGTGCGCTCAAGCTCTCCGAAGCTGACGATTTCGACGCTCCCGCCGGCAAGGGCGCGGTCGGAACCGTCGAGGGCCGGCGCGTCGTCATCGGCAACGCCCGCATGATGGACGATGCCGGTATCGACGTCGCGGCCCTGGAGGCCGATGCCGGGGAGCTGCGCCGGGAGGGTGCGACCGCGCTATTCGTGGGCGTGGACGGAAGCGCCGTCGGCGTCATCGCCATCGCGGATCCGGTGAAGTCGACGACGCCAGACGCCGTTGCGGCGCTGCGCAAAGCCGGAGTGAGGATCGTCATGCTCACCGGCGACAACCGCACGACGGCGGAAGCGGTCGCCCGTAAATTGGGGATTTCCGAGGTCGAGGCCGAAATCCTTCCCAACGATAAGGCTCGCGTGGTGGAGCGCCTGCGCGAGGCTGGCCGCGTGGTCGCGATGGCGGGAGACGGCGTCAACGATGCCCCGGCGCTGGCGGCGGCCGACGTGGGCGTCGCCATGGGAACTGGCACTGACGTCGCGATCGAGAGCGCCGGCGTCACGCTGCTGAAGGGGGACCTCACGGGCCTTGTGCAGGCGCGCCGGCTGTCGCACGCCACCATGAGCAACATCAGGCAGAACCTGTTCTTCGCCTTTATCTACAATGCCGCCGGCGTACCGATCGCAGCCGGCGTGCTTTACCCGATCATGGGCGTCTTGCTGTCACCCGTGATCGCGGCGCTTGCGATGTCGCTGTCATCCGTCAGCGTCATCGCCAACGCGTTACGCCTGCGGTTCGCGACGCTCGCGGAGTAGGATGGGTTGAGCTCTTGCGAAACCCATCACGGCGCTGCCACCGCGAGGTCGAGATGGGTTTCGCTTTCGCTCAACCCATCCTACGATTCCTATCGCGATTTTGCCCACGCGGTCCGGCTTTGCGGCTCGACAGCGTGGGCAAAAATCGCAGGTGACGTTCGTGCAAGCTTGCACGCAAAGGGCGAGGCGATTTTTGCCCACCCTAAAGATCCGCGCCCCACTCCACCGGCACGTACGCGTATCCGTTGGAAGCCTTGGCGACGTGGCCGAGGCCGGGGAACGGCAGGTGCGAGCCGGCGATCAGGAGCCTGTCCGTCGCTGCCATGTCGAACACGCGCTTGCGGTTCGCGATCGCCATCGCCTGATCGGTGTCGAACGAGATCGCCCGGTCGGGCTCGGGAAATTGCAGCGCCGCGTTGTGGACGATGTCGCCCCACAGCAGGAGCTCGCCCGGCCCGGACGACAGGCGCACCATGGTGTGACCCATAGTGTGGCCGGGTGCGGCGCTCGCCACGATGCCGGGCGCAAATTCGGTGCGGTCCTTAAATCTCTCCACCTTGCCGGCGTCCACGTAGGGCTTGATGGAATTGCGCGCCATTTCGAAGAACGGTTTGAAGTCGTCCGGCGCCTTTGCGGAGTTCTCCGGCGAGGTCCAGAATGCATATTCGGCCTCGCTGACGTGCACCGTCGCGTTCGCAAACGCGATCTTCTTGTCGGTGGTGAGCAAGCCCGCCGCATGATCGGGGTGGAGGTGCGTGAGGATCACCATGTCGACCGCCGCGGGATCGACGCCGGCGGCGGCGAGGTTCTTCGCCATCCGGCCGAGCGTTGGGCCGAACATGTTCGAGGTGCCGGTGTCGACCAGGATGAGCTTGTCGCCGGTGTTGACCACCCACTCGTTGACGGCGGTCGGCGTTGCGTCCTTCGACAGGAAGCGGCCTTCGAGGAGCTTTGCGGCGCCGTCGGCGCTGCCGGTGAAGAGCTTGGTCTCAATCGGTAGCCAGCCGTCATTGAGCACTGTCACTTCGAAGCCGCCGACCTTGAGGCGGTAGACGCCCGCTGCCTGCGAGCCGGCGAACGGCGCTTTCGCGATTGCCGGAAGGGCCGGAATGAGCATGCCGCCGAGCGCGGCAAGACCGAAGGAACGCCGGGTGATATTCATCGCAAGAAACTCCCCATTGTGACGTCGATTGAATTAAGCGCGCCCAGCCCCGGACTCATTCATTTCCGCGCCGCAGGGGCGTAAGCATACCACGCGACAAGGGCATCGGCTTTACGGATACGTGAGGCGTTTTGATGGCGCGAGCGCGTAGGATGGGTTGAGCGACAGCGAAACCCATCGGCAGCCGTGCGGCACGGAAGGCACATGATGGGTTTCGCTTTCGCTCAACCCACCCTACTCAACCCATCCTACGATTTCACGACATTACGCAGCCGATCGAGCGCGCCCTGCAGGATGAAGATCGCAGCATGCTCGTCGATCACGGCCTTGCGCTTGTCGCGACGTGCATTGGCGGCAATCAGCTCGCGCTCGACCGCCGCGGTGGAGAGCCGCTCATCCCAGAACGCGATTGGCAGCTCGGTGAGCCGCGCGAGGTTGCGCGCGAACGAGCGCGTCGATTGCGCGCGCGGACCTTCGCTGCCGTCCATGTTGACGGGCAGGCCGAGCACGAAGGCGACCGCCCTGCGCTCGGCCGCGAGCGCAAGGAGCCGCTTGGCATCGGCGGAAAAATTGGTGCGCGCGACCGTCTCGACACCGGTGGCAAGCCGGCGGTCGGGGTCGCTGGTCGCCACCCCGATGGTCTTGGCGCCGAGGTCGAGCCCAATCAGTGCGCCGCGCGGCGGCAAACGCGCGGGCAAGTCGGTCAGGGCGAGGATGGGGGCGGGCATGAGGCGGTCGCTAGAGTTCCATGAGGTTGATACGGCGTTTGCTCGTCACCCGCGGGGCCTGATCCGCGGGTCCACCCCCACCCTACCCTCCCCCGCAAGCGGGGGAGGGTAGGGTGGGGGTGATGGATGGCCGGGTCAAGCCAGGTCAAGTCAAGCCAGGTCAAACCCGGCGATGACGGCCGCGGCAGCGTTGATCTTGACGTCCGGCGGCGTATCTTCCGGCCGGGCCAATCCGACCTACCCCCAGCCAAGGATCACCATCATGCAGATCACCTGGTATGGCCACTCCGCCTTCCGGCTCGATTTCGCCGGCAAGGGCGTGCTGATCGATCCGTTCTTCACCGGCAACCCGGCCTTTGTGTCCGACAAGGCTGCGGCCATCAGGGGGGTGACCCA
>WNFF01012029.1_pt1 | contig 10058 bp, 7 predicted proteins | sample 5400441 | NCBI WGS metagenome assembly WNFF01 (sample SAMN13153345, study PRJNA577476) | soil metagenome | isolation source: 120 cm saprolite under Douglas fir tree site 2 hole 3 replicate 1 | place: USA:California | collected 2015-04-18 | reverse complement strand
TTGCGGCGACACGCCGCGGACTATGTGATGCGAATCCTTCGTGGCGCGCCGCCCGCTGAGCTGCCGATCGAGGGTCCGACGCGGTTCAAGTTTGCCGTCAATATGAAGACGGCGGCGATGCTCGGAATCACGCTGCCGGAGATCGTGCTGCAACGTGCCGACGAGATAATCGAATGAGGCCCAGAGCAGTCTGTATGGACTTGCGGATGGGAGTCTCGCCTCGCCCCAAGGGCGATAAGTCTTCACTCAAACGATCTAAATGGTGGACAAGACTTCGGTCGCTTATTAACGCGGATGCTGCAGTCGCGCGCTATGGTGCGAATGACCGCGCCTGGCTCCTGGTAGATCATTTGCCTGCCGAGCTTGCGCACCGCGGCGGCAAGCGGCAACCGACGACCACGAAGTCGTCGGAGCTGTCGGCCGCGAGCTGTTGGCCGCGCCCGGCGCAGCGGTTCCATCGTGAGCGAGTAACCAGTCGCGATGATTGCGAGCAACGCAACGCGCGGCCACCGCGCCTTTCGGTCGAGACAAGCGCGTGCGGACCTCATGAGCGGTCCCCCGTAAACAGTCGCCGGCGCTACTTGCCGCCCTTTGGCCTAAGCTTCGGTGGATTCTGCTTCAGCTCTTCGAGGGCAGCCTTCTTCCGTGTTTTCTGATCCAGCTCTTGGAGCACACCCTTCTTCCGATCGGCCGCCAGTTCGTTGCCACCGCCGGTCCGCACAAAAGTCTCGACATGCATGGTCGTCGTCTGCGCCAGACGCACGTCGGCGCCGGTCATTCCGGGCTTCACATCGAGGAACTCCGCTCGCGCGTCCGGCCGCATGCGGTTCGAGGGGCCGATGCCCTTCTTGCGCAGATGTTCCCGGGATTTGTCCACCAAGGCCTTGAGCGTGTCGAGTTCGCCCTTGAGCTTTTGCAGTTCAGCATCGAATGCCGCCCGCTGCCGATCGTCTTTTGCCATGTCAATGAGGTCGGTCGTTGCGCGCACGCGCTCGGCTATATTCTTGCCTTCGGCAAGCTTCGCCTGCACCATCATGTAGAGCTTGAAGTCGGGATCGTTCTCACGGAGCGGCTTGTACTTCTCGCCCTCCCCCACGTCATCCGTCATGCGAACGACCTCGTCCTCGAAGAACGCACCCTGCTTCATGAGATATTCGACGCCCTGGAGCAGGTAATCGACCGCCGGCTTGTAATGCCCGCTCTGGTTCGTGATCTTTTTGATTTTTCCTTCGTCATTAAACTCGACAATACCGGCCAGCGCGGCCGGCTTCGAGCGCATCATCCCCCGCCCTTCGGCATCGAGCATCGGCTTGCCATCCTTATCGAGGACAGCCTCGCCGCCGAGCGCGGTGCTGTGATGCTGCATCTCGATGCGGGCAGCACGGCCCCTCTCCAGGTCGGGGAGAGGCGTGTCGGTCGCGGCGCGCGTCCCATCGGGGCTAATCTTCTCGTCGCCTCCTTCCTTGAAGGCGACCATGCGGCCGGTTTCGTCCATGGCGAAGCCCATCGATTGGCTTTCCGTTGAGGTGCCATCGCCCTTTTCGAAGCTCCCATCGGGCTGCTGCACCAGTCGATTGCGGGCCTGTTCCCCTTCCGTGTGGAGTTTCGTGGTGATTCGAGTGTCTTCGGGGTTGACCCGATTCGGGTTCGTTGCCGAGGACCAAGCTTCACCGCGCCAACCCGCCTTGTTGTGCTCGCCCTCGTATTTGTCGTCGACGCGCTTGGTCTTCATGCCGGTCTCGACCGGCGTGCCGGGCGGCTCGAATCCTAAATTTCCAGCCCTGCCGATCTGCGATGAGTCCGCTTCATCGTCCGGTGAATCGGCATCTTCGCTATCGTCTTCATCGGTATGGGACGTATCCAGCGATGACCCCGCGGACCAGTCCGATTGCGCAACGGTGTAGTGCGACGCCCCCGGGAACGCCTGCTGAGCGGGATCGGCGGCCTCGGGCTCTTCTTTGTACAGCGTGTACTGTGGCGAGCTCCCCTCTTTGGCAGTGGGTGTCTCGGTCGCCACGACATAAGGGTTGGCGTCGGTACCCGCCGGATAGTCATAAGGCGCTTTCGCCGACTGGGCAGATTGCTCGCCATATGTCGTCATCGAGTAGCCTGGTTGCCCCGGTTGAGCGGATCGGGACGCGGTCGACGCGATGCTCGGCGCGGCGCTACGGGCGGTGGGCGCGATGTTCGGTGGGGTAGAGCGGGCGCCGGATCCGATCGTAGGCGCGCTTTCCGGCGATTGCGCCCCGTACGTCGTGTAAGCCGATGGGTAGCCCGATTGTGCCGGTTGGGGGGCGCTGCCGCGCGCGGGTGTTCGCGCCGCGGTTTGAATCGCTTCGACGTCGACGCCCAGGATTTTGAGCCAGGCGTTTTGGTCCGCTCTGGCCGCGCCACCGCTTTGGAGCCCTGGCACCACATCGGTTAGGTTTTTCACTTTTCCCCCCTTCGAGCCCCAATGTTCATGGCTCGTTGTTCGTGAGCACCTCACTTTGCGCCGGAATGCGTTGGGTGACTATAACGCCGATCTCGAGCAAATTCCACACCTGCGACCGCTGGGTAGTGTCTCAGTTTGAGAGACACTACCGACCGCTGGGATTGAGCCCATGGGCGCGGGCTTCCGCCTCGCGCGCGTTCTTCATGTAATTGTCGGCGACAGCGAGCATCCTGCGTCTAGAGCGTATCCCGAGTAGGAAGAATCGGGAGGGGATTCCCAAAGATCCCGAACTGTGATTCAAGCTGGCTGCTGGGTTGGAGGTCAGCACGGGATGGGACGACCCTATTCGAAAGATCTTCGTGAGCGGATCGTGGACGCGGTTGAAGCTGGCGCCTCGCGGCGCGCGACGGCGCGGCAGTTTGCGGTCAGCGTGAGTTGCGTGACACCAGCATGAGGGTCAGCAGCCACCAGCATGAGGGTCAGCAGCCGCAGCGCCGATCGCCGTGTCGTCTCCATCTGCCCGTCGTGACGGCTGGCCAAGTCTTTCCCCTGAGCGGAAACGGGACCGATGGAACTACTAGCCCGGAAGCGTAGCGGGGCAAAGCGGCGCGGTGCAAGACGGAAGATCGGGGGTTGTCCGCCGCATAACGCCCAGCACGGGGAGCGGTTGCCATGGCGGACGTGCCGCGCTCCGACCACGCGGAGTAATCGGGTAGTTCGAGTTTGAATGGTCGATCCGGAATTTTCCTTCGCTGACGCCATCCCGCCGAGGATATGTAGGCGAAAGCGCGCCCGCCTCGCCAAGAGGGCGATAAGACTTCAATCAAATGGTCTAAATGATGGACAAGACTTCAGTCAAATGTCCGTCAATTATGAGGCCAATTAAACGCATCTATTGGGAACACTATTGTTAAAACGGCGTTGTGGAACCAGCGGATGGCATTGACGCGACTTTGCCTGCAACTGGCAGCCCAACCAATGGCGCATTTGGAAACGATTCTGTTTGTCGATGATGATCCCGAGATTAGGGAGATAGTCGCTGCGGCCCTTGCGAGGCCGGGCTACGTGATCGTCACTGCGCCGGACGCATATGAGGCCGTTGCCGTTCGCATTCTTGCCTATAACCGGGTCAGCCTCCTGATCACCGATATCAAGATGCCGGGCGTCAATGGTTTCGAATTGGCGCGGCAGGCGAGAGCCCTACGGCCGGACATCCAAATCATCTATCTCTCTGGATATCCGATTGACAACCCGCACGGCGGCGCCGTCTTGAAGAAGCCGTTGCGAATGGGCGATCTTCTCGCCGAGATTAGCGGCCGTCTGCACTGATTGCTTGCCCCTTTCTCGGGTTTCTCGCACTTTCGACGTTATTTTCGACCAATGATTGTAAATTGGAAATGTCAAGAGTTTTTTCAGTGTCACGTTGACTCGGTACGACCTAGGGTTCATAGTTAGCAAAATCTTAAAACTCAAGCGTTCTACAGAGCCGTGCGACTGCATCTCCTTGGCACCTGGGAGGGGTGACAATGGCAGAGGACAACATCGCCGTCGCCGAGCCCGATAGGGCTGCGCTCCATGCCGCGGTGCTCGATGCGCGCAAGATAGCTCTCAGATTGCAACAGCGCCTCCGAGACGCAGCGGCAAGGGGCAACCGCCGGGTAAGGGCGAGCTCGCGACGTCGACAACGCCGTACACGGCATCGATGACGACCTGAAGCGACATGATGTGCGAGATGGGGGGGACCGACGCCATGATGCACACCTACAGATGCTATCTGCTGAATGCGCACTGTCATATCGCGGGGCTGGAAGTAATCGCATGCCGCGACGATCGCATTGCCCAGCGAAGGGCCGAGCAGATTCTCGACGCGCGACCGGCATTCAGCGGGATCGAGGTTTGGGAGTCGGGGCGGCGCGTGCACGTCAAAATGTCGAGCGATGCGATCACCCATCATTCTTCCCGCCAACCTCGCCAGGGGGCGAGGAAATGAGTGGGTTGTACAGGTTCTTCGTTCTTGACGGCGACTCTCATATTTCCTCGGCGGAGGTCATCGAGTGTACCGACGACGACGAGGCCAAGCTGCGAGCGCGTGAGATTCTTGTCCAAAGACCGAATTGCCGAGCCGGCGAGATGGCAGCTTGATCACCGCGTGTACACGCAGTCGCGTTATAACGCAGGTTCGCGGAATTCGATCAGCCGACCAGATTTCCATCGATAATTCGGGTTGAAGGTCAGACCCATCATCGCGGCTCCCATAACCTTCGGGACCGCTCGATCTCGCCACGCGCTTGTCGAACCTATCCAGATCCTAAGCCCCTGGGATCGGCCCCGCCGATTTGTTTAATGTCCGAAAAGTGATTTGCGGTCTGCCCGTTTCGGATATAACATGCACGGTCTTGATAATCACGGGAGCTTCCGGTGTCGACCAGGGTAGTGCGCGCGGGGCGGTTCCTAGACTCTCTCTACAGGGGAGTTACGACCGCAGCACACCACCGCTCTCCTGTTCTTTTTCTGTATTTAACAGGAAGCGCCTCTACCGCCAGGGGATACCGCACACCTTCCGCTAGTGGCGTCCCTTGGCCGCAACCAGGGCAGGGCCGCCAGCGAGACCAAGAAGAACGCGCCGAGGGCCAGGAACGCCTCGTTGAAGCCGGCGGTGGCGGCGGCGCGCTCGACCAGCGGCTGAATGAATTCCTTGGTGGCGGCATCAATCGGCCCGAGCGGCAGGTCGTGAAAGCGCTCGAGCGGCAGGCCGACGAACCGCGCCGCCTCGACGTCGCCCGCCTGCAAGCGCGCGACCAGGGCGGCGACATGGCTGGGCGTCCTGGTTTCCAGGATGGTGTCGATCAGCGCGATCCACACCGCGCCGCCGAGATTGCGCATCAGGTTGAAGAGTCCGCTGGCGTCGGCGAGCGCCGCACCCTGCCGACCCTCGAGCGCGACCGAGGTGGTCGGCAGCACGCACAGCATGACGCCGATGCCGCGCAGGATCTGCGGCCAGAACAGGCCGGCGAAGTCGGTCTCGGGCGTGGCGAAACCGTTGGCAAGGAGCCCCAAGGCGAAGAGCGCGTAGCCGCATCCCGTCATCAGCCGCGCATCGACACGCGTCTCGAGCACCGCAGCGACTGGGGCGGCGGCGAGCTGCGCCGCGCCGGTGACGATCATCACGACGCCGATCTCGATCGCGCTGTGCTGACGGACATAGCCGAGGAAGAGCGGCAGGAGATAGACCGAGCCATAGAGCCCGCCCCCGAGCACGAAGCTGTAGAAGCAGCCGGCGGCAAAGCCCGGATCGCGCAGCGCAGCGAGATCGACGAGCGGGCGGCGGCGCGCAAGGCAACGGCGGATCGCGGCGACGCCGCTGGCGAGGCAAACCCCCAGAAGGGCGAGGGAAACCGGGTCGCTCCAGCCGCGACGCGGCGCTTCCTTGAGGACGAGCTCGAGCGTCGCCAGCGCCAGCGCCAACAGGGCGAGGGCGACGAGATCGAGACGGCCGAGCGCGCTGCGGTCGCCCGCCGCGGTCCGCAAGGCCGCGGTGGCGGCGACGAAGGCGAGCAATCCGGGGCCGAGGTTGATGAGGAACAGGAAGGGCCAGGAATAGGTCTCGGTGATGTAGCCGCCGAGCGTCGGGCCGAGGGTCGGCGCGATCATCGCGACGATCCCGGCGATCGCCGTCGCGCGGACGTGCAGCCGTTGCGGAAACAGCGAGAAGACCGCGGTGAAGACCGCCGGGATCATGGCGCCGCCGCAGAAACCCTGGATGATGCGAAAGACGATGAGCACGGCAAACCCACCGCTCGCCGCGCAGCCGGCGCTCGCCAGGGTGAAGCCGGCGACCGCGGCGAGAAAGAGGACGCGCAGCGAGAGCAGCTCGGTCAGCCAGCCGGTCAGCGGGATGGCGATGATCTCGGCGATGAGATAGGCGGTCTGTATCCAGCTCAGCCGGTCGAGCGGGATGGCGAGCCCGGCCTGGATGTCCGGCAGCGAGCTGGCGACGATCTGGATGTCGAGAACCGCCATGAACATGCCGAGGCACATGGCGAGATAGCCGAGCCAGGGTGCGCGGCTGTGCTTGCCGCCCTTCGCGGCGTCGCTGTCGTTCGCGGCTTCGGTCAGGACGTCACGCGATTCCAGAAGGCGGCCTCTTCCCGCGCGGCGAAGAATAGAGGCTGTGCACCCGGAACGACAGCGCGGTGGCGGCGAATTTCCGTCGCCGATCGGCCGCCGGTGCAATACCCTGGCATCCGGCCGCCGATCCGGCGCTTCCCGGCGGCTCGGCCCGATTTCGTCTACCCTCACCAAGGCGACTGGCGCGAAGGAGACTGGCGTGCGGACCATTCTGATTGTGGCGGTTGCCCTCACCCTCGCCGCTTGTGGCTTCTACCACTGGCGCAAGGACGGCGCCGACAACGCGGCGTTTCAGCGCGACAGCGCCGAGTGCGAGCAGCAGGCCGCTCCCGGCAAGTGGAAGGATTGCATGACCGGAAAGGGGTGGATCTACGATACCAGGATCTAGGCTGGCTTAACGGTTGGTTAGGGCACGGCGTGCTAGCGAGACACCGGGGCGACCGCAACAGTTCGGCCGCCGGGACAGGGCCCGCCATGTCGCTGGACGCCGCAGATTCATCGCTCGCCACCGTGCGCAGCCAGCGCGACCGTTTTGTCGGCTTCGCCTTCGCCGCCGCCGATCTGCTGATCGAGGTGACGCGCTCGGGAACCATCGCCTTCGTCGCCGGCGCCGCGCAGAACCTCAACGGCTGCGGCAGCGAGAACCTCGTGGGCACTCCGTTCATCGACCTGATCGCCGCCCGCGACCGCGCCATTGCAGCCGCTCTCCTTAGCGCGCTCGACCGCAGCGGCCGCTTGCTGCCGATCCTCGTGCGTCTGGCGCGCGCCGGCAGCCCGCCCGTCGTGCTGGGCGGCTGCCGCCTGCCCAACGACAACGCCTCGCTCTTCCTGTCTCTGACGATCGCCAATCCGCCGCCGCCCGAGGCGGGCGCGCTCGACGCGCCGCTGCTGTCGCGCGATGATTTCGCCAGCCAGGCCGGGACTCACATGCTCGCGGACGCCAGCGGGGAATACCGGCTCACCTTCGTCGCGGTCGACGAGCTCGCGGCGTTGCAGGAGCGCTTGACCGACGACGTCGCGCAGGGCTTGACCAAGACCGTCGAACGCTATCTCTACAACGCCGCATCCGACATCAAGGCGGCCGGGCAGCTCGGCAACGACCGTTATGGGCTGTTGCACAAATCGGCCTTCGATCCGACGCGCCTGCAGCAGGCGGTCGAAGCGCTCAGCAAGGCGGTGGACCCGAACGGCGAGGGCGTCACGCTGCGCAGCGCGACGATGGCGCTCGACCACAGCGGGTTGAGCGGCGCCGATGCCGCCCGTGCGCTGATCTATTGCATCAACCAATTCGCCGACAACGACATGGCCGATCTCTCGGTGCCGACCCTGCACGATGGCCTCAACAAGGCGCTGGCGAGCGCCGTCGCGCGGATCAGCGACCTGCGCACGACGATGAACGACAGCGCCTTCGACGTGGTCTTTCAGCCGATCGTCGCCTTGCGCACGCGCGAGGTTCATCACGTCGAAGCGCTGACGCGCTTTCGCTGCGGCGGCTCGCCGGACAACGCCGTCGCCTTCGCCGAAGCAGTTCGCCTGATTGCCGATTTCGATCTTGCCGTCTGCCGCAAGGTGATCGCGATGATCGGCGATCCGGCGGCGCCCGGCGTGCCGATCGCCGTCAACCTCTCAGGCCGCTCGCTCGAGAGCAGCATCTTCTTCAGCGCCCTGCTCGCCCTGTGCAAGACGCAAGCGGGGCTGGCGCGGCATCTTCTCTTCGAGCTCACCGAATCGGCGGTGATCACCCGGGTCGACGAGGTCAACGCGCGCCTGCAGACGCTGCGCGCCGCCGGCTTCAAGGTCTGCCTCGACGATTTCGGCGCCGGCGCCAACTCGTTCCACTATCTGCGCAGCTTCGAGGTCGACTTCGTGAAGATCGACGGCGCCTTCGGCCTCGCCGCGCTGAGCAATCCGCGCGATGCGCTGCTGCTGCGCTCGATCGCCGGCTTCTGCCGCGAAACCGGCATCGCCACGATCATCGAGAAGGTCGAGCACGAGGCGCACGCGGCCGAGTTCGAGCTGCTCGGATTGACGCACGCGCAGGGCTATCATTTCGGCCGCCCGCTGGCGGCGGGCGCCCCTCCCAAGACCAAGCGGCGCCGTGCCGTCCGGGCGACGTGGGCCTAGCCAAGACGCCGCCTATTTCGGCGACATCACCATGACCATCTGGCGGCCTTCCATGCGGGGAAACTGCTCGACCTTGGCGATCGCATCGAGATCGTCCTTGACCCGCATCAGCACGTTCATGCCGAGATCCTGGTGCGCCAGCTCGCGACCGCGGAAGCGCATGGTGACCTTCACCTTGTCGCCTTCCCCGATGAAGCTGACCATGCTGCGCATCTTGACGTCGTAATCGTGCTGGTCGATGCCGGGGCGCAGCTTGATCTCCTTGACCTCGATGACTTTCTGCTTCTTGCGCGCCTCGTTCTTCTTTTTCTGCTCCTCGTATTTGTACTTGCCGTAATCGAGGATCTTGCAGACCGGCGGCTCGGCGCCCGGCGCGACTTCGACGAGGTCGAGGCCGGCCTGATCGGCCATCGTGAGCGCTTCGTTCCTGGTGACTACCCCGACCATGCGACCCTGCTCATCGACGAGGCGGACGCTGGGGACGGCGATTTCTTCGTTGACGCGCGGACCTTCGCGGGTCGGCGTGAAGTTCATTGGTGGCCTGGCTATTTACGTTCTCCTGCGAAACATCGACATGGCACGGCGAGAAGCGGCCGCCTGCCGCTTTCCGGCGCGTATTCCTCGTCCTCATCCGATGGGGGCCGCGGACTCGGCAGTCAATCTAGCGATGGCGTCGTCGAGTGCAAGAATTTCTTGCTCTTTTCCGCCCAGGCGACGCAATGCGAGGTTGCGCTGCTCGGCCTCGCGCTTGCCGACGACGAGCATGATCGGCACCTTCGCCAAGCTATGCTCGCGTACCTTGTAGTTGATCTTCTCGTTGGCGAGGTCGACCTCGACCCGCAGCCCGGCTTGCGCGCATAGCCGCCCGACCTCGCGCGCGTATTCGTCGGCTTCCGAGGTGATGGTGGCGACGACGGCTTGCACCGGCGCCAGCCAGAGCGGCAGCTTTCCGGCATATTGCTCGATCAGGATGGCGATGAAGCGCTCCATCGAGCCGAAGATGGCGCGGTGGAGCATGACCGGCCGGTGACGCTGGCCGTCCTCGCCGATATAACTGGCGTCAAGCCGCTCGGGCAACACGAAGTCGACCTGGAGCGTGCCGCACTGCCAGTCGCGACCGATGGCATCGCGCAGCACGAACTCGAGCTTCGGTCCGTAGAAGGCGCCCTCACCGGGATTGAGCGTATAGGGCAGGCAAGCCGCCTCTGTCGCGGTCTTGAGGGCCGCTTCTGCGCGGTCCCAAACTGCATCGCTGCCGGCGCGCACTGCCGGACGGTCGGAGAATTTGACCGATACGTCGTCGAAGCCGAAATCCTTGTAGACCACGCGCAACAGGTCGCAAAACTTAATGCTTTCGGTCGTGATCTGGTCT
>WNFF01005870.1_pt1 | contig 10058 bp, 10 predicted proteins | sample 5400441 | NCBI WGS metagenome assembly WNFF01 (sample SAMN13153345, study PRJNA577476) | soil metagenome | isolation source: 120 cm saprolite under Douglas fir tree site 2 hole 3 replicate 1 | place: USA:California | collected 2015-04-18 | reverse complement strand
ACAGCGCGCGATCGCGATAATACGGATAAATCCAGTCCGCGCCGGGCCGCAAAAGCAAGCCCATGGCCGCGGTCACTGCTTCATGACCAGCACTCGAAATCTGGAAGTAGATTTTGTTTTGGCGTTTGAGCTGGATTTCCCGGTCATCCAGTTTTCGCGAAAGATACATGGTGCGATATAAGCGAACCAACGTGTCGCGTGTTAATCCTGCATGCTTCTCATTTTTTGCGGTGTCGTTCTTGGCAGGTTTGACGCGAGTTTGCACGGCCATTCGGTCTGACCTCGGTCGTTGACGGTTTCCAGCGCTTCCGATCCAAATTATACCGAAATATTCTCGGCTGTTTGCAACACGCTGCGCCGCGTCGCGCCAAAATCAGTCCAATTTGGACTGCCATTCGTCAGAGGCTAATCCAACGAATCGAATTTCGCTTCCAGTTCCCCGAACTCCGCGTCTTGATCCTTCACCGCTTTGGGTGACAGATCACTGAACGGCTCTTCGGACGGAATCTTTTTCAGCAATCGTTCTTCCGTCATTTTTTCATGCCCGGAAAACGCCAGTCGTAAATATAGTTTTACGTTGCCGGTCGGAGCGTCGCCTTCGCCATCCGCATCTTCTTTTTTCTTGCCGTGAGACTTGGACTTGGCGGCCTTCGCGGTCTTGGCCCTGTTCGCGGCCTTCTCGGTTTCTTCACTCTTCTCGGCGCCATCATCCGCTGGTGTTTCGGCATCCGACTCTCGCTCAAACTTGTAAAGCATTTTCTTGTCCAGCCGGAACGCCTGCTTCCACATTTCCAGTTTGTGCCGCGCCTGCTGGGCTTTCTCTTCATCCGTTCCAAAATCAAAACTAAAGTATATGTGCGCCATGTTTTCAGTCTGCGATGCTATGGCACTCAAGTCAAGGCACGGCAATTCAATCGCGCGATAATCGCTCGTCACAGTCGATAGTTTTGTGGATTTCTCGCCGGACAACGACCCATCGCCGCTGATCATAATCACCTTGTCGTCGCCGAGCGGCCCAATTATTACGATGGAATCGCCGAGTCTTGTCTTTCTAGCCTTTCAAATACTCCACGCACCACGCGGTCGCATCGTTCTCCCATGAATGGAAAAGCTTTCTTCCCGCTTGGGCCTACCCGAGCCAATAGCCAGCCCCTCATCATGGCATGTCCTCGATGCAGCCTCACCTTTACGTTTTCCTCGGTCAGTTCCAGCGCCGTTGCGGTCTCCGTGGTGCTCATTTCTTCCACGTCTCGCAGCATCACCACCGTTCGGTAATCTTCCGGCAGTCCCAGCACCGCTTCTTCCAGCAACTGACCGAGTTCGGTTCGTGTCGCCGTCTCTTCAGGATCGGGGGCGGTGTCCACCATCTTCATAGACAATCCTCCCGCAGTGTCCATGCCGTCGAATTCTTCGTTGCGTGCGCGTGACCGCCGTCTCGCCAGCGCCTCATTCACCGCAATACGTGTCAGCCAGGCGGAAAAAGGCGCGCGCGCCGCAAATTGATCGAGATGCCGGTAAGCCCGCACGTAAGCGTCCTGCATGACATCTTCGGCTTCGGCGTCGTTGCGCAGAATGGCCAAGGCAACGCGGTACAATCGCTGGTTGTAACGCCGCATCAAGATTTCGTACAACGCAGTTTCTCCGCTCTTGATACGCTCCACGATCTCCGCGTCGCTCCAGCTTTCCGCTTTCGCTCGTTCCAGAGTTCCAGCAATGTCCATGATTGATTCCTGATACATAGAGTTCCCAGGACGCAAAGCGTTACAAACCCAATGAATCGGGCGCGTTTGTAACCGATTCCCGACTCGCCGCTCCTTTCTAACAGGGGGCAGCTCATGGCAGCTTTCGATCAACGTCTCAATCTCAGTTGGTGGGCACTTAGAATCGGCCTCGGTGTGGGTCCCATCGTCACCGGAATCGATAAGTATTTCAACAAGCTCACCGATTGGACGATGTACTTGAGCCCGTTGGCGACCAAAGTGGTCCCGGTCAGCGCCGCGACGTTCATGCACATTGTCGGCGTGGTGGAAATCATTGCCGGACTCGTCGTGCTCAGCCGCTGGACAAAGCTTGGGAGCCAGATTGTGGCGTTATGGCTGCTCGGCATCGCTGTCAATTTGCTCACTACCGGCATGTTCTACGATCTGGCTATGCGCGACGTGGAAATTGCCATCGCCGCGTTTGTCCTTTCGCAACTCTCGGCCGTTCGTGCCCAACAGTCTCTCGCCACAGCATCGCAAAGACAGTAAACCGGCGCTCAGTTCGTTGGGAGCCGGTAAGTCCAATTCAATACGGAGGATGTAATGCATAAACTTGCTTCATTGCTTGTACTGCTTGGAATGTGTGTGCTGCCAGCTTTGGCCGCAAACGAAACGTTCAAGGATGTTTCTCTAATAGACTCCAATTGCTCCAAGAAAGCTGCCGCGGATCCCGATTCGCACACCCGCGAGTGTGCGTTAAAGTGCCAGGCAAGCGGCTATGGCATCCTCACCAGTGACAAAAAGCTCGTCAAATTCGACGCCGCTGGCAACAGCAAAATCACCGAAGCGCTCAAGGCATCCGACAAGAAAGATCACCTGCGTGTCGACGTCTCAGGCGAAGTAAAGGGCGACACGCTCGAAGTCACCTCCGTCAAGCTCCTCTAGTGACGTCGGGTGGGCCCTGCGGACGGAGGACTGGAAGCTGATTCCCTTCGCAGGGTCTTCTTTTTCGCCGCTTTGTAAAAGTTTCTGCCGCTATTGCATCGTTGCGGCAAACCTGGCGTATGATGGTGTCTGTTGATCCTCGATGAAGCGCTCCGTCCACTGCGAAAGTTTTGGCATTCAGAAAGTAGCGGCATGCGCTTGTCTGTTGGCGTTACTGCTGGTTTATGCGCCAATCGCCAGTGCCACTTTGATGTCGGTTACCGGTGCCTGCTGCACCGGAGATCAATGCCCGATTCACGGGAATCATCATCCCTCGAAGCACGACGAGCCAGCAGCAATGGACTGTCACGGTGATAAGCGCAACGTAAACCAGATGGATTCGTGCTCGATTTCCTGCTGCCATACTGATCAGCGCGCGGCCGTAAACGCCAATATTTTTGTTCTGACGCCAATCTCCGTCTCTATGCCGCTTCTGGCGAATACTCAAACAGTATTGGCGTTTGCAGCGGCCGGATTGTCTCTCGCCTTCGCGCCTCTCGCTCCTCCTCCCAAATCATTCCTCGGCTGACTTGATCCGTGTTTCTTGATTTTGTAGCGGCTGCCCTCTGAGGCGGGCCTCTTCCCTTTTTCCTTCCAGCCTGTCGGCCCAACGCCGTGCAGCCAACTCTAGTTTGGAGAAAACGCCTTCGCCATGAAGCGACTTTTCGGTTTTTGCAATTACGTATTTCTGTTTTTCGTAGCCGTTAGTTTTGCCTGCCCTGCATTCGCCAGCATTTTCGGCACCGTGCGCGGGATCGTCCACGACGTGCAGCATCGCCCGATCTCCGGAGCTCACCTTCAATTGCAATCCAAAAGTTCCGATTGGAAACGCGAAGCGTTGAGCGACGACGAAGGCCGATTTCAATTTGATGCCGTGCCCGCAGGGGACTACACCATTCGCATCTCCCGCGATGGCTTTCGCGAATATTCCGCCGATCTGACGGTCGTCGCGGATTCCGCTCCGCTTCGCCACTTCCCTCTTGAGCTCGCAAGCGTCACCGAAAAAGTGGAAGTCAGCGAAAACGCACAGACCGTCGACACCTCTTCCTCAGCGAGTCAAACCACTCTTAGCCGAGAAACAATTCAGTCCACTCCGGGAGCGACGCGCGCCAACAGCCTCGATCTCATCACCGATTACACACCCGGCGCGTATATGGTTCACGATCAACTTCACGTGCGCGGCGGTCACCAGGTTTCCTGGCTCATCGACGGTGTTCCTGTTCCCAATACCAACATTGCTTCGAACGTCGGTCCGCAATTCGATCCCAAGGATATGGACGTGGTGGAAATTCAGCGCGGCGGTTACGACGCCGACTACGGCGACCGCACTTACGGCGTATTCAACGTAATTCCGCGCTCCGGCTTCGAACGCAATCGTGAAATCGAATTGCTCACCACGTACGGAAATTTTCATTCCACCGACAGCCAGATCAGCATCGGCGATCACAGCGAAAGGTTTGCCTACTACGCCAGCATCAGCGCGAATCGCAGCGATGTTGGACTGATGCCGCCAGAGCCAAACGCTCTGCACGACGACAACAACGGCGTCAGCGGATTTACCTCGCTGATTTTCAACGCCACTCCGCGCGATCAGTTGCGTCTGGCAGCATCCGCGCGCGCCGATTTTTTTCAGGTGCCCAACACACCGGACCAGCAGGCAGCGGATATTCGCGATACGCAGCGCGAACGCGACGGCTTTGTGAATTTCTCCTGGGTGCATACTTTGCAGCCCGGAATCCTGCTGACGGTTTCGCCATTCGTGCATTGGAACCGCGCTGATTACAGCGGCTTTTCGCCTATTCCGAGTCTGCTCCCCGACCAGCCGCCAATTCCCACCGACCATAACAATTCGCTCTACGAAGGAGGGCAGGTGTCGCTTGCCATCACGCGCGGCCGGCACAACGCGCGGTTCGGCACTTATGGATTCGCGCAACAGGACGACTCCTTGTTCCGCGTCGTAGCCACAGACGGCAGCGGATCGATTGCTTCCGAAAAAGATTCCCCTTCGGGCGGACTGCTCACTCTCTTTGCCGAGGATCAGTTCCGCGCCACGGATTGGCTTACATTCAATGCCGGGGTCCGCTACACGCATTTTTCCGCGGGAGTAGTCGAAGACAAAACCGATCCGCGCATAGGCACCGCGTTGCGCATCCCAAAACTTGGCTGGGTGCTGCGAGCGTTTTACGGTCGTTATTACCAAGCGCCACCGCTCACCACGGTTTCCGGGCCGCTGCTGCAATTCGCGACGGAGCAGGGGTTCGCATTTTTGCCGCTGCACGGCGAAACCGACGAGCAGCGCGAGTTCGGTCTGACTATCCCGGTTCGCGGATGGACGATCGATTTCTCGAACTTCCAGACGCACGCCAGGAATTTCTTCGATCACGACGTGCTGGGCAATTCCAATATTTTCTTCCCGCTATCCATCGAACGCGCGCGCATTCACGGTTGGGAATCAACATTGCATTCGCCGCGCATCAGAAAACGCTTCGACTTGTATCTTACGTATTCCAGTCAGCAAGCCGAAGGCGCTGGCGTCGTCACTGGTGGCCTGCTCTCCGATCCCGGCCAACTCTGCGATGGCGGCGGATTCTGCTATCTCGATCACGACCAGCGCAACACTCTTAGCGCAGGATTTCGCGCCGCCCTTCCCTTTCGCATTTCCGCGGCGGGCAATCTTTCCTATGGCTCTGGTTTTCTCGCTGGAGATGGTCCATTCCACCTTGCCGATCACACAGAAGTTTCGATCTCGCTTTCCAAATCCATCGGCGAGCGTCTTTCCGTCGGATTTACCGCCCAGAACATCGCGGATGGCCGTTATCTGCTGGATAACTCCAATACTTTCGGCGGAACCCACTGGAACTATCCGCGCCAGGTCAGCGGAGAAATTCGCTACCGTTTCCATTTTTAAGTAATTCCGATGTGCCATACCAAGGCCGTCTTGCTTTATGCTGGTTCGCGGAAACTGGCGGCGAGGTGACGGCTTGAAAATATTCCTGATTGCACTGTTCGGAGCCATCGGCACGCTGGCGCGCTATGGGCTGCAGGGCGTGGTGCAAATTCGAATGGGCGGCGCTTTCCCGTACGGGACGCTGCTTGTGAATTTGTCCGGCTGTTTCCTGCTGGGATTGATCGGCCAACTGACGATGAACCGCATACTGATATCCGCGGACATGCGTATGGCCATGGCCGTTGGGTTTTTCGGCGGCTACACCACGTTTTCCAGTTTCGGATGGGAAACCGCGAAAATGCTGGAAGACGGCGAATGGCTGCGCGCAAGCACCTACATCGGAGCAAGCGTGATTGCGGGACTGTTGTTGTCGGTGGCCGGAATCCGCCTGGCGAATAAATTTTAGAACAGTGTCTTTTTAGAAGAGCCGCATTGGAGAGAGTTTTATGACCCATGAAAGATTCGAAGGCGAGCGCACATTGATGCGCATTCACATCGGCGAATCGGACAAATGGCACGGCAAACCACTGCATGAAGCCATTGTGGAAATGCTGCGTAAAGAAAAATTCTCCGGCGCCACGGTTTTGCGCGGAGTTGGAGGGTTTGGCTCGTCCAGCGTTTACCACACCGATAAAATATTGCGTCTGTCGCAGGACTTGCCGATTGTGGTGGAAGTGGTCGAATCCACCGAGCGCATCGAGCAAATTCTTCCGCGCCTGGATGAAATGGTGGAAGGCGGTTTGATTACTCTAGAAAAAGTGCGCGTGATTTTGTATCGCGCCGCGAAAAAGTAGAAAAGAAGGCGGGGTTCCTGCCAGGAGCGGGACGCAACAAAACGCGACCCCCCCGCTACAAAATTCAACACAGGCTCGCTCCGAAATTTCATGGAAACCGCCGAATCGCAAAAACAAGCTGGATGGCTGAATCGCACCGTACTCGGTGTTGGCCTCACCTCGCTTTTTTCCGATTGGAGCCACGAAACCGCTACCGCGGTGCTGCCCGCATTTTTGGCGGCGATTGGCGCCGGCCCGGTGTGGCTTGGCGTGATTGAAGGCGTCGCGGACGGACTTTCGAGTTTCGCAAAACTTGCCGCGGGTCACTACACGGACCAGTTGAAACGCCGCAAACCGCTCGCGGTTTTCGGTTATGCGTTTACGGCGATTGCAACCGCGTCGTTTGGAATTGCTACCCATGCTGTTCACGTTCTGATTGGGCGTTCCGCGGCATGGCTGGGCCGTGGTGTGCGGTCGCCGGCAAAAAAAGCTTTGCTGGCCGCGGATGTACCTGCCGACGCGTATGGCCGCGCGTTTGGCCTGGAGCGCTTGATGGACACGCTCGGGGCGATCCTGGGGCCATTGACGGCGTTGTGGATTCTGCGGGCGACCGGCCATTCGTACCGGAAGGTTTTTCTGTGGACGCTGCTGCCTGGACTAATCGCGGTCGCGTGCTTCTGGCTGCTGGTGCGCGAACGGCCAGTCGAGGTGAAAGAACCAAAATCTTTTTTGCCGGGATTGCGTGCGCTGCCGGCGGAATTCCGGCGATTTTTGCTGGCGGTGGGAATTTTCGGTGCGGGAGATTTTTCGCATACACTGCTGATTCTGTATGCGACGAAAATGCTCGCCGCGGAATATGGAATGGCCCGGGCGGCGAGCATGGCCGTAATTTTGTATACGCTGCACAATGTTTTTTATGCCGGGTCGGCATATGTGAGCGGATGGCTGAGCGACCGTGTACCGCACCGCAAAATAGTGTTAGCTGCGGGATACGGATTGGCGGTAGTGACGGCGCTGCTGCTTTGCACTGCAACACATTCGTTGTGGTTGCTGGCGGGAATTTTTGTGCTGGCTGGTCTGTACATCGGCACCGAGGAAGCGCTGGAGGATTCGGTGGCCGCCGAGATGATGCCGCGCGAGCAGCACGGCATGGCGTTTGGAACCATGGCTGCCGTAAATGCGGTGGGCGATTTTCTTTCGAGTCTGCTGGTGGGCGCATTATGGAGCGCATTTGGAGTGGGCGCGGCGTTTGGTGCATCGGCAGTATTGTTTGCAGCCGGAGCGATTCTGATTTTGCGCTTGAAGTAGAATACCTGCGGAGACAATTCATGATGAGGGAGTGGTTGTGTTTGCAGTATGTTAGTGGGGCTAGGCTAGACGACCGTAAGGCGACGGCACACTGAAACCGCAGAACGCGCTGAGGTCGAGCGAACATACGGGAGTGTAGCCAATATGTATTTTGTCGCCATTCGAACGGTGCAGTGCCCTCGGTACCCGTATCGATGACCCAGTTTGCGGCTCGTTTCGCAGAACGGGATCATGCCGAGGAGCGCGCCTATTTGCCGGTTTATCCCGGCTCTCTCCGAGTCGCCCATTTATCCAGCAAGTTTCCAGACTCTTACTTCCTCTGCAGCTTGCTTTCCGCCAGTTTCTTTGCCGTTTCCAGCGCATCCGCGGCCTTCACCTTGACATCCGGCTCGACGCCCGTCTCCGCCCAGTCGGTCTTTAAAAAGGGATTGATCGCCTTTGTTTCGGGAATGCCGATACCGAAATGATCATCAATACGGTGAAAAACGCCCGCGTGCGCGGCCCCGCCCGTCTTTTCACCTACTAGGGTGGCGCGCTTCAGCATCTTCAGGTCGTAGCAGAACTGCTCCGCGCCGGAAAAAGTCCTGGCCGACGTTAAGACGTATACCGGCTTGTCCGCCAGTCTGTTTGCTGGAACCGGCGAGAGCGTCCAGGACTGCTCTGTCGTATTTTCCCTAGGGTTGTACCAGTATTCCGGATGATCGAAGAGGTAGGCGGCTATCAGCGCGGTCATGGCCGGCTCACCGCCGCGGTTGTCGCGCAAATCAAAGATGATTGCGTCCGCGTGGTTCAAGGAAGCCATCGCTGCCCTCGCCGTTGCCTGGCACATAGAAGGATTGGGAAAAGCATTCAGCTTTAGATAGCCGATATTGTTCGGCAGGATCTCGACCTTCTTGAAAGTGCAGTTGTCTTGCTCCAACTCCTTTCGATAACGCGCGAGGTCTTCCGGTGACGGTTCCGTCAGGAGATGGGGCAGGGGACTCTGACTGTAGACCACCTCGAGGTGCATGTCATGGCTCACTTCTCGCATCTGCCTGGTCAGCAGGTCGGCAAAGGCCCTGCCGTCCGTGACCGCGTCGTCATCGCCATTTTTGTTGTGAGCCAACAGCGCATCCGCCATCTTCCCTGCGACCTGGGGATCAATGTAATGCTGCTTTAGATTGTCGATCACCGCGTTCATCAATCGCTTCCGCTCCGCGGCATCCAGGAGGTGCGGAGGCAGCGCTTCGGGGCGTGGGGAGCTGTCTGGCGGGAGAAGAGCAGTCAATTGCGACTCGCTTGGCATGGCTTCGTTCAGTTCCATGCGGCTTGCGCTCATAGGGACGTCTTCGGCATCGGCGGGGACCTGTCCCGTCGCGTGTGCCATGGCGGACGGGCGCGAATCGGTTGCATAGCCCCGTTGATAGCCTGAAGCACTCAGTGGCCGGTGGTTTCCGCCGTGGCCAAGTAATATCGAGAACGTGCTTAAGGCAATCATCGAGAGAACACATCCAAAAATCAGCGCCTGCGGACCGGGTGATTCATCTACGAGAACAAAGAAGGCAGGCGCGCCCTCCAAGTGCTGCTGGACTGCGGCGCCGGTGAGTGCCGGTCGGACATAGCGGTACTGGCGCGGGACCGAGATTGCTAAATCGGCCAGCAGGTCAAGCCAAAGACCAACCTGCTGGAAGAATCCTTTTTCATCGCGGGCGCGGTCGCGGAAGAGTTGCAGCGCTTCGTCGCCGTAAGCCTCGCGAAAATGGGAAGGAAACAGACGCAACAGGCAGGCGTATATCTTCTCAGACATAGTCCGCCCTTAAGATCTTCTTGGCCCGCGCGACGCGCAGCAAATCGGCAAGCCGTTCGGCCTCGGACCGTGCCAGTTTGCGTCCACCCGAAGTCAGCCGGTAATAACGGCGCCGCTCCTGGCCGAGTTTTGCATCCTCACGCTGGTCCAGCTCTTCGATAAGTTTGGCTTCGAGCAGAGTCTGGATGGAGCTGTATAGGGTTCCAGGGCCAAGTCGCATGCGGCTTTCGGTCTGCTCCGCAACTTGCCGCATAATGCCGTAACCATGCAGATCTTCATCAGCTAGAGCGAGCAGGATCTGAAACGCCGCCGAGGGCAATGGATCGAGTTTTCGTTTTGGCATATGTGCTCGATAATCGATATATCGATAAGCGACTATATTAAAAGTCGATCCTGCTTGTCAATATCTCTCTGCGGCTCTTCAGCTTGCAAGGCAGCGGGTAAGTTGGCTAATTCCTGGATTGTCGGCCACTCGGATAGGTGGCCAACAGCGAAAATCGGGGAGATCTCCCCCTCCTCCGAATCCCCAAGAAGCAATGGCACGCCTGCTCACGAGGCAG
>WNFF01022250.1_pt1 | contig 10060 bp, 11 predicted proteins | sample 5400441 | NCBI WGS metagenome assembly WNFF01 (sample SAMN13153345, study PRJNA577476) | soil metagenome | isolation source: 120 cm saprolite under Douglas fir tree site 2 hole 3 replicate 1 | place: USA:California | collected 2015-04-18 | reverse complement strand
TCCCGTTCCCGAGCCGCCGCCCGCCTCGAAAGTAGCTCCCGATGCCTGAGGCGACCGCGCCCTCGTCCGTGACTGAACCTGCAAAGGACGAAATGCCCACCATGGGATTCCTCGAGCATCTCGAGGAACTGCGGCGGAGGATCATCTATTCCATCATCGCTGTAGCGGTGGGTTGCTCAGTTTGCTGGAAATTCGTCGAGCGTATCGTCGATCTGATGCAGCGCCCGATCGTGCAGGCACTGCACGCCAATGGATTGCCGGAAAAGCTGGTCTATCTGAACCCGGTCGACCCGTTCAACTTGTACCTCAAGGTGGCGGGAGTCGTTGGACTGTTCGTTGCTTCACCGGTAGTCCTCTATCAAGTGTGGCTATTCATCGCGCCCGGACTTTATCGCCATGAAAAGCGCTACGTTCTGCCCTTCATGGTTTCGACTGTCAGCCTTTTTCTCGCGGGCGGATATTTTGGATACAAGCTGGTCTATCCCCAGGCTCTCCGGTTTCTGATCGAGTTCAGCAGGCAGTTCACGCCCATGATCACGATCGAAGAGTACAGTTCGTTGTTTCTAACGATCATCGTTGGCATGGGCATCATCTTCGAGATGCCGATCCTGGCGTTTTTTCTCGCGATCATGGGGATGGTCACCGCGGGGTGGATGTGGCGGAATCTGCGCTACTCAATCCTCGTGATCTTTGTCATCGCTGCGATCCTCACCCCTACCACCGACATCGTGAACATGTGCATTTTCGCGGCTCCGATGGTGGCGTTGTATATGTTGAGCATCGGCATCGCATGGCTCGTCCATCCCACGCAGCGGAAGAAACGCGAAGGGAAGAAAAAATCCTAACTACGGGGAGCATAGAGGACGACGGGGAGAGCCATGATGCCACGGAAGACGCAAAGTCCCACCACGAGTTTGCGCACAGGTTGTCCGAGTGTACCCTCGTGCGCCCAGTGGTTAGGCTTTCTCCTGATCCTGCTGATATTCATGCTTGGCAGTATCGCCTGCAGCAAAGGATCGTCCTCGCCTACATCTGAGACTGCCTCCGCCGGAGCCGCTGTCCCCGCTCCCCAACCAGCACCTGTGGCCACGACTGATCCCGCTCCATCCGATTCCGGCCCATTTCCGCAGATCGATTCCAAGCGTACCTTCCAATACATCAAGGAGATCGTGGCCTTCGGAACGCGTCCCATGGGCAGCGAGAATCATAAGAGAGTGGAGAACTACATCACATCCCACCTGAAGGGTGATCAGGTTGAAGATGACGCCTTTACCGCCGACACGGTGGAAGGGAAGTTCCCGGTCCGAAATATCATCGCGAAGTACCCAGGCACGAAAGATGGAATCATTGTGATCCTGGGCCACTACGACACAAATTATCCGCTGCGCAATATTGGATTCGTGGGCGCGAACGATGGCGGTTCTTCGACCGCAATACTGCTCGAGTATGCGAACTACCTGCGCGGCAAAAAGCGCGACGGATATAGCGTCTGGCTGGTCTGGACCGATGGCGAAGAGGCGGTGCGACAATGGTCGGAAGCCGACAGTCTGTACGGCACGCGCCATCTGGCCGAGAAGTGGGAAAAGGATGGCACGCTGAAGAAGATCAAAGCTCTGCTCGTGATGGACATGATCGGCGACGCGGACCTCAACATCGAGCGCGAAACCAACGCCCCATCCTGGCTGAGCGACCTGGTCTATCAAGCGGCCGAACGTGGCGGCGTTCAGTCCCATTTCTACGCCCGCTCTGCGGCCATCGAAGACGATCACCTGCCCTTTGTGAAACGCGGAGTGCCGAGCATCGACGTCATCGATCTCGACTATGGTTACAACAACGTCTTCCACCATACTGCTCAGGACACCATCGACAAGCTGAGTCCCCGGAGCTTGGAGATTGTCGGAAATACCACGCTCGAGGCCATTCGCATGCTCGACCGGCGGTGAGCAGCATCAACCCCAAAGGACTTAACCACAGGGGTCACAGAGGCCACAGAGGAAACCGGAGTCAGATTGCCCCGTCTCCGTGGTTAAATTTTCCTGGAGGGCAATCCTTTTTTAATCTTCCCCTTGATTTAATCCCTACTAATATCGTAGGGTTTCTGTGCCCGGAGGCCACAGCATGACTTCCCGACGTGCTTTCCTGAAGACTGCATCAGCGGCCGCGCTAGCAGCCAGTGCGGTCCGTCCTCTTCTGACTTGGGCGGCCGACGCGTCCGCGATTAGCGTGCCCGGCAAAGACGGCATGATTGTCCGCTCCTACCGGTTTCTTGATCTCGAAACGCCCGTCGAGTTCATGACTGACTGGATCACCCCCGTCAATCATTTCTTCGTGCGCAACCACATGTTCGAGCCTGCCAAGATCGAGGCCAGCGCGTGGAAGCTGACTATCGGCGGTGAAGTCGAAAGGCCGCTTACGCTGACTCTCGCCGACTTGCAGAAAGTCCCGGTCCACTTCGTTACCAATGCCATGGAGTGCGCCGGCAACGGGCGGTCACTGCACAATCCCAAGGTTCCGGGAATTCAGTGGGGCAAAGGCGCGGTTGGCAACGCGAAGTTCTCTGGTCCGAGTCTGAAAGTTGTTCTGGAAAAGGCCGGTGTCAAGGACACTGGCAAACACGTAATGTTCCGCGGACTCGACGAAGTTCCCGGCAAAGTGCCGCCCTTCATCCGCAGCATTCCTATTGAAAAGGCAATCGATGCTGACACCCTGATCGCCACCCACATGAACGGCGCGCCGCTGACCCAGCATCACGGTTTCCCTGCGCGGGTCGTGACACCGGGGTGGGCGGGCGCGGCGTCCTGCAAGTGGCTGACGGAAATTACTGTTCTCGACAAGCCGGCGGATGGGAACTTCATGATCCCCGGTTATCGCATGCCCAATACGCCGGTGAAACCGGGAGAAGCGGTTAAGCCCGAAGACACTCATTCCGTTATGGGACTCACGGTGAAGTCTTTGATTGCCGCTCCGAGCGACGGAGCCAAGCTCAAGCCGGGCAAGCAGGAAATCAAAGGCGTGGCCTGGGCCGGCGAAGCGGACATCACCAAGATCGAGATTTCGACCGATGGCGGCTCCTCTTGGAGTTCGGCGGAACTAGGCAAAGATCACGTTAGGTACGCGTGGCGTCTCTGGAGCTATGTCTGGAAGCCGGCGAAAAGCGGCGACTACGTGATCCTCTCTCGCGCCACCGACAGCCAGGGACGGGTTCAGCCCGACGCGGCCGTCTGGAATCCGAGCGGATATCTTTACAACGCCTACGATCAGGTGAAGGTCTATGTTCAAGCTTAGCGGGAGTGTTCTAACGGTTGCTCTGATCTGCGCATTGAGTATCGCGGCGGCTGCGTCGTCTCCGAACGAGGAGTTGCCCGCCGGCCCCCTGCAGGAGAAAGCTGCGGCGGCATGTTTGAGTTGCCACGAGGCGCGCATCATCGTGCAGCAGCGCTTGAGCAAGGCGGCCTGGACGCGAGAAATGGACAAGATGGTTAAGTGGGGCGCGGAAGTTGATCCCCAGGACCGTGATGCGCTCATCGACTATTTCAGCGCGAACTTCGGACCCGACCAGCCGACGTACGTAGCCCCGAAGACCGCAGGCGCATCCGTCTTGAAATCGCGCTCGAAAGCAAAGCACTGACGCGACCGTAGCGGCGCCCTTCGGACCTAGTCGGGCCGTTAGTCAGAGGGGCATTAGAGTCAATAGCGTTGTCGGGCGGAAAGCTTGGCCGCGACGGACTACCTTTAGCGGGTACTGACTAAATCCGGTTCTTCGCCTCAGGTCACGCAGCAGGAACTCGCCGGATGCAAGATTTTCGATCGGCGACCAGAATAGAAAGTCACACGTTGAGCGATTAAACCGTTGCCGTACGGGCGCCTCTGTTCCGCGATGTTGCAGGGTGCAGGAAGACAAATCCCCGAGCCGCAGCCCGGGGATCCGGAGATGAGCTTTGATTGGAGACCTACGCGAGCAATCGACGCCGCAGCAGACCGGCGAGACCGATCAGTCCGGTTCCGAGCAGCGACAAGGTGCCCGGTTCCGGTGTCACGACGCCGCCCACTGCAAATCCGGTATTAGCACCGCACTTGGTTCCCCCACCGACGCAGAAGTGGACACCCCACTGGTTCGCCAATTGCGCCACGGTCAGTCCCTGTCCCGAGATCACGAAGGAGATCTGGCTCGCGCTGGTGATCCCCTTTGGCCCGCCTTGCAGGTTTCTCAGCACGTAAGCGAAAGAGCCGAACTGGCTGACGTTCTGGTTCGTAAGGAATTGTCCGAAGCTCAATCCTGTGTAGGTGATGCCCCCTGCGATAATCGTTACCGGCCCGATGCTGCCTGCGTTCAGGCTGGCATTGGTATTGAAGAAAGTAGAGCCGCCGTTCAACTTGAGGCTGTATCCGTTGTGCGCCTTAAGCGTCACCATAACCTGGCCGGACCCGACCTGAGTCAGCGTCACGCTGCCTATACTCCCCTTAATACCCAGGTTGTTGATGTGGAGTTGGATGGTGTCGGCCGCCGCAAATGGAACCGCCAGCGCCAGCAAAATGATCAAGAAAAGGTAAAGGCGAGTCATGAGTTTCCCCCAAGTCGCTTAGATATAGGGCACGTTGGTTGCCAATGTGTCCTGCCACACGGGGCCACAATGTCCTCGTTTTTTCAAGCAGTTGAGAACTCTATTTAGGACACCACCCAGCCAGAAAATTGCCCAAGTGCAGCATCTTGCACAGGTCATGCACTGCTATGTTTTAAACCGGTTCTTGCCTTGGCGTTGCATTGAGCTAGCGTAACCAGTCAGAGGTAACCGCTCGCTCAAAAATGGCGCTCTGCGTCTGGGCAAAAATCAAAGTTTTTCCTGGAAATCCTCGCGCCTTCCCCCAAATCACTCAATACCTTGAGGTACAGCGGTTCTCGGCATGGCTATCTCCCAGTCCGCTTGACCCTTTTTCCCCTTCACCCCTACCATGGAAAAAGCACCCACCCGGGGTGACTCTAATCGGCTCCTGTTGCCGTGAGTTTCTGGGGACCAAGCGTGTTCCAAAGAGTTTTTCTTCCAGTATTTTTGTTTGCATTTGTAAGTCTGGCCAGCTCGCAAAGCAAGCCCTTGCCGCCCGGGCCCATGCAGGCCAAGGTTAAGGCCGCCTGCACGCAGTGCCATCGTCAGGAGTGGTCGGCACAGCTCGACAAGATGGTCGGCTTGGGCGCCGAAGTCCCGGACTCTGACCGGGCCGCCCTGCTGAACTACCTCTCAAAGAATTTCGGCCCGCAGAAGGTTGGCAAAGCCGCGCCCAAGAAGAGCGCTGAAGAGACCAAGTAACGGTCGGCGACCGTCTTCAGCCATCAGCCCGTACCTAAACAATTACTTGAAGTTGTCCGCGTGCTTGCTCATGCTGGCAGTAGTTGGAGATCGATTATGGCAGCGCTGCCGTAGCGTCCCTCTTGGGCACTGGGTCGGTAGCGCTTTGCTGTTTCCGCCGAGTGCAAGTGCTCCATCTTAGATATTTGCTTGAGGGCTGACGGCCGACAGCTGAAGGCTTGTCACCGCCGCAACCATTGCCTCCTGGAGCGCCCTGATGTGCCTCTCCTCGGTCAGGTAGCTGACGACCATCACGCGGATCACGCTCTCGTGGTTGACGATGGTTTCGGAAATCCAGCGCCGGCCGTCGCGCGTGACCTCATCCACCAGCGCGTTGTGAAGCGCCGCCCGTCGCTTCGGATCGGCGGCTCCCTTCACCCGCAGGTTGAGAATCGGCACGACCATGGGCGCCGACAGTTCGAACTGTTCTGACTTGCCCACCCAATCGGCAAAGCAGCACGCCAGATTCATTTGCCGGTCGATGTGTTCCTCATACGCCTTTCTGCCATGAACTTTCAGGGTCAGCCAGAGCTTCATGGCGTTCATGCGGCGGGTCCACTGAGCGCTGATCTTCGAATTGTCCGGCAGCATAGCACCCGCAGCTTTCGGCATGTAGGGCGCGTACACCGCAAACGCACGCTCCAGAATTTCCGGATGGCTGGTCAGAATGACTCCCGCTGCGAAAGGGACCGCCAGCCACTTGTGCGGATCAATGGTGATCGAGTCCGCCAGTTCGATCCCACGGATGAGGTGCCGGTGCTTGTCGGAGAAAATCAGCGACGCGCCATAGGCGCCGTCCACATGCAGCCAAAGTTCATGGCATCGGCAAATTTCGCCGATCGCGGGCAAGTCGTCGATGATCCCTGAACTGGTCGTCCCGGCAGTCGCAACCACACAGAACGGCTTGCGTCCGGCGCGAAGGTCGGCGTCGATTGCCGCGTCGAGTGCTTCCGGATCCATCTGCAGCCGCTCATCGACGGCGACCCGCCGCAACGCTTTGCGTCCGATGCCGAGCAGCCCGGCTGACTTGTCGAGCGAATGATGCGACTCCGACGAAGCATACACAACGGGCGGCCCGCCGATCGTCGCGACTCCGTCTTCGATCGCATCTGGGAACTTCCACGCCAGCGCCATCGCCAAGCCGCTGAAGTTCGCTTCATTCCCTCCGCTCGTAAACGTCCCGTTGAAGGACCCGGGCCATCCCACGCGTTCGCCGATCCAGCGCAGCGTCGCGACTTCGATCTTCGACGCCAGTTGCGACCGCGCCAACGTCGCCAGTTGCGGATTCAGCCCGGCCACCAGCGCTTCTCCGAGAAAGCCCATATAGGTCGGCGTGGGATTCATCAGGCCGAAATAGTTGGCGGCTGGCACGTGGAAGCCCTGTTCCACCATCTCGCGGCAGATTTCGTCGAGGACTTGGAGCGGGTCGGCACCGTCGTCGGGCATCGGATCGTCGAGCGACCCATAAGTCCGTTGCTCGGCCGGCAACTGCACGGGACGGTCGGGCAGAGAAGAGTAGTAGGCGTCTATGTGATCGATCAGCTTGTAGCCAAGCTTGCGACGCGTGGCGGAATCGAAATCGAAGAGCATAAGTATTCGACGAGAGTTTCGCAGAGAAGGAATCGGAGAATCTATCCGGGGTTTGCGGCAATTCGCGAACAACCGAAGACAGCAGGTCCTTCGCTTCCCTCGGGGCGACAATTTGTTATGGGTTCCGATTCCCTTTGTCCTCCGCGCCCTCAGCGCTCTCAGCGGTTGAATGCTTTTCCGGCCGCAGTAGAGGAAACAGAATCACGTCCCGAATGGTATGTGAATCCGTGAGCAGCATCGCCAGCCGGTCCACGCCGACGCCTACTCCGCCCGCGGGTGGCATGCCATATGACAGCGCGCGGATGTAGTCCTCATCCATCTGGTGAGCTTCTTCGTTGCCGCGCTCGCGCTCTTTCAACTGGGCCTCGAAGCGCCGCCGTTGATCTTCGGGATCGTTGAGTTCGCTGAATCCGTTGGCAATCTCCATCTTCCCGGCGAAGATTTCCCAGCGCTCGGTCCAGTCGGGCTCATCGGGCTTCTGCTTTGAAAGGGGAGAGATCGCCGTCGGAAACTCGTAGATGATCGTCGGCTGGAGCAGGTGCTCTTCGGCCACCGCCTCAAAGATACCTGCGATCGTTTTGCCCGCAGGCTCGTTCGGATCGTAAGCAAGGTTGATGCCAGCATCACGCACGCGCATCACCAGATTCTTCGCCGACTCGTGGGTCGCGAAATCGCTGACGACGGGCTTGGCTCCTGCCTTCTCCGGCCAAAAATGCACAATGGCCTCGCGCATCGTCATACGCCGCCACTGCGCACTTGCCCAGTCGATCTCCTGATCGCCCCACTTCGTTTTCGTTCCTCCGGTGACGTCGCGGACGGCCTGCTCGATCGCACCCTGGGTCGTGTTCATGATGCCGAGATAGTCCGTATACGCCTGGTACGCCTCGAGCATGGTGAATTCCGGATTCCACCGCCATCCCAGGCCCTCGTTGCGGAAATTGCGGTTGATCTCGTACACACGATCGAATCCGCCCACCGTCAGCCGCTTCAGATACAACTCGGGTGCGATACGCAGGAACAAGTCCATGTCGAGTGTGTTGTGATGTGTCTTAAAGGGACGCGCCACAGCCCCGCCTGCAATGGGATGCATCATCGGCGTCTCAACTTCGATGAACCCCTGGGAATCGAAATAGCCCCGGAACGACTGCACCAGCTTGCTGCGCTTCAGAAAGACCTCGCGCACCTCGGGATTCATCACCAGGTCCACATAGCGCTGCCGGTAACGAAGCTCCACATCCGTCAGCCCGTGCCACTTCTCGGGCAGAGGCAGCAGGTCTTTCGAGAGGAATGTGATCTCCTCGGCGTGGATGCTGAGTTCGCCAGTACGGGTGCGGAACAGGTATCCGCGGACGCCAACGTGGTCGCCCAGGTCGAGGAGTTTCCAGAGTTCAAAGCCCTGTTCGCCAATAGCGTCTTTCTTGACGTAGAACTGGAGCCGCTGTCCGTCCTGTTGCAGATGCGCGAACCCGGCCTTGCCCATCAGCCGGATCGCCATGATGCGTCCAGCGACGCGCACGTTGACCCGTGTGGCCTCCAGTTCCTCGCCCGTCTCGCCGCTGTATTCGGCCAGAATCTGGGGAACAGTGTGGCTGAAGTTGTACTTGCGCGGATATGCCGGCTGCCCGAGAGCTTCAATCTTCTTCAGCTTCTCGCGCCTGATCTCGTAAATGTTTTCGTCGAGTGACACGCCAATCCCTTCGTGTAGGTGAATCAGCGATTATAAACAACGACGAAGTGGCGAGTGGCCAAGCATTTGCCGCAGCGGCCCCGGCTAGACCTGCTGCCTCTGCCCGAGAAGTGGCACGGGCTGACGGATGTGGAGCTTCGTTACCGGCAGCGCTATGTGGACCTGAGAAAGCACGCGGCGAATTGCGATGGCAGTGGCCCAAGAAGGAACCGCTTAGACTCCGGCTGGTGGCATTGGCATGGAATCATCCCCGTTCTTCTTTTTTCGCGAACGAAGAAACCTTCATTGCCGAGAAGCAGCTGACCAAGGACGAATCGCGACTCGTCAAGCTGATCTATAACTTTCTCCCCTATCAGCCGCGCCTCTCTGACTATGGGTTGGACTATTACACGGTGCACGAGCTGAGGGCGGTGAGGGATCCACAGTGTGACGAGAAGTTAGCGCAGATGATGACCGGACAGGTCGGGGACTGGCGCCAGCAGCAATCCCAACTGAAATATGCGAGTGAGGCGCCCGTTCTCAATACCGCCAGGAGCAATCGCCCTTTGCCTTGTTATGTGACCAACGCGGACGACTATGATCGGCCGGTCCCAGAAGCTGCGGAGGATCCTGCCCGCTAGCCGCCGCTTTTCCAAGCCCTCTGCCTCCGTCTCGCTAGAAGTCAGTCTTGTGAATGATGTTGGTACCGTGGTACATTGGTACCAATGGCAGCCGAATCCCAATTCCTCGTCGAGCGCGTCCAGACCGGCGTCCGCATCGAAAAGCGCCTCCTCAAAGTGCTGAAGGCCCTTGCCGAGTATCACGATCTGTCGCTCGGTGATTTGCTGGAGGGCATCGTCCTGCATGCCTTCGACGGCAAGACTCCCTTCAGCCAATCGTCGCTCGAACGCATTCAGGAATTAAAGAAGTTCTACGGTCTCGACCTCGACTCCAGCGCCAGTCATCGCCTGACGGAAATCAAGCGCCGCACCGGAACCAAAGCTTCTTCGGAGAAGAAGAAATGAATAACGATCGCGCGGATTCAGCGTTGCTCGCCTTGCAGTGGGTGATCGGCCTGGTAATCCTGGCAGAGGCCGCGGCATTTGCGTTCTCGCCGGCATCCGTCCATGGCTTCGCCAAGACCGGACTGCCGGATTTCATCCGGCTCGCGTTGGCCTGGAGCGAGATAGGGGCGGCCATTCTGTTTCTCATCCCGCGCGTGATGGTGGCCGGCGGCTGGCTCCTGATCGGCGTCCTGGTCTTCGCTATCGTCCTCCATCTGCTGCACGGATGGTTCAATGTGGGTCCACTAGTTGTGTATGCCGTGGGGACATGGGCGGTGATGGCGGGCAGAGCGCAAACGTCCGCTGAGAACTGAAGAAGGCCATGACCAACCAAGAGATCATTCAGGAATTTGAGCAGGGACGTGCTCCGGCCGGATCGCTTCATCACGCCGACCACA
>WNFF01017804.1_pt1 | contig 10062 bp, 10 predicted proteins | sample 5400441 | NCBI WGS metagenome assembly WNFF01 (sample SAMN13153345, study PRJNA577476) | soil metagenome | isolation source: 120 cm saprolite under Douglas fir tree site 2 hole 3 replicate 1 | place: USA:California | collected 2015-04-18 | reverse complement strand
GACGCGGCAGCCAAGGCCGCCGACACGGACGTGGAAGCGGCTGACACCGATGTCGACGCGACCGATGAGGACGCGACCGAGGCGAACGACGAGGCTGCCGAGGCAGCGGCCGACAAGGCCGCCGACACGACGACCGATAGCGACAAGGACGCGCATGGCGACGCCGTCAGCGCCGTTGCCAAGAGCGACGCCACCGCAACGCCCGGCGACAGCGAGAACGCCAACCACGGCGGCGCGGTGAGCGCCGTCGCGCAGAAGCACTAGGCATTCGTTCGATGGGACGGCGGCCCACCGGGGCCGCCGTTTTTTGGTTTAGGCGACCGGCGCGTACTGCGTGACGCGGTCGCGTATCGCCTCGATCACGGCCTCGACGCGCTGCGCGTCGGGGCCTGACGCCCGCAGGATGAGCTCGCGGGTCTCCGTCTGCGGATAGGATCCCAGCGAGACATCCGGGAACTCCTGCTCGAGCGCCTGCATCACGTCGTGGAACATGCTTTCCGGCGCCATCTTGTAGTGCAGCTCGCGCACGACGTCGGCACGGGCGCCCGTCAGGTAGCGAAGCTCGACGTCCTCGTAGACGGCGCGTAGCTCGTGTGGGACTCCGGGAAGGGCAAACAGGTACCGGCCCTCGCCCAGGTCGAATGCCAGACCCGGCGCCATGCCGGCGCCGTTGCGGATGAGCGTCCCTCCCACGGGCAGTGTCGCCATTCGCCGATTACCGGCATTGAGGGCCGCGGTGCCGCGGCGTGCGGCCATGTTCAGCATGAACATCAGGTTCTGCATCTGTGCTCCGACCTCGCGCCGGTAGGCCAGCGGCTGATCGAGCGCGCGCCCTAGCGCGATGTAGGTCCGGTCGTCGGGTGTGGGTCCGAGCCCGCCGCAAACAAAGATGCGCGTCAGCTCGGGACGCTTGACGTGTTCGTGAACGGCCGAGACGATATCGGCGTCGACGTCGCCCACGGTCGTGATCAACCGGACCGGAAACCCGCAACGAAAGAGTCGCATGGCGAGCCAGTTCGAGTTGGTGTCCACCGTAAATCCGCGGAGGATCTCGTTCCCGACCACGATGATGCTCGACTGCGGCACGCGCCCCATAATGACAGGGAATGCCCAGATCCGCTTACGAACGCAGCAAGGGCGTTGAGACCGTCAGCTGGCGCGAGTTTCCTCTCGGAAAAGGTATCGCGCTCTCGATTCTGGATGAGGCCACGGCGGCCGGACGGCAAGCCAAGGGGCAGGCATTGCTCGATGTCCTCGACGCCGCGGCCGGCCTGCCGCCGTGCAAGCTAACGGTGGCGGATCGTCCGCAGCGGCATCGCACGCGCGGCGGCCGCCTGGAGGTCAAGACCTATGGCTACTATCGAATCGCCTGGGAGGCGGCACCGCAGCGCGGGACGATCCGCATCTACAACCTGACGGCGATCCGCCAGCAAGTGCTGGCGCCGAAGGTCTTCCTCGAGACGCTGCTGCACGAGTGGGTGCATCATTACGACTTCACCGGCTTGCAACTCGATCGCTCGCCCCATACGTCGGGCTTCTTCAACCGGATTCGCGACCTGGCCGAAACGCTGGGGGTCGGTTACATCACACCCCCCAAGCGCGAATCGCCGGCCACGGAAGCCAGCGACGATGTCCTCGTCACCGGCCCCGACCGCCTGCGGCCCGGTGGGATGCCGCCACCGAAATGGATCCGGGACCAGGTGCTGGCGTTGTTCGGACGCCCAAGGACATAATCGGCCTGACGCCTACAATACGGCGGGCGTTTTTCGGTGCACCCACACTAAAGGAAGGTTGGCTCTGACTCTGTTCGTCGCGGCCGCGGTGACCATTGATGCGTCGACGTCGACGGCTGTCCTGGTCCTGGTCAGCATCGCGGCGCTGATCGCGCTCGCCTATGGCGGATACCTCATTCGCTGGGTCCTGGCCGCCAATCCCGGAAACGAAACCATGCAGCGGATCGCGCGGGCCATCCAGGAAGGTGCGGCCGCCTACCTGAATCGGCAGTACAGCGTGATCGCCGTGATCGGCGTCATCCTCGCGCTGGTCATCACGTTTGCCATCAACTGGCAGACCGGCGTTCTCTACGTCGTGGGCGCCGGCTGCTCGGCCCTGGCCGGCTATGTCGGGATGGGCGTCTCGGTCCGGGCCAACGTCCGCACCGCCCAGGCGGCTTTCGGTGGCGTGGATCCTGCCTTGCGGCTGGCATTCCGCGGCGGCGCCGTCACCGGCCTCTTCGTCGTAGGGCTCGGCTTGCTGGGCGTGGCTATCTCTTACTGGGTCTTTCAGAAGCCCCAGTCGCTCGTTGGCCTGGCCTTCGGGGCCAGCCTGATCAGCGTCTTCGCCCGGCTCGGTGGCGGTATCTTCACCAAGGCGGCCGACGTGGGCGCCGACCTTGTCGGGAAGCTCGAAGCCGGTATTCCTGAAGACGATCCGCGCAACCCAGCGGTGATCGCGGACAACGTCGGTGACAACGTCGGTGACTGCGCCGGCATGGCCGCCGACCTGTTCGAAACCTACGCCGTGACCGCCATTGCCGCCATGCTGCTGGGCAGCCTGCTCTTCCCCGGAAAGGTCGAGTACGTGCTCTACCCCTTGGTCCTCGGTGCCATCTCGATCATCGCCACGGTCATCGGCACCATGTTCGTGCGGCTCGGCCGGGGTACCTGGATCATGGGCGCCCTCTATCGTGGCCTGGCCATCAGTGCCGTGCTCGCGCTGGCCGGCTTCCTGGTCGTGACGCTGCTGATCGGCCTCACGATCAATCTCTTCTGGGCGGCGGTGGTCGGCGTGGTCGTCACCATCGCGCTGGTAGCGATCACCGAATTTTTCACCAGCGCCGACTTCCCGCCGGTGCGATTGATCGCGCGCGCATCGACGACCGGCGCCGCCACCAACATCATCGCCGGGCAAGCGATCGGCATGATCAGCACGGCGCTTCCGGTGCTGGTCATCGGCCTCGGGATTCTTGTCTCCTATTACCTGAACCAGCAGCCATCGGCCGGTGATTTCGGTCTCTACGGCATCGCGATCGCTGCCATGTCGATGCTCTCGATGACCGGCATCATCGTGGCGATCGATGCCTATGGGCCGATCACGGACAATGCCGGCGGCATCGCGGAAATGGCGAACCTGCCGGAGTCCGTGCGCAGTGTTACGGACCCGTTGGACGCCGTCGGCAACACCACCAAGGCGGTCACCAAGGGCTATGCGATCGGCTCCGCCGGACTGGCCGCGCTCGTGCTGTTCTCGTCGTACACGACAGAAGTTGGACGTGGCACGCGCATCCCGTTTGACCTGACCGATCCCCTCGTCATTGTCGGGCTCTTTTTCGGCGGCATCCTGCCGTTCCTGTTCGGCTCGCTGAGCATGCTGGCGGTGGGCCGGGCAGCCGGCCAGGTCGTGGTCGAGGTCCGTCGCCAGTTCCGCGAGATCAAGGGCTTGTTGGAGGGCACCGCCCAGCCCGAATATGGACGGGCCGTTGACCTCGTCACGCGCGCCGCTCAGCGCGAAATGATCATTCCCGGGCTGATCCCGGTGGCCGCCCCCCTGGTGGTCGGCTTCACACTGGGGCCGAGGGCCCTCGGTGGTCTCCTGATCGGGAGCATCGTGACCGGCATCTTTCTAGCGATCCAGATGACGTCCGGGGGCGGCGCCTGGGACAACGCGAAGAAATACATCGAGGACGGCCACTACGGGGGCAAGGGTACGGAGACCCACGCGGCGGCCGTCACCGGCGACACGGTGGGGGACCCGAACAAAGACACCGCCGGACCGGCGATCAACCCCATGATCAAGGTGATCAATATCATTGCCATCCTGATCGCCCCCACGGTCGCCGCCCACTCGCTGATTAGCTAAAAGGCCCTTGTTGGTCGCGGCGATTCCTGAATAAACTGTAGCCATGGACGAGTACATGCTGGAGATCAACGAATTGCGCCGCCGGATCGCCAAGCTCAAGTTCGAGCACGCCTCCGTCACGATCATCGAGGAACTCGAAGCCCAGCTCCGAATTTTGCGATCGATCTACGACTCGGCCACAGCGCTCTTCGCGGCCGGCGAGACGGACAGCCGCCTGCAGGCCAGCTTTGGCGATCGCCAGCTCGGCAACTGGACGTTCGAGAACGTCTATTTCTACGTCTACGAGCAGGCGGTTGCGCTGGAGCCTGACGGCCACGACCTGGCCACCTTGATCTGGCGCTACGATTACGCAGCCCCGTTGCTGAACTCGCTCGCGGCAAAATAAAAAGGGCCCCCAGCGGGGGCCCTGTCGGTGTATCTACTAGTTCGCGCTCTTGCCGTGGCCGTTGGCGTGGCCACGCCCGTGCGACGGCGGCACCGTGCTATCCGTCTCGGCCGCATCGGCCGTGTTGGTCGCATCCGGAGTCGACGTCTCGACGGTATCAGTCTTCGCGGTCGATGTCAGTTGAGTCTTGCACCACGCGTTGGCGCCACTCATCAGCTTGCCGTGGTAGTTCTTCGACAGCTTTACCGTAGCGGTCGGGGCACCTGTCGGCGCCAGCGCGATGTTCCTGTTCTGCGCGAAGAACGACACGCATTCCCCGGCATTCGTGAAGGTCGGGAGCGTCAGCGCCGTCGTCCCGTTGAAGCCGATCAGGCTCAGGGTCGCACCCGTCTTGCCTACGGTGATCGGGGTCGGCGTAACGGTAATGGTGTTGTTTGCGTTCGCGGCGGCATACGCACCGGCGGCGCCCAACGTCAGCGCGCCAGCAGCCAGACCGGCCGCAATCTTCACCTTCGATGTGAGTCGAAACATTGTTTTCAGGTCCTCCTTGAAATGAATTCGATGACCTGCTTACTAAAACGGCCCGAGTACGAGGCGGCATATGGCGAGGAGGCCGTTGTCACATCCGAACGGGCGCCATGTGACCGTTTGATGACGAGTTCGCTGGTAGGGCCCCGCTATCCTGAAACGGACCGTGCGCCCTGAGATCAAGCCTGAATTGGCCGGTCTGCCACCGCTCGCCTCAGCGGCGGCCGCCTGGCGGCGCCGGCTCCTGCTTCCCCTGGCCTTTACCGGCGGGCTGGCGAGCCTGGGCATCGAGTTTGCCGCGGCGCGCTTGCTGGCGCCCTTCTTCGGTCAGTCGCTGTTCATCTGGGGAACGCTGATCGGGCTGATCTTGATCTACCTCACCATTGGCTACTACGCCGGCGGCCGGCTGGCCGATCGGCGGCCTGATTCGCGTCTCCTGTTTCAACTGACAGCCGCCGCGGCCCTGCTTACGGCCGCCATCCCGATCGTGTCGAGACCCATCCTGTCCGTGGCCCAGAGTGGCTTCGCGCAGGTTTCCGTCGGCCTGGTCCTCGGGTCCTTGATTTCCGTGATCGTGCTTTTTGCCGCGCCGGTGATCCTGCTCGGCATGGTGTCGCCGTTCGTGATCCGGCTTCGCATCCGGGAGCTGGAAACGGCCGGCAACGCGGCGGGCGCCGTCTACGCGCTGTCGACGTTGGGCAGCATCCTGGGTACCTTCGTGCCGGTCTTCTGGCTGATCCCGACCTACGGGACGCGGCCGACGATTTTCGTCCTGGCCTTTCTCCTGGGAGTCATCTCGGCCGCCGGGCTTTACGAGCCTGGCCGGCGCCGGCTGTATTTATTGATCCCCGTCGTGATCGTCGCGTTGGCACTGCTCTCAGGGGGCGCCATCCGTGCCGCGAGCTACGGCACCCGGGTCTTCGAGACAGAGTCCGCTTATAACTACATTCAGGTCGTCAAGTCCGGCACCGAGACCCAGTTGCTGCTGGATGAAGGCTCGGCTGTGCACTCCATTTACGATCCGACGAGCCTGTATACCCACGGCTACTGGGACGATGTCCTGCTGGCGCCGTACTTCGGGTCGGGCCGGGTTCCGGGGCGTGTGGCCCTGGTCGGGCTGGCCGGCGGAACGGTTGCTCGGCCCAATCGACGGGGTCGAGCTCGACCCAAAGATCGTCGACGTTGGCCGGCGCTACTTCCACATGACCGAGCCCAACCTGCACGTCGCCGTGGCGGACGGACGCTACTGGATGGCGACCCAGGCGGGCCGCTACGACGTGATCCTGGTCGACGCGTACCGTCAGCCCTACATCCCGTTCTACCTGACGACCCGGGAGTTCTTCGAGAGTGCCAGGGCCCATCTCCAGCCCGATGGCGTGCTGGCGATCAACGTCGGGCGGACGCCAACCGACAATCGCCTGGTCGATGCACTCAGCGGCACCCTCAACGCCGTCTTTCCGAACGTCTTCACGATCGAAACCAATCAGCGGTTCACAAACACGGTGATCTACGGGACGTCGGCCGCTGCGTCGGTCGATCAATTCGTGGCCCGGGCCCGGGCCGAGACCAATGCGAAGCTGCAGCCAATCATTACCGACGCGCTCGCGACCGGGAATATCCGGCGTGTCCCGCCGAACGGCATCGTCTTCACGGACGACCTGGCCCCCGTGGAGCGCCTGATCGACGACATCATCCTGAGTTACATCCGAAGTTCGCGGTAAACTGGATAGCGATGGCCGTCACGCAAGTATCAGAAGCCGACGTTCTGGCGGTGCTCGCCCCGGTCAAAGATCCGGAGCTTGGGCGCACCATGATCGAGCTCAAGATGATCCAGGACGTGGTCGTGATCGATCCGCAGACGATCGGCATGCGGGTGGTTCTCACCACGCCGGCCTGTCCCCTGAAGAACAAGATCCACGATGACATCGATGCGGCCCTGGCGACGCTGCCTGGCTCGCCCAAAGCGCAGATCAAATGGGACGCCCAGGTCTCGCGGACCGGTGGCGTGCCGCAGAAGCAGCAGGTCGAGGGCGTCAAGAATATTATTTCCGTCGGCGCCGGCAAGGGCGGCGTCGGCAAGTCAACCTGCGCTGTGAACATCGCGCTGGCGCTGTCCCAGTTGGGGGCTCGAGTCGGCGTGCTCGACGCCGATGTGTACGGCCCCAACGTGCCGATTCTTCTCGGCGCCGAGCACGAAAAGCCCTACGCCGAAAACGAAAAGATCACTCCGATCCAGCGCTATGGCCTCAAGATTATTTCCATCGCCTTCTTTATCGAGGCCGATAAGCCCGCCATCTGGCGCGGGCCGATGCTCTCGGGAGCCGTCCGGCAATTCTTGTTCGACGTCAACTGGGGCGAGCTGGACTACCTGGTGGTTGACCTTCCGCCCGGCACCGGTGACGTTCAACTGACCATGTCCCAGAGCATTCCGATGACGGGCGCCGTCGTCGTCTCGACGCCACAGGACGTCTCCACGGCCGATGTCGGGCGCGCCATCCAGATGTTCAACACCCTGAAGGTCCCGAACCTGGGGTTGGTCGAAAACATGAGTTACTTCGTCTGCCCGCATTGCGGCGAACGCGAAGAGATTTTTGGCCATGGTGGCGCGAAGGCCCTGGCCGAGCGGATGAAGATCCCGTTCCTGGGCGAGATCCCACTGGATCGGCGCATCCGCGAGGGCGGCGGGCCAGGTGTGCCCCTGATGGTTCACGAGCCGGACTCGCAACTGGCCGTGGTCTATCGCGACGTCGCCTCGCATTTGGCCGCGCAGGTGAGTATCCGGAACTTCAAGCAGGCAAGCGTTATTCCGTTGCGCACAATCTAGCGCTATAGTTCGTAGTCGTTGAGTTCTCGACGACGCCTGGTTGCGGTCTGCGGTGAGTCAGACCCCCAGACGTCACTGGCCGATGTAGCCTTCGAATTAGGTCGGGGCATTGCGCAACGCGACGCCGTACTCATTTGCGGCGGGCTGACCGGCGTGATGGAGCACGCAGCGCGGGGCGCGCGAGCGGCCGGCGGCCTGACGATCGGTCTGTTGCCGGGCGACGATCCGGACGACGCAAACGAATACGTCCACGTTGCCATCGCCACCGGCCTGGGTCATGCGCGCAACGCGATCCTCGCCCGCACGGCCGATGGCGTCGTTGCGGTGGGGGGCGGCCTGGGGACGCTGTCCGAGATTGCGCTGGCGTTGCGCGATGGTCGACCGACGATCGGCATCCAGACCTGGCGGTTTGATCGCGACCGGCGCACGGAACCCGAGCTCCCCATCGCCGCCAATCCTAAAGACGCGCTCGACTGGCTCTTTTCCCGGATGGAACGTCCGTGAGCGCGCCACATCAACTCGACGAGCGCGCCCGGGCCGGCTTTCGCCAGGCGTTCGGCTATCCGCCGGGCGCCGTCGCGGTCGCGCCCGGACGGATGAACATCATCGGCGAACACACGGACTACAACGAGGGCTACGTCCTTCCAGCGGCCATCGACCGCTACGTCGCGGTTGCCCTTCGGCTGCGGCGGGACAGTCAGCTGGCGCTGCGCAGCGATCGATATCAAGCGCCGGCTCGTCTCGATCGTCTGCCCTCGCGCCGGCAGGGTATCTGGACAGACTATCTCGTGGGCGTCGCGCACGAGATCGACAACCAACACGGGGTCGGCCCCGGCCTGGATGTCTTCGTCGCGTCCGACCTGCCGGCGGGATCTGGACTGAGCTCATCGGGTGCCCTCGAGGTCGCCGGCGCCGTCGCCATGCTGGCAGCCAGGGGCATCGAGATGCCCCCGCTGGATATCGCCCGGCTGTGCCAGGCGGCCGAGAACGTGTTCGTTGGCGCGAGGACCGGCATCATGGATCAATTCACGGCATTGAAAGCCCGCGGGGGCAACGCCATACTGCTCGACTGCCGGTCGCTCGAGCACGAACAGGTGCCCTTACCGGACGGTCGCCTTGCCTGGCTGCTGGCCGACAGCCGAGTGCGGCACGAACTGGCCGGCTCGGCGTACAACCAGCGCCGTGCTGAGTGCGAGGCGGCCGCAGAGGCGCTGGGGCTGTCGAGCCTCCGAGATGCCGAGGAAGCGGACCTGGATCGTATCGACAACCCGATTGAGCGACACCGCGCCCGCCACGTGATCACCGAGAATGCGCGCGTCCTGCAGGCGGGCGACGCGCTTCGGCGACGCGCGCCGCGGGGCCTGGGGCCACTCCTCTACGCATCGCATGAGAGCCTTCGACTCGATTTCGCGGTAAGCTGCCGGGAGCTTGACTGCCTCGTGGAGCTCGCTGCCGGGACGCCCCAGGTGATCGGGGCGCGGATGATGGGCGGTGGCTTCGGGGGCTGTGTACTGGTGCCGCGGAAGAGTTTCACAAGACGCCAGAGTTCTACCGCGTTCGGTCCGTCGACGGCGCGATGTCGGAGCGGACGAACTGATGGGCCTGAACGATTGTCTTTCGCTGTTTCCGAGGCAGGCCCTGAACCGGCAGGAGCTGACGACCGGCTGGCGGATGGCGATCGCGACCCTCGGCGAGGGCGAGGATCGTGGCTTTCCGCGGCTCGACTTCGACGATGATGCCTGGGCCCCGGCCGAGGTTCCCCGCCTGCACGGGGCCACCAGCGGCAACGAGGCGATCTGGTATCGGCTTCGCTTTCCAAGACCGCGTCATCGCCAACGGACGTTACTACGGTTCGAGGGGGCGTTCCTGGTCGCCAACGTCTGGCTGAACGGCCGCCTGCTCGGCAGCCACTACGGCTACTTCGCGCCGTTTTCGTTTGATATCTCGTCGTTCCTGCTCGAAGAGAACGTCCTTGCCGTCTGCATCGAGGCGCCCGTCGAGACCGACCTCGCGGCGAAACGCCACCTGATGGGCCTCTTCAACGACTCGGACGCGAAGCCGTATCCGAGCCGCGAACTGGGGCGCCTTGGCGAGCAATACGTCTGGCACGTCCCCATGGGCCTCTGGCAACCGGTCTTGCTCGAGCAGGTTGGGCATGTCGTCGCCGAGTGGATGCACTGCGAGGCTCGCCTCGAGCAAGGTGACCTCGCCCGTCTGACGTTGCGGACGCGGCTGCGTAACCTGGATGGCCGGATCATGACCGGCGAGCTGTTGATCCGGGTTGCTGCCGATAATTTCGAATTCGGCGCACCCCTCGAAATGCGGCGGGCCTTCCGGCTCAACGGCCACGACGTCCAGGAACTGTCCGTCGAGCTCGCCCTTCCCGATCCCCAGTTGTGGTATCCGTGGGCGCACGGCGACCCCGCCCTCTACCGGGCCGAGGTCGAGATCACCGCCGACGAACGCA
>WNFF01005866.1_pt1 | contig 10062 bp, 5 predicted proteins | sample 5400441 | NCBI WGS metagenome assembly WNFF01 (sample SAMN13153345, study PRJNA577476) | soil metagenome | isolation source: 120 cm saprolite under Douglas fir tree site 2 hole 3 replicate 1 | place: USA:California | collected 2015-04-18 | reverse complement strand
CCATCTGCGCGGTCTGCTGCGGCACCGGCCGCGAAGTCACCATCGATTGCGCGCCGGATTGCCCGCACCTTCTCGCCGCGCACCGCTACGAAGATGAGCACCCGCGCTCCTTGCCTCCCGAGACGCCGCTGCTCGACGTAAATCTTCCTTCGGACGTCATCCACACGCACCAGCAACTCATGGCCGCGCTCGCTTTCACCATCGCCAAGTTCTGCGCTGCCCAGCCGTCGGCCACCGACTCCGACGTCCTCGCCGGAGTCCAAGCCCTCGCTGAAACTTACAAGACCCTGCGCAGCGGCATCTACTACGAAAAGCCGCCCGACGCGCACCTTCCCCGCGAACTCTACGCCGCGCTCACTGCCTTCATAGCCGAAGTGAAGCAGCATCAAGCGGAACGCAGCAACAGCTCTACGATCAAGGATTCCGACATCTTTGCTCTTTTGGTTTTTCTCTACCGCATGGGCCTGCGGCGCACCAACGGCCGCCCGCGTTCCCGCCGCTACATCGAATTCCTGCGCAGCCAATTCCCCGAAGCGCCAGAATTAAAGCGCGAAGAATCCCGCATCATCGTCCCCTAGCGGTATTTTTTCTTAGCCAGCCGCCCGCAAGAGCGTTTCCTCTACTCCCGACTGCCAAGCCAGCGAAAGCTGTGGCCGCTTCGCCTTCAGCGTTCGCTCTTCCCAAGGCCGCGCGACAAACCCATACTCCTGCCGGATCTTCGCCACCCGCTGCGACACCTGCTTCCGGTACTCCTCCGGCGCATATCCGTTCTTCGCGTACCACTGGTCGTATTGCCGCGCGAGTTTCGGAAACTTCTCCCGCACAAACGGCAGAAACTCCTTCGCCGACGACGGCATCAAGAACAGCACATTGGAGAAAAACCACAGCGCCCCCGCCTGCTTCGCCGCCGCCGCGACGCCTTCCAGTTCTCCCTCGCGGTCCGTCAATCCCGGAATCAGCGGGCAAGCCGATACCCCAACCGCCAGCCCCGCCTCACGCAACTGCTTCACCGCCGCCAGCCGCAAGTCTGGACGCGGCGCGCGCGGCTCCAGCAAGCGCGCCAGCCGTGGCCGCAGCGTCGTGATCGTAATGTTCAGCGACAACTCCGAGCGCTCCTCGATTCTCTTGAACAAATCGATGTCCCGCACAATCTGGTTCGATTTCGTGATCAACGAGACGCTCAGCCCTTCGCGCTTCGCCAACTCCCCCAGGCATGCGCGCGTCACGCCGTGCTCCCGCTCCGCGGGCTGGTACGGATCCGTCGCCGTGCCGATGGCAATGTGCTCCGGGTACATCCCGCCGGACCTCTTCGACGCAAACGAGTACTTGCGCATATCCTGCATCAGCAGCGCCGCCGCGTCCTTTTTCACAAAAATCTTCTTCTCGAACTCCCCGCCGTCCAGCTCCATGTATTCGTGCGTGTACCGCGCATAACAGTATTTGCAGGCAAACTCGCATCCCCGGTAGGGATTAATGGTCCATTCGAACGGCACGCGTTTTGAATCGCAACGATTCAAAATCGACCGCACCGGCAGCAAGAAATACTCCGGGGACTCCGTGGAGTTCCGCTGCGTCTTCGCCGCGGGCGAATTAGCGGCCAGCCGCGCGATGCCCACCAGCGGCGCGCGCGACTCCGCAGGAAACAACGCGGCGGCCTCTCGGGTCCGTTCTTGCGACTGGCGTGGGGCGCCATCTAGGAACGAACTCGCCGGGGGGCAATCCGGCGAGGGGCAACCCGAGAGGCTGCCGCTGGAACCAGTCGCGATCGGGGCAAGATCGACGCCGGTCCAAGCTTGTGGGCCTGATGCATCGGGGCAGGCAGGGAAGAGCGAGGCTTGCGAAGCGCGGGGACGCCGGCTATGAAAAGCACGCGCCGGGTTGGAAAGAAACGGGGACATGGCCCACCTCACGACTCTAGTTTCGCTTTTTCTTCGCCATATGTCAAGTCTTTTTTGGCCTTTTATTCGCTAGCAACTCGACCTTCCGCGTCCAAAACGCCTGTTGCCGCCCGAGAAACTCCCCCGGCAATCCCTCTGGCACCGCCCGTAAATCTTCTCTATCTTCACCTTAACGGCTGCATCGCCGACTCCCGCCGGCAACCAAGCGACCCCTGACCTCGCCGGCCTGAAGGTGGAATGGAGGCTTTCGCAATGAAGCATTTTCTCGCTGTCTCGCAACTACTCGTTTCTGCATCTCTCAGACTGATTTCTGCTGCACTCCTGCTGACGATTGCAGCCGAAACTAGGCCAGTTCACGCCGCGCCCGTGCCGCAAGCCCTGCGGATGTCTTGTTCTTCCGACGACATGCGTCGTCACGTTTGCCCCGTTGATACCTCCGGCGGAGTTCAAATGGTCCACCAGAAAAGTGAGGCCAAGTGCATTCAAAACCGCACTTGGGGCTATGACAATCGAGGCATCTGGGTCGATCGTGGCTGCCGCGCGGAGTTCGAGGTTGGCGTTCAGGCTCCCGTTGTGGTCGAGCAAATCGGTCGCGACCGCGGCCGTGACGGCGAGTTCCGCGGCTGGGGCGATACTTACATGGTTTATTGCGCCTCCGACGAAATGGAACGCGTCTGGTGCCCTGCGGATGCCCGCTTTGGCGTGCGCCTCATTCGCCAGCGCAGCGAAGCTCGCTGCATCCAGGGCCAGACCTGGGGCTATGGCAAGCGTGGAATTTGGGCAGATCGTGGTTGCCGCGCGGACTTCGCCGTTACCGGCGACTGGCAGGCTCGCGCCGCCGCCTTGGTCTATTGCCCGTCCGATGACATGCAGCGCAACTTCTGCGCTGTAAACACGCTGGATGGGGTCTTCATCGTGCGCCAGCGCAGCGAAGCCGATTGCGTCTTCAACCGCACCTGGGGTTACGACCGCGACCGCATCTGGGTCGACCGCGGCTGCCGCGCTGACTTCGAAGTAATCGATCGCCGCGATCGCGAATGGCGCGAGTGGTCTCGCGACTGGGACGATGATGATCGCCGCGGCTGGGACCGCGATCACCACCGTGACCGCGATCGTGATCGCGACGAATACCGCGACCGCGACGACCGGCCCCCATACCTCAACTAACTTCAACTTCCATCAGCCGGCGGCCCGCCCTGAGCGACCGCCGGCTTCGTTTTTTCCCTGAGTCCGTAACCCGTAGGGTGTAGCACACCGCTGCGCCCGTCTCGGCAAGATCGTCCGATTGCCCGGGCAACCGTCCTCAGGTTGCGCAAGACCCCTTGTGGTTTCGGTGCCTCTGGCTTTCCCTTCAGATCGGTTTCGTCCCAGCCCTCCGATTTGTACCTCCCGCCCTCACGCGGTATCCTCACTCGAGGGGAACAATGTCTCTGCGAATCTTTTTGCTCACTCTGGGCGCGATAGCCTCTTTCGGGACCGTCAGCACATCGGCCTGGGCCCAGGCTCCGTCCCAGACCAAGAAGCCTCCCGCCGTCCCTGCCGCTCCCGCGGCGCCGCAGTCTAAGCACTTTCCCATCCTTCTCCTTGCCTCCGGAAATAATCCCGCCTGGAGCGTGCGCGTGGGCCAAAAAGGGCCCGAGCGCCTGGACCGTCCCGGCTATCCACCGATCGCACTCGAACCCGCCGAGATCATCCATGAACCCAGCGGCGACGCCTGGACCTATCACGCCAAGGACACCGGCACCGGTGCCGCGCTGGCGCTGCATCTCTCGCGAGAGGCTTGCTCCGACGCCATGTCCGCCACCAAGTACACCTTCCGCGTCATAGTCGAGCACGCCCAACTGGGTACTCTCAATGGTTGCGCGCGCATCGCTGCTGAGTTATTCCCCCGCATCACCAACCAAGATGACCAGGATCCCGATGAAGCTGCCAAGAAGAAACCGGCGCTCGAAACTACCATCACCGGTTTCAAGGCGCCCACTGCCGTGGCCTACATCAATGCCACGGAAAAAATTGTTGTGAGCCGTGGAGCGCTCAAAAAAATTGCCGCGCCGGCCGGAACGGATCTCGCTCTTTCGCACGATGGCAAAAAACTGCTGTACACGCGCGCGGATTCAAAATCGCCTTCGGAAAGCGCCATCGTTTTCTATGACTTCGATACTGGCCATTCGAAAGACCTAGTTCACGGCGCGGTCAAGCAGCCCTTCTGGTCTGTCGATGACACCCGCATTGCCTACCTCAACAATCAAGATCAGAAATGGCAGGTCTGGACCTTCTCCGCCGCCACTCCGGAAACGCCGGCTCCTCTTTACGTCAACAATTCCACCATGCTGCAAGGCTGGGTAGACGCACACACTCTGCTTGCCTCCGATCTGCAGAACGCCTATTGGATCGCCGATGATGGCAGGCCCCTGCAAACGGTCGCGCTGAAGGATCTTTACACGGCGATGTTCCAAATCGGAGACAGCGACTCCATCCGAGTGAATCCCGGCAATCCTGATCTGCTTCTCGTTTCCGCCAGCTACACAACGGCCCCCAAAGGCGCTCCCGCCGATTCCAATCATCTAACGGGAGGTCTGTTCTTGTACGAGCTGCACTCCAAGCGCCGCGTGGTTCTCAGCCCGCCGGAACAGTCCGCGCGCAACGGCGAGTGGTCCCGCGACGGCGTCCAGGTTTTCTACACCGCCCGCCTCGCGTCCGGCGCCCCCAGCACGTATCGCATCTTCTGGGACGGCTCCGCCCCCAAGCGTTTCATAGCCGCCAGCAACTTCGTCATCGGCCAATAAGCAAGTTCTAAATCCAGGGAGACGAGGTTGCGCGTTGTTGTTCATTATGATGGCTTGTCTCCACCTGCGTTCACTCCCGGCTAAACACTGGTGGAAGTACAATGCCGCTTGGAGGAACCCATGTTCACCGCTACCGCCAATCTGATTCTTCCTAGCACGGTCACCGGCTCGTTTCCGCGGCCGCGCTGGTTCGACGTGAGCATGTGGGGTCGCCCGCTCGACACCTGCATGCTCGATGTCCACTTTCGCGAAAAATTCCAGGATGCGCTGGCGGTCGTGCTGAGTGATCAAGAGCGCGCCGGCCTCGACATCCTCACCCACGGAGACTTTCACGTCGATGAGGACCTGGCCGGCCGCGCTTGGCACCACTACCCTCTGCAGCGCTGGGCGGGCTTCGAAGGGGACTATCTGCAACCCGAGCACACGACAGCGCCTTGGCTCCACTATCCGCCGGGCACGCTGCTGAATGAGATCTACACCGGCTGGCGATGGCCGCACATCGTCGACAAGATCGAGCACCGGCCGCTCGGCTATCCGAAGTTGTGGCGTATCGCCCAGGGAAAAACGCGCAAGCCCGTCAAGTTCGGCACGTGCTGCTCGCAAGTGATGGCGCTCTTCCTGGACATTCACACGCCCAAGTACAAGGACAAGCGCCAAGTGATCTGGGACATGGCGGAAGCCATGAACAAGGAACTGCTGGCCCTGCGGGATGCCGGGTGCCGCTGCATCCAGACCGAGGAGCCGACGTTCCACTTCATGGCGAACACCTATGGCAAGGACCACGAGCAGGTAAAGTTCATGATCGAGGCGTTTAACCGCGAGGTCCAAGGGCTCGATGACGTGGAACTGTGGATCCACACTTGTTGGGGCAACCCGAACATGCAGCGCGTGATGGAGGATACCAGCTACGCCAAGTCCATCGAGATCTATCTGGAACGCTGTCGGGGCGACGTGTGGACGCTGGAGATGAAGGATCGCAATCAGAAGGATCTCGAACTCTTTGAGCCGTTCAAACACGATCTCAGGAAAAAGATCTGCGTGGGTGCCGTCAGCCATCGCGCGCTTCAGGCAGATCGAGCGGAAGACGTGGCCGCCGAGATCCGCAAGGCGCTGAAGTACATCCCGCCCGAGCGCCTGATCGTGTCGAGCGATTGTGGCTTTGGCCGCCAAGGGTTCAACCGGGAGATCGCGTTCTACAAGGCAAGTGCGATCGCGCAGGGCTGCAATATCATTCGAAGCGAGCTTGGGCTGCCGGTGACCTACGTGCCGGCCGCCGATCCAAGATTGCAGATCGATGTGGTGCCTGGTCGCGACGTCGCGTCGACCGCGCTGGGTGCCGCGTAATACCAAAGCGCACCGACCGCCTTCGTCGATCAGTCCAGATCTTTTGTCGACGCCTTGGCCGGATCGCGTAGTGGGAAGACGTTGTGTTGGGGCGCGGGCATAGGGATGTCGCCCTTACGGTCCCTCCAGAGGAACCTATTGAGCAGCGCGGTGTCGACGGCGTCGGCACGGCCGAAATCGAGATTCTTACCTTCCTCCCATTCCTCGGTATTCATCTGGTAGATCAGGCCGTTGTCGCGGTTGCGATAGTCGGCGGTAAAGGCGGGCTGTTGACCCGGCCCGCTGAAGAGCGCCGCCATGACCGCGGCGCGTGAGTCGTTCGCATTCATGGACGGGACGCCAAGGAGCGACTCGATCGTGCGCACCATGTTGACGGTCGTATAGAAAGAGTGATCGACAAACGGATCAGCTGGGGCATCCCCATGCTTGGTTGGTAGAGGTGAATACTTGCTGATGACGAGGGCGATGCTGCGGTGTGAGTCGATGTGGTCGGGTCCGTCCTGAGCATCGTCTTCCAGAATGAGGAAAGCCGTATCGTCCCAATAGGGGCTGTGAGACACGGCGTCAACGACACGCCCGACCGCCAAGTCATTATCCGCAACCGATGCGGCAGGCCTGGGTTGGTTCTTGGTTCCACCCGCGGTGTGGTCGTTCGGCAGTCGAAGAAGGATGAATTGCGGCATGGCATCTTGGTGCGCGTTGCGCGAGGTCACGAAATTATTGAATTCATTCAGGAATTCATCGGCGCGGAGCTGATCGGGATAGGCGACCTCGAAATCAGGAAACAGCGGGTCGAAGTGGTCGCGGAGTTCGACCTCCGCAGCGACATTCTTGGCCAAAATGGGGATGGCCCACGGGTAGGGACTCGGGCCGCCACGCGGATCGCCGACATTATTTTCCAGAGCCTCTCCTTTGTTGATGGTGCTGCGGGAGCAGCGCCTGCCGTCAGCTTTGGGCGGTCCGAAGCTGGGCGAATTCGTGCCGTGCTCCGTGCTGCACCAGCGGCTGACGATGTATTCGCCGTAATGTCGGTACGAGATTCCGTGGCTGGCGAAATTCTTCCAGAGATACCCGCCGGTGGGCTCGCCGGCATCGGGAACCTCGTCTTCCGCTGAGATGCCATTAAGTAAAGCGCCTTCGGAATCGTACGTGTGTTCGCTGCTGCGGTAGGCGATCGGCCAAGTCTTGGCCACGTAATCCGAAATGGAGGCGGAGGTGGACCACACGTGGCCGTCCCCGGAAACGTCGCCGCTGTCATAGAAATTATCGAGGACGCCGAATTGACGAGCGAGCTTGTGCTGATTGGGCGTAATGTCCTCGCCGTACATCGTCAAGGACGGATCGCCATCGCCGGCGCCCAGATCACCGAAGACCTGGTCGTAGGTGCGATTCTCTTTGATGATGTAAATGACGTGTCGGATTTTGTTCTCACCGGCGGCGAAGGCGACTCGGTCGGCGTTGCCACGCGCGGCGTTGGCTTCGGAGACCTGCTTCGTGAACGCGGCCAGGTTTGCCGGCAAATCCGCAAGGGAGATACGCGCGAGCGAGCCGTTAATCATAGCTGGCCCGTACGGATAGCGAGGATGTCCATGCTTGGTTTTGCCGATTGATTTTGGATTCGGCCCGGAGCCCCGCCCCTTGGCGCTGGCGATAAGAAAATCCTTGCGGGTTGCGGCGACCACGGTGGGATACCACTGCGTAGGAATGAAGCCGATGGCTGCGAGCGGTTGGCCGGAAGTGAGTTTGGCGAGATCAAAGACGGCCACGGAATCGGAAATGGCGTTGGCGGAAAAGAGCAACTTCTCGTCGGGACTAAGCGCGAGAGATTCAGGATCGCTACCGCCGTATTGTTGTCCCGGGAGCTTTGTCGAAAGATAGGAAACCGGTTCGCTCGTCGTGGTGTCGAGGACCGCGATCTCGTCGCGCTCGGTGAGTGCCAAAAAGAGCCTGGAGTTGTCGCGATTGAGGAGAAGCGCAGTCGGATGAGAGCCGCCGGCAAGCGGCGAAGCGGGCTTTCGAAGCGCAATAAAGCGGCGGACACTCCCCTTCAGCAGGTCCAGCTCCGCGACCGTGGAAGCATTCCAGAGAGAGACGAAGCCGCGCCTGCCATCGTTGGTGATCACTGCCGTATACGGAAGTGACGCCGGAATGTGCTTGAACGTGGAGAGATCGAAGCGGTGAATGATTTTGCCGTCGCCGGTATTCAAGAGCAGGGCTTCATCGGAATGGTTGCAGGCCACCAGCAGCCGCTCTTCGCCACCGCTCATACCAATGGCGAGGCCCGCAGGATAGGTAACGTCCCGGAATTCCGGCCGGCGAATTTTTCCACCGGGGATTTTGTCCCGAGGAGGCAAAGGCATGAATCTCTCCGGAGTAATGTGTCCGTTCTCGAAGGTGTAGACCGCGATACCGTTGCCAGTGCTGCCCTTTTGCTTGCCGAGCGGATCGGTGAGCGAAGCCATGGAAGCAAAGAGGTGTTTGCCGTCGAGCCCGAAGGCCAGGCCGAGGAAATACGTTTGCCGGGCTTTACTGCCGAGGCGATCGTCCGGAAAGTCAGTGAGTTCGTCGGTTCCCAGATTGAGGACGGAGAGAGATTGTTTCTCGCCTGAGGTGTAGGCGCCGTAGCCGCTGTGGAGCAGCACGGCAAAGCGGCCATCGGGTGAGACTGTGATAGCGGTCGGAAGATTATTGGTTGGGCGGGGATTTCCGGGAACGTCCGCGAGGAGCTTGCCGTTCGGGAGCTGCGTGGTGTGTGGTGCATCCTGTGCAACCAGCGAAGACGCCAGGAAGAACAGGGACACGAAAAGGAAATTGGGCAAATAGCGAGAGTGATTGTTCATGGAAGGAGCATATGGGTTTTCGTTCAGGGACTATAAACGCGGGACTAGTCGCCCTGATAAGAGTGAAAGTGGGCAGAGCAGTGTCACATTTCGCTCCCCCAGAGTCAAGGTGGTGAAAATACATGCGGATTCCCGTCGCCGGGCGGAACTGGCGGGCGAGTGCCGGGCAGCCGCGAGCAATTGGCAGAACGACATTCCATAGTGATGAACTATACTATCCGGCTTGCGGGTGTGCTTCCAGCACAAAGGGGGCAACTGTGGCAATCAAACGGCGTGAATTCCTTAAGACGACGGGGAAAGCAATAACTGTGGGAGCAGCGACGCTTGCGCTAGGCGGCGAGGTTCTAGGCGCAAACGATCGTGTCCGCGTGGCCGTCTGCGGAGTGCGAGGCCGCGGCAACGATCACCTCCACGGTTTTGCGCGCGTGCCGGGAACAGAGATTGCCGCACTGTGCGATGTGGATGAAAACGTTTTGAACCAGCGACTCGGCGACGTGGAGAAGCGGGGTTTGCCAAAGCCGAAATCCTACCTCGATGTGCGCAAGCTGCTGGAGGACAAAGATATTGACGCGATCTCTATTGCTACGCCCAATCATTGGCACTCGCTCATGGCCATCTGGGCCTGCCAGGCCGGGAAAGACGTGTATGTGGAGAAGCCGTGCTCGCATAATTGCTTTGAAGGACGGCAACTGGTGCGCGCGGTAAAGAAGTACAACCGAATTTGTCAGCACGGCAGCCAGTCGCGCTCGAACCCCGGCATGCTGGAAGCCATCCAGCATCTGAGTGACGGCACGATCGGCGACGTCTACATGGCCAGCGCGATTTGCTACAAGTGGCGGCCATCGATCGGTCACGCCTCGCCGGAACCAGTTCCCGGCGGCGTGAATTATGACCTGTGGACTGGCCCCGCACCGCTGAAGCCGTTTACACGCAATCGCTTTCACTACAACTGGCATTGGATCTGGGACACCGGCAACGGCGAAGTCGGCAACCAGGCCATCCACGAAATCGATATTGCGCGATGGGGTTTAGGCGTTCACTTCCCGGTGTCTGTCTCCGCCATGGGCGGACACTTTATGTTCCAGGACGACCAAGAGACGCCCAATACTTTGAATGCCACCTTCTGTTTCGACGCTCCGGATGGCAAACGCAAGATGATGGAGCTCGAAGTCCGCCACTGGATCACGAATCACG
>WNFF01025794.1_pt1 | contig 10063 bp, 17 predicted proteins | sample 5400441 | NCBI WGS metagenome assembly WNFF01 (sample SAMN13153345, study PRJNA577476) | soil metagenome | isolation source: 120 cm saprolite under Douglas fir tree site 2 hole 3 replicate 1 | place: USA:California | collected 2015-04-18 | reverse complement strand
GTGGCGCTTCGTCCCAGGGAAAGGCGTCAGTCACCTGGCCTGCGATCCATTCGGCGGTCGGATTCTCCGTCACGCTGATGCTCACCAACCGCCTGCGGGCGTTGCGAAGGATTACCAAGGCCATAGAGCAGCTTGAACGAGATCGTGCGTACGACGAACAGATCCAGCGAAGCGATGCCGCCGGCATGATTGCGCAGGAAAGTCTTCCAACCTTGGGACGGTGGTCGGTGGCGCCGGACCATATATCTGCCGACGGTTGATTCCGCGGCTTCGATCCCAAGCATCAATAATTCTCCGTGGATCCGCGGTGCGCCTCACAGCGGGTTCTCGCGGTTCATGCGCCGGATCAGCGCTCGAAGCTCTGAGTCAATCCGTGGACGGCCGCCGAGGTGGTGAGACTTCCAATGCCAGTAGGCGTGGAAACCGCGGCAGTGCCAACGGATGACGGTCTCCGGCCGGACGATGATGATCGCGTCGAGGAGCGACGGGTACAGTCGATTCAGCCATACGAACAGCAACCGATCGATGTTTCTCAGTCTCACGCGCTTGGGGGATTTGCCCCGTAGCACTACCAGCTGCTGACGCAGGATGTCTGGAGATGCGACTTGGTAGGTTCGCATCATCGCGAGAACTGCAAATAAGAGGACTTTGGCTCGGGCTTCGCTGCGCATCTCTTACCCGGCACGTGGGCGAGCACGGCGAATTTCAATGAGCGCCTGGCCTTCATCGTCAAAGACGCCTGTGCCTCCCGAAACCTCATCCGGGATGACGGGCTTGTGGGCGTGTGTACCCGATTCGCAGCCGCTCATGCTTTCTGTTCACATAAAGTTTTTCCCCAGTCGTCGCGACACCAGGGGTGGTTGAGTAAACTTTCAGCAGGCACAGCATCTTAAGGCTACCCTGGACTGGCTCTATCCACAGGTTTTCAACAGAGAGTGTGAACAAAACTCGCTTTCGAAATCGAAATTCCTAGTGCTTCCGGCTTAAAACGACGAGAAATTAGAGATATAAAGTCATTTCGTCATTTAGGCACTGCTTTTGGCTGTTATTCAGTGCTTACGTGACCGTTGTGTTTGAGACTTATTCTGAGACCCGAAAATCTTGGGTCTCTTGGGGAAGGTTAATGGGTGCCATCCATATCATTTTGGAGAAGGACCGGCTGCGCGACATGCTTGAATATGCCTTTGTGGCGGGTGGAAACGCTCAGCGCGAAGTAGACAAGACACAGCCTGATCGGCCGCTGGTGATAAAGGCGCGCTTGAAAGCCGAAATGGTCGCCAAATTACTGTCTGAACCCGTCCCTCTAGTGCTCAGTTGGGACGTAGATAGGCAGCGCTGGGATGTGGAGTAAAGTAGGAAACTGCGTAACGCCCTGAAACTGCCACACATCCACAAATCGGTCGCCGACCTGCTCACAATGGCTGATCAAAACCGACCGAGGCGAGGTTTTGTAAAAAGATCGTGAGAGAAATTATGAAGCAATGAATTCGCGCATGAAGCCCCGCGACGCCGCTGCGCTCGCCCGGTATCGCTTCGTGCGTGGTAAAATTGACTTGGAAATCATTATTCTCGTGGTTGTTTCGGTCTTTGTTCTATTCGGTGTCGCCGCATGGATCTCCATACGGTAGCCAACGGTATAATTGCTTGACTTGACATAATATCGCTAACGGTATAGTGTTTAGCTTTGCGCTATCACGCATAAACACGAGCACAGTGGAGACATCAAAAAATGGAAGTCTTAACGAAGTTTTATGTCAGGGTGCGTGAGTTCCACAAGAAGCTCACCAAGGGCCAGACAATGACTGAGTATGCGCTGATTCTCGCAGCGGTCGCGGTCGTCGTCTTCGTGACCTATGAAGTCATGGGTCAGCAAATCAACACCCTGGTTAACTTCATCGACAGCGATCTTTCCGCCGCCGCGAGCTGATCAAAAAAGTCCAGTCCCGAAAGCTCCGTTCTCAAGAAGCCACGGCTGACGAACGGAGAGGTGCGCTCGGGAAGCGACCGCCTGATGGAACAGGTGGTCGCGCCGCCAAGCTAGTTCAGGTCGGCCTTACCACCCGCTACTACGACCGACTGGGAGTGCCCAGACTTGCCGATTAACCGCAACCTTTCGAACCGCCGGATGCGGACCCGCATGTCCGGTGGTGTGGCAGGGGAGTAGCGGCGCACCGCTACTCCCTATGCCGATTCTGAAATTAGGACACCCCACTTTTCAACTTAGGACACTGACGGGCAGATTAGGACAGTACCCAGTTGAGAGTCAGTTGGAAGCCGGGGTCAATAGTGTGGGATAATGAGAAGACGCAGCACTACCTATAATAGTGTGGAATTTACCGTATCAACGCGTGATGCATCGAGTGATGCTTTTCGTTTAGCGGCTTGCTGAAGGTTATATGGACCCATCGCCCGGTCCAATTCGTACCTGCCTGACTGTCTCGTTTTAGGGGTTCACTCCACGCGACGGAAAATGGCTAGGCCCATCAACTGCTAGGGGGCGAACAAGGCTGTGGTGGCGCTCCTCCATTTCCCCAACAGGTATTAAATCCGTCGCTGTCACTATCGACAAAAGATGGGTTCGAGGTTGGTCCCCACGGGTTGCTCATCACCAGACCTTCTGCGGAAGCAGTTATGGATGGACTCCCACTGCTCGTAGTGCTGAAGCCTGTGAGTCCGAAATCGAACGCCGGAGCAAGAGAACCCGCTGAGCTGGAACCATATTCTGCAAGCGGCAGGATACCGCCCGACGAGGAAGGGGCTTCCTCGATCCACTCTGCTGAAAGTTGCGAGGATTTGTAGTTGAGCGTCGTACTCCAAGTCTGACCCCCAGTTGTATCGTCCATCCTCAGCATCCAGGACTGATTCTTTTTGCCAACTGATACTAGCTGAAGCGATACCTTGATCGTGTCACCTGGACTAATGGTCATCGGAATCTTTTTTGTGGGACTGGGCAACGCCTCATACCACGCGTAGTACCTTGTGCCCGAGGACGTTGCGTCCTGTTCGGTACCCAATTGAAGCAGGCTATTGTCTGCAACTGTACAGTTGGCGTTCTCGCAAAATCCGCCAATTCCAACCCACGACGAAGAGTATTCAGCCGAGAAACGAGGATCAGGAAAGTAAGTGACCGTAGGGACCACCCAAGTGCCTTGCGCTGAAGTGTAGGTTTGCCCTGTGCTGAAAGAAGCGGCCACGTATCCTGACCAGTTCGTCGACGTCATCTGGTTCAGTAGGCTCCGCGCTACCAGGCCATCCGTTCGCCGGAGTACTTGAATAGGATAATGTCTTGGCGACGCTGTATCTTCCGATCGTGGTACGTTGTTCCAGGAACCGATCGTCAGCAATGCAATAAGCAGCGCGCGAAAGATGATTTTTTCCACCCCGGAAAGAGACTTCACGATCTTCGCCTCCCATCTAGCGAATGTCTTACAGACCAATCAGGTGCCATCACCGACTTGGGCGCATATGGCAGTCAATGCTGCCCCGTCATGAATAGGAGTGACGTCCAGCGGCTATCTAATGTGATAATAGGTGGCTGCCGCCCAAGGTCGGCGAATCTAGCGCGGCATAGCCTCGATGTCAATACTAGAGAGAAGGCTGGTGTCATAAACATTGGAGATGTCCGGGGCATAGGCGGGTGGGGCGGGAGGCGCGAGTAATGACCCGGCGGTCACCAAGCAGCTGAGCTAGGTGCAAGCGAGCGAGATTCTGGGAATCAGCGCCCGGCAAATGCGGCGGCTACGGCGCAAGGTCGAACGCTGGGGATGTCGGCGGTGATGGACCAGCGCGGCGGCCGGCCGCGACGCAAGCGCATCAAGGCCGGCACCGTCGAGCTACTGTGCCGGCTCAAGCGCGACGTTTATGCCGACTTCTCGCTGCGCCACTTTTACGAGCACGTCACCGAGAAGCACGGCGTCAAGGTCTCGTACAATTGGCTGCGCCTGATGCTGCAGGAGGCCGGGGTGGTGCAGCAGGAGCCCGCGCGCGGCAAGTACCGGCGCCGGCGCGAGCGCCGGCCGATGGTCGACATGCTGGTGCATCTGGACGCCTCGACCCATGAGTGGATCGCGGGTCTGCCGATGCAGGACCTGGTGGTGGCGCTCGACGACGCCGACGGCCGCATTTTGTACGCGCGGTTCTTTGCGCAGGAAGGCACGGCCTCGACCTTCGCCGCGCTGGAGTCGGTGGTGCGCAACTACGGCCGTTTCTGCGAACTCTACACCGATCGCGGCAGCCATTTGTGCCACAGCGCGCGGCCCAGCGCAGTGGTCGACGAGCAGAACGGCCAGGTCAGCCAAGCCCTACACGCGCTCGGCATCCACCAGATCCTGGCCCGTTCGCCGCAGGCCCGCGGCCGCAGCGAGCGCGCCTTCGGCACCATGCAGGGACGGCTGCCCCAGGAACTCAGGCATAACGGCATCACCGATTACGCCGCCACCAATCGCTATCTGGATCAGCACTTCATCGCCGACTTCAATCGCCGCTTCACGGTCAAGCCTGCGCAGCCCGAAAGCGCGTTCGTCAAACTGGCGGGCGTCGAGCTGCAACTGGTGCTCTCGAGTAAACATGAGCGGAGCGCGCGTAACGACAATACCGTCACTTTCAAAAACCTGGTTCTCCAGCTGCCGCAGACCCGCCACCGCACACACTTCGTGCGCTGCCCCGTGACAGTGCATCAATTCGCCGACGGCAAGCTGGGCATCAGCTATCAGAGCCGACTGCTCGCCCCCCCAAAAGCGCTACCGTTGCTCTGCATCGTCCTGTCCCTCCGTCTGATTTTCGTTGCGTCTCGCAACTCAACGATATCAAAGGGGTTCTTCAGGACGATGCTCTCCCTTCATTCACTAAACTGATTCTTTTGGGTTTAGACCTACAGCGCCAAAGATCGACCCTGAAGCGCCGGTCGCCAACCTCAACCTCAAAGAGGACTTGAAGGCCGACTACCCCGCGATCCTGCGCTGGCTGATCGACGGCTATCGCGAGTGGCGCGCGGAAGCATAGACTCCTACTTCACCACCTGATTGGATTCTTGCCGGCGCGATCAGCTGCGGTATGAGTGAACATTTTCGAATTGGTATACAAATGACCCGGTGAGGTGCCCGCTCGTTTATGAAAAAGCTTGATCAACATCACGGTATCTAATTTCAATTCATGAGACTGGCGGCGATCCGTTGCAGCTTCTCTTTAGCCGCCGTTATCTCGGCTTCAAGAAATGCTAGGCGCTCCGGGGTCGAGGCCGCCATGTATTCCTTGAGCAGCCGGTCGATTCTTTCGAGCAACTCGGTTAGGTCGATCATTTCGCGTTTGTTTCATTTTGCCAAACGCGGATCGTCGCTCGCGATACATTCCGAAGCCGCATCAGCCAAGTATCTATAGCTATGCGGCCAGTGGTTTATCTCTGCCCGATGGCTCTCCCACAGTGCCCGCTGACTCCCCGCTTCGGTGACTTTCTTGGATGCAGAGCGCGTCGGAGATTTCCCGCCATTCCTCCCACGTCAGGGTGAACCTTCCACACATTCGATTAAGCCTCGATAAATCAATGAAGCCCATCTCATCCTCGATGCTCTGGCCACTTTCCAATAGCTCGTGCTCTCAATGCGCACTATCATCTCCTTCGCGGCCGTGGGCAAAGCCGAGCCATCACAAGCGCCGCAGCATCGACCGGAGCGCATTTCTCATTTCGTCCGCGGGCAAAGAGATGCTGCCACCGTGTCCAGCGAGTACGTATTCGAAATGGAATTGCAGCAGGCGCTCGAGCGAGCGCTTTTGATGCTCCCATGAGTACCAACAGTAGTCCTTGAACGCGCTCAGCGCCGACGGTGATCACGAGTGGCTGATCGAGCGACAGCCGAAGAATAGCGGCTGTGTGAATCAGCGATGAGGCACCAAACCCAGCAACGCCGCGAATGGCGGTCGCGCCGCTGCAACCTTCGCGCCGAAGCATATCGATGATCGCCATATACAAGGCCTGATGGTGATAGTGGTCGGTCTCGGTGACGAAGACGGTGAGCTGCTTACCTCTGCCGGTGAATATGAGTCACTGCCCTCCGAGTGAGGATAAAGGCATCGACAGGCGCCCCGCGAAAGCATTCTTTCGAAAATCTATCAGATGCAGGATCGCAGGCGGCACTGGTGAGAGATTGAAAAGACTTGGATTCGGGTTCCATCGGGCCGCGGACAATAAACCTTGACCAAGCCGGCGAGGACCCAGAACATCACGTCGGCTGGCGAGCCCTGCAGAAAGACCATAGAGCCCTTGTTGTAGTTGACCACGGTGTGATGGCCGGTGATTTCATCGATGAACTTGCGAGGAATGCCAAAATCGCCAAGCCGCATCTCCAGCCGGCGTGTTGCATCGGTAGCAGTTTCCGGCGGGTTCATAGGGCGCGTGTCTCCTAGAAATTCGAAAATCCTGCTGCGAGTTAGGTTTCTAAAGTCGTCAGCGCTTGGGACGCTTAAGGATTGTCCGAAAGGTCTATCTACCATAGCCACCTATGAGATGCAATCGCAGAGTTAGACAATTAAAACCTACCATTTCTAGGCTATTAACTTTTATGCTCGCCTGACAGATGCATTTGTGGGAGCATTTCCCTGGCGCCGGTGATGAGCATTTCCTCGTTCGGGCGTTCTTTCTGCGGAAAGTAAGCCTCCTCACGAGAGACTCACCGGCGCACAAAATTAGTGTCGCGGGACTGGGTGCGGCGCAGAGTAAGGCGAAGCATCATGAGTTCAGACTGAGCAGGAAGCCTGAAATGCGACAAGCGGAACCAACGCTCCCCGCAAGGATTAACGATCCGAGTCCTGACGGAGAGCTGTAGGGCGATGCTGAGCACCCCCGTCCCATAGGGTAATCGCACGTGAAAATAGCCACGCGGTCCGCCTAAGCCGAGCAGGCGTCTCTAGATGAAAAGCGACCTAATCGACGTCCGGTTGATTCGAGACTGTGAGACCGTAGCGGCGATCTGTTCGGATGTCAGTTCTACTGGCCGGCTCTTGATTTGTCATGGCTGCGGCGATGTCGAGGCGCTTGTTATTGGTTTCCTCTTGCTCGACAACGACCAACAAGCGTGGGCGCTGTGTGGAACGTGTATGCGCAAACTGCCCCTCCATGGCGCGGTCACGTGAGAGAATCGCAGCCGGTTGACGAACGAGCGCAATGCGCCGAGCGGCCACGGAGTCATCGCTTCGTCGCGTTCCCTTACAATCCTTCGGTGGCGTCGCGGCGCTCGGCCTTCGAACGCCAATGATCAATGGATTCGAGATTGAAGCGCCAGTCACTACCGACCTTGAATGCAGGAATCTCCCGCTTCTTGAGTAGGCGATAGACAGTGGACGGATGGACTCGGAGATAGTCCGCGACTTCTTCCAGCGTAAGTACGTTTGCCATAGCACCTCTTCGAAAAGGTTTTGATGATTGAACCTCTCTAAGCATGCTAACAAAAGGTTCACTTATGTCAACCGTTTGTTAGCGTCAGCGCCTATCAGGCGAACGGCGGCTCATTCGGCCTATCTGGACACCGAGGTGATTTCCAAAGATGATTTGCCCTTGTCCGCTCTCGCTTGCCTATCGAGCGCGCCTCTTTTGCTTGCCGAGTGGAATCGGCGAGTGGAGTAATTGAAGATGTTCCGATCTTCTTTTCATCCTTCGGCGGCCGAAGCCTTGCGAGTTCGGCCTGGCCCTAATGCAATGGGTTTTGAGCGGGCTTCGCGTCGTTGGTCAATTGCCACAATAATCTCCTATTTCGCCTCGGGAGGAAGTGCACCACACACAGGAGAAGCCGGGGCTTTGTGAAGCTCGCGCTTAGGCGAGACCGTACTTGGCGAGCCGGGCGTATAGCTTCTTGCGTGAGACCTCTAGAAGTTCGGCCGCTCGTGTCTTGTTGTCACCGCAAGCGCGCAGCGCGCGTTCAATTAGTTCCCGCTCCGCATCTGCAAACCTTACAGAACGGCTGAAAACGCCCGTGGTCGCCGTGTTGGCGACGTCGGCTGGCGGGGCAACTGGAGCAGAAACCGACTGATACCGTTGTCCGGGGTTGCTAATCCCGGCCGGCAGGTCTTCGAGGCGAATATGCGCACCTTTCCCAAACGTCATCGCGGTTTCAATTGCATTTGAAAGCTCGCGAATGTTGCCGGGCCAACGGTAGCGGCAGAGCGCCTCGGTAGCCTCTTTTTCGATCCCGGTAACTTGGGGGAACCGCTCCAACCTGGTGTTGAAGAGCCGAATGAAATGTTCTGTGAGGAGCGGCATGTCAGTCACACGTTCGCGCAGGGGCGGCAGGCTTAGAACGTTGGCTTGTAGACGATAGTATAGGTCGCTGCGAAGTTGACCGGCCGCGACCGACTCCTCGGGCGAGCGATTGGTCGAGGAGATCAAGCGCACATCGATCGGTATCTCGCGGGTGGAACCCACTGGCCGGACAGTCCGCTCCTGGATCGCACGCAACAGCTTGCTCTGGACTTCGGGACTCATCTCGGTGATCTCGTCGAGAAAGAGCGTGCCTCCATGCGCCGCGCGAAATAGTCCTTCATGTTCGACAGTTGCCCCACTGAAGGCCCCGCGCTTGTGCCCGAATAGTTCGCTCTCGATGAGTTCCTTGGAGATAGCCGCGCAGTTTACCGCAACGAACGGGCTCTCGGGACGGGCGCTGCACTCATGGATAGCCCGCGCCACCAGCTCTTTGCCAGTTCCGCTCTCGGCCGCCATCAGGATTGTTCCGCGTGACCGCGCGGCAGCCTCGATTCTCTCGAAAAGCTGACGCATCGCCGGGCTGGCACCAACCATGCCATGGAAGGTTGTTCGGGCTTGGGTGGGTAACTGTGCCGGCTCGTTTTCGAGTTCTCCGATTCAGCTGTCGGTCAGCAGCACGATGCGTATATGGCGGAGCTTGCCGAAGGCCTTCGCGCAACTCTCCCACAAGCGGGGAAATACGGTAGCAACGCTCTCCTCGTATAGGTGGAGGGAAAGAACAATTTCGTCGAAGTGAACCCCTTGATCGCTGAATGCTTCGCCGAGTTTGCGGGCCCGTGCCACATATCGCGCAAGCTTACCCTCAAGCAGATACTCCAGGCTTTCCTTGATTGCCGGGGTGATCAGCTCAATGAACTTTCTCTCGTTCAGTGCCTTACGGCTTCCGAAATGGTACGCATAGAGCCGATACCACTCGGCCAGAACCTCCTGATAGTCGTCATGGATCGCCTGCAGCAGCGGACGCATCGCTTGTAACTCGGAGTTACGGAGGAGCCTGAAGTAATTCTCACCAGCCGCGTTCAGATTAGAACTGCCAGCTGGCCCCGCAGCCATACGGCCCTGCTCAATTGCGCGAAAGTCTCGGAATTCTCGTCTACTTACGGTAGGGTTGAGTTCGGCCATGTTCTCAACGACCTCTGCTCACGGGCCGTCTCTTTAGCTGACCAGTCGCAGGTCTCCCCACAGCAATTCTTACCAGCCACGTAGACCTAAGTAAACAAATTATTCGTGAAGAAATCATTAAATTTCCACAATAAAGGTGTTATATCACTAATAAGATGACTAGTAGTCTAATTACGTCTAGTTGGGCTAACTCCCACCGAAGTGGCGACACCGTGGCCGACCGCATATTCGAAGCAATCGCGATATTGGAGATCGGCGATCTGTTCGTCAGTGTCGTCAATCGAAACGACCAACCCGCGTAGGTTTGGTCGTGGGACAAGGGGCGTGGAAAGAATCAAATGCGCCTGGAAAATGTACACTTCGTCTCTAGACTCTTCTGGTTTTGGTCGCCCATCATTCACGAGAAAGGCAGAAACTGAACGCGTCCCGGCCGGCACCAACTCTGGCGGGAATCCGCCATCATCCGAGGGTGGCACCTTACGAACCGACGTAACCAGTTTCAAATCCGCCGCTATCCGGAACGTCCTGCGTATATGACGTCTCCGCTGGCGCGTCGATTGGAACCACGACCCGTTGACGGCCTTGAGTCCTCCGCGATTGTTCGCGCGCACTGCCATCTCCCTCCTTCTCTTCGCCGCCGAGTCGCTTGTAATCACCCCATTCGACCGTCGCCTGTATGGATGATGTGGTCTT
>WNFF01005864.1_pt2 | contig 10064 bp, 7 predicted proteins | sample 5400441 | NCBI WGS metagenome assembly WNFF01 (sample SAMN13153345, study PRJNA577476) | soil metagenome | isolation source: 120 cm saprolite under Douglas fir tree site 2 hole 3 replicate 1 | place: USA:California | collected 2015-04-18 | reverse complement strand
AACCCCGGCGTGCCTCCCCACAACCAGATGACCTATGCAGGTGGTCCGGTGGACGAAATCGAGAATCCCAACCTGGTTGCGGGAACCAACAATTGGTGGACCGAGGACGGCTATGGGGGATTCGGCAACAACGGCGCGTCAACGGGCGTTTACGGCGGTGGAAGCTATAGCAATTGCTCGGATGCGTCGCAACCTGGCGTCGGCCCCATCTTAGCGTATCTGAGCTCACTGACTCCCCCGATCAAGCCGAATTGCGACCCGGGTCATTATTACCTATTAAATAACTATAACCCAGGTTATTTTGGCGACGGCAGCGACGCCTACTCCGACAGCAACCCGAACAACACCCCATTCACCATTCCCGGTACCACACAGCGGAGCATCGCGGATGTTCTGCTCGAGAACAACGTTTCCTGGAAGAGCTACAACGATCAATGGGACGCCTATCTAACCGACAAGTATCAGCTCAACTACGGAACGGTTGGCCCGAACAGCGACCAGTACTGCAACATTTGCAACCCGTTTCATTACCAGAAGCAGATCATGACCAACGATGCCGTGCGAACCGCGCACATTACGGACACCGACCAACTCTACAAAGATATCGCGACCGGCAAATTGCCCGCCGTCTCCTACGTGAAACCAAGCGGGTGGGTGGATGGCCACCCGGCGTCTTCGAAATGGGACCTCTTCGAAGGATTTGTGAAAAAGATTGTGGATGCTGTGAAGGCTAAACCAGATCTGTGGAACAGCACCGCGATCTTCATCACGACCGATGAAGGCGGCGGCTATTACGACTCCGGCTACGTGCAGCCGCTGGATTTCTTCGGAGACGGCACGCGAATCCCCTTGATCGTGGTTTCGCCCTACACCAAGCCCGGCCACATTTCCCATACCTACGCGGACCACGTTTCGATCCTGAAGTTCATCGAACGCAATTGGCGCCTCAACCCGATCAGCTCGCGCAGCCGGGATAACCTGCCCAACCCCATGCCCACACCGGGCTACCCATACGTCCCAAAGAACAGGCCCGCGATTGGCGATCTGTTCGATCTGTTCCAGTTCAGTTCAGAAGAATAACTATCGCAGTAAAAAGTCTGCGGATTCGAGCCTCCGGCGCCAGTTTCGTAAGCGCCGGAGGCTTCCGCGTTTTGTGTGCGCACTCGAAGAGAAAGAGGACAATCCTGAATCTGATGAGCAAAGCGCACATTCTCCAGGGGCGGCGGGTGTCCCATCCTTGTGAAGCAAGGGTGGGTCTGGGAGTGGCTTCAAGACTTCGGTCCGTTTTGCATCAGGAGGTGTTTTTTTGCAAACGCGCGCCCCGATCCGCTCTTCAGGTAGCGTTCGAATTTCTCCGCGAGATGTTTTTCAGGCAGCGCAACGTACGCCGTCAGCTCCCAAGGTTTGAATTTATTGGTGTGAATCGATTTTCCGCAATTGTGTTCGGCGAGGCGCTTTCGCAGATCGTGCGTGGAACCAATGTAAGTTTGGTCGGGATGTGTTTTGCTTCGCAGGAGGTAGACGTAGTACACGGAGCCCGCCTTCGCTTGCCGGACTGGAATTTGGGAATCCTATCATGGTTTGGGTGCCGGCGCGTGAGGGTCGCCGTTACATTCGGTGCTACGGCGGGCACTCGCCTTCGCCAAAAATCGGCAATGGCGGACAAGCTCGCCGTAGCCGATTTTTGGCGAAGGCGAGTGGAGGCGGGGGGAGTTGAACCCCCGTCCGAAAAGCGCTACGGCCCGAAGCCTACATGCTTAGCTCAATTCCGTTTGTTTCGCCAGCCTCGCTCAGAATGAGCAAGAAACGAGACCGGCTAGCCCGATTGGTTCTCACCGTCGCATTCCGGACCGAAACTTGACGGCCAGCCTACTGTGTGACGTCTCTTGCCGGGCCCGTAGGCGAAGCCCGGGGAAACGTAGCTACGCTAGTTTAAGCTAGGCAGCCAAAGCCAACTGTGAGTTGGCAGTTCTAGTTTTCCACCCGATTGCGGGCAGGTGGCGCCCGGCATGCCTTCGGGTCGCGACTGCTTCCGTCGAAACCGTGTCGCCCCCTGCTTTCTATTTTAACACCAGATGCGCCGGTTCGGAGTCGAGAGTTGAAAGTTGACAGTTAACAGTTGAAAGTTAAAAGGAAACCCTTTGCGGAGATGCTCTTCACTCTCAACTTTTAGAGATCGACTGTCGAACCCCTTCGACATAAACCTGATTCGAGTCGAAAGTTGACAGTTGAAAGTTGAAGGGGGACTGCTCATCAAAGCGGCCTTCACTCTCAACTTTGAACTTTCGACTATCAACTTCTTCTTCATCCGCCTTTCCCCCACGTGCGCGGGCCGAAACGCGCGCCCGATGCGGAGTTGACAATACTTCCCACACGTTCCGATAATCATGTTTGGGGCCAACCCACCGGAGGCAATAAGGGATGGCGGCAGATCCAAACACAATCGACCAGGCGGTATCGCGAACGCTGCGTGACAACCTGGGAAGAATCCAGCGGACGTCCGATGAGCTCACTCAGGCGATCAACGACCTGGTATCGGCGTGCGCGAGCAGCCGTGCGAGCAACGCGCTGCCTCCGATGATCCGCGCACAGACATCCGCCGCGTCGCTCTCCGCCGCACTCGAAGTGCTCTCCCGATTCGTGACCAGTGCTCTGCAATCTTCCTTGCGCTCTCCGTTCGAACAGGAAATCGTGCGTCTCCCACCTCCTGCGGCTGCTGAACCACGTCCCGCACTTGACTTGCCTGAGCCCAGGTTGCCGCAGCCGATGGGAGAAAGCTTGTGGACCCCGCAGCCTATGGAGGCCCCGCTATCGCCGGAACTCTCGCAGTTTGGAACGCCACCGCCCCTCCAAGCACCACGCGGTAAGCCGGCGCCGGTTTTTGTGCACGAACCGGCACCGCAGATGGGCCCGGTGATTGCCGTCGAGCCGCCGCTCGAAATCGCGCCGCCTGAACCACAGCCCGTTTTTAGTCTGGCATCGCTGCCCGCCGATGAGCAAGAATTGCATAGACGCGCCTATCGGGTAGCCAAGGTTTCGATGCAAGACATAAAGTTGTTGCGCCCGGAAGACGTGCGGGTGGGGCGCGAGAACAAGGATTTGTGCATAAGATTGCGTGATGACATTGAGAAGGCCCACAAAGAATACGATCGCCGGTTTCAGGCCATTCAATCTCATCCGGTGGATTATTTCTATGACTGGATGGTTGAGATCCTGGCCGGTGGCAATCCAGAAGCGCTTGGTGCGTATCCTTATCCCTCCCCGGTCCTGCGCCACTAGCGCGAAGACAGCCGCAGGGGAAGCCGCTGCCTTCCGTTTCCGCGCCATATTGATCCCGTTAACGCTGCTGATGATTGGCGCGGCATTTCCCATGCACGCGCAAACACCGGCAAAGGGTACGAAGAGGCACTCCAAGAAAGCATCTCCTACCGCGCCAAATAAGAACACCGCAGGCTGGGCGGAAAAATATGCGGTGGCCGCCCCGGCTGAGGTTGCCGGTGAAAAACAGCTGGCGCAACTTGCCCGCACGTTGCGCGACCACCCCAACGCGACTTCCTACGCTGTGTTGTCCGCATATGCGGCGAAAAATGCCAGGAATGAGCTCGGCGCCGACGCTGCGCTAGCGCTGGGTTATTACGATCTCATGAGGGATAAGCCTGAGCTCGCGCTCGGCTGGCTGCGGAAAGCAGTGGACGACAAGGATTTGCGCGAATATGTGCAGTATTGGCATGCGGTGACTTCTCTGGCTCTGGGACAAAGGGAAGATGGGCTCGAGCAACTACAAAGTTTTCGGCGCGATTTTCCGGACAGCGTAATGGCCGAACAGAGTGTCACATCACTAGTCCAGACGGCACTGGCGATTGGCAAGACCGAGAATGCGTTGGCGGCGCTCGACGCCTACCCGAATACGACCATGAAGCCCGCGCTCCTGCTCTTGCGCGCGCAGGCACGGGAGATGCTGGCGGCAGCGAAAGGGGAAAAGCCCTTGTCGGCTGCCACGGATTACCTCGAACTTTATTACCGTTTTCCTCTGAACGACGAAGCAAAAGCGGCGGGACAAAGGATTGCTTCCCTTCAGGCCGCGCTGGGCGAGCAGTTCCCAGGCACTCCCATGCAGGCGCAGATTTCTCGCGCGGAAACATTTTTTCTGGCAAAGCGCTGGCACGACGCTCGCTCGGAGTACTCGGGGCTCCTCCCAAAGCTCGCCGGCACCGATCGAGAGCGCGCGGAGCTGCGGGTTGCGCAGTGCGACGCGCAATCGGGAGGGCGCCCGGAACTGCTTGTTGCCGTTTCCCTGACCGATCCTGAGCTCGACGCCGAACGCATCTTCGCGATTTCGCAGGCGTATCGCTCGGAAAATCTCGAACCGCAAATGCTCGACGAAATCGATCAACTCGTGAAGCGTCATCCGCAGAGCCCGTGGGTCGAGGATGGATTGTTTGCAACGGGAAACTACTATTGGGTGAACCTGGATCGCGATCGGGCGGCGGAATACTACCGTCGCACACTCGACCTGTTTCCTGATGGAAAAAACTCGCAGGCGGCCGCCTGGCGTGTGGCCTGGACGGCCTATCTGAAGCGGAAGCCTGAAGCAGCGGACATGTTGGAGGCGTATGTGCGCCGCTTCCCGACATCGAGCTACGTTCAGGACGCTCTGTATTGGCTGGGTCGCGCGTACGAGCGCTCCGGAAACACGGCGCTGGCCCGTAGTTTCTATCGCGCCGGGGCGACCCGGTTTCCGCTGACTTATTTTGGCGCCAAGGCCGCCGCGCGGTTGCTTCCCGAGCCGGAAGGGATCGGCGACGCGCCGCTGAATCCGGCGGACTTTCTTTCGGTGATTCCGCCTGCTCCCCCACTGCCGCAGATGGACCAGCCTCTTACCGCAAAGGCGCAGGAACGTGAAATCCGCGCCCGCGCGCTCAGTGACATCGCTTTCGACGCGTCGGCTGAGCTTGAATATCGTGCCGCCTATGCAGCGACGCGCGCCCCGAGATTGTTGGTCGATGCCGCCGGGGCCGCCATCGCGGCGGGCCATTACGCGGTTGGAATTACCGCGATGCGGCAGGCCTTTCCCCAACTCGAAGCGCGGCGCGTGCCCGAAATCCCGAATGAGGCCTGGCGGACGGCGTTCCCGTTGCCCTATGAATCGAGCCTGCGAAGTGCCGCGGCGGGTAACCATGTCGATCCAATGTTTATGGCTGGCTTGGTTCGGCAGGAGTCGGCGTTCGAGTCCAACGCGGTGTCGCACCAGGGCGCCATGGGATTGATGCAGGTGATGCCGAGCACCGCGTCCAAGCTGGCGCGCCAGCTCAAGATACGATATGCGCGCGCGAGCTTGACCGATCCAGGTTACAATTTAAAACTTGGCGCTCGCTATCTGGCCGATCTGATTCAGGTCTTCGGGACGCCGGAAGCGGCTCTCGCGGCATACAACGCCGGAGAAGACCGCGTGGTGCAATGGACGGCCGGCCAGAATTACCTCGAGACAGCGGAGTTCGTGGAATCCATTCCGTTCACCGAGACAAGGGAGTACGTGCAAATCGTGATTCGCAACGCGGATGTCTATCGACAGGTGTACGGTCCAGCGGGAACCGCGGAGACGCAAACGGGGCCTGCCCGGTCCGACGGGAATCGCCCTGTCGATGGGGAGTCGTTGCGGCCCGCAGGGACTGAGGTTAGCCGATGAGCGCGGGAGAGGCCTCGACGAGCGGCGCGGGCCAAGTCGCAACCGTAGCCCGCCGGATGCTATCCGCCAAGACGGAAAGCTTTACCGAGTCTGTAATTCGCGAAATGACGCGTCTGGCCCTGCAGCACGACGCCGTGAACATGGCGCAGGGATTCCCCGATTTCGCGGCGTCTAGCGAAGTGAAGGAAGCCGCGCGGCAGGCCATTGCCGACGACATCAATCAGTACGCGATCACTTGGGGCGCGAAAGAGCTGCGCGACGCCATCGCGCGGAAGTTCGAGCGCACGCAGGGCGTGCGTGTCGATCCCGAACAGGAGATCACCGTATGCTGCGGTTCGACCGAAGCCATGATGGCCGCCATGATGGGGATCATCAATCCTGGCGACGAGGTCGTCATCTTCGAGCCGCACTATGAGAACTACGGCCCGGACGCGATTCTCTCCGGCGCCACGCCCCGTTTCGTACAACTTCGTCCGCCGGACTGGAGCTTCGATCGCGAAGAACTAATGCGCGCTTTCGGCCCCCACACCAAGGCGATCATTGTAAATACACCGAACAATCCCACGGGCAAGGTGTTTTCGCGCGAGGAACTGGAATTCATCCGCGATCTCTGCGTGCGCTGGAACGCCTTCGCGGTTACCGATGAAATCTACGAGCACATCATTTACGACGGTACGCGTCACATTTCCATGGCTTCGCTCGACGGCATGCGCGACCGCACGATCACCATCAACGGCATGTCGAAAACTTACAGTGTGACCGGATGGCGTGTCGGATGGGCCATCGCGCCGCCGGAAGCCTCCGCCTCCATACGCAAGGTGCACGACTTCCTCACGGTTGGCGCCGCCGCGCCGCTCCAGCAGGCGGGTGCGATCGCGCTCGAGCTGCCGCAAAGTTACTATCTGAAGCTCGCGGAAAGTTATCTTGGGAAGCGTGACCGGATGCTTGGTATCTTGAACGAGTCCGGCTTCCGCTGCTTCAAGCCCGCGGGCGCGTATTACATCATGACGGACATTTCAGATTTCCGTTTTCCCGACGATCTTTCCTTTTCGCGCTACCTCGTGGAAAAAATCGGCATCGCGGTCGTGCCGGGATCGAGCTTCTACGGCGATCCCTCGCAGGGCGCAAGCCAGGTCCGCTTCACGTTCTGCAAGAAGGAATCGACACTGGCCGCTTGCGCCGACAAATTGTCAAAGCTCCGCCCCAGCTAGTGCGCGGCCTCAGCTTTCGTAGCCGTCTCGCCAGCCGTGTGTTAGAATTTGCCCCTAAAGCCTGGGAGCAAATCGGATGGCCATGGAGTTCGAGTTAATTCCGCTGGGCACGCTTGTTGAGGAAAGCGGCTACGGCGTTGCGGTAGACATCCGTGCGAGCCAGACTCGCACATTTTTCTGCCTCATGGATATTACCGATCAGATCGAGCAGGAGTCGGTGGATGTGTCGATCTGGGGTTCCGCGGACGGTGAAAACTGGGGCACGCACCCTATATTGAAATTGCCTCAGCAATTCTATCGAGGCGAGACTCGCGCTGTTTTGGATCTTACCCTGGTTCCGGAAATTAATTTCATTCGTGCAGGTTGGGACTTGAACCGCTGGGGGCGCGTCGCGCCTCTACCGATGTTTGTGCTGGGATTGCGTGTGACGGAAATTCCCGCCATGCCGGCGCGTGTTCCGCGGGTCCACGTAACCGCGGCTGTATAGAAACTTTTCTCGGGACGCTCAACGCGTGCCACTCGGGAATTATGGGGTAGGAAGCCGACGGTCGGTTGCCTTTTGATAGTCGCTTCCTACCCCTCGAGTGGTCTTGTTCCTCTAGACGTGCCACCCTCCTCGCAGGTTTCCACATTCAAAGAAAAGTTCACCTGAATTTTTGGAATCCAATTTTCAGCGACAAGCTTTTGACGTGAGGCTTCTTCCACGTCGTAAGTGGTATGACGGCAAGACCGTCTTACCATCTAACTCTTCGATGGCGGCCCTACTACACATCAGTTTCGGAAGACGAGGCCTACAAATCTGCTCAACTACTGGAGAGTTTGTGATCCGCATTATTCGTTCTGAGCACCGTGACGGTCGAAGGATGAATGGCGAGGATCCAAATTATTTGAAAACTATGGTTCTGGCTGAGGTGGCGGCAGGGGCGGAAGCAAGGGCGGGTCTTGTTCATTGGACTGAGATTGCTCATGTTCATCGGACTTGGATCGGACTTGAGTATTGGATCGCTCTTGGTCCTTTGTGTCTGTTTTGGATTGATCTTGCGTCTTGGAGCGGGATTGATCCTGCTCATTGGCCGGAGCCTGGTCTTTCTCCTGCTGCATCACCACCTGCAATTCCTCTCGTGTCTTGCGAGCTTGATCGGCCTCGGGGCCATTCGGCGAGAGCTTCAGGTAAGTCTCGAGATCTTTCAGCAGCGCTGCATAGTCGCGCAGCTGGATATGAATGTTTGCAAGGACCAGGTACACCGCGGGATTGTCCGGCTTCAGGTCCCGAGCCTGTTTCGCGCTCTTCTCGGCCTCTTCTGGCCGCTTGAGCGCCGTAAGCGCCCGTGCCATTTCGAAGTGGCCATGCCATGAGGATGCCTCGAGCGCCACGCCCTGGCGGGAAAAATTCTCGGCTTCGGGAAAATGCTTGGTGTTGTTGAGCAGTCCGGCTAGCAGGAAAAGGGCTTCAGAATATTGGCTCGAACTGAGCGCAACGGATTTCCGCATCGCCTCTTCAGCGTGATCTATCTCTCCCAGAAAGGTGTACGCGCTTCCTTCCTGCGCATAGGCCTCATAGAAATCGGGGAAATCCTTGATGGCGCGCTGAAACTGGATGATCGCACCTTTATAATCTGATTTGGAATAAACCAGGTTGAGGCCTTTCTCATACTCATCGTGCGCTTTGTGAGGAACACTCAGTTCGTGGGCGGAAATGGACCCGTTGGAGGTTGCGCTCGCCACGGCCATCGGCCTGCGGAGAAAAATGGTCAGGCCCCGGCGCACCGAATTTTCGACCATAACCGTCTCCCGATAAGGTTCATAATCCCGCGCGATAATTTCGATGGTGTAATCTCCGTTGGGAATTCCGTAGAACTCGAATTCGCCATTCCCGCGCGTGAATGTGGTGTTTATGGGGGTGCCGGTTGATTGCTTTAGATCCACGCGAATACTTTCCATCGAGTGCTGGTCATAATCATCGCGAACCGAACCAGCAATGCCGTACGTGGCCCTGGTTGGAGTGGGACGGCTTTGTCCCAAGCCAGGCAGCACGCTGGTTACGAATAGTAGGAGAACGCCCGTCGCGTGGCGAAAATGCATGGAGCCTCCAGTGCGGGGAGGGTAGGCTAATTTTAGCACTTCTCGCGCAACGCGGCGCAACCGGCTATGGCGTAGTGCTAACCCTCCAGATCGACGATTTGTAGGTAAGTGGGCAGCAATACGCGCCATCGAAAACTTGACTCGATGGCGGACTTGAGCGCCGCGGAAGCCGCGGGTTCCCCATGCACAAGATACGTTTGCCGCGGAGGCGCGGGAAGGCCTGTCAGCCAGCGCATCAATTCGCTTTTCCCCGCGTGCGCGGAGAATTGCCGCAGATTGACCACTTCCGCCGCGACTGGCACGTCCTCGCCATACATGCGAAGCGTCTTCGCACCCTCTTCGAGAGCGCGGCCGCGCGTGCCTTCGGCCTGGAAGCCGGCGAGCAAAATTGCGTTTCGTGGATCCGGTGCGCGCTGCGCGATGTGATGCAACACGCGTCCGCCGGTAGCCATGCCGCTGGCGGAAATAATGATGGCCGGCGTTTTTACGTTGTTGATTTTCTTCGAGTCATCGACGGTGCGCATGTAGTGCACGGTGTGCGCGTCGAGCGGATTCCCGCTGTTCGATTCCGTGGTGAATGCCAGATCGTGGTCTTCCTTGTGGCGCATATACAGGTCGGTGACGCTGATGGCCATCGGGCTATCGACGAATACGGGCAGGCGCGGAATGCGGTTCGCGTTTTCGAGCTCGCGGATGATGTACATGAGGGTTTGCGTTCGGCCCACGGCGAACGCCGGCATTACGATTACGCCGCCGCGCTTCGCCACGCGATTGACGACATCGGCCAGCGCGTCCTCCGGTGAATCGGAAGGATGGTCGCGGTCTCCGTACGTGGATTCGCACAGCAACACGTCGCAACGCGGTGGCGCCTCGGGATTCTTCAGGATCGGCTGGTCGTAGCGGCCGATATCGCCGGAAAACAGGACGACGCTTTTCTTGCCATTTTCCGTGATCGTCAGCTCCAGGCTGGACGAGCCGAGAATGTGGCCGGCATCGTGGGGGCGCACCGTGAATTGCGGCGAAATGGTGAACGGGCCGGATCGGGGAATTTCGCGAAATGCGCTCAGGACTGGCTCGACTTCCGC
>WNFF01010282.1_pt1 | contig 10071 bp, 6 predicted proteins | sample 5400441 | NCBI WGS metagenome assembly WNFF01 (sample SAMN13153345, study PRJNA577476) | soil metagenome | isolation source: 120 cm saprolite under Douglas fir tree site 2 hole 3 replicate 1 | place: USA:California | collected 2015-04-18 | reverse complement strand
CCGTTCGTCATTCGGATCACAGATCGGTGCAGGCAAGACGCGGACGTGCAGCCGCTCACGCTCAAAATCGATCCGGGGAGCAAGACCAGCGGGATGGCACTGGCCCGCGTGGAGGAAACGGAGGCGGGAGCCATCCATCATGCTCTCTTTCTCGCTGAAGTCAGCCACCGGGGCGAGCAGGTGCATAAGAACAAAGTCAGGCAAAGGAACGCACGTCGACGCCGCCGATGCGCCAACCTGCGCCACCGAGCGCCCCGTTTCGCTAATCGAGGTATCGCGTCTGGCTGGCTGGCGCCCTCCCTGCTCTCCCGCGTCGGAAATGTCGTCACCTGGAGCCAGAGGCTCTCCAAGTGGGCCCCCCTCAGTAGGCTAGAGGTCGAGCGGGTGCGCTTCGATAGCCAGTTGCTGCAGAATCCAGAGATCACGGGCACCCAGTATCAGCAGGGGACGCTTGCCGGCTGGGAAGCCAGAGCCTACCTGCTCGTCAAATACGAGTACCGGTGTGCCTATTGCAGCAAGATGGATACCCCTTTCGAAGTGGATCACATCCTGCCCAGGAGTCGCGGCGGCTCCAACCGCATCAGCAATCTCTGCCTGGCCTGTCACGCCTGCAACCAGCAGAAAGGGGACCAGACCGCCGCCGAGTTCGGCCACCCGCAGGTGGAGGCGCAAGCCAAACGCCCACTCAAGGACGCGGCGGCGGTGAACGCGACCAGGTTCAAGGTGGTCGAGGCCCTGCGCGTTTTGGGCTTGCCCATCGGCACCTGGACGGGCGGGCGGACCAGGTGGAACCGGGCGCGGTTCGCAGTGGAGAAGACCCATGCCCTCGATGCCTTATGCGTCGGGGATGTGGCGGGCGTCAGGCCCGGCACGCTCAAAACGCTGGCGATCAAGGCGAGCGGCCGAGGCGACCATTGCCGAACCAACTGGACGAAGGAAGGGTTCCCGCGTGGGTATAAGATGCGGCAGAAGCAGGTACGCGGCTTCAAGACAGGCGACAGGGTGCGGGCGGTCGTGCCAGCCAAACTCAAGCCAGCGGGTATCCATGTGGGGCGTGTGCAGGTGCGCAAAAGCGGCTCGTTTGCTCTCAAGGCGCGCGACAGAGACCTTGATGGGATCAATGCGCAGTATGTTCATCTGATCCAGAGAGCAGATGGATACGATTATGCTGTCACGTAGGGCGTCCCAGGCAAGGGAGGGGAGCTTCCCTTACCCCCTGAGAAGGAATGCGCCATTCCTCCCCGGTTTGGAAAACGCGGGGCATCCTGGCGCGGTTTCGGTGATATAAATAACACACAACGAAATCATGATAACAGCCTCAGGTTCTCTGGTGCTACTACACCTACGTCGAAAGCAAATCGTACCTATTCAGAACTGCTCGCCGTCTGCGGCGGCTCCCCCAGGTCTGGAGTGGGTGCAGGCTGGGCCGCCGCAGGCGGCCCAGCCTGCACCCACTCCAGACCCCCGGCGAACTGCCGTAGGCAGTGAGGAGTCAAGCAGAGGGGAGACCTGCATAGTTACAGCAAATCTATCAAACTGTCTCGAAGAATGCCCCTATTGCTTCTAAAAAGGAGAATATATATTATGCCATCTCAGGGTTATGTACGCTATCCAACCATCTACAGGGACCATATTATATTCGTTTCTGAGGATGACCTCTGGCTCATATCGAGCGAGGGAGGACGAGCGGAACGTCTGACAGCCGGTGTAGCTGAAGCAAGCTACCCGCGTTTTTCACCAGATGGTGCGCTGCTAGCTTTTGTGGGTCGAGAAGAGGGTCCCAGCGAAGTCTATGTCATGCCGGCGCTGGGTGGCCTTGCCCAACGACTTACCTTCCAAGCTGCCACTTCTTGCCGCGTCTCCGGCTGGTCTCTTAGCGGTGATGAGATACTCTATGCCAGCAACTCCGGTCAGTTTGCCCCACGCTTTGAGACAATCTACGCCATCAGTCCCAGGGAAGGGCAGCCTCGCCAGCTTCGTGTTGGCCTGGCAAATGCCATCTCGTATGGTTCGCGGGGTGGAGTCGTGCTTGGTCGTAACATTAACGTGCGGGAGTTTTCACACCAGAAACGCTACCGAGGTGGCAGGGTTGGACACCTGTGGTGTGATGTCAGCGGCGATGGGGAGTTCCAGCGACTGCTTCGTCTCGATGGGAATATTGCTGACCCATGCTGGGTAGGCGAACGTATCTACTTTCTCTCCGACCACGAGGGAGTTGGCAATATCTATTCTTGCACGCCTTTCGGTGAGGATGTACGCGGTCACACCGACCATCAGGATTTCTATGCTCGTCATATGTCAAGCGATGGGCAGCGCCTGGTCTATCATGCGGGCGCAGACCTCTACCTGTTTGATCCCGCCACTGGAGAGGTACGACACCTCGATGCAGAATTGCCAAGCATGCGCACCCAGCGCAACCGCAAGTTCGTCTCAGCCGCTAACTACCTCGATAGTTATGCTTTACATCCTAAAGGCTATGCTGTCGCGCTCACGACACGCGGCAAGGCTTTCTCAATGGGCAATTGGGAGGGACCTGTACTCCAGCATGGGGAACTTGATGGCGTGCGCTATCGCAAACTGAACTGGCTCAATGATGGTAAGCGTTTGGTAACTGTCAACGACGCGACCGGTCAGGAGAGCCTGGTCGTCTTCAACCCCGAGGATGCCAGCGAGCCTAAGACATATGCCGAAATCGAGTTTGGCAGGGCTGTCTCCCTGGTCGTCTCGCCGGCTGATGATATAGTTGCCCTGACCAATCATCGCAGCGAGCTGATTACGATTGACCTGGAGGCAGCCACGTCGCGCGTGCTTGATCGCAGTGATTACGGTCCAATAAGAGGTGTCGCCTGGTCACCCGATGGGCGCTGGCTGGCCTATGGCTTCTCCTTCTCAAACCAGCAAACCGCTATCAAACTCTGTAACCTTGAGACAGGCGAAACCCATTTCGTGACCGAGCCTGTACTCGAAGATGTCTCGCCTTCGTTTGATCCTGATGGCAAGTACCTGTACTTCCTGGGATATCGCATCCTCAATCCAGTGTACGATAATCTGCAGTTTGATCTGAGTTTCCCGCGTGGCGTGAAACCCTACCTCATCACCCTGCAACGCGACTTGCGCTCTCCTTTCATTCCAGAACCCAAAGCCCCTGACGAGAAAGACAAGGGGAAAGAGAAAGAGGAGGTTGATTCCGGCAAAGAGCAAGGGGATAGTAAAGAACCTCCACGAGAAGAGAATAACAATCAGGAAGAAGCTACTAAAAAGCCCCCTGCAATGGTTATCGACCTGGAGGGGATTACCTCGCGCGCCATACCTTTCCCTGTAGCAGAGGGCCGCTATTACGCGGTACGTGGTATCAAGGGGAAGGCGCTATTCCTGCTCTATCCTATTCAAGGGTCGATCTATCAGCAATCAGACTCTGATGAGCCAAAGGGATACATCGATTGTTACGACTTCGAAAAGCGCAAAGGCGAAAAGCTCATTGATGATGTCAGTGACTTTGGCCTTTCGCGTGATCATAAGACGTTGATCTACCGCAGCAAACATCGGCTGCGTGTGCTAAAAGCTGGCGAGAAACCTCCAAAGACAGATAATGGTGACCGCCCAGGTCGCGAGTCAGGCTGGCTTGAGCTAAACCGTGTGAAAGTATCGGTACAGCCCGCTGCGGAATGGAAGCAAATGTTCGCCGAGGCCTGGCGCCTGCAACGCGAACAGTTCTGGACAGAAGATATGTCAGGTATCGACTGGGATGCCATTTACACGCAGTATGCGCCCCTGGTCGAACGAGTTGGTTCGCGTTCAGAACTATCCGACCTCTTCTGGGAATTGCAGGGAGAACTAAATACCTCTCATGCTTACGAAATGGGTGGAGAGTATCGCCAGAGACCACACTACCAGCAAGGTTTCCTGGGGGTGGACTGGAGCTATGATGCCGAAAATAACCGCTATCGCATCGACCGTATTGTCGAGGGTGATCCATCTGATAGTAATGCAACTTCCCCGCTCACCAGTCCCGGACTGAATATTCACGTGGGGGATGCTGTACTGGCTATCAATGGGCAGCGTGTAGGGCCTGAACGTAGTTCACAAGAATTGCTGGTGAACCAGGCAGGTAACGAGGTGCAACTCACTATTGAGGATGCAACCACTAAAGAGACGCGAGCTGTTACTGTCAAAGCCCTAAAGGATGAACAGCCCGCTCGCTATCGAGAATGGGTAGAGAGCAATCGCCGCACCGTCCACGAGAAATCTGACGGGCGTGTGGGCTACATCCATATTCCAAATATGATGGGAGAAGGTTTTGCGGAATTTCACCGCGGTTTCCTGACCGAGTACGACTATCCCGCTCTACTCGTTGATGTGCGTTTTAACGGCGGGGGACATGTCTCTGGACTTCTGCTGGAGAAGCTGGCAAGGCGACGTATAGGTTATAGTTTTCCTCGTTGGGGCCAGCCGGGGCCTTACCCTTATGAGTCACCTCGTGGTCCGATGGTAGCCCTTACAAATGAGCATGCCGGCTCGGATGGCGACATCTTTAGCCACAGTTTTAAACTCATGGGATTGGGGCCGTTAATCGGCAAACGCACATGGGGCGGCGTGATTGGCATCAGTCCGCGGCATACACTCGTCGATGGCACGAGAACGTCGCAACCCGAGTACGCTTTCTGGTTCAAGGATGTAGGCTGGAACGTCGAGAACTATGGCACCGATCCCGATATCGAGGTCGATGTTGCCCCACAGGATTACATGCACAATGTTGACCCGCAACTGGATCGGGCGATTGCGGAAGCCCTGCGTTTGATCGAGGAGCGTCCGGCACTGGAAGCGAAGCCAGAGGAGCGGCCAAGGAAAGCACGCGCGCTTAACACATAAGGAGGAGCCTATGAGTTTGCCAAAACGCTACAATCCGAGCACAGCAGAGCCAGAGTTACAGGTTTTGTGGCAAAAGTCGGGTACCTATCACTTTTCGATTGAGGCCAGTGCCCCGGTTTATTCCATCGATACTCCGCCGCCGACGGTTTCGGGGAATTTGCACCTTGGTCATGCCTATTCTTATAGTCAAACCGATTTCATCGCCCGATTCTGGCGTATGAACGGCTACAATGTCTTTTACCCGATGGGTTTTGACGATAATGGACTTCCCACCGAGCGACTGGTTGAGAAGCGCATGCATATCACTGCTCCACAGGTAGGGCGTAGAGCTTTCATCCAGAAATGTTTAGAGGTGAGCGAGGAGGTTGAGAAGGACTACCGGGCGCTCTGGCAACGGCTCGGACTGTCGATAGACTGGCGCTATTCCTATCGCACGATCGACGATCTTTCCAGGCGCACCTCCCAACTGTCTTTCCTTGAGCTTTATCGCAAAGGCTTGGCCTATCGCCGCGAAGCCCCGACTATCTGGTGTCCTGAAGATCGCACGGCCATCGCTCAGGCGGAACTAAAGGACCTCGAGCGCGAGAGCGAATTTGTCACCCTCGCTTTTCGTCTTGAGAACGGTGAGACACTTCCTATCGCCACAACGCGGCCAGAACTGCTGCCTGCGTGTGTGGCTGTGTTTGTTCATCCCAATGACGCACGCTACCAGGGACTGGTAGGCCAGCGCGTAACCGTCCCATTGTTTGGATTCGAGGTGCCTATACTAGCAGATATAAAGGCAGACCCTGAGAAGGGCACTGGCGCTGTCATGTGCTGCACATTCGGTGATGTAACCGATGTCGAATGGTGGTTTAAGTACAATTTGCCCCTTAAGAAGGCTATAGGGCGCGATGGCAGGATGACCGAATTAGCGGGCGAATTTGCAGGGCTGACGGTTACCGAGGCGCGGCGGCGTATTATCGAGGTCCTTGATGCATGTGGATTTCTGCTGGGTAGGCAGCCTGTAATGCAGACTGTGCGCGTTCACGAGCGCGATGATACGCCCGTGGAATATATTGTGACCCAGCAATGGTTCATTCGGATCCTGGACTTTAAAAAAGAGTTGCTTGAAGCAGGTGAGCAGATCACATGGTATCCCGCGCATATGAAGGCACGTTATCGTGAATGGGTGGAGAACCTGGGTTGGGACTGGATTATCTCCCGTCAGCGTTACTTTGGCGTGCCTATTCCCGTGTGGTATTGCGATGCTTGCGGTAAGGTCCTGCTTGCCGACGAAGGACAGCTTCCCGTAGATCCAACCGAGCAGAAGCCGCCCGAAGCGTGTGACTGCGGCAGCACATCCTACAGACCAGAGGAGGATGTGATGGACACCTGGGCCACCTCCTCGATGTCGCCTCAAATTGTTGGACAATGGCTGACCAATAAGCAACTGTACGAGAAAGTCTTCCCTATGACGCTGCGTTCGCAGGCACATGAGATTATTCGTACCTGGGCTTTCTATACTATTGTCAAATCCTACTACCACTTCGGCGTCTTGCCCTGGAAGGTAGCGGCTATCTCCGGCTGGGGATTGGCTGCCGAGGGAGCAGGCAAGATCAGTAAGAGCCGGGGAGGTGGTCCCATGCCTCCGATGAAGATGATCGAGAAATATTCGGCTGATGCCGTGCGCTACTGGGCAGCAAGCACAGCCTTAGGCAAGGATGCGACGATCAGCGAGGAGAAGATCGCCCTTGGGAGTAAGCTGGTTACAAAGCTCTGGAACGTGGCTAAGTTCAGCCAGCGCTTCCTGGAAGGTTATGAACTACCAGCAGAATTGCCGGATTTCACGCCTACTGATCGCTGGATACTTTCGCGCACCCAGAGGTTAATCCTGCGCGTGACGGATCTCTTCCGCGACTATGACTACGCCGCAGCTAAAAGTGAGACTGAGAGTTTCTTCTGGAGGGAACTGGCGGACAACTACCTGGAGATGTCCAAGGAGCGCCTTTACGATGAAACCAATGTGTTGCGTGAGGGCGCACGATACACGCTCTATTATGTTCTTTTGGCGATCAGCAAACTGTTTGCTCCATTCTTGCCTTATATCACTGAAGAGATCTACCAGGCACTATTTGTGCCTATCGAAGGAGAGGGTTCAATTCACAATGCTCGCTGGCCTGTAGCCAATCACTCCTTTCTGAGCGAGTCAGCCGATATCGCAGGGGAAGCATTGATAGAGGTCGCTACTGCCGTTCGCCGTTATAAAAGCGAGTCCAATATCTCGTTGGGTTCGGAGTTGAAACGATTGCAACTGGCAACGACGGAAGCTGATATCGCCAGGATGCTGCAAGAAGCCAGGGCAGATATCATGAGTGTCACTCGTGCCAGGCAAATCGAGGTGAAGGAGCGTCTTGATACTGATTTAGAGGAGGTGAAGGCTGAAAGCCCGATTAGAGTGGCCCTGGTTCGATGAAGTACCCCCTGCCTTTGAGGACTACAAAGCGGTTAAGAAAAAAATTTGCGCACCTGCTTAGCTCACCATATCCTCGGTGAACCAGTCCCAGCCGTTGGGGTCAACGTAGATGCCAACACCAATACGGTGCAATGTTGTACTGGTCAGGTGCATGTAATGCCAACCTGTTGGTCCCTCATTCATCATGCTCTCTTGCACGGCATACACATTATTCCACGGAGGCGTAGATGGTCCTGCCCATCCAATGTTCTCGCCACAATCCGTGTGAAAGGATAGAGCCCACGGACTGCCCTGTCATGATTGATCAATGCAAAGAGTTGCTGCGTCAGTTGAATTTCTTCTGCTGTCAGTGGTGGAGGCGGTCCGTAGGGCTCAGGCCCTTTACTTGATCCAGGAATTACATTAGGTCGATCACTAGTAGGAACCGTAGGGTTCGTTGTTGTCGATGTTGCGACCTGCTTTGGTATCGAAATAGAGGTAGTAGGAGTTGGATGTTGCGCAATATTTAGGCTATCGGCGGTGATTGGCTGTACTGGTGCTAAGTGGCTACCTTGTCCAGCTTGACACGCGCTAAGCAGTAAGATCAGGGCCACGCTCATTAGATACCAGAACTTCCGGTTCAACAAACCGAGCAGGAGTCCCGTCTCGTTCCAGGGGACGGGAGGAATGCGAGTCCTTATCTGGGGCATGGCTTGGGTCGGCATCACCCGTTTTTCCCCCTCTTGCATCTTTTGAACACTTGTGCTATAATCTGCATGTAGGCTTAGGCACCCTTCTCCGGAAGGGAGAGACGGTTCGCCTACGCGGTTCTTTGACAACTGAACGGTCGGGTTCCCATCGAGAATCCGCGATGGGGTAAAACGTTCTCGGTCGCGTGATAACGCTTCTTGTTTGCAAGTGGTTCGGCCACGGCGGGCAAGAACGGGCTGGTTGTCGGACAGCCCCGATGTGCCGGTCGTTGAAGCCAAAGCAGCATCCGCAAGGATGTCTGAGTTGCGGTCGAGGCTAGACACAAGCTCATCCCTTTCCAGTGGATTGAGTATCTGACAACAAATAACTCCTCTAAAGGGGTCTGAAGTATTGTTCCCTTTCGCTCTCAAATATAAAAATAATCCATGTAGGAGTGTAGCATACGCGTTAATAAACGCACAAAATCATCTATTTGCGTGGTACTTTTGGACCGCTCTTAAAATCGGCGCGTAATTACAATCGCACTCATATCATCGGGCTTTGCCCGGATAGTAATGTGGCGTTCTTCACGTGAGCGCAGGAGTGAGTGTTCTACCAGTTGTCGCGCAGCAGCGTTACGAGGCGCTTTTCTTAGAATTTCTACAATCTCATTGTCTGTAAGGTTATCGTGTATGCCATCCGTACAGAGGAGAATACGGTCACCAATGGAAACAGGAACCTCGCCTACATGGATTTCTGGAGGGAAGGGGCCACCCAATGCCTGGGTAATACCCCCACGGAGTCGAAAGTAGCTTAATTCTGCATCTGTGAGGTCGTCCGCATGTATAGCCTGGTCGATACGATGAGCATCTTCTTCGTTGACCATCTGATTTTCCACCAATTTGCCTAGAAGACCGTCGTCGACGGTCAGGCGTTTGAGTGATTCATTCTCTTTGAGTAAGTACACTCTACTATCGCCAACATGAGCATAGATCATACTATACTCATTTTTTTCACTAGATCGGCAGAGCACCGCAATAGCGACAGTTGTGGCAAGGTCATCAGTTCCGGCTTCTTTTACGCCGTCGGTGCGTATCAGTTCATCGGCATGTTCGATGAGATGTTGCAGTAGTGTACAAAAATCTGCCTTATCGCAATCTTCAAGGAAACGTTGTACATTGCGCCCTTTGTGTATTTGTCGGAGCGCTCCTTTCCAGCCCTGAAGTGTCGCACGTTTTGCAGCCTGCGATGCGATTTCTCCGGCAGCACTGCCCCCCACTCCATCGAAAACCGCCACTAAGCCGCTCTGCTGTTCTATCAGGAAGCTGTCCTCGTTTCGTTGTGGGTGTCGTTCACAGGGAATGCTAAAACCGACAATCTTAAAAGGTAAACGATCTTCGGAGATAGCGCTGGCTGGCAGCGGCGACCGCAGGGATCTCACGCTCTCATGTGGGTACTCCTGATTAGTACCTCTATGATGATTAAGCCGACTTATTCTATATTGCGACATCGATGTCGTTTGCTCCTTGCGATCACGTGTTTTGGAGACCGTGTTGCATACTCCCTATGAATCGCGCTAATGATGTATACTGTTTATCTGCTTGAACTGAGTCAGGCGCTCGAATTCGGTTATGACATGTATGTGTGTGCAGTATAACAGAAATATGCGGGAAAAGAAAAGAGATACATGACAAAAACTATCAAAACTTCAGCTCACTTGATCAATCCCCCAATCCTCAAAAAATTCTCGAACATTATGCGCGTATGTTCACGGTAGAGCGGGTAGAGCCTGGGTCCATCGCTCACAAACTTGTCTGCTGCCGCTTCTCCCAGTGTATTGATAATTTCCTGTCTGAATTCAGGATGATACACCCAGATATCAAGCATACTGGGATCCACTTCGATATGGTATTGCGTCCCATAAGCTCGGCGTCCATAACGAAAGGCTTGATTTTCCGTTTGCGCGTTTGTAGCCAACTGGACAGCGTCTTTGGGGATGTCAAATGTATCTTCGTGCCAGTGAATAACTTGCTGGTAGCCAGGAAGGCCGTGGAAGAGAGGATCCGCTTTCCCCTCCT
>WNFF01005850.1_pt1 | contig 10072 bp, 9 predicted proteins | sample 5400441 | NCBI WGS metagenome assembly WNFF01 (sample SAMN13153345, study PRJNA577476) | soil metagenome | isolation source: 120 cm saprolite under Douglas fir tree site 2 hole 3 replicate 1 | place: USA:California | collected 2015-04-18 | reverse complement strand
CACAATTCTCTTATTCATTCACCGCCGCTGCCCCGGCGCCGCGCCTCGCCTCGGGGTCCCTCTCTGCGCCGATCAGCTCACCGGCATTCGTGATAACACCGGTTATCCCGATAATAGCACCTTCACCTACCATAATTCGTCTATTCGACGCATCCTTTCTCCGAACGTCTGCCCAAAATTTAATTTATTCTTTACGCCGAACAAAGCGGCTTCCCTGGCGCCTCGTCTTTCGGCATGTTCGCGGCCCCTTCCGCCGAACGCCCTCCGCGCATGCGCATCGCCACCTGGAACGTGAATTCAATCAAGCAACGGATCGACGGCGCCGTCGCCTGGCTGAAGGAACGCGCGCCCGACATCGTCTGCCTGCAGGAAACCAAATGCGTCGACGACGCCTTTCCGCGCGACGCCTTCGAGGCGCTCGGTTACAACGTGGCCGTGCATGGCCAGAAGACATTCAACGGAGTGGCGATACTTTCGAAGCTGCCGTTCGACGAAGTGACGCCAAGACTGCCGGGTGACAACGAGGATGACCATGCCCGGTTCATCGAGGCGCAGGTCTCGACGCCGTCGGGCGTCGTGCGCGTGGCTTCGATCTATCTGCCCAACGGGAACCCGGTCGGAACCGAGAAATATACATACAAGCTCCGATGGATGGATCGGCTTCTTCATTATGCACGTGAGCGGCTGAAGCTGGAGGAGCCGCTGGTGCTGGCCGGCGACTACAACGTCATTCCCGGGCCGCGCGACGTGCACAACCCCGCGGCCTGGACCGAGGACGCGCTGTTTTTGCCGACCACCCGCGACAAGTTTCATGCGCTCATCAATCTCGGCCTGACCGATGCGTTGCGCGCGTCAACCGATCAACCGGGCCTCTACACGTTTTGGGATTATCAGGCCGGCGCCTGGCAGAAAAACCTCGGGCTGCGCATCGATCACCTGCTGCTGTCGCCGCAAGCGGCCGACCGGCTGGTCACCGCGGGCATCGACAAGCATGTCAGGAGCTGGGAGAAGCCGTCCGACCACGTGCCGGTCTATCTCGACCTTGCGATGGCGTGACGGCCGCCCGGTCGATCAGTCCCTGCGGCCCTTGAGCCAGGCTTCGAGATAAGTGAGCGCGAGAGCGCGCTCGCCATCGCTGGCCTGCTGGAAGGCCGCGGCGTGCAGGTCGACGACCCACTTTTCCTGCGGCGCCGAGTCGCGGGCGATCGTCAGGTACATCAGGCCCCGCGCCGCCTGGCGCGGCATCACTTGCCCCTTGAAGAGCGTGGCGCCGAGCAGGGCCTGCGCCTGGTACTGCCCCTTGTCGGCCGACAGCTTGAGCCAGCGCGCCGCCTGCCAGACATCTCGTGTACCGCCCTGCCCTTCGAGCAGCATGCGGCCGAGCTGATATTGCGCATCTGCGTCGCCGAAATACGACGCCGCATAGGAGAAGATATCGCGCGCGCGGTCGGGCTCGGCCTTCACCGCCGTGTTGGGAATGCCGGCGAGATAATAGGTGCCGAGCGCCACATAGGCATTGGCGACGAAGCGCGCCTGCGGAGTGCCCAGGCTGTCGTCCGCATGGCCGTCGACGATTTCGCGGAAATACTGGAAGGCCCGCAGGTCGTCGCGCTGCACCTGGTCGCCGTCCGCATACATGCGGCCAAGCTTCCACTGCGCGACCGGATGGCCTTTTTCGGCGGCATATTCCAGCGCGCTCAGGCCGGTCTTCGCGTCGCCTGCGCGCAACGCCTGGGTGCCCGAGCGGAACGCTTCGACCGGCGTCAGGCTGCGCTTGAGCTCGGGGTTGCGCGCATTTCCGGTCGCGGGCGCGACGACATTCGGAATCGGCGCCGGCGGGACCGGCCCTAATCCCGTCGAGCCGAGCGCCGGCATGGCGGCGCGCGGCACGGCGTCGAGGCTCATGGCCGGCGATATGGCCTCGCGCGGCACGGCGCCCTCGAAGCCGAAGGCGGAGACGAAGCCGAGACCGACGCAAAACAGCGCGGCCGGGACGAGGTGGTCAGATATCCGCATAGGACCTCGTCTCAGACGCCCCGCCGGGATGGGTGATCGCGCCGCCGCGTGCGGCGCCGACCTGCTCGGCGTATTTCCACAAATATCCGGAGGTGAACTCGGGTTTCTTCGGCTTCCAGGCCTTCCGGCGCTTGTCGAGCTCGGCGCTGCTCAGCTTGACGTTGAGCACGCCCTTGTCGGCGTCCATCTCGATGATGTCGCCGTCCTTGATGAGGCCGATGGGGCCGCCCACGGCGGCCTCGGGGCCGACATGGCCGACGCAGAAGCCCCGGGTGGCGCCGGAGAACCGTCCGTCCGTGACGAGTGCGAGTTTGCTGCCCATGCCCTGTCCATAAAGGGCGGCAGTCGTGGCGAGCATTTCCCGCATGCCGGGGCCGCCTTTCGGCCCTTCGTAGCGGATAACCAACACGTCGCCTTCCTTGTACTTACGCATCTTTACGGCCTCGAAACACGCTTCCTCGCCGTCGAAACAGCGGGCAGGCCCTGAGAACTTCAAATTCGCCAAGCCCGCGATTTTCACGATCGCACCGTCGGGGGCAAGATTGCCCTTCAGGCCGACGACGCCACCGGTCGCGAGCAGCGGCTTGTTGGCAGGACGAACGACGTCCTGGTCCTTATTCCATTTCACTCGCTTGAGGTTCTCGGCCATGGTCCGGCCGGTGACCGTCATGCAATCGCCGTGCATGAAGCCGTGGTCGAGCAGCGTCTTCATCAGCAGCGGTATGCCGCCAGCTTCGAACAGGTCTTTGGCGACAAAACGGCCGCCGGGCTTCAAATCCGCGACATAAGGTGTCCTTTTGAAGACCTCGGCGACGTCGAACAGATCGAACTTGATGCCGCATTCGTTGGCGATGGCCGGCAGGTGCAGCGCAGCATTGGTCGACCCGCCCGAGGCGGCGACGACGGCTGCGGCATTTTCCAGCGCCTTGCGGGTGACGATGTCGCGCGGACGGAGGCCCTGCTTGATGAGATCAAGCACCTGCTCGCCCGCCGTCATGCAGAACTGGTCGCGGATCTCGTAAGGCGCGGGCGCACCGGCCGAATACGGCAGCGCGAGACCGATCGCCTCGGACACCGTCGCCATCGTGTTGGCGGTGAACTGCGCGCCGCAGGCGCCGGCCGAGGGACAGGCATTGTGCTCGAGCACGTCCAGGTCACTGCTCGACATGTCGCCGACCGAGTGCTTGCCGACCGCCTCGAACACGTCCTGGATGGTCACCGGCTTGCCCTTGAAGGTGCCGGGCAGGATCGAGCCGCCATAGATGAAGATCGCCGGAACGTTGAGCCGGCACATCGCCATCATCATGCCGGGCAGCGACTTGTCGCAGCCGGCGAGCCCGACTAGGCCGTCGTAGGCATGACCCCGGATGGTCAGCTCGACCGAATCCGCAATCACTTCGCGCGAGGGCAGCGAGCTCTTCATGCCCTCATGGCCCATCGCGATGCCGTCCGTGACCGTGATGGTGCAGAACTCGCGGGGCGTGCCGCCGGCGGCCGCCACGCCCTTCTTGACGGCCTGGGCCTGACGCATCAGGGAGATGTTGCAGGGCGCCGCCTCATTCCAGCAGCTCGCCACGCCGACGAACGGCTGGTGGATCTGCGCGGTGGTCAGACCCATGGCGTAGTAATACGAGCGGTGGGGCGCCCGCTCGGGTCCTTCCGTCACGTGCCGGCTCGGCAGCCGGCTCTTCAAACTGGTTTTCGCGTCCATAGAACGGGTCTCGCCCCCTGAACCCCAGTCCCCGGCCTTTCCCGACATAATGCGGGAAGGGCCAAAAACTACTCACACGATGGCGGGTATCGAGTTCGGGGAGGCGTGTGGCGGAAAAGCGGCGTGGTTCCATCCGCCCGAAGGCAAACTCCAAATGTTGTAAACGTGTTGCAGCAAAGCCACAGAAAACGGCCACCGCATCGCCCAAGTGCATGAACGGATTAAGGATTGGTGTCTCCTCCCCTCATCGGTCGTGATTTCTTTTCGCGCAGCGTCCACGCGGTCGCACCAGAGCTCATCGGCGCGCTGCTCCTGGTGAGGGGCTCGGGCGGGATCATCGTGGAGGTGGAGGCCTATCACCACACCGATCCGGCTGCGCACAGCTATCGCGGACCGACCGACCGCAACGCCGTGATGTTCGGCCCGCCGGGCTATGCCTACGTCTACCGCTCCTACGGCATCCACTGGTGCCTCAACTTCGTGTGCGAGCGCGAAGGAAGCGCGAGCGCCGTGCTGATCCGGGCGATCGAGCCGACGGTCGGCCTCGCCACGATGCGCCGTCGCCGCGGCGTCGGCGACGAGCGCCTGCTGTGCTCGGGACCGGGCCGGCTGACCGAAGCGCTTGGCGTCACGCGCGCGCACAACGGCCTCGCGCTCGATGCGCCGCCGTTCGAGTTGCGCCGCCGCAGCAAGAAGGTCGAAATCGCGGTGGGAAAGCGGATCGGCATCACCAAGGCGGTGGATGAGCCGTGGCGTTACGGACTGGCGGGCTCCCGCTTCCTGAGCAAGCCGTTCCCTCGACCAAAATGATCGTCGGCGCGCCGGCGCTTCGTCACCACATCGCCTGCACGACCTGGGCGGTGTCGAAATATTCGTAGAACTCGATCGCCTTGCCGTCGGCAAAGCGCCAGGCGTCCGCCTTGGGCGTCGAGACCACCTTGCCGGTCTTCTTCGCGCGCCAGCTGCAATGGCCGAGCATCACGACCCGGTCACCCTGCGCGATGAATTGGTCGACGCGGTACGAGATCATCTCCCAATCGCGCGCAAGACCCTCGAAATAGCGGCCAAGCTCCTCGCGCTTGCGATAGGTCGTCATGTAGTCGACGCTTTCCACGCGCTCGGCGATCGACCCGAACTTGATGTTGTCGTCGCAGATCGACATCCAATGGTCGACGCTGCCGCCACGGCTGTCGGACCAGTCGCGATAGGCGTCCTGCAGAATGGCGACGTTGCGAGCTTCGTCCGACATGGTTCGCCCCCGTCGCAGTCGGCGCCGGCATCAGCCGCATCATATCACGTTCGGCGCGAAAATCTCATCCGGCGCAACCACCCGGGGCGAAAGGTGCTGCTCATGGACGTACTGCCCGATCGCCTGCAGGGTCGGACGGTTCGGCTCGAGGCCGTAGGACCAAAAATCCTTGCCGAAGACGCGCCAGGTCTCCTCGATGTGATCGATGAGGAACGGCAACGACAGGTGCAGCGCATCGGTGTCGTAGAGACCGTGCACCGCGATGTCGCGCGCCTTGCAGAACGCCTCGTACAGGCTTTTGGCGACCCAAGGATGCGCGGCGTGAACGTCCTCGCGGATCACCACGGTGTGCATGATCGGAAAGATCCTCGTGCGGCGGTAATAGTCCTGCTCGACCTCCTTGTGGTTGGGAAACAGCCGCACGATGTGCGACGCGCCGCGCTCGAAGCTTTCGGGAATGTAGAGCGAAAAAAGGGCGTCGAGCTCGCCCGCGGCCATCATGCCTTCGAGGGTTTTCCCCGCCGGGAGAAAATCGATCTTGAGGTTGGCTGGAAGATTGAGCGGCAGCAGCGGGCGCTGCGTTGGCGCATTGAGGTCGCCAATGAACCAATGGATGTCGTGGGCAGCGACGCCGTGGTCGTGCTGCAACATGCCCTTGATGAAGACGAGCCCGGTCGAGCCGTACTGCGTGGTGCCGACGCGCTTGCCCTTGAGATCCTGCGGCGTGCGGATGTTGGCGCCCGGCCGCACATAGATGCAGTCATGGCGAAAGATTTTGGACAGCGCGACGGGGATCGCCACAAACGGGCACTCGCCCTTGCCCTTGAGGTTCACATACGACGCGAGCGACATTTCCGAGACGTGGAATTCCTTCGTCTCCAGCATGCGGGTGAACGCCTGGCGCGGCCGCATCACCTTGATGTCGAGGTCGATGCCGTCCGGCTTCACGCGCCCGTCCATGAGTGGGCGGGTGCGATCGTAGTTCCAGCAGGCGAGCGTGAGCGGAAGATTGGTCATCGTGTGTCCTGGTCCACGGGTCATTGCGATGGCGGCAGCAAGATCATGCCGCCGCGCATCGACAAATCGAAGAAAAGGCCTTGCGGCAGGGTGGCGAATACCGGCGCGGTCGGCACGCCGGCGGCGTCCAGCATGTCGGCAACCCAGTGGGAGCAGACATGCAGGAAATGGAAGCGACCGACCGCGCGGTAAAAAAGGCTCGGCCCATAGAGGCCGGGCCCGAGGTTTTCTGGAAGGCCACCGCCGTCGCGCCGGAACGTGGCCTCGATCCGGTCGACCAGCCGCTCGAATCCCTCCGTCGAGAGATCGAGCTCGCCCATCTGCGCCTGCGCGAACACGGCGCGCGGATTTGTGACCCCGACGACGTGCAGCACCGAGGCATTGTCGAGGCCGAAGAGCGCGTGCAGCGCAAGGCCGACGGTGAGCGAGCCGGGCGTCGGAACGTAGCGATAGAACTGCTCGTCGCCCCACCCGATCTCCAGCCACCCATAGGCGGAGAACCGCGTCGCGACCGCGATCAGCGCACCGTGGCCGCGCCGGCCGGCGAGTTCGGCGACAGCGGCGCGCGGCAGCACCACGCCCGTATGGTAGCCGTTATGGGCGAGCATGATCTTCACTGACGGCACGCCGGCCACGGGCGGATAGAGCGACGGGTCGCCTCGCCGGGCGGTCGCCACCACCGCGACGCAGAACGCAACCGCCAGGACCGCAAACGCGAGGCCGAGGCGTCTCGCCAGCTTGCGCATCCGCTCAGCTCGCCAGCTTGAGCCGTTCCAGCGCCTCGATAATCTTCGCCTTGCGCGCCTGCGCCTCCTCCCGCTTCTCGCGCTCGCCGTCGACCACCTCCTCGGGCGCGCGCGCGATGAAATCGGCGTTCGCGAGCTTCGCGTCGACACGCTTGATGTCGGCTTCGACCTTGGACATTTCCTTCTCGAGCCGCGCCCGCTCGGCCGCAAGATCGATCACGCCCTTGAGCGGCAGCGCCGCGACCTCCCCGCGCACCAGAAGCTGCACGGCCCCGGGCGGCGCCTGTTCGGCCAATGAGATGTCCGCCAGGCGCGCCAGCCGCTTGGCGAACTCGGTCCAGCGCGCGGCGCGCGCCTTCGTCTCCGCCGAGACGCCGACGAGCGCGAGCGGAATCAACGTCGCGGGCGAAATGTTCATCTCGGCCCGCACCGAGCGAACTTCGGTCACGAGATCGACCACCCACCCGATCTCCGCCTCGGCGTCCTGATCGTCCAGCCCCTCGAGCTTGGGCCATGGCGTGAGGGCGAGCACCTGCGCACGTTTGTGCGGTCCGGCGGTCAATGACCACAGCTCCTCGGTGATGAAGGGCATGAACGGATGCAGCAGCTTGAGGATTTCGTCGCGCGCCCACGCGGTCATGGCGCGGGTCTCGGCTTTTGCCGCGCCGTCCGGCCCGGTCAGCACCGGCTTCACGAGCTCGAGATACCAATCGCAGAAGACGTTCCACACGAAGCGATAGGCCGCGCCCGCCGCCTCGTTGAACTTGTAGGCCTCGATCGCCTCCGTCACCTCGCGCACGGCGCGGGCGGTCTCATGCGCGATCCAGCGATTGAGCGTTTCCTTCGCGCCTTTCGGATCGAAACCCGGCACCGTAACGCAGCCGTTGATCTCGGCGAAGCGGCATGCATTCCACAGCTTGGTCGCAAAATTGCGATAACCCTCGACCCGCTGGGTCGACAACCTGATGTCGCGCCCCTGCGCCGCCATGGCGGCCAGCGTGAAGCGCAGCGCGTCGGCGCCGTACTCGTCGATCAGCGCCAACGGATCGATCACGTTGCCCTTCGACTTCGACATCTTGGCGCCCTTCTCGTCGCGCAAGAGCGCGTGGACGTAGACGGTGCGGAACGGCACTTCGTTCATGAAGTGCAGCCCCAGCATCATCATGCGGGCGACCCAGAAGAAGATGATGTCGAAGCCGGTGACCAGCACGTCGGTCGGGTAGTAGCGCTTGAGCTCCGGCGTCTGGTCCGGCCAGCCGAGCGTGGTGAACGGCCACAGCCCCGACGAGAACCAAGTGTCGAGCACGTGCTCGTCGCGCAGCAGGAACGGCGCGCGCTTCTCCGGATGCTCGGCCATCTCGCGCGCCTGGTGATGGCGGATCGCGCCGGTCTCCTCGTAGTAGGCGAGCGCGCGCGCGACCGCCTCGTCCTCGGTCTCGGCGACGAACACCTTGCCGTCGGGCCCGTACCACGCCGGGATCTGGTGCCCCCACCACAGCTGGCGCGAGATGCCCCACGGCTGGATGTTCTCCATCCACTCGAAGTAGGTCTTCTCCCAGTTCTTCGGCACGAAGACCATCTTGCCCTCGCGCACCGCCGCGATGGCGCGCACTGCCAGCGCCTTGGCGTTGAGGTACCACTGGTCCTTGAGCAGCGGCTCGATCACGGCGGCCGAGCGGTCGCCGTGCGGCACCATGTGCGTATGCGGCTCGATCTTGTCGATCAGGCCGAGCTCCTCGAGCCGCGCCACGATCAGCTTGCGCGCCGCGAAGCGGTCCTGCCCGTGCAGCGCGAGCGTCGCGTCGAGCTCGGCCGATGGCGGCACGCCCTCGACGAACGCCGAATTGTCGGCCAGCGCGAGCCGTCCCTCATCGTCGAGAATCGTCACCAGCGGCCGATGATGTCGCTTGCCGACCTCGAAATCGTTGAAGTCGTGCGCCGGCGTGATCTTCACGGCGCCGGTGCCCTTCTCGGGATCGGCGTAGTCGTCGCCGATGATCGGTATCCGTCGGCCGACCAGCGGCAGGATCGCGTGCTTGCCGATCAGGTGCTTGAGCCGCTCATTCTCGGGATGCACCGCGACCGCGGTGTCGCCCAGCATGGTCTCGGGCCGCGTCGTCGCCACCACGATCGACTCGTCCGAGCCTTCGATCGGATAGCGGATGTGCCAGAGATTGCCCTTGACCTCGACCTGCTGCACCTCGAGGTCGGAGATCGCGGTCAGCAGCTTGGGGTCCCAGTTGACCAGCCGCTTGTCCTTGTAGATCAGCCCCTCTTCGTAGAGCTGCACGAACACCTTCAGGACGGCGCGCGAAAGCCCCTCGTCCATGGTGAAGCGCTCGCGCGACCAGTCGCACGAGGCGCCGAGCCGCTTGAGCTGGTTGACGATCACGCCGCCCGACTCGGCCTTCCAGGCCCACACCTTCTCCAGAAATTTTTCGCGCCCGATCGTGCGCCGGTCCGGCTCCTGGCGCTCCATCATCTGGCGTTCGACCACCATCTGGGTGGCGATGCCGGCATGATCGGTTCCGGGCTGCCACAGCACGTCGCGCCCCCGCATGCGCTCGAAGCGGCACAGCACGTCCTGCAGCGTGTTGTTCAGCGCGTGCCCCATATGGAGCGAGCCCGTCACGTTGGGCGGCGGGATGACGATGCAGTACGGCTCGGCCGCGCGGCGGTCCGGGCGGCCGGCGCGGAACGCCTGCGCTTCCTCCCAGAGAGCGGCGACGCGCGCCTCGATCTCGCCCGGCTGATATCGGTTGTCGATCATCGTCCAATCGATCGGATTTGGTCGCGCGGTACAAAGCCCGCCGGCCCTTCGGCTGTCAACGTCCGGCCCGCGTGCACCGGGCGAATAGGCAATCGCTGCAAGAACATGGGGCAGCGGCCGCCGGAGCCGGATATATAGGGGCGCTCGATCATCACCAGCAGCCCGGCCGTGCTCGCCCCGTCCACATCGATCCCTCTGCCGTCGCAGACGCGCGCCATCGTGCTGCTCGCGGTGGCCGGCTTCGCCGCCCAGTCGATGGTGCGCTCGGCCGATTCGCTCCTGCCCCAGATCGCGATCGATTTTTCGGTGACCGTCGGCGCCGCCTCGGTGATCGTGTCGGCCTACATGCTGATGCACGGCTCGATGCAGCTCATCATCGGGCCGTTCGGGGACCGGCTCGGGAAATATCGCGCCATCACCATCATGTGCGCGCTGTCGGCCGCGACGGTCGCCGCCTGCGGGCTTGCGGGTAGCCTCGCGACGTTGACGCTGGCGCGCGTCGCATCGGGCGCGACCGCGGCGTGGATCATCCCGCTCGGCATGGCCTATATCGGCGACGTCGT
>WNFF01005849.1_pt1 | contig 10073 bp, 9 predicted proteins | sample 5400441 | NCBI WGS metagenome assembly WNFF01 (sample SAMN13153345, study PRJNA577476) | soil metagenome | isolation source: 120 cm saprolite under Douglas fir tree site 2 hole 3 replicate 1 | place: USA:California | collected 2015-04-18 | reverse complement strand
TGGGACCGGGCTATGGAAAACTGGGGCCGCCTCTATTTTTGTAAGCGAAACGATACAGCATTTGACCCGCAAACGAATAAAGCTCTTTCGGACGCGGAAGTGAAAGCTCTTATCTCAATGGACGTTCCTGCAGCGGCACTGCAAGTGCCAGATCAAACGCAATCGACGGCGGCCTCGCATCAATAACCCTCCGCGTAAAGAACTTTGATGACCAAGGCAACTGGCTGTCGGGATCTCCGACCTATAGCCAGGTGCTTCGCTGATTACACCCACACGAAGTGCGAATTCTATACTGCCGGCAAAGGCCGATAATGAATTTTAACAAGCAACATCGGTAATACCTCGTAGGCGCACAATTTATTGGCGCACCGCCGATTATGAATATTGACAATCAAGATCGGTCATGTACATGTCACCATCCTGATGAATTGTGACAACCGAATCGGGGAATGATAGAAAATGCCCGCCCGCGTCCTGTAGGGACAAGGGGCGGGGTGGAGTGGATGAGGGGGCCTGGTGCTTGTCCTCGTTGGGGTGCGACCTGTTTGCTCCACGAAATCCCCAAATGGATCGCGTTGCCACCAGGACAAGCACAAGGCCCCCTCCCTGCTCCACATCCGCCCCTTGTCCCTACAGGACGGGTAACGCACATTCCCCCATTCGGTCGTCAAAATTCATTATCGGCCAATGGCCCGTCGATGCGCTCCCCAGGCCGATAAAGATTTTTACCAACCAAGACCGACCATACGCGCGGTTCGCTTGTGATCGGCCTGAATGGAAGCGCTCGTCACCGCTGCCCTCGCTTGTCACCCTGAGCACATGCGCTCCGCTCAGTGTAAACTCCGCGAAGGGTCTGTCTCGATGGGCACAGAGATGCTTCGCTGCGCTCAGCATGACAAGACCGGCGTTGGTCGGCGTATTTCGTCAATGTGCATAAATGGGTCATTTGACACTCACTGCTGAGACCACCGCTATCTATACTTTTGGCAGGTAAAAGAAAGAAGAGCTATTTATGGAGGTTAGCATGTTTGTTCGATTGCGCGTCCCGCTCATCTCGTAGTCACCTGACAATAAAGGAAACAAAATACTATGCAACTCTCAATGAATATATTGCAAACTGACATGGAAACAACTCAAATTGAAATCGGAGAACCTGCCTATTTAGCGGCCGCTCGTCGTGCTCCATCGGCACATAATGCTCAACCCTGGCGCCTGTACCGGCAGCCAGATGGCTCGTATCTGCTGGGGTACGCCTATGCTGATAGGTTGTTCTCCAATCCAGATGGCCGCGATGCCATTCTTAGTACTGGCGCATTTTACGAGACCCTGGCGATGGCCGCGAGCCTGGGGGGAAAGCAGGCGATTTTTGAGCCGCAGGTGGTGCAGCATGCGCATTGGCTCCAGTTGGGCCATATACACCTCAAATCACTACCTGGGAAAGGCGAACCTGATCCCCTGGCCCCATTCCTGACCCTGCGGCAAACCAATCGTCACCCGTACGATTATCTTCCACTCTCGCCTAGATTGAGGCGAGATCTGCTGAATTTGGGATGCATCCTGCTTGAACCAGAAGCGGTGGCTCCATTAGTAGGTAAGGCCAGTACAATGGCCTGGAAAGATGCGTTGTTCGTTAGCGACCTGAAAAAGTGGGTCCGGTTTCAGGAAGACGCGCCCGACGGCTTGACCTGCGCGTGTTTGGAGCTCACCTGGTTAGAGCGACAGGCTTTGCGCTTCGCATTGTGGGCCGGCAGTTTATCCACTCCACTGGCCTGGGTGTATGCAAGGCGCGATGTGATGTTAACTCATCACAGTGCAACTATTGCTGTGCTGGCTGCGGAGAATCGCGAGCCGCTGACGCTTTTTGAGTGCGGGCGGCGCCTCTTACGCTCGTGGGTTACCATTAATGCGGCTGCTTACTCTTATCATCCAATCTCAGTGGTGATCAACCAGCCTACCGTGACGGAGTTGGCGCAAATGGCTGGTGTAAGCGAGCCTGTAGCGGTTTTCCGCGTGGGGTACACGTTCGAATCAACGGCAAGGTCAAACCGGCGCGGGCCGGATGGCCTCACTAGATAAAAGTAGAAACGCCTTCACGAACAATATACTGTGAAGGCGTTTCTGCGTTTGAGAGTAACTCAGACTTCCACGATTGCGGCGGGATTGTCTTCCGCAGCAGTCAATGAAGGCCGGCCAGGAAACTCTACATAGATGTTGACGCAGCGCTGTGTGCGTGAGTGATGTCCAAACTTGACATAGCCATCGATCAGCGCAAACAGAGTGTGGTCACGACCTACACCGATGTTGTCTCCAGGTTTGATCTTGGTGCCGCGCTGGCGGACGATGATGCTGCCAGCGGTAACCAGCTGCCCATCGTAGCGTTTTACACCGAGCATCTTGGGATTGCTGTCCCGGCCATTGCGGGAGCTACCCACACCTTTTTTATGTGCCATAGTTTATTCCTCTGCCTCGCTTTCAGTCTCCTCAGCCTTCTGCGTGCGGCGCCGGCGGGGTTTCCTCTGCTCTTCCCCCTGTACTTCTTCAGTCTCCGCAGTTTCGGTTACTTCTCCAGTAGCTGCCTCTGCCTCGGTACTCTCCGGCAGAGTTGGAATTTCTATCTCTTCCACGGCCGGAAGTTCCTCTTCCCTGGCTGTGGGAGCCTCGCCTGTAATCAGGCTCTTGCCATCGGCAACAATATCGTCGATTGTGAGAAAGGTGAGTTCCTGGCGATGACCCCGGCGATGGCGAATACGTTTCTTAGGCTTGTACCTGAAAACAATTAACTTTTTGCCGCGACCTTGCCTGGTGGCAGTTGCCAGCACTATGGCATTGTCCACCAGTGGCGCACCAATCATGGTGTTGGTGGCGTCTGAAATCAGCAGTACTTCTTTAAATTGCACCTGCTGACCGGCTTCAACAGGGAGCCGGTTGACTTCAAGCGTCTGGCCGACGGAAACCTTATATTGTCTTCCACCACTTTTAATTACTGCAAACATGACATCTCCTTTCCCGTCCCCGCACTCAGACTCTCGTGGATTTTCAATCTCAGATGAGAAGTCAGCACCAGGTAATAGCAGAAAATTGCTCGTGCATGAGTCTTGTCTATCGATTATGCGGAGCGGATTCCCCATCTGGGGAGTTTGACCACATGAGCATCCCATTTGATTGCTCTTGTGGGCATACTTTAGCAGCGTTATGATAACAACGTTTTAAGGGCTTGTCAAGTAGCGTTTCTTGCCTGCTGCGCTTTCCATTGAGCCTGGCCCTGCTGCAGGCTCAGCAACTGCCGCTCAAGTTGCATAATGTGTTGTTGCAATTGCTGTTTCTGCTGTTGTGGACCCAGGAGCCGGAAATCCTCTAAGGCTTTTGCGCTCCATCTCAGCAGGCCACGTGGCACAAAGGCGGCGGTTTCGTAATACCCTGAGCGAGTGTTGGACATTTGAGTGGTGATCTGTTTCAGGTCTAGCTTCAGTTGGCGAATCTGTAATTTGAGTTGCTGGATCTGATCTTTGTATGGGTCCTGCACTTTATTCGAGCTCGAGCGGCGAGAGGGCGCCGGTGTAGCAGGTGGCGTGGAACCGGCGGGCTGTTGAACAATGCCACCAGGCGTCTGGAGTGGTGCGCCGCAGGTATTGCAAAAGTGATCTCCGTCTTGTACGTGTGTGCCACAATTTGAACAGAACATAGCCATACCCTCCTGTGTTTATTCTATACCAGAAGGCTTGTAGTGAGCAAGGAGGATTGTTGTGATATATTCAAGTAGTCAAAATGCCAAAACCAACAGGAGGTACCATGGAAGCTGTTCTCTCGGATGTAGTAGTTATCGATCTTTCGCGTGTACTGGCCGGGCCATACTGTACGATGATCCTGGGCGACCTGGGAGCGACCATCATCAAAGTTGAGCAACCCGGGAAGGGTGATGATACACGCTCCTTCGGTCCGCCTTATATTGCTGGTGAGAGCGCCTATTACCTGGGTCTCAATCGTAACAAGCGCAGTATCCTGCTCGATTTCAGTACTCCGGAGGGCAAGCAGCGCCTCTTGAATCTGGTGAGTACGGCGACGGTGCTGGTCGAAAACTTCCGCCCTGGCACATTAGGGCGGCAGGGACTGGGCTATGAAGACCTGCGTGCGATCAACCCCGGATTGATCTACTGCTCTATCAGTGGCTATGGGCAGTCTGGCCCCTATGCGTCACGCCCTGGCTATGATTTTGTGGCACAGGCCGAGTCGGGCCTGATGTCGGTGACGGGTGAGATAGAAGGAGAGCCTCAGCGTGTCGGTTCACCTGTGGGGGATGTCTCGGCGGGTATGTTTGCCTGCATGGCTGTCCTGGCGGCCCTGCGCGTGCGCGATCGCACCGGCAAGGGGCAGTATATCGATATCTCGCTGCTCGAGACCACCATGTCTCTGCTGGCCAATGTCTCATCGAACTATCTGATCTCAGGCGAAGAGGCGCCGCGTTTTGGCAACGGCCATCCCAATATCGTGCCGTACCAGGCGTTTCGCACCAGAGATGGGTATGTCGTCGTCTCGTGCGGCAATGACCGTCTCTACCAGGTGCTCTGTGATCTGTTGGGACGTGAAGACCTGGCTGCTGACCCCCGTTTCACCACCAATCCACAACGAGTGCGTAACCGCAAGGAGCTTGTGCCCGTCTTGCAAGAAGAGTTCCTGCAGCGTACTACTGATGAGTGGCTGCCGGAGCTGCGTGCCGTGGGTATACCGTGTGGCCCAATCAATACTGTCAGCCAGGCTTTTAACGATCCACACATCCAGGCGCGAGGGTTCGTGTGGGAATGCGAGCATCCCACAGCTGGTAGAATCAAGCTTTCGGGTTCTCCCATCCATCTTGCGGAGACGCCGGCGCGGTTGTATAAGGCGCCGCCGCTGTTAGGAGAGGATGACGATACGGTGTAGTGGTGCAGCGTTCTTCCGTTTCTATACTCTCCGGTCGGAATAAGTCAGAGCGACGAATTTGTACCAGGGTCTGTGAATGTTCCCGAAAAGTGTGCTCATGTTCCTGGTACCCCTTGCGGGTACCAGGATAATTCACAGACCCTGGAATTTGTACTGCATAGCCTTGTTCTCTCTAATATAATACTGTATACTAACCAAGATCATCTGATGGTTTTGATCGTGCTTGGAGGAAATAGCCTGTGAAAATTACATGTAAGCAACAAGACTTGAGCCGTGGGTTAACAGCGGTGAGCCACGCCGTCTCAAGTCGCAGCACGCTGCCTATCCTATCCAATATTTTGCTGGCGACCGATCAAGGTCGTTTGAAACTTGCTGCCACTAACCTCGAAATTGGCATTAATTGCTGGGTGGATGCACAGATTCATGAGGAAGGGACAACGACCGTCCCCGCCAAACTGCTCACCGACTTAGTCAGCGGCCTGCCACAGGCTCCTGTTGATATCAGCGTGGCAGAGGACACGAATCTCCTTACTATCAAGAGTTCGGGCAGCATTGCGAATATCAAGGGTATGGACGCCTCTGAATTTCCGCTGATCCCCAGCGCCGAGGGCGGAGAGCCTCCCGTGCTGCTCGACGCGGTGCTGCTGAAGGAGATGATTGCTGAAGTTGCTTTTGCCGCCGCGGACGATGACTCGCGCCCGGTCTTTACCGGTGTGCAGGTGCAGGTGAACGAAGAGAAAATAACATTTGCCGCCGCTGACGCATTCCGCCTGGCGGTGCGTGTTGCACCGTTGCCCGGCGACGATCACCCTCGCGGTGACATCCTGGTACCTGCGCGTACCCTGACAGAACTTGCGCGCATCCTGCCGGCGGAGGGGCCTGTCGAGATGATTGTGACACCCAATCGCAGCCAGGTGCTTTTCCATACGCCGCAGCTTGACCTTGTCTCGCGCTTGATCGACGGTACGTTTCCGAACTTCCGCCAGATTATTCCCAAAGAGCATGCGACGCGGGCAGTGGTCGAGACGAAACTATTCGCCGAGGCTGTTAAGCGTGCTGCTCTGTTTGCCCGTGATAGTTCAAATATCACGCGCGTCAAGATCAATCCGGGTGAAAACGATGGACTGGAGCCTGGCGCTCTCACCGTCGAAGCGACGGCTGAGGACCTGGGAGATAATACCAGCACTGTCAACGCTGCTGTTGATGGGCCTGAACTGCAGATCATCTTCAATGTGAAGTATCTCGCGGATGTGCTGGCCGTTATTGGTACGCCTGAAGTGGCTCTCGAGGCCAATGGTGCCACGAAACCTGGCGTGATCAAGCCTGTAGGGGCAAGCGACTATACTTATGTGATTATGCCCATGCATATTAACCGCTAGCTACGCGGCTGGATGGGTGTATTGAACGAAACAGTTAATCTGGGCGCAAGGATGAGTGCAGATGATCGCGGTATCACCTGCACTCATCCTTGCGCCCCATGGACATATGCATGTACCTTTCTTACCTCTCGCTGAAAGACTTTCGCAACTACAAACAGCTTGACCTCTCGCTAGAGTCAGGCCTGCTCCTGTTTCAGGGTGAGAATGCCCAGGGAAAAACGAATCTGCTCGAAGCTGTGGCTATGCTTGCAACCTCCAACTCCTTTCACGCCTCTGTTGATCGTGAAGTTGTCAACTGGGACGCACCTGACCGCATCGCGCGTGTTGCCGCTTCGGTTAAACGGCATACCGGTGAAGCGAAGATTGAGGTTGTGATCATCGACCCCACTCCTACGGGCGAGGCAGGAATCCAGTACCTTGCTCCCAATGAGCGGCAGCGCAAGCGTATCAAGATCAATGATGTTCCTAAAAGAGCTATAGATCTGATAGGATTGGTGACGGTTGTACTCTTCTCGCCTAACGATTTAAGCCTGGTCGATGGTTCCCCTGAAGAGCGGCGGCGTTTTCTCGATCGCGGGCTGTGCCAGATGCAGCCTCATTATTGCCAGGCCCTGGCCAGGTATCGCAAGATCGTCACGCAGCGCTCCGCGCTGCTCAAACGCATCCGCGAAAACCAGGAAGACCCGCGCATGTTGGACTACCTGGATGAAAAGCTGACCGAGTGGGCAAACATGATTGTCTTCGAGCGGCGGCGTATGGTAGATGCTCTTAACCAGCATGTCGATGAACTGCAAGCCATTATCAGCGGCGGGCGCGAACACCTCCAGATCGTCTACCGGCCTTCGTTTCAGGTTGACCCGGCGCTGGATACGACGGAAGCGCTGGAAAGCTACCGTACACAATTGCGAGAAGCGCGGCGGAAAGAAATTCAGCAGGGGGTGTGTTTACTGGGGCCACACCGCGATGACCTGGAGTTCCTGGTGAATGGCGTAAATATGCTGATCTATGGATCGCGCGGTCAGCAGCGCACGGCGGCGCTCTCTGCCAAGCTTGGGGAACTGGCCTACATGCGTGCAATTACCGGAGAAGAGCCAATACTTCTGCTCGACGATGTGTTCAGCGAGCTTGATGTCCTGCGGCGTGAGTATCTCTTACACCAGGTACTAACGCACGAGCAGGTATTGATTACGGCTACCGATTTCAGAAGTTTTCCCGCCGAGATGCTGGCCAGGGCTAACCGGTACCAGGTGATCAACGGGGAAATACAGCATTGTTAAACCCATTTCTGGTCAAGTTCGACCCAATTATTACGTACAATTTCTAACTGTGCCTCATCTGGTGCAGCGCCGCCATAGCGTGTAATGGCGTACGCCTCGGTAATCACCTCCAACTGTGGTTCTACCAGTGACACTTTTTCATCTATGCGCTGCTTGAGCTCGTATGGGGTCTCATGTCTCCTGCGCGAGTAGCCGCGATTGGCCGCTTTTTTTAAGAATGCGCGGTAGATCTCGCGCATACTGCGCGCGGCAGGCTCGCCCTGAATTTGCTCTGCGGGAGCGGCCCTGTCGTCTTCTGCGGTGGCTGCACGAGGAAAGAGTCGTGCAAAGAGCGCGCGCAGCATAGCTCTGAGCTGGCTCCAGAAGAGTGACCACGACCAGAGACTTTCGTGTAGATCCTCCTTTTGCTGCTGTGCCCTCACGCGCACCCGCCGCCGCCTGCGCAATGCCCACCAGATAAGGAAAAAGATCAGCAGTAGAAGCAGGACCGGTAAGATGATCTTGACGAAGGGTACCAGCGCCCCAGCCTCAGGTACAGGATGACCGGGCAGCTTCGGCGGTTTGGGCGGCTGACCTTGAGATGTATTAGATTTAGGCTTTGGAGGGAAAAGCCTGGTGAATAAATAGAGAAGCCAGAAGAAAGGAGTTGCAATGATCACTGCCAGGTCTGCAACTATTCCTACCAACCAGTCGTAGGCCCTGGCGATGGCTGCACCCACCGGGGCCAACGCTTGTATAAACGAGGGGTTGACAGTGCTACTCACCAGTATGGCGACGAGCAGGAAGATAAGGCCGAGAGAAGCTATCACCATGATAATGGCACGTTCTTGAACCCTGATGTTTCCTTGCAAGCCGGCTGGATGCGAGTGCCGTATAAAGGCAACCCGTGACAATGCATGCGTTGCCAGCGATACAAAGAGGAAAAACGGGATCAGAAAGAGTAAAATGGCATCGTCGTGGAACACTACACCCGCGCTCACCCGCCCCGCTCGCAACAGGATCACTACGATGATAACGCCCAGCCCCAGGCAGAGCGTGCGAAAGACGTTAGAAGGTTCTATATCGCGATTAAAGAGGCGGATACCTCGCCAGCCAAAAAGAAACGAAAGTCCGATAATGATAACAGATTCATAGAAATGAAGGTTGAGGAAAAGGACATCGTTTAGCAGTGACAGTAACCATTTGGGATTGAAGATAAAGGCGGTTTGCGAATATACACCTAGCCAGACGAAGAATAGTGATAGTATAGCGGTGACTATGATGAAGAGAAAGGTATCAGAGGGAACGAATCTTATGCCCTCTTTTTGCCTCACCCCAGCCCTCTCCACTGCTTGAGAAGAAGCGCGTTTCGGCCTCACCCCAGCCCTCTCCACTGCGTGGAGAGGGAGCAGAGGGTGAGGCCGCCGCCCTAAATAATAGAACAGCAGGATGGTGCCGACGATGAAGATGAAAGGGGCCCAGAGGGGCATCAGCGGTTCAGTCGATCCGAAAAGGTTGGTATTTGCCAGGCCGATCAGAATTGCGGCCAGCCAGCATGACTCCATGATGCCCAGCAGTATAGGCAGGAGGAATTCGCCTAAGCTTGAGATGGTTGGCTCTTCTTGAGGCGCGAATATTTGTTCCCTCAGCCATCGTGAAGCTATCAGAACACCCTGGCGTTCTTCCCGCTTTTTCTCAGGTTGTTTGGGTGAGGAGTCCATGCCATGATCTTTCTTGCTATCACGAATCATTACAAGGCTCGGCTTCCTCAAGATCATACCATGCTCCTGACCTCTCTACAAGGCCGGGGGAAAATCGCTCGGGGAGCGGGGCTTGCGACCCGGGAAGGCGAAATACACTGCCATGAACAGGTTGAGGGCGATGCTTGCCGGAACATAGATCCAGGCGAGGCCGAAAGAGACTACATAGAAGAGTGGTCCAAACCTGTATTGCTGGCCCTCCATCAATCTTGAAACTTTACAAATCGTCACCCGCGATCTCGCGCAACTCCTGGGTGTCTCTTTGTGCTAACTGGCGTGGAGGGCGAGCAGGCAGAGCAAAGAAGAGAGCGAGAGCGAAATTGACGAAAATACTTGCTGGTGTGTTTACCCAAGCCAGGCCAAAACTAAAGAGGTAGAGTAGCGGGCCAAATAAATATTGTCTGCTAATAGCTGCAACAGCTTGTGAATCTGCGTTTCTGCCTAAGAGCCGATTGTGATAGGAAGCATAGCGCCAGAGTAAGTTAAAACAACAAGCCATCAGCAAACATGTGCCACTGTATATAACAGCAGCCGCGTGTTGTGAGGGACGACGAAAATACTCGGCCAGCAGCCCTGTAGGGACAGGTATAAAGACAATGATCAATAACAGCAAAAGATTAAGTAGCACCAATACGGTATTGATGCGCTTAATGTGAACAAAGAGCCTGTGGTGATTTAGCCACATAATGCCAATCGTTGCAAAGCTAGTTGCATAGGCGACGAGCGTCGGCCACTGACCCAGCAACATAGGCCACAAATAT
>WNFF01013699.1_pt1 | contig 10074 bp, 10 predicted proteins | sample 5400441 | NCBI WGS metagenome assembly WNFF01 (sample SAMN13153345, study PRJNA577476) | soil metagenome | isolation source: 120 cm saprolite under Douglas fir tree site 2 hole 3 replicate 1 | place: USA:California | collected 2015-04-18 | reverse complement strand
GAGCTTCCAGGCGTCTTCGCGTGTGGGCATGGTCTCGGATCTCCTTCAAAAGACGGAATAGCTTACCTTACGTCGGCAGAGGATTCACCACCGAGGGCGCAGAGTCCACAGAGAAGAATGGAACGGACCCAGAGACGACCAGGAATTGTCAACGCACGGGACAATTTGAAAATGGGTGTGGCGTTCGCGCCGCGTTTTGCGGTAATAAGAGAAGCAACAAATCCTTCGCTCGGGGGTTCGATAGAGCGAAGCCCAGCCTGGAAATTACAAGAGAACTGTACGAGCGAACAGGCGAAAGCTTGGCGTAGGGTTTGTGTTTGATATGCGCACAGATAAAAAAAGTCTAAAAATACCCTTGACAGAAAACGCCTATTCGCGAGAGACTCCGGTCGCGCCAGTTACTGCCTTCCCCCCGAAGTACGTTCCGACGTTTCCTCTCCTATCCGCGCGCCGGAAAAAGTCAGCGAGGAGTGCCGGTGTCCGCACAATTAGAGAAAGAAGCGCTTAGTTCATTAGAATTGGATAGGGAAGTCATTCGCTGTAAGACATGCGGTCTAGTCCAGTACCGGACGCGCACAGGGAATTGCCGGCGTTGCGTGCGCGCCCTGCCTCAGCGTTTGGAGTTCCTGATTCCTCCCCCGGCACCTCCGGAGGAGACCGGCGCTGAACCCGCGCAAGAGAGGTTTGCCAACCGCGAGACGGTCGAGAACATCGGCCAGCGCATACGCCAGTTGCGCGAATCGCGCACCATGACACAAAGCCAGCTACAATCGCGCTCGAAGGTGTCGCGCTCGTACCTGTCGCGCATCGAGAGCGGGCAGATGACGCCCAGCCTGGGCACCCTGGAGAAGATCTCCGAAGCGCTGAACGTGGGGCTGAATCGCTTCTTCATTCCGGAATCCGACGGCGAAGCTTTGCTGGAGGATCCGTTCATCCAGGGATTGCGGCCGTTCCTGCGCCAATTGGATTGGGAACAGTGGCAATCCATATTGAAGAGGCTGCAGGCGATCAGCGACCACGTTGGAGCACTGCCGACGAATCTCCGCCCTATCGGTAATCCGGCGCGGCTGCCGCAGCCCGCGTCGGGGAATGGCAACGGCAACGGTCACGTGAGCGCCGGCCATTCGAATGGGCATGCGCTGACGAACGCGCATGGTCATCCGCAGGGCTACCCGCTGCGGCGCCCAGTCGCGCCGTTCGCGACTCCCGGGAAACCAACGTTGCAGCGTTCGTTTGCGCGTTAGAAATTTTTAAATATAGCTTTAGCGCGGCGTGATGAAAGTCACGCCGCGTTTTTTATTTTTGTGGGGCGACCGGGGCCCTAGTCGCGCGCGACGGAGACTTTGGCGGCGGGAACTTCGAGGCGCATCAGCCGGTGATTCGAATCGAGGAACAGCAGCACCTCGAGGTCGGAAGTGGTGACGCGCAGCCCATCGTAGGACTTGCCCTTGGCGGTGACCGAGCCGGTTGATTCCACGGTGACCGAGCCGGGCGTCAGTTCCTGCGGAATAATCACAGGAAGATTCTGCGCGCCGCGTTTGGACCAATCATACACACGCGCCAGCACGCCGTATTGGTAGTACAGATTGTTGTCGAGGACGGCGATCAGCGGCGTGCCGAAGCTCATGTCCTGTTCGAAGGGCCGTGCGCCCTGCATTTGCAGCGTAATTTTGGCCACGCCGTTTGCAAAGAGGATGCGCGCGCCGTTGGTTTTTTCCGCGTGCGAAGTCCACTCGTAGCTGATGGGAGCGCCATCGGCTTGCAGGGTGAGCATGCCGGTTACGTGCGCGGCGGGAGAATCGGGAGCCTTGAGGTCCGTGGCGCCCTGCGCGGCCCAGCCAGCCGAAGCCGGCGAAATCTCAAACTCTTCGTGGCCGACGGTTTGGCCGTCCAGCTGGATGGTGAATTTTCCCTTGTCCGCGGCGAACACGGCCGCCTTTTTTTGGGCCTGCGAAGCTAGGGAGCCCCACGCCAGGATGCACGCGGTCAGAACACCCAATGCGATTTTAGACTGCAAAGAGTTGCACATTATCGAAGGTACTCCTTCGTGCGGCTGCAACTAGAGTTTGCCACAGCAGCAATGCCCAGCGCGGAGATCCCGCGGGTCTGCGTTTAGAGTGTTACCCCCGGTTCGGAGACGATGCGAAGAACACGGAAATTTCAGGATTTCGGCTCCTCCACCACAAGGTGAGCATCGCCGGCGCCCGCGGAAGTGATTCCTCGCCGGAGAATCTCGGCCACGACGCGGGCCGGTTCGCCGGAGCTGTCCACGCGGTGGTCGGCTTGCTGATAGGAAGGCAAGCGTTGCGCGTAAAGTGCACGAAAGCTGGCTTCGTCTCGGAACAGCGGGCGGCCGCTCATGGTCATGCAGCGCGCCAACAAAACATCGGGGGAAGCGTCCAGCCAGATGACGGGAACGCCCGCGGCACGAAGAAACTCCGACGCGCCGGCCTGAGCATAGGTGCCGCCGCCGAGCGCGAGGACCACGGATTCCTTGTGTTCGAGGGCGCGGCCGAGCGCGGTACGCAGTTGATCGGCTTCGATCTGCCGAAAGGCCGCCTCGCCCAAACGCTCGAAAATTTCAGGAATGCGAAGCCCGGCGGCCGCTTCAATGCGATCATCGAGATCCACAAAGCGCCAGGCCAACTGCCGCGCCAGCAGCGTGCCAATCGTAGTCTTGCCTGAGCCCATGAAGCCCGCCAGGCAAAGCACCTGCGGACGCGATTGTGGTGGTCGCGGAGGAATCGTCATCTAGTGCACTTGACTTGAGCAGACCGGCCGGAACTCTCGGCTTGGCACGCGTTAATCGCGCTTCAGTATGCGGATTGTACCACTGTACGAGGAGAGTTCGACCTTGGCGAGGCCGCCACCCACGGTGCCGAACAAGCCCTTGGTGAATTTAGACGCGATATGCCGCACGCCGTGCGAATCGGGCTTCAAATACGCTTCCGCTTGGTTGTCGACGGTGCCGGTGGCAGTCTGCGCCTTGAGGTCAAAGGAATCGCTCCCGGAGAAGTGCACTTCCGTCAAAAAGAATATTGCCCGACATGGTGAACAGCGTGACATTGGTCAGCCCGGGCTGCAAGACCTGCGCGTTGCCGCTCACCGAGTTGAAATCGAGCTTGCCTGCGCACTGCGTGCAAACCAGCGATCCGCCGGTGGTGCGCACCACGATGTAGCCGGACACTTCCTTGAGATGAATATCGCCGGCGACGCTTTGCAGGGTCATGTCGCCCATGACCTGCTCGACATAAACAAGTCCGGTCTGCGTGCGCAACTGCAGTTCAGCTTCCTCCGGCACGGTCAATTGAAAATTGGCCTCCAACTCATTGGCCGGCGCGGATTTGAGGACTTTACCTCGATGCGTCCATTAGCCACGTTCTGGAGTACGATGACCGGGCGCCCTTTTACGGCAAAATGCCTTTCGAAATGCTGGGGCGCCGCCTGCGCGAAAGCAGAAGGCCAGAGGAGCACTCCCGCGCCCAGCACGGGCAGGATTCCACGTCCCATTGTATGCAGGCTCATGTTAGTATCCGCTCCCCCCGCGTTCCATCATCACGGATATCAATTCCGCCTTTTGCTGGTAAGCGCCGCTCAAATATTCACGCGTCAGGTCATCCTGCGGCTGCTCTTTCATGCGCTGCTCGCAATCGACAATAAATTTGTCGACGATATCCAGATTCTGCCGCAGCGATACGTCCACGTTCGAATCGCCGGCAAGTTGCATGGCCGGCAGATGAGCTTCGTCGTTGTTCAGGGTCAGGCTGGTGTCCTGGTAGAGGGCGTCAGAAGCGTTGCGAGCTTCCGTGGGTTGCGTGGCCGGGCGCTCAAGCTGCAAAGCAGTGGCGGCGACAATCAGCAGACCGACAGCCGTGGCGGCCAGCACGCGCGGGCGGAAGAGATCGTAAAGAGTTGTCCACCAGGCATTCCGTGTAGCGGAGCGGATAATGCCCTCTTCTTCCAATTGCACGCGCAGAGAGGTCCACACGCGCCGCGGCGGTTCGACTTCCGCGGGAAGCAAATGAGCGGTAGCGACGATCGCGGTCAAGTCCGCGATGAAATTCTGGCAGGAACTGCAGCCGGCGAGATGCGCACGCGCCGCTTCAGGCACGGGCACAAAGCCCTCTAGTTCGAGGACTACTTCCACTTCTTTACACTGCATGGTCGTGTACTCCGCGACACGCTGCTTCGGAAGTTTCTTCGGCTCGACTCCGAATACAACCTCGCGACGTGTCCGCGCTTGCTGCGTGCACCCCGGAATTTTTTCTATTGTAGCTCAATCGCTGCTTCCCGTCTGTGTTTTCGCTGCGTGGCGTTCTTGCCGCGCCTGCTCGCGAATGTCTTCCTGGAGCAGATCGCGCAACCTGGTTCGCGCCTTGTGTAACTGCGATTTCGAATTTCCGACCGAACAACCCATGATCCCGGCAATCTCGTTGTGCTCGTAGCCCTGCACGTCGTGTAAGACAAATACCGTGCGGTAACCCGGAGGCAGCTTGTCGATGGAACGCTCCAAATTCACGCGATCCACCGCTCCGCTTAACCGTAAATCCGGCGCCCCGACGTCCCTCTTCAGACCGCCGCCATCTTCGTCGGGTTCGGTGCTTTCCTCCAGGGAAGCCACCGGAAGAACTTTCTTGCGCAACCGCATCAGTACCACGTTCACGGTCATGCGGTGCAGCCAAGTCGAAAACGCAGACTCGCCGCGGAACGTCGCAATCTTGCGGAAGAGCTGCAGAAATGCTTCCTGCATCAGGTCTTCCGCGTCGGACGGGTTACTAACCATGCGCAGACACAGCGCGTACACGCGGCGGCTGTGTAGCGCATACAGAAACTCAAAAGCCGCGGCGTTCCCGGCTTGCGCCAGGCGAATGGCCTCGCTTTCCGTCAGCGCCTTAGGCAGCTGCGGGGCGTTTGATGCGATGGGATCGCCTGGTCTGTTTCGGGCCAACGGTCCAATAGCGGCGCATCCACCTTTTCGGATGCACCGGATACCCCCTGGAGTTGTCTTCGCAACGACCCGCATAACCAAACAAACACGGAACGGGCCTTTATTACTCGCTGAGTTGGTGCCCGGGAGAACCGGGTTTAGCAGGCTTGGTTATTCTCCCTCGATTAGCACCATTCGTCTACGCCGGGTTGGTTCGGCATCGTGAGGGGTGAGTATTGGGGCGTTTATGGATTTCTGGAAGGCGCCGACCTGGTCATCGGGGAGTACCACTATAAAAGACTTCAAGAGAACGATAGCCTCGCGCAGGCAGGTGTTCAAGTCAAAATGAGCGTTATCAAGGGCGCGCCAATCCGCGGAGGGCTCCGCCGAGGCGCCGCTGCCGAGATCAAAGGCTACTTCGCAAAAATCCTTGCGGATGCTTATCACCATCTCTTCGAGTGTGTCGATCTTGTGCAGGAATTGCGAACGTTGGGTGAGGAGCACGTAACTTAAAAGGTCGTTCATACGAGCGGTGCGTTGCTCCCGGGTACCGCGGAAGGTGGAAGAGTTTAGAGGAGCGGTATTGGGAATAATGCCGAAATGCTTCGCGTGTTCTCCCAACGTATGGAGCAGACCCTCCACAGGACGCGCCACCCGCGCGCACAAAGCCGGTATCACGGAGATGGCCCGGTACGAATGTGCTAGTTTCCCGATGCGGCGGAGCTCAAGGGCCTCGTTTAGCGAAACGCTGAACATTCCGTAGGAGATCTCGAGTTGGCGCACGCAGGAATCAAAGGTCTCGGCCTTGGCTGGGGGTAGCCAGCTGCTCCAGTCCTCTTGGACAGAGGAATTCCTGCAGGGAAGGGCGTGGGTGCGAACCCGCACGGGGTTTCTCTCCTAGGAGGGTGCAGTATACCAAAATAGTTTCGGAGGCCGGTAAGAATTATTAACAAAAGCTAATTTCTCGCTTGGTGAAACGAAACACTTTAAGCGGGCGGGGACAAAAGCCCTGACGTTATTAGCACTTGCAGCCACGATTGCTCCTCGCAAGGACGGTACGCTGAGTATCCTTAAATAAATTCCTCGCTGACGAATTTGTTTTAGAAGCGCCGTATACTCAACCGCCGCTTGCGAAATGGCCGCTGGGACCCGATTGGAACGTGCTGCGGTGCCGGACGGGGCGTCACATTCTTGCCCTGCAGTGGCGCTGGCCGCTATACTCGCCTGCGATTACGCGGAAAGGATTTTCCCGTTGCAATTTGAGCCGCGCGACCAGTTTGAGCAGCGCCAGAAGAAGTTGCAGCAAGTTCAGGCGCTGGGCCTGAAAGCGTACCCACACGAATTTCGCTGGAGCGATACGGTTGCGGATCTGGCAACCCAATTTGGCGCGACCTCTGGCGCGGATCTGGAGGCCAACCGCCGGGAAGTCCGCATTGCCGGACGAATCGTTTCGCTGCGCCTGATGGGCAAGGCTGGGTTTGCGCACCTGCAGGGTGCGGGGAAGCGCATCCAGATCTATGTAAAAAAAGACGTTGTGGGCGAGCGCGGGTTCGAGCTTTTTCAGTTGCTCGACCTCGGCGACTGGATCGGCGTGCGTGGGCACCTTTTCCGCACCAAGACGAATGAGCTTTCCATCTGGGTGGAGGAGATATTCTTCCTGTCCAAGGCGCTGCTCCCATTGCCGGAGAAATGGCACGGCCTGACCGACGTGGAGGTGCGCTACCGCCAGCGTTATCTGGACCTGATTGCGAATGAAAAATCGCGCGAGGTGTTTGTGACGCGCGCGCGAATCATTCAGGAGCTGCGGCGATTTTTCGATGCCCGCGGTTACATCGAGGTGGAAACACCGATGATGCATCCGCTGCCCGGCGGAGCGGCGGCGCGGCCTTTTGTGACCCATCACAATACGTTGGACATCGACCTATATCTGCGGATCGCTCCGGAGCTCTATTTGAAGCGGCTGACCGTCGGAGGATTTGACCGCGTATACGAGATCAACCGCAATTTTCGCAATGAGGGCATCTCCACGCAGCACAATCCGGAATTCACGATGCTGGAGTTTTACGAGGCGTACAGCAATTACCGCGATTTGATGGACATGAATGAACGCCTGTTCGCGGATCTGGCCAAAGCGATCACCGGGTCCACCGCGGTCCGCTATGGAGACGTCGATTTGGACTTCGGGAAATTTCAACGTTTGACGATGCGCGAAGCCATTGTGAAATACTGGCCGGATGCAGCGGGAGCCGCTCCGAGGATGGCGGAGCTCGCCGCGCCTGGCGGTCCGCGAGCGATAGCGGAACGCTACAATGTGTGGGCCAAGAATACCGGCGCTCCTTACGCCGCTTCCAAGGGGAGTTCGAGCGACGGCGAATGGACTGGTCTGCTGTTTGAGAGCATGGCCGAAGACAAGTTGGTGCAGCCGACCATTCTCTACGAATTTCCCACCGACATTTCTCCGTTGTCAAAGCAGAAGCCGGACGATCCGAGCGTGACGGAGCGCTTTGAGATTTTCGTTGCAGGGATGGAAATCGCGAATGGCTTTTCGGAGTTGAATGATCCGATAGAGCAGGAACGCCGCTTTCGCGCGCAGGTCGCGCTGGGTGGGGACGAAATGCCCAAGCAAGTCGACTGGGACTACCTTCGCGCGCTGTGCCACGGCATGCCGCCTGCCGCGGGCGAAGGCATCGGCATCGACCGTTTGACCATGCTCTTTACGGACTCGCCGTCCATCCGCGACGTTATTTTGTTCCCGCAATTGCGCCCGGAGGCGCCGGCCAGTCCGGAGCAAGGCACGGAGCCCTGACGAGTTCAGCATGAAATTTGAATGGTTCGTCGCCAGGCGGTACTTGCGGTCGCCGTACCGCCCCGCGGTGCTGCGCCTGGTGACGGCGTTCTCGGTGATTGGAGTTGCTGCGGGCGTAGCAACGCTGGTGATTGCCCTGGCGATGAACACCGGCTTTCGCGAGACGCTGCAGGACCGCTTACTGGGCGTGACGGCGCACGTGTCGCTCACCAAGCCTGGCGCGGGCGGCATCCGCGATTATGAGGCGATGGCCTCCAAACTTGCGGCGACGCCGGGCGTGCGTTCCGTAACGCCGGCAGCATATCAGACCGTGCTGATGACGTTTGCCGGCGAGGCGCGCGGCGTGGTTACGAAAGGAATCGATGTACAGCGCGAACGGCGCAGCGATGAGGCCCTGCAGCGCATCATTGCCGGCAAGTTGGATTTTTCCCCCGATACCGACGGCATTGATGCGGTACTAGTCGGCAAGCAACTCGCGCAGGAATGGAAGTTGTCGCCGGGCGACTATGTGACGCTGACTAGCCCGCAAGGACGATTGACGCCGTTCGGTCTGCTGCCGCGAAGCCGGCGTTTCCGCGTAGCAGGCGTCTTTGATTCGGGTTTCTACGATTACGATGAGAATTGGTGCTTCCTCAGCTTGCCTGCTGCGCAAGCGCTCTCGGGGGTCGGCGACGTCGTTAGCGTGCTCGAATTTCGTTTGGATAAGCCGGAGCAGGCCGATGCCATTGCGCGAAAATTGGAGCAGGCCGCAGGCCCCGGTTTTGCCGCTACCACCTGGATGGAAGAAAATCGTGCCCTGTTTCGCGCCTTGCGCCTGGAAAAACTGGTAACTGCGATCTTCATCGGACTGATTACCTTTGTGGCGGGCTTGAACGTGCTGGTGGTGCTGTCCATGACGGTGACCGACAAGGCGCGAGACGTCGCCGTTCTGATGTCGATGGGATCCCGGCGGGAGCAGATTCAGCGCATTTTTTTGTGGCAAGGGATCGCCATTGGCGCCACGGGCACCTTCGCTGGCTTATGCATCGGGTATGCTTGCGCTTGGATCGCCGGGACTTGGCGCCTGATTCCTCTCGATCCACAGGTGTATGCGGTGCCCTACGTGCCGTTTCATCCCAGTCTGCTGGATGGTGTGTGGATCGCCATTGTGGCCATGGGTATTTCGGTTGGAGCAACGCTCTTGCCCGCGCGCGCGGCGGCTCGGCTCCTACCGGTGGACGTCCTGCGCTATGAATAAAGGCAAGCCTGTAGCAACCCGCTGGTATATATCCCAGAAGGATGGTTTTCCCGGCGGAAACGCGAGCTTTGGAGCGCGGTTTGCTCCTATCATTACCGCGTGGATGTCTGGCCTAATGGAGGATTGTCCTGGTACCTTGATGGGAAAAAACTGCCCGCTATAAACGTTTGAAATGAAAGCAATTAAACGTTTAACGAAATGTCCATTTTGGACCTGATTTCTTGCTGGGCAAGGCTCCGGCATAAATGGGAAGTGATTTGGGTCACGACGGCGCGATTTAGGGGGCCTGGCGGGGTACGGGAATTGCCCTTCCTGCATCTAAATAGGTGGGCGGGCGCTCGGGGTTCGCGGCCATACGCAGCGGGGAATGTGGGCCTAGGATGAATTTTGAGACCAATGCGGGGGCGGACGCGGGGGCGGGGAGCTCCAGCGGCTTCCCCGAAGCACCGGTGGTACTCGAAGCGCGCAGCATTAAAAAAACGTATGGCACCGGCGCGCGATCATTGACGGTTTTGACCGATGCAAATCTAAGTTTGCGGCGCGGAGAGATGGTTGCGATTGTCGCGCCCTCTGGAGCGGGAAAAAGCACGCTGCTGCATCTGCTGGCCGCGCTAGACACGCCAACAAGCGGTGCAGTATACTTCGCTTCCAAGCCCATTGAAACGAATCAAGACACCACGGTTGCCGAGTTTAGAAATCGCGCCGTGGGATTTTTGTGGCAGCGGCATCAATTGCTGCCGGATTTTACTGCCACAGAGAATGTAGCCATGCCGTTGCTGCTGCGAGGCGAGGCTTTCTCTCCCGCAATGACGACAGCACGGAAATGGCTCGCGGAAGTGGGCCTGCAAGACCGGGCCGAGCACCGCGCAGGGGAGCTTTCGGGCGGGGAACAGCAGCGCGTCGCTATTGCCAGGGCGCTCGTCACCAGGCCGGCCGTGCTGCTGGCTGATGAACCGACCGGAGACTTGGACGAGCAGAATGCTTGGGCCGTGTTCGAGTTATTGCAGCGGCTGCATCGCGCGTACCAGTTGACGTCGTTGATCGCGACACACAACTTGGCGCTCGCCGCGCGTTGCGACCGCATCTTGACTCTGGAGCACGGCG
>WNFF01031122.1_pt1 | contig 10079 bp, 7 predicted proteins | sample 5400441 | NCBI WGS metagenome assembly WNFF01 (sample SAMN13153345, study PRJNA577476) | soil metagenome | isolation source: 120 cm saprolite under Douglas fir tree site 2 hole 3 replicate 1 | place: USA:California | collected 2015-04-18 | reverse complement strand
GGTCGGCGGCGGCTCCTACGCTTAATTCACCGACGCGCGGGAAATCGGCACTAAAAGGGCTGAAGACGGCGTTCATGATCTGCGCGTTATGCTGGAAGGCCATCTTCAACACCAGGTCAGCCGGCATGGCCCGCGGGTCTCCAAGTGCGAGCTTATGGAGCAGGTAGGCAGCCTTCATCTCCTGCATCATGTTCATACTGAAACCATCGTTGCCCAACCCTACGTTGACACCTGCCCGTAGCATCTCTTCGACGGGGGCGCGACCAACGGCGTTGTTCATATTCGAGCGGGGATTGTGTACGCTATTGGTATGGGTTTCCGCCAGCCGTCCAATTTCGCCACTGTTTACATGCACGCAGTGGGCGGCAATGCTGCGCGGCCCCAATATATGACTGGCCTCCAGGCGGTCAACGACACGCATACCATAGGATGATGTGCTGTCGTTCTCGTCCGAGATATCTTCGGCCACATGGATATGAAAGCCTACGCCCAAATCAGCAGCACCTGAGGCGCAGCGTTCAAGTGTGGCAGGATTGAGGGTAAAGGAGGCGTGGAGACCATAGCTGGCTGAGAGCATACCTGCTTCCGCCTGCTGGCGGCGTGCAGGTGTAGTACGGAGTGAGCGGATAAAGCGTTCGTTCTCGCGGATACCATCGGCGGTGACAGCAATACCGTCACGATCGGAGACTTCGTAGGCAAGACATGCCCGGACACCTGCCTGCTGCACAGCATCGGTGATGACATCCAGGCTCCCTTCGATAGCGTTGGGGCTGGCGTGATGATCGACCACGCAGGTTGTACCATGTCGAATGGCGTCAGCCATAAACATCTCGGCGCTGGCGAGGGTATCCTCCAGCGTCAGGAGCTTATCCAGTCGCCACCACAGGCGTTGCAGAATTTCGAGAAAGTTGCGCGGTGCTTCACCTGGGATAGCCATACCACGGGCAAAGGCGCCATAAAAATGGGTGTGTGTGCAGAGAAACCCTGGCATAATTAAGCCGCCATTGGCATCAATGTATTGAGCACCGGGATGTTGCTGGCGCAATTCGCTATCCGAGCCGATGGCCGCGATGCGCTCGCCCTGTACCAGGATGGCTCCCCGCTCGATCAACTGGTTGTCGCTGCCGAGTGTGACGATGGTTCCGTTACCGATGAGCATGTTTGACATTGGTTACTGACCATCCTTTCTGGTCGATTCATAATTACACCCCTTTCACCAGCTTCTCCACCATCATCATACCTTCCTGCCCTTTGGCAATCGGTAGGACGCTGCCAGCAGCTTCGACTACTGCATCGATGCTCTTGAGGCCGCTGCCCGTAACGAGCAGAACAACATGTTCATCTTTTGCTATCTTTCCTTCTTCAAGCAGGCGCAGTAGACCAGCATATGAGGCGGCCCCGGCTGGCTCGGCAAAAACGCCAGTGCGCATAGCGAGGCTCTTCTCTGCCGCTAAAATCTCGGCATCGGAGACGGTAACACCAAAGCCGCCACTGTTACGGATATGGCGTACCGCCATGGCACCGTTGCGGGGCAGACCAACGGAGATGCCATCGGCAACGGTTTGGGCCGGATAGGGACGCACAACGCCGTCACTCTCTAATGCACGCACGATGGCCGGAGAGCCTTCGGCCTGTACAGCCACCAGGCGCGGCACGCGGTCGATCATACCAAGTCGATAGAAGTCCTCAAAGCCGCGATAGACGCCACTGATGATACAGCCATCACCTGTAGGCACAAGTATGGTATCGGGAACCTGCCAATGCAGTTGTTCCGCAATCTCCAGACCGGCGGTCTTTTTACCTTCGACGAGGTAGGGGTTGTAGCCTGTGTTGCGATTGTACCAGCCAAAGGTTCTACATGCCTCGATACAGAGATCAAAAGCGTCATCGTAGCTGCCATTGACGGAAAAGACGGTTGCGCCACACATGAGCAATTGGACGATCTTGGCACGCGGCGCGTTGTGTGGCACAAAGATAAAGCACGGCAAACCTACCGAGGCGGCCTGCACAGCCAACGACGAGGCGGCATTTCCGGTGGAGGCGCAGGCAACCGTCTTCCCTTCCGCCAGCACGACCGCGATGATACTGGCACGGTCCTTGAGCGAGGCACTGGGATTGCGCGTATCATCTTTGAGCCAGAGATTGCTCATACCGAGATAGCCGCGCAACCTCTCGACCGAGTAGAGCGGAGTATTCCCTACTGCCAATGGCGGCAAATTCTTCCGGCTATAAGAAATAGGCAGAAGCACACGGTAACGCCAGGTGTTCTGTTGGTGATCTTCTGCCAGTTGGCTACGACTGATATGGGGAGCGATCTGCTCGTAATCGTAATGCACCTCGAGGACTCCCAATGGGCCACAGGCGAGGCAGGCATATTGAACCTCCGCGGGATTATAGCTGGTTCCGCAGAGGACGCATTGCAGGTGATCTACATGATTGGCTAGCATTATCGTGTGTTTTCTGTATTAGCGAATTACTTCAAGTTTGACCTTCGCCAGTTTGGCTTTGTCAGCGTCACTGATGGGATGTTCGCGCTCTGGGACTTCCAGGTCGCTGTAGACGCCGCAGAGCTCGGTGGAGAAGTAGCGCAGGCCATTGTCGGAAAGGACAGTGACAATCATGCCGATATCGGGGTAGTGATGGGCTACCTTTATAGCGGCTGCCACGTTACAGCCCGACGAGATACCACAGAAGATGCCCTCTTCACGCGCAAGGCGGCGGGCCATTTCGAGTGCTTCATCGGAGGTGGTGGTGACAACTCCGTCCAGGTATTCAACGTGTAGTACCTCTGGAATAAAGCCATCGCCGATGCCTTCAATTTTGTGCGCTCCCCACGAGCCACCGGCGAGGATGTCGCACTCGTCAGGTTCGACGGCAAACACTTTGATGTTGGGGTTCTGTTCTTTGAGGTATTTAGAGGCACCGGTGACGGTACCACCTGTCCCCTGGGATAAGACCAGGGCACCAATTTTTCCTCCGCTCTGTTCCCAGATCTCCGGACCGGTGGTACGATAATGGGCCTCGATATTATCGGCATTGACGAACTGGCCAACCTCCCAATACTTATCAGGGGCGGCGGCTTTGAGTTCCTTGACCTTTTCGATCACCAGGTCTACATCGCTCTCGGCTCCGGGGGTGAGTACGACAGAAACAAGAAACGGTAAAATGCGATCTTTAACGCTGCCACTGGGATTGAAATATTCGACTTTGGCCACAATAGTGGGTTTGGCGTCACCCACGACGCGGCGAAGACGCACCATTGGCGTCATTGCCGCGGTATCCAGGATGCTTTCGGCTATTTGGCTACGGCGATTCCAGTCGACCATGAGATAAATCCTTTCTTATTCTTCTGTTGATTCAGGTTCCACTAGCTCGGTGAACATTTGAAGCTGCGGAGCCTGTTCGAGACGTTTTTTCTCTTTCTGCTCTTACTGCTGAATACTCTCTACTGGAGTAGGGAGATCTTCTGGCATAGTACCGCCCAGGTGTTTGATCGTATCACGTACTGCTTTGCCTACCTCATGATGGGCGCGGTTGGCTTTTCCCTTCCCTTTCACTTGCTCACGTTCCAACTTTTGCTTCGTTTGGCTGGCACGAAAAATATTCGCAGCAAGTTCATCACTTCCCATATAGTCAAGTATTTCATGACTCTTCTTCAATCCCTTGCGCACGTGAATATCCCTGGCCTTGAGTCCTCCATAGAGGCCCTGATAGCCATGATCCTGGAAAATGGCAAAATCGATGGATTCAATAACTCCTGGAAGCGCAGCAAGCTCGTCTGCTAACTCCTGGCGACGGGTTTGGACCGCAAAATAGGTTTGACCAAGTGCAACAATGGGTTTGTTAGAATCGGCATTTTGCACAATCAAGTAGCAGGCGTAGCGCGATAAGAATACCGTTTCAAACTTTCGTTTGGCTCCCTTACCCGTTTCGATCATCTCACTCACATGGGTGAAATGATCCTCTATTACCTGCTGACTATTTACACACGCTGTTTCGGCTTTCTGAACTACGTTTGTAAACTTGTTGTACTGTGTATAGCCTAGTATCTTCGCTAAATCACGAGCTGACCAGTACTCGATACCCTCCTCGCTTTCCCTACGTATTGTCTCAAACGGTGATAGGTGTGATCCTGTAGTTTCTTCGTTGTCGTCACTCATTACTTTCTTGACTCCTTCTATTTGACTTTATTTGGGCTATTCAAGTCGCTCTCTTGACGACTTCTCACTGCCTACGGCAGTTCGCAAGCGTTTTTGGTGTTGCTGATTTTGCTGCTATAGGCAGCAAAATCAGCAACACCATGAATTAACGAGGGCCGCAGGCTCATGATGATGCCAGACAAACTCTCCCTTGAGTTTGACCAATTTGACGTATAAGTCGTTGAGTTCGCCTGCGATTTTTGGACTCCAATAGTCTTGAAAGAGGCTGAATTTATGAGCGAGATTCACTTTTTCCATTGTTTACCCCTGTGTTTTTGTCATATACCCCATTGTCCAACAATGAAGCCAATAATCAGTCCGCCAAAGACACCTATGCCGATGATAGGAGCCCAGGCTTTGGTGATAATCGCATCGGGCAAGCTGAGTAATAAACCCAGGGCAAGCCCCTGCGTCCATGGCGGGATGGGCAGCGTGCTTGCGCCAATCACAAAGCCGATAGAGAAACGATTGATGAAAGCTCCCAGCATCGCTCGCTGTTTATCTTCAAATTTCAGAGGAATCATCGTTAGAACCGCAACAATGCCAAAAATGATGCCGCAGATGGTACCCAGTAGAATTTTGTTCATAACTACTACCTCTTATTGGGCGTGATAAATCAGGCCCCTACGGGTTTTGAGCGCGATCAATCGCGCCCCCAACGAACCTGGCCTTCCCCATTTTGAGCCTGGGCATGGATGGCACGCAGCACACGTTCAGGTGTGAGTGGTATCTCGCGTATACGCACGCCAAGAGCGTCGGCCACGGCATTGGCAACGGCGGGAGCCATGCCATCGATGGGTATTTCGGCGATGGCTTTGACGCCAAAAGGGCCAAAGGGATCATGGGTCTCGACCAGGTACGATTCCATCTCTGGCATATCGACGGCATTGTAGATACGATAATCGCTGAGATTGGTGGTGAGCAAGGCTCCCTGCTGGTCATACACCATCTCTTCACATACACCATAGCCAAGAGCCTGGGTTGCGCCCCCCTCAATTTGACCCTCGGCCATAATGGGGTTAATCACACGGCCAGCGTCAACGGCTGAAATGGCCTTGAGGACGCGCACCACACCGGTTTCGGTATCCACCTCAACCTCTGCCCCCTGGGCCGCGAAGGGCGGGGGAGAATTGTAGCTCATCCACGAAGCGGTTGACATGATCTGCTGCTGGTTTTCGACGTGCAGAGAGTGCAGAGCGACCTGCGAAACGGTGACTGTTTGCCCATTAGGAGCGGTGATAATGCGATTATTGATGCTCAAGCTATCAGGATTGGCTTTCAACATGCGGCCAGCGACTTCAAGGATTTGCATGCGCACCTGTTCAGCAGCCTTTTTGGTGGCACCACCACTGATATAGGTAGTAGAAGAGGCATAGGCACCGGTGTCGAACGGAGCAAAGTCGGTATCGGAGGAGTGCATGATGATATCTTCCATGCGCACGCCCAATACTTCGGCGGCAATCTGCGCTATGACGGTATCTGAACCCGTGCCGATATCGGTAGCACCGACCAGAATGTTGAATGAGCCATCATCATTGAGCTTGATACTGGCTCCTCCCATGTCCAGGCCGGGAATGGCCGTCCCATGCATGGCGAGTGCGACACCAACGCCATAGCGGAAGCGGCCAGTGCCGGATCTGCCTCGCTTCTCTTTCCAGTGCAGTTTCTCCTCTACAATCTGCAAGCATTGGGGCAGGCCACAGCTTTCGATGATCTGGGTATAGCCCTCTTTGCCCTCACCAAGAGCCCTGGCCAGGGGATTTTCGTCTCCTTCTTTCAGCCAGTTCTTACGACGCAGTTCCAAGGCATCCATGCCTAACTGCTTGGCTATTTCATCGATGTGGCTTTCCAGGGCAAAGAAACCCTGGGGCACGCCATAGCCACGGAAGGCTCCGGCGGGCGGCAGATTGGTGTAGACGATTTCGGCCTCGAAGCGGATATTCGCACAGGGATAGAGCGGCAGCGTTTTCGAGCCGGTATTGCTCTGCACGGTGAGCGAATGCGTGCCGTAGGCTCCGGTATTGGCAAGCAGGGTCATCTGATTGGCGACGATGGTGCCATCGCGTTTGACGCCTGTCTTCATGCGCAGTATCTGCGGGTGGCGCGAACGGCTGCTGCGAAACTCTTCAGCGCGTGAAAATTCCAGCTTGACAGGGCGGTTGGTCGTGATCGTCAGCAATGAGCAGATATCTTCGAGCAGCACCTCCTGTTTCACGCCGAAACCACCGCCGATGCGCGGCTTAATCACGCGGATACGGCGCGGGGGCAGGCCAATGATGGGGGCGATGATACGGCGCACGTGGTAGGGTACCTGGGTGCTGGTACGCACCACCAGGCGATCATCTTCATCCCAGTAGGTGATGACGATATGGTTTTCGATGGGGGTCTGCTGCACCTGTGGGACGATATATTCTCCCTCGACTACTACATCCGACTCAGCAAAGCCGCGCTCCACGTCGCCTATTTCCGCGTGTAGATGGGCGGCGATGTTGCGCGAGGCGTCGTGGATGCGGTACGACTCCGGTTCAGGATGGATGCGCGGGGCATTGGGGTCGGTAGCCTGTCGTGGATCAAGCACGGCGGGCAGAACTTCGTAATCGACTTGTATCAGTGCCAGAGCCTGCTCGGCAATTTCAGGCGTTTCAGCCGCGACAGCCGCGACACGGTCGCCGACGAAACGCACCATGTAATCCAGGCAGTACTGGTCGTGCGGCCCTGGTTCTGGCCAGGATTGGCCAGCAGTGGTATAGGGAACGCGAGGCACATCTTTATAGGTCAACACGGCATGGACGCCGGATAGGGCTCGCGCTTTTGATGCATCGATATTGCGAATGACGGCGTGAGCATGAGGGCTGGTCAATAGCCTCGCGTGCAACATGTCCCGCAGGTCGATATCATCAACAAAGGCGGGCTTGCCGGTGACCAGCTTGACAGCATCCACTTTGCGCTCAGGCTTGCCAACGATGCTAAGGTCGGTGGAGACACGGGTGCCAACCAGCGTCGCTGTACCTCCCGCACTGGAGGAATCATCATCTGAAGAGACATTAGACAAAGGGGCGTTGGGTGCGGTGAATGGCGTTCCAGCATCGGGATTGCCTGCACCGTACTCGGCGTGTTCTAATGGAGAGCGACCAGGGTCCCAGGCCTTGAAGTTCTCAGTTGACTCAGGGCTGCTGATGGATGCAACATGCTCGCCACGCAGGATGGCCGCGGCCCGCAGCACTGCCTGCACAGGTTTGACGTAACCGGTGCAGCGACATAAATTACCTGACAGGGCATCACGCACCTCATCCTCGCCTGGATTGGGATTCCTTTCCAGCAAGGCATGAGCGGAAAGCACCATACCGGGGGTACAGAAACCACACTGTATCGCACCGCTGTCTATAAATGCTTCTTGCAAGGGGTGAAGTTTGCGTGCATTGCCCAGGCTTTCAACGGTGGTCAGAGTACAGCCACCTGCTTGAGCAGCGAGCATGACACAGCTTGGACGCGCTACGCCATCGACCAGCACGGTACAGGCACCGCATTCGCCCGTCTCGCAGCCATGTTTGACACTGAAATAACCTTCCTGGCGCAGCACCGTCATTAATGACTCGTTGGCCGCAACGTCCACGCTTTTGATGACTCCATTGATGCGCAGTTCAAGTTCCATTTTTTAAATGCTCCCTTCAGACGAAAGCGTAGCACGTCGATGCGAAACGTTGATTGCTTCTTCAAGCACGCGAAGGGCCAGGTTCATGCCACTGATGCGACGATAGCCGCTGCTGGCACGAAAATCAGATGGAGGGCGAAAGTCGGCCATGCCTGCTTGCGGCGGCGGCATTCAAGAGAGCGACATCGGTTGGTGTGCGACCTATGCGCATAAAGGATGCGCCAGCACTGGAGCCGGGGCGAGGGATACTGATTTCAATGATGAGTTCAGCAGGACGGCGGCCACTTGCAGACGAAGCATAAGGGATACGCCGCTCTTGCTTTCCCTTGTAGGTCACACCTGAAAGGGGAAGTCCTGGGCGATCAATCGTACCTGCACTGAGATTGACCTGCGTTTTGGAGCCGGAACGTACCACTACCTCAGCATCCAGGACGGCAAGTGCGGTGAGCAGATCTGCCTGGGAGGCAACTCCCGCAGCGAGGGTGCCGCCAAGGGTGGCACTGTTGCGCAGCAGGCGTGAGAAGGACGAGGCCAGGGCTGCTCGCGAGAGAAGGCCCGAAGCCAGGTCTTTGAGGATGGGAGACTCTACCATGCTCTGGAGGGTGGTCATCGCCCCAATGTGAATACCTCGCGCATCTTCGGTGATGTAGGCAAGTTCGAGATCACGCAGGTCAACGACCGCCTGAATACTATCATCTTTGTGGCCGAGCAGATAGGTACCGCCTGCTAGAGGCACGGTTTTCACATCGGTGCGCGAGAGCAACATCAATGCGTCGTCTATATGCTCCGCCCAATGATATTCAAGAAGATTTAATAACATGATATTTACCTCTGTAGCGGGAGCAGCGTGAATGTTTCAACATCAATCAGTCCCTGATCCGTGAGTTTGAGCGAAGGGATAACCGAGAGCGAGAGAAAGCTTAGCGTCATACAGGGATGGTCAAGCTTACAGCCCAGTTCGGCGGCGGCGGCGTCCAGTGTATGGAGCTGTTGCACCAACTCGGCGACGGGTAGTGGTGAAACCAGCCCTGCATATGGCAGTGGCACTTTGGCACGCACTTTCCCGTCAACGACACAGGCGAAGCCGCCACCCATCTCTTCGAGAGTACGAGCAGCCTGTAGAATATCGCTATCGCTCGCGCCTGCGATAACAAGGTTGTGGGCGTCATGCGCGACACTGGAAGCCAATGCCCCCTTACGCAAGCCAAAACCTTTGACCAGCCCCAAACCAACGTGTCCACTGGCATGGTGCCGCTCGATGACGACGAGCTTGAGCAGGTCACGCGTGGGGTCTGCCACAATTTCACCATTGCGCAGAGGTGCCTCTTCTTGCAGGTGTTTGGTGGTGATCTGTCCAGGCTCAATACCGATGATCTCGACAAGACCCGCTTTCCCTTTCATGCGTAGATCAGACTCATGGATGTTGCCAATATGCACCGTGCCGGTGATGCCTGTGAAGGCCGTGGTGGATACATCTACGAGCAGTTTACCATGCTGTGCGACCATGGCACCATCTTTGTAGACCGACTCGACCTGGAAGGTATCCAGATCGTCGAGTACCACAAGGTCGGCGACGAAGCCAGGGGCGACCGCGCCACGATCATATAAGCGGAAATATTGGGCGGTATTATAGGAAGCCAGGCGGATGGCTTCGACAGCATCAAGCCCCAATTCTATGGCGCGGCGCACCATCGAGTCGATGTGCCCGCGCGTGGTCAAATCCTGGCCCAGGCGGATGCGCTGGCGGGCCTCTTCAAGTGTGGTGCATTCGTGGTCGGACATGATGCCAGCCGCGATATAGGCACAAAGGTCGCGCCCGTTGAGGCCAGGAGCATGTCCATCGACGACGAGGCCATGCTGGCGGGTGGCAACGATCTTCGCCAATACCTGTTCATCTCCGTACAAGACACCGGGCATGTTCATCATCTCGGCCAGACCCAGGACGCGCTGATCTTCTAACAAGGGTAGAAGGTCATCGGCCATCAGCACGCGGTAGGGGCTTTCATAGGAAGAGGCAGGAACACAGGATGAGAGCATAACATAGGCAGAGAGCGGCAGGCCTCGCCCGGATTCGAGAACGAAACGGATACCCTCAACGCCCATGACGTTGGCAAACTCGTGAGGATCAAGCATCACGGCGGTGATCCCTCGCGGAGTAACGATACGAGTAAATTCCGAAAGGAGCAGCATAGTGCTTTCGATGTGCATATGACCATCGATAAGTGCGG
>WNFF01006671.1_pt1 | contig 10079 bp, 9 predicted proteins | sample 5400441 | NCBI WGS metagenome assembly WNFF01 (sample SAMN13153345, study PRJNA577476) | soil metagenome | isolation source: 120 cm saprolite under Douglas fir tree site 2 hole 3 replicate 1 | place: USA:California | collected 2015-04-18 | reverse complement strand
AAGTACCACGCCTTCGAGGATCCGGCGTGGGGACGGAAGTTCCGGACCTTCCTGCACGGCCGGGCCTGGACTCAGGCTGAGGGGCCGATGGCGCTGTTCGATCACGCGGTGGTGTGGCTGCGCCGTGAGCGTGTGCTTCTGCCGGGGGTCACCGTGCTGGCCAAGCTGGTTGCCGAGGTCCGGGAGAAGGCGGACAAGCGGCTGCACGCCACGGTGACCAATGCGGCGAGGCGCCGGGATCCGCGCCTGCCGGAGCGCCTCGCCGCACTGCTGGAGGTGCCGGAGGATTCGCGGATGTCCGAGTGGGAGCGGCTACGTCGGGCTCCGACGCGCACGTCCGGCCCGGCGCTGGCCAAGGCGTTGCAGCGGGTCGACGACCTGGCCGCGCTGCAGGTCGGCAGGGTCAGGGTCGATCAGGTGCCGCCGAACCGGATGAAGGTCCTGGCCCGGGTCGGCGCGGGAAGTAAGGCACCGGCGCTGGCGAGGATGTACGACCCGAAGCGCACGGCGGTGCTGGTGGCTGAGGCCCGGCACCTGCAGGCCGTCGCAATCGACGACGCCCTTGACCTGTTCGCGCTGCTGATGGCCGCCCGGCTGTTCAGCCCGGCACGCCGAGCCACAGAAGGCCAGCGGCTGGCTATGCTGCCCCGGCTGGAGAAGGCGTCAAAGACGGTCGCCTCGGCGGGCCGGATCCTGACCGACGCACTGGCCGCGGCCGAGCGGACAGGCAAGCCGCTGCGGCCCGCCGCGGTGTGGGCGGCGGTGGAGAAGGAGAAGAAGACAACGCGCGAGGCCGTCCTGGACGCGATCGCGGTGGTGGAGGAGCTGGTTCCCGACGACGACGGGTCGGCCGAGGCGGCGATGCGGGTCGCGCTGTCCGGCCGCTATGCCACCGCGCGCCCGTTCCTGGCGCTGCTGGGCGAGTCGTGCTTTGGAACTCCAGGTACCTGGACGCGATCGTCGCCGAACTGCGCTCCCGAGGCGTACCGGTCCGCGATGAGGACGTGGCCCGGCTGTCCCCGCTCGGCCACGCTCACGTGAACTGCCTGGGCCGCTACGCCTTCACCCGCCAGCAGCCCGGCACCGGACTGCGGGCACTGCGCGACCCCAGCACACCGGACGTCGACGAGCCGTAGCGAAGTCGCCCGATGATGTCCGGAGAGGCAATCAGTGCGTCTTTGTGTGGTACCGGCGTGCGTGGTGCCGGGCCAGCCGGCCCGGCGCGCGGGCTTAGCGCCGATTTCCGCACCGCTACTTCGGCCCTCGTCGCACTGGGCGGGTCTCGCTGGCTACCTGTGGTCTTGCCGGGGACTGAGAGCGCTCTTCCAGGGTCGGTATCGGCGATGGACCTTGCCTGGACGAAGATCGTTACCTGTGCGGCTCTGGCGGGCGTGAGTGAAATGACCGGGTCGAATTCTCTCAGATGGCCGCAAGCAGGCACGGGAGGGATCTAACCGGGCGCTGCCCGCAAGGACGGTCCTGTAACGGATCAGTGGGATGACCGCTGTACCGGCCCCACTGCCAAGCGGGGAGTTGCTGGCACAGGCACCCATTCCGCTTGGAAACCGCCTGATCCGAGGGTCAGAGAACCGGTGCGGAAGCCCGCGTTAGGCGGTGGTGTCGTCGTGTGCCAGGTTGCCACCCAGCTCGCGGGATGCCTCGGCTTGGGCCAGAAGTTCGTCGGCCTTGGCCTTGACCCCCTCGATGGCGTCGGCGCCGGCGACGAAGCGCAGCGGCGGCTGGTCCTGGTCGGCGATGGTCAGCAGGGCCCCGGCGAGCCTGGCGGGGTCGCCGGGCTGCTGGCCGCTCATGCTCCTCCAGGCCGCTATCGTCGCCGTGGTGCGCTCGGCGTAGTCGTCGATGGACGGCTCGGGCCAGGTGGTGGAGGCGTCCACCAGCAGTTCGGTGCGGAAGAAGCCGGGCTCCACGACCGTGGTGCGGATGTTGTAGGGCTCGACGTCGTAGCGCAGCGACTCCATCCAGCCCTCCACCGCGAACTTGGAGGCGGCGTAGGCGACGCAGAACTCCTGGCCGATCAGACCGGCCGACGATGACAGGGTGATGACGTGGCCGGCCCGCTGCCCGCGCATGACCGGCAGGACGGCGCGGGTGACGTTTGATCGGGCCGAACAGGTTTGTCTCGAACTGCTGGCGCATCTGGTCCGGCGAGATCTCCTCGAAGTAGCCGGCGAAGAAGTTCCCGGCGTTGTTGATCAGGACGTCGATGCGGCCGAACCGGTCGACGGCGGCCTGCGCCGCCGCGTGCGCATCGTCCAAGCTGGTGATGTCCAGCTTGGTGACCAGCAGATTCTCGGCCGGCCCGTCCAGAGTCTTCTCGACCTCCTCGGGGCGGCGGCCGGTGGCGACGACCTGGTGGCCGACCGCCAACGCCTGGCGGGCGATGTCAGTGCCCAGGCCGCGTCCAGCACCAGTGACGAAAATGACCTTGCTCATGAGATGTCTTCCAGGTGCCGTGACCGGCACCTGGCTGTGCGGGGTGGTGATAGGTCAGGCCTGGTCGGTGGGCATGATCCACAGTTCGCCGACGGCGGCGTGCCGGGGGCGGGTGACCATGTAGGCGACGCCGTCGGCGATGTCCTCCGGCGCCAGGACCTCGGTCTGCTCGTAGAAGGGGTCGATCATCGCGTCGCGGACCTCGGGTGTGTTGTGCGAGCCCAGCTCGGTGTCCACGCCACCGGGCTCCAGGACACCGACGCGCACGTGCCGCTTCGTGACTTCCTGGCGCAGGGACTCGGTGAACCCGTTCACGCCGAACTTGGTGAGGTTGTAGACGCCGTAGCCGCCCCAGGCCACGCGGCCGGCGATCGAGCTGATGTTGACGATGTCGGCGACTCGCCGCGGTCCCTCCTCGGCCGCGTGCAGCAGATGCGGCAGGGCGGCGCGGGTGGTGGACAGCAGGCCCTGGACGTTGACGGCGATCATGCGGTCCCAGTCCTCGGCGTCCGCGCCGACGACCGGGCCCAGCAGCATCAGGCCGGCGTTGTTGACCAGGATGTCCAACCGCCCGAACCGGTCGACGGCCTGCTGCACGGCCGCCTCGGCCTGGATCCGGTCGGTGATGTCCGCTTCCACCGCCAGCGCGGTGCCGCCGGTCTTCTCGATCTCGGCGGCGAGGACTTCCAGGCGGTCCTTGCGGCGGGCCACCAGCGCGACGGCGGCGCCGTGCTCGGCGAGCCGGCGAGCGGTGGCGGCGCCGATCCCGCTGCTCGCGCCGGTGACGAGCGCGACGGTGCCGGTCAGTTTCGATGACATGGGTCTTCCTCGGTCTCTGGACGTCGGGCGGGGGGGGGCGTCCCACCAGGTGAAACGCGGGTCGCCCGACAAGTGCCATGATCAATGCGGTGCAGTGATCCCGCTATCCAGCCAACCACCGGCCGACCCCTTCCGGACCCGCGTACGGGGTACCGTCGCTCCGGGGGTCTGCCAGTACCCCTTCCAGGTCACCGGCCTGCGGGAGTCGGCCGTACGGTGGAGGCATGGACCGCAGCACCGAGATCCGCGAGTTCCTCCGCACCCGCCGAGCCCGGATCACCCCCGAACAGGCCGGCCTCGCCCCCTACGCCGGCGCGCGCCGGGTGCCGGGGCTACGCCGCGAGGAAGTCGCCCAGCTCGCCGGGGTCAGCGTCGACTACTACATCCGCCTGGAGCGGGGCCGCACCCAGGCCGTCTCCGAATCCGTCCTGGACGCCGTCGCCCGCGCGCTGCAGCTGGACGACACCGAACGGGCCCACCTGTTCGATCTCGCTCAGCCCGCCGCCAGCCGGTCGCGGCCTCGGCGGACGCCCAGCCCGCAGCGGGTCCGCCCGGTCGTGTACCAGGCTCTGGACGCCCTCAGCGTCCCCGCGATCGTCCAAGGGCGACGCATGGACGTCCTGGCAGCCAACCGGCTCGGCTCCGCGCTGTTCACCGACTTCCAGGCCCGTCCGCACCGCGAACGCAACTTCGCCCGCTACGTCTTCCTCGACCAGGCCGCACGCGAGCTGTACGCCGACTGGGAGAAGGCCGCCGGCGACTGCGTGGCCGCGCTGCGCCTGTACGCCGGACGCCACCCCGACGACCCACAGCTCACCGAGCTGATCGGCGAGCTGTCCGTACACAGCGACACCTTCCGCCGCCTGTGGGCCGACCACGACGTCCTGGCCCACTCCACCGGAACCAAACGCCTGCACCACCCGCTCGTCGGCGACCTCACGCTCGACTACGTGGTCCTGGCCGTCGAAGCAGACCCCGACCAGACCCTCGTCATCCTGACCCCCGAACCCGCCTCCCCGTCCGCCGAAGCCCTCAACATCCTCGCCAGCTGGACCAGCCCACCCCTCAACGGGCCGGGTGCCACCGAACGGACGCAAAACCCAGCGAGTTCGACGCCTGCGATCACTGCCACCCCGAACGAACAGCGTGATCGCTAGTCTCGAATCTGATGACGCAGAGTCACTGGTCGCTTGGCCGGAGTTTCGGGAACGCTGGGCTTAGCCGTGAGGCGGCTGCCGGACCAGCACCGGATAACGGACTATTATCCGGTACATCAGCCTCCTGCGGCTGACGCCGAGCAGCCAGGACCCTGATCGCCGGACTGCGCGAGACCCGCACGTTATCCGGTACATCGGGAGACAGCCGTGTCCGTCCACGCCATCGACAGCGCCAAGACCGCGACGCTCCGCGTCGCCGTCGACCGCTTCCTGTCCTCGCCGCGGTGCAAGAACCCGAACACGCGCCGCGCCTACACCAACGTGCTGGACCGCGTCGCCGAGCGCGTCGGGGCCGATCGGGTGCTCGCCGGCGTCTCCGGCGACCGGCTCGCCGAGGTCCTGGACGAACTGTGGGGCCAGGCGATGCCGGCGACGTGGAACCGCAACCGCGCCTCGGTCGCCGCGTTGCTCATCTGGTGCGCCAAGAACTCCATCGCCGCCCCGACGCTGCCGGCCTCCGCCGAGCGGCGCCGCGAGGACGTCGACGAGACGAAGGCCCTGACACGCGCGGAGATCGAGCGGCTGCTGACCCGCCGGGACGTCCCGCTGCGGGAGAAGACTCTGTGGCGGATGCTGTATGAGACCGCGGCCCGCGCGAACGAGATCCTCGCCCTCGACATCGAAGACCTCGATGTCGACGCACGACGCGCCGCCGTCGTGTCCAAAGGCGGCGCGACCGAATACGTGTACTGGGCCTCCGGTACCGCACGGCTGCTGCCGCGGCTCATTGCCGGACGCGCCGAGGGCCCCTTGTTCCTGTCCGAGCGCCGACCAGGGCCGGCCCGCCGTCCTGCGTCCAAGGATCTGTGTCCGACGACCGGCCGTGCCCGCCTGGGCTATGACCGAGCCAGAGTCCTGCTCGACCAGTACACGAGCCCCAGCGACGGCGTACCCGGGTGGGATCTGCACCAGCTCCGGCATTCGGCCGCCACCCACCTCGGGGAGCAGAACGTCGAGCTCGGGCTGCTGATGGCCAAGACCCGCCACCGCAACCCGCGGACCGCAATGCGCTACGTCAAGCCGGGGGCCGATGCCGTCGCCGAGGTCACCGCGCTACTCGACGTCGCACCGCCACGGCGAGGATGACCTACGCGAGCGGCAGAAGTGCCGACGTCGTTTCTTGAAGATCCTTCTCACCGATAATTACGGTTCCTGCGTTCCTCGACCCCGTACACCAACACCGTCCGGATCGGCTACGCCCGCGTCAGCGCAAGAACCCAGGATCACCAGCTCCAGCTCGACGCGCTCGACGCGGCCGGCTGCCGCGAGGTGATCGTGGAGACCGCCAGCACCCGCGGCCAGCGCCCCAAACTCCGCGTCACCCTCGGCAGGCTCAAGCCCGGCGACACCCTGGTGATCTACAAGCCCGACCGGATCGCCCGCTCCATGAAGGAGCTCCTGGTGCTCCTGGAGGACGAACTCCACGCCCGCGAGGTCAACCTGCACATCCTCACCGGCATCTGCGCCGGCCTGCACCGGCCCAACGGGCAGACCATCGCCGACAAGATGCTCTTCATGGTCGCCGCCATGGCCGCCGAGATGGAACGCGACCTCATCAGCGAACGCACCCTCGACGGCCTCGCCGCCGCAGCCGCCCAGGGCCGACGCGACGGAAGGCCCGTCGCCGTCGACCACGACACCCTCGCCATCGCCCGCGCCCGCCAAGCCCGCGGCGAGTCCGTCACAGACATCGCCAGGCACCTGAAGATCGGCCGGTCCACCCTGTACCGCGCTCTCGAACCGGACCCTGCTATCTGAGGCCACAGCACCTGCAGATCGACTTCTGTGGGCAGCGCCGGTCGAGTTTGGCGACCGCCAGGGTGTCCCCGGGGGGCGCGCACCGCCGCAAGTGCTTCCCGCAGTCCGGGGCGGTCGCGGGTGGTGCCGGTCAGTCCTTGGCCGGCATAGAGCCGCTGCGGGCCCACGCCCAGGCGGGTCAAGACGTCGAGCTGGGGGGTGAGGTCTTGCGCATCGGTGGAACAGCGCGCGTAGCCGGCCATGAGTTCCGCAGATGATCGGGAGTGTAGCGTTTAGCCCCCCGTCACCAGGCATTTTCTCGGGCAGGTGTTACGGGAATCCGCAGGTCACAGGCGATCTGCCGAAAACGCGTGGTCCGCAGCCGGCTGGCGGGCGCCCGGTGGTGGTTCCGCTTCCGAGATGTCGGTGCGGCGCCGGCAATGGCCGTACGATCGCTTGGAGCGCCCACGACGATGAGTTCTCGTCTCGCGATCAGTCACTAACGGCGAAACACACCGCAGAAGGAGGGACAAGCCGATGTCGAGCCTAAGGGTGGACCTCATCATCGATCACCGCCGGTCGCTCCGGCCCGACGGTCTGAAGCCATGCTGATCTACTCGATGAGCGTCTCGGTGGACGGCTTCATCGCCGACCGCGAGGGCGCGTTCGGGTGGACGACCCCCAACGAGGAGCAGTTTCGTTTCCACATCATGCAGACACGCGAGCTTGGCGGCTATCTGTGCGGCCGCAGGCTCTACGAGACGATGCTGCCGTGGGAGACGGATCCGTCGATGCGCGACAACGAGCTCGGGGCCGCGTTCGCCGACGTCTGGTGCGCGATCCCGAAGGTCGTCTTCAGCCGCACGCTCGACAGCGTCCAGGGCAACGCCCGGCTCGCCGAGGCGTCACTGGCCGAGGAGGCCGCTGCGGCGCTCGACGCGACCGACAAGGATGTCTCGATCGGCGGCGCCGGCCTGGCCGCGGCGGCTGTCGAGCTCGGCCTTGTCGACGAGCTGCGCATGTTCCGCAATCCGGTCGTCATCGGTGGCGGCACGCCGTTCCTGCCGCCGGTCACCGAAGACGTCCCGCTCGACCTGATCGAGACCAGGACGTTCGGCTCGCGCGTGATCTACGAGCGCTACCGGCGCGTCCGCGATGACTCGGACTGACACCTCCAACGGCGCGCTCACCCGATCCGCCGGCGTCTGCCGCAAGCGGATCCCTAAACGGGACACACACTCCTGTCGACCTCGGCTAACAGGCTTACCGTACGTTCCCGGTCCGATGTTGTTTCCGAGCCCCGAAGCACCGGCCCGAGTGGTCGCCCCGTCGGCACTCCGGCCAGCACGGCGATCACAGAGAGCTACTTTGGGGCTGGTCGGGCCGACCCGAGTGGAGGGCCCACCAGGGAGACCGACGTCTGCGGACCTGCGCCTCGAGGTGCGGTGCAACGCGATCGCCGCGGCGATTTTGATGCCGCGCGCCGCTGTCCTCGGCTTGACCGAGGTCGCGATCGCCGCACCCCGGAGCGAGAGCTGGACGGACAGCGCGCTGGAGACGGGCGCGAGAACCTTCGGCGTCAGCGTGGAGGCATTTCTCCGTCGGCTGCTCACCTTGGGTCGCACGACGGAAAAGTTCTATCAACAGGAACGGCAGGAGATGTTGCGTGCCTACACCGAGGCTCTCGCCCGCAGGAAGGAAGGGGGCGGCGGGGGCAACTGGTACCGGACGAAGGTCCGCAACCTGGGCAAGGGCTACGTCCGCGGGGTAATCAGCGCGCACCAGCGTTCGCTGATCGACACGTACACCGCGGCCTCCTACCTCGACGCAAAAGTGCAGCAACTCCGGCGGCTCGGGCAAGAGGCAACGCTGAAAGCTGATGTCCAGTGACCCTGTACTCCTTCGATACGAGCGTGCTGATCGAGTCGTGGAATCGCCGGCTCCCGCCGACCACGTTCGTGTCCTTCTGGGAGCGCCTCGACGAGACCATCAACGCGGGCACGGTCCGAGCCGTCGACGAGGTCCGCAACGAACTCACGCGAGATGACAACCTCAAGGCATGGGCGAAGTTGCGGGGCCAGCTGTTCGTCCCGCTCGAGCATGACGTCCAGCGCGCGACCACCCGTGTGCTGGAGTACGCAGAGCGCATGGTCGGGATGGGCAAAGGGCGCAACGGTGCTGACCCTTTCGTCATCGCGCTCGCCGTCGCCCGTGATGGCGTCGTCGTGACCGAGGAGTACAAGGGCAGCCTGGCAAGCCCCAAAATCCCCGTTGTGTGCGAAGCCCTCGGGGTGCGGTGCATGACCACGGTGGAGTTCATCCAAGAGCAGGGGTGGACGTTCTGACCGCCTGACCGCCCTGACCGGGGGTGCTCCGGTGGGACGTCGCGGCAGGGTCCGGCCGACTGCCGGTGCGTGCCGGTAAATCTTCTGGCCCAAGGAGCCGCGTCAGCGAGGACGGCCTTGTGAAGCTGCGCTCTAGCAGGCCTCCCCGTTCGTAGTACCGGACCCGTGTCGGCTCGGACTCCGGTCCGGGAAGACGGGACGCACAGCATCTTTGCCGGCCCGGACGGTGAATGCCGGGTGGCGCGCCGGCTAGCGGCCTGGCCGGACCAGGCTAGGCCGCTATGGTGATGCCGTGTGGTCTCCACCTGGCCCGGACGGGCCGACTAGCGAGCTGCAGGAGGCGCTTAATGCCGCCCGCGGCACCGGCAGGCGGGACGACGGCGATCCGATCGTGCTGATCTCGCCGGACCTGGGGTGGCGGCGAGAGCTGGCAGCGAGGGTCTGGCCGACCACTCGCCGGGCGCTGAGGTGGGCCTGCGGGCTGGCCACCGCCGCGGCGGCTGTGGTCATCGGGTCCCTGGTCTACGCCTGGCTAACCGGCCACTAGGCCCCGCTTAACGGCACCTCGGGCCGGACCTCGGCCGAAGCCGCAGCCATATCCCAGCCCGCGGAGTCATCGCCAGCAGCCCAGCGAAAGATTCGCCAGGCGACAGTGAGCGCCCGGGCGACGTCGGCCGCATCGACCGTCATGATGATGGCCACCCGGACGTAACGCACGTTAAGCCGGTTCGGGCGTTTCAGGATGTTCGCCCGGCCGCGGTAGGTAGCGTTGCTGTGCATGAGCCGAGGTGGTGCGCCCGGGGGCGGGGCGGTGGTCCTGGACGTCGCGCAGCTGGAGGCGCTGTTGACCAGGACGTTCAGCATCGGGCTGGACGTCGGCCGGGGCAGGGAGAAGGTCGCCCTGGTCCGGCTGCGGCTGTCCAGGGCGCTGCCCGGCGCCGCCGGGACGCAGGCGATGGCCGCCGGGGCCCTGGCTATCGAGCGAGGCGTGGCGACGGAGCAGATCGCGGCGGCCGGGGGGCTGGCGCTGCACGCCGCCGCGTTCAACGGGATGCCGGACCCGGTGCTGCACCTGGCCGCCCGCGCGATGGGCGTGGTCACCGGCCTGGCCGCGCTCGAACCCGACCCGCGCGCCCCCGGCGCCGGCGTGCTCCTGGACGCCGCCCTGCAGGCCGCCACCGGCCTGCAGCAGCTCCTGGCCTTCCGGCATGACTGCACCACCGTCACCACCCCGGCGGAGCAGGCCGCCGCCACCGCCGGACTCACCAGCGCCGCCGCCGGACTCGGCAAGGCCGCCGAAGCCCTGCACGGGCTCATCGAGCTGGCCGAGATGACCGGACGGTCCGGCCGTACCGGCAAGACGGATCTCAACTGAGTCCAGCCCGCCAAGGCCGGCAGGCCCCCGAGCCCCCCAGTTTGACCTCCGAACGGCTTAACGTGCGTTCCGGTTCCGTTGCAGGTCCACCCCGGAATCAAGCGCGGTCGTGCCGGTGCCAGGCGGTCGCGG
>WNFF01005845.1_pt1 | contig 10079 bp, 8 predicted proteins | sample 5400441 | NCBI WGS metagenome assembly WNFF01 (sample SAMN13153345, study PRJNA577476) | soil metagenome | isolation source: 120 cm saprolite under Douglas fir tree site 2 hole 3 replicate 1 | place: USA:California | collected 2015-04-18 | reverse complement strand
GGTCGTTCTCGCCGCTCGTCTGCCGATGTTCTCCCACCTTTTGAAGGTGTTACGCTCGATCTTCTTTTATGAACGAGCTTCGAGTGCCCAAGCGGCGCACCCCGGTGGAAATCCAGCTCCACCACGGCGCGATTCACCGCTATGCAGTGTTCCTCGGTGATTTCGCGCACGATCACTCCGGGCCGGAACGCCTTTCCGACCTGCTCAATGGCAGTGGTGATTTCGTTCCCGCTTACGATCTCGATTCGGATGCAATGACGTTCTTGAACCGGGAAGGGGTGCTGCTCGCCCGATTGCCCGGCCATGTTGAGCTGGAGGAGGGCGAACAGCAGACCCTGCCCACCGAGCACGATGTGGAGATCGTCCTCGATGATGGCGCGAAGCTTCGCGGGCTGGTCAGCTATGTCCTCCCCCCTGATCACTCCAGGTTGATCGACTTTCTCAACGATGCCCCTCTGTTTTTCCGGCTCCTCGAGCAGACGAGCGTCGCGCTGGTCAACAAAAAGCACGTGACCTGCGTCGCGCTCGTTGAGCAGTAGGCAATCATCATGGCGAGAATCGATTCGGTGATCGAAAGGCTCTTCCGGGATTCCGCCATCGAGATGCTCTTCGAAACCGGAGCTGGCATCCGGGTGCGCACCGGGCATGGCTTCACCCCGGTGGTGAAGCAAGCTCTGACCAGTCAGCAGATCATCGGTGCATTCGCGGAGATCGTCCCCGTCGATCAGAAGGCCGATTTTCCGCCTGAGGGGGCAACTGAATTCGACTACATCGCCCCAGCCGGAGCGGTGACCATCCGGTTTGAGAGGACAAACGACGTCGTTCGCGCGGTGGTAACGCCCGAGGTGGCGAGGGTGCCCGAGGTGAAGCCGACAGCACCTCCCTCCTACGAACGGCGACCCGGGGCGCGGACGACGATCAATCTTCCACCTCCTCCACCGCGTCCCCTCGCCGCAGTTCCTCCTCCCGCGCCGACGCCCAGTGCCGCGAAGATCCGCGCTCCCGGTCGGGCCGGGGATGCCAGCTCGATGATGAACCAGCTTCTTCAGACGATGTTGGAGGCGGGGGCATCCGACCTTCACCTGTCCAGCGAGAACGTGCCGATGATGCGGCTGGACGGGGACATTGCAGTCATCGAGGGGTTCGGGAGGCTGAGCCCCGATCATCTCAAGGAGATGATCTGGTCGATCGCTCCGCAAAAGAACCGTGACCAGTGGTCGGAGAACAAAGACACCGATTTCGCACACGAGACCTCGGCGGCTCGTTTCCGGGTCAACGTATTCGAGGATCGGATGGGAATCGGCGCGGTGCTGCGTCAGATTCCGGCCACGATTCGCAGCGCCGAGGAAATGGGCCTGTCCCAAGCCATCCTGGACCTGGCGTTCTTGCGCAAGGGGCTGGTCCTCGTCACCGGCCCCACCGGCTCAGGCAAGTCGACGACGCTCGCTTCCCTGATCGACTACGTGAATCGGCACCGCGAAGATCACATCATCACCATCGAAGATCCGATCGAGTTCGTCCATCCGAACAAGAAGTGCCTGGTCAATCAACGGGAGGTGGGGGTCAATACCAAGGGCTTCAAGCAAGCGCTGCGAGCGGCATTGCGAGAAGATCCGGACATCGTGTTGGTCGGCGAGCTGAGGGATCTGGAAACGATCGCCATCGCGATCGAGACGGCCGAGACCGGACATCTGGTCTTCGGGACGCTGCACACCAACACCGCGCCATCGACGGTGGATCGGATCATCGACCAATTCCCGGTTGATCAGCAGGAGCAGATCCGCGCCATGCTCTCCGAGTCGCTCAAGTGTGTCATCGCCCAAACGCTGTGCAAGAAAATCGGCGGCGGCCGCATCGCGGTTCAAGAAGTCCTGATCTGCACGAGCAGCGTGGCCAACCTGATCCGCGAGGGAAAGACCTTCCAGATCCCCTCGATCATGCAGACCGGCCGCGGGCAGGGCATGGTCACGATGAACGACGCCTTGTTCGAGCTGGTGAAAAAGCAGCTTGTGGAAGCCAAAGAGGCCCTGGCGAAAGCGCCGGGGAAAGCGGAGCTCAAAGCGATGTTGGATCGGGCGGGATTCAAAACAACGGACGCCGTTGCCCCGGCGGCGTAGGCCGCTTGCTCCGTCCACCGGTGGCGGGGCAGCCGGGTTCGTCAACCGTATGAGGTGGCCGTGATGTCGGAATGTTCCATCCGTGTTAAGGAGGCCGCCTAGCACCAGGCCTTGAAGCAAAAAATGGCAAACCAAGCAGACTCAAAGTTGGACCTGGATAAAGAGCTCTCCGACATCCGGCGAGAAGTGATCGAGTCCCGAAACCTGGTGATCAAGACGGACAATCTTCTCAAGAGCCTCCACGCTGAAGTGAAGGCGGTGGGCAAACGCCAGGATGAATTTCAAAAGCACCAATGGCTGTCCTCCGTGGCGGCCTACTTCGCCTTCGCGCTGATTGCGATCACCGTGTCCCTGGTGGTGTCATCGATTCGCGCCTCGAGCGACAAGCACGAAAGGGAACGGCTTGAGAAGTCGATCGCCGACCTGACCGCGCAAGTGGAGAAGGATCGCACCGAGCAGCAGGCGGTCCAGGCGGCCAGTCGGCGCGCGGGCGATGCCTATCGCCAGATGACCACGCTCTCCGGAGACGATCGGTTGCGCGGAGCGGATGCGCTGGCCAAGCTGGATACGTCCCGGGTTTCTCCCCTGGAAAAACAGGCCCTCACCGATCGAGCGGACTGGCTGCGCAGGGAAATCGGACAGGCGGCCCTCGAACGGGGCAGGACCGCTTTTCGGAAGAACGACATGAAGGGCGCGATTACCGACCTCAGCCGGTTCATGGCGATGAATCCCTCCGATCAGGAGGCGTTGGAGGCTTCCTATTTTCTCGGCGTGGCCTACAGCCTCTCGAAGCGCTATGAAGAGTCGGTGCCGCCGCTGGCCCGGTTCGTGTCCCAGGACAAGAAGGCCAAGAGCCGAGACCACGCGATGTATCTTCTGGCCCACTCCTACGAGCAAACCGGCCAACTGGACAAAGCGGCCGAGACCGCCCGTGAAGCCCTGATGACCTACCCCAGCAGCGGCTTTGCAAGTCAGCTCCGCGCGCGTCTGACCTCAGCGCGGCGAGCGCTGGGGGCCGAGGCGGCGTCCGGGACGCCCTCCGCGGGACGCAACTCCGGGGAAGAAGCGCGCGCGCCGGCAAAGCCTTCCGCCGCCAGCACCGGGCGCTGATTGGTGCCGTGCCGACCCACGTCCGACCGACCCGGAGGGATCCGCGATATCGGCCCTATCGCATCTTTGCGTACGCGCTCTACATCGCGGTGGTCACGCTTTTTTCGTTGGACGTGATCGTCAGCGTCGTCCGGTCGGTGCGGGTGATGAATCCCGGCAGGCGCCCGCCCGCTCCGGTGACATTGACGGTGGGCGAGTGCCTGGACGGGGCCGAGCGACTGTGGGGCGACCTGGACGGGCAAAGGCAGGCGATGGCCTCCGCGACCCCAGCTCGAAACGTGGATCAGCAGTGGTCGCAATTCCGCGTGAAATGGATGGACCAGTTTCGCGACATAGAATCTCGCTGCGCCCTCGATTCCCGCTCTCGCGAGGGACTGAAAAAGGTCTACCGGAGGCTCGATCACATCCAGGATCTCTACATGACCCACGCCGTCCAGTTTGCGGGGGAGATCGGCGGAGCGATCGACCGATACCGTGACGCGGTTCAAGCCGTGAAGAAGGAAATGGGCGACGGTCGGATGTGACGGTGGCCGATCAACGCGACGGCAGACTCACCGAGTAGGCGCCCCGCGCATCCGATACCGTCTCGGCGAGCAGGACTGACGATGGCCGACCGGCCAGGTCGTTGATCAAACGGAAAAATCGAAGCGAGGCGAAGGGTGCCACTCTGGCGGCCTCATTGGGACTGGGAGGCGCGAGCACGTTTCCGGTGATCCGGCGGCCCTTGGACAAAGCGAAATCCGAGAGCTGGATCGGCCGGTAGCCGCCTGCTGGATTGGGTTCGGGCGCAATTGCCACGAAGCGACTTGCCCGCGGGAGCTGCTCGCTCGGAATGAAGTCCAGACGGTAGATGGCCGGGTCGAGCTTGAGCGAGAAAGACGATTGCACATCGGTGGTGGCCTGATCGCCATTCCCGGGCAGAGGCAGCCCATTGAGGGCCTGAATGGGAACGGCCATCACCCGCACCCCGGGCGCGTTCGATTCGTCACTCTTGAAGATCTGGCCCTGGACGATGACCTTGTCGGGACAAGCAAGGTCGCCGATCGCGATTGTGCCGGCGCCCTCGATCGCGCGCCGCAAGCGAAGAATCCCGGACGCGCTCTGCGCTGGAGGGATCACCCAGACGGTCGAATTGGATGCGGGGGCGCTGCGCAGGGTGTTGAGGGAGAAGCTTCCCGCCCCGTCGGTGAGAACGCCCTGGCTTCGGAATGTTCCACCACCCCCGACCGGTCCATCGACGTACACCGTCGCGCCTGGGATCCCGACGCCTTGCGAATCGACGATCCTTCCGGTCACCGCCACCGGCGCACCGAAGTCGCCCATCTCCAGATTCAGGCTCGGCGGCGGAGTCGGCGCCGTAGGGAACGGGCCAAATGTCTTTTGAGGGACCAGAGCGAGGGGGTCTAGAGGCGCGACCTGCACCACGAAGCTTGGATTGAGCAGGACGGCGGGGGAGAGTTGGAGAATGACTCCAGGGCCCGCGGGCAGGCGCTGGGAAAGAGGACGCGAGGCAACCGGATCCGAGAATGCCTGAATCGCTAGACCAGGCGGGATGGTGATCTGAATCGCAACTTCCGGGGTCAGTCGGCCGAGCAAGAAATCCACGGTGGAGGTCGATCCCGGTCGAACCGCCGTCGTTGTCTGCGTCGTTGCCGGAGGGATGAGCGGATCGAGCGTGTTGGCGGTGATCGAGTAGACGCCCGCGTTCACCGGCAGGCAGAACGAACCTCCGCAAGAGCCCCCTGGGCTGCCATCGCGACCCGGCGCCAGCGTGGCCTCGAATGTTCTGCTCACGCCCGGGATGATCTCGCTCTCGCCCCGGCCGCGGATGGCAACGGAGTTGCTGTAGAGCATTGCTTGCGGCGGGTTGCCGTCGAGAAATTGGATCGAACCCTGCAACACGCCCGGAGAGCTCACGGCGATGTCCTGCCGGGCGTGGATGTCGTCCAGAGCGAGATCTTGCGCCAGGAGCCCCGCGGTACTCTGGGAGCTCACCTCGACGCGGATGCCCTGGCCGGGATCACCACAACCATCCGCGAAGCAGACGTGAGCTGGGTCGCAATCCGAGTCTCGCCGACAGAGCCCACTCTTGTGACACGCACCGAGGGCCAAAGCGCCGCACCCAAGCAGCGCGAGCCAGACGGCGTGCCGCGATCTCAAGGGCAAGCGCACGTCGGACAAACCTCCACAACCCAAGCGTAGCTGACAACGTAAGAGGGGTTCGGGATGCCGCCGTCGGTCGCGGGATCGATCGGCACGGGTCTTCGCTGTTCGCCGAGCGCGAAGTCAAAGAGCAACGCCTCGACGACGTGCGTTCCCGGTTGCTGCAGATAGCTGGCGGGAACGCGGAGCCCAGGGCTGGCAAGAGTTACGACAAGGCTTCCCTTGTCGTCGCGGATTGCGTTTCCATTGTTCCTGAGCCTCTGCTCGGGGTCGATGAAGTTGGCCGCCGGGTAGTCGACGTACCAGCGAACGGTCAGCGTGTCGTCAATGTCCGGATCCTCGGCGGAAAAACTGAACTCGAGGTTGGGGCACCCCTCGCCCGGCCCGATCACCCTCACCCGGTTCGGCGTGACGGTCAGCTCCTCCATGATGCGGGGTGGCCGGTTTCGAAGCGGTGGGATGTTCAAAACCCGGTCCTCCTGGGAGAGCACGCAAGCGTTGAGCGCGCATGCGCCCAGACAGGGGATGAGCAACGCGCTTGCCAACGAGGAAAGGGGGCGAAACATAGTGTTTTTAGGCATTTACCGAACGCATCGGCCGCCCCGCGCGTCCTTTCCGTCGAGATACCGCGACAGCGGCGTCATGTGTGGGATCTCTGGGTCATGCGCTGCTCTCGGCATCAGGAACATCGGCAGCCGAGCGATCCATCCGCTCACCCTCCAGCTTCTCCAGATGGCGAAAGATCGTCCGCGGGTCCACCCCGAGGTCCTTCGCCGTCTTCGTGCGGTTGCCGTTGTTTTGCTCGAGCACTTCGTTGATGTAGCGCTTCTGAAACTCCTCCTTCGCCTGGGCCAGGGGAAGGATGGGGCCGAGGTTCTCCGGCTTGAGATCGAGATCCTCCGCGCCGATCAGCGGCCTGTCGGTGAGCACGACCGCCTTCTTGATCCGGTTCTCAAGCTCGCGAACATTGCCCGGCCAGGCGTACTTCTTCATCGCGATGATCGCCGCAGGAGTGAACGCGCGGACCTTGGAGTTGAGCTCGCGGGTGCACTTCTGGAGGAAGAACTTTGCGAGGACGACCACATCCTCTCCGCGATCGCGAAGTGGCGGGAGCTTCAAGGCGACGACGTTCAGTCGGTAATAGAGGTCCTCGCGGAACCGGTTGCTCTTCACTTCATCCTCGAGAACCCGGTTGCTCGCGGCGATCACCCGGATGTCCACCGGCTCGCCGCGGTTGTCCCCTACTTTGTAGATGATCTTCTCTTCCAGCGCGCGAAGCAGCTTTACTTGTAGAGCTAGAGGCAGCTCGCCGATCTCGTCGAGGAACAGCGTACCGCCGTTGGCCGACTGGAACTTTCCTGCCCGGGTGGCCACCGCCCCGGTAAACGCGCCCTTCACGTGCCCGAACAGCTCGCTCTCGAGCAGATTCTCCGGGATCGCTCCGCAGTTGATGGTCACGAAGGGACCCTCGGATCGAAGGCTACGGCGGTGGAGCTCGCGCGCGATCAGCTCCTTGCCCGTCCCGGTTTCCCCGCTGATCAACACCGCGATGTCGGTGACCGCGATCTTGTCGATTCGCTTGAAGACCTCGCGCATTCCAGCACAGGCGCCCACGATCTCCCCGTACCGCTGGTCCTCGAGCTTCCGGCGCAGCTCGGTGTTGTCGAGCCGCAGCTCATTCACCAGCATCGCATTCTGAAGCAAAAGCGATGCCTGCGAGGCAAAGATGGTCAGCAGATCCAGTGTCTCGGATTCGAATCGGCTCGCCAGCCGATCATTGCCGACATAGATCAACCCGAAAACATCGCCCCGGTGCGTCAGCGGCACGCACATGATCGACAAGAGCTTGAGGTTGACCACGGACTCGGAAGACTTGAACTCCGGATCATCCAACGCGTCGCTGATGATCAGCGGCCGCCGGGACTGAATGACCTTCGCGATGATCGAATCAGAGACGCGCTCCACCGCGTCCTCGATGTTCTCGCGGGCGATGTTCCGGGCGACCTTGATCCGAAGCTCGTTGTTCTCCATCAGGATCAGGAAGCCCTTGTCGGCGCGGGTGACGTCGATCACCTCGTCCATCAAGCTCTCCAGCAATCGGTCGAGGTCGTAGGTGCCGAGCAGTTTCTCCGAGAACGAGGTGAGCTGGCGCAGCGCCTTGAGCTCGCTGACTTTTCCCACTCCGGCCGACTGGCTGGTCGATGAATTGACAGCGCCTGGGCTCATCGAGTTGTCGAAGAGAAGCTCGCAGTCGCCGAGGCGGATCCGGTCATTCTGGGCGAGGACGTGCTCATCGCGCTTCTTGCCGTTCACCTGAAAAGGGCCGCCGTGGCTTCCGACCCGGTAGGACTTTCCGTCGAAGAGGATGTGCACCGCGCTGTCCGGTAGGCCGGGATCCTCGAGGGAAATGTCGTTGTCGGCGCTGCGGCCAATGCTGGTGAGCGCCTTGACCAACAGAGCGTGGCGAACCTTTCCATCGGGCATGCGAATGATCAGGCCGGCCATGAGATCGCCTCAGAAGGTGAGCCCAAGGAGGGCTCCGGGTGCGTCGGTGGTAGCAGAGAGCTCCACTCGAATGGACGACCGGCGCTCCGGCTTGTCCACCGGAACAGCGGGGTCCTGAGAGTTGGACCGAGTGATCGGGGCGGACGAAGCGATCACCGACCGGTGGTGAAGAATCGCGTCGATGACGCCGATAGCATAAGTGACGAAGAACGCGCCGCCGCTGGCGTACTTCACGGCTCGCCACACGTTCGCTTGGTGCTCGCGCTCAGGGGGGATCCCTCTCACCGTCAAGGTGTAGGTGCCGCTCTGAGTGAGTCGTTCGTCGAGCGTGATCGGGCGGTCCTGGAGGAGGTTGTCGTATGCCACGAAGGCGGCGATGCTCGTCAGCGCCAAGACTCCCTCGGTGGCCGCGAAGGCAATTCCCACGCCGGTGCGGCCCTGCTGGAACTGGCCGGCGCCGAATGGAAGCAGATTCACGATGAAGCTTTGGGGGCGAGTGGAGGAGATGCTCGCTTGCCGGGCCAACTCCTCGAGGCGGCGCCGCTGTTGCTCGGATTCCAGGCGGGCCCGCTCGCGTTCCTCGGCCTCCTTCAGGCGTTCGGCGCGCCGGCGACGCTCCTCCCGGATCGCCTCCAGCTCCGAAGCGCGATCTTTGCGCAGCTCCTCGAAGTAGGCCACTGCCTGCGGTGGCACGAGGAACGGGTCGAGCCGGTAGTCGGGATCGAGCTGGAGTAACGCCCAGAGGTGCCGCTCCGCCGCTGGCTTCTGGTGAAGGTAGAAGCCGGCGAGTCCGGCGTATTTATGGAGCTCCATCACATCGGCCTGGGACAGGTTGCCCCGGTCAATGCGCTCGCTGGCCTGCTTGAGCGCATTGGCATAGTTGGCGTATTCGAACTCCGTCCGGACGCGAGCGATCTCGGGATCTTGAGGCTGCGCGGGTTGGCTTTGAGCTGGAACAGTCCAGGAGAAGACGGCCAGCGCCCCGAGCGCGATTTGGACGGAGCGCCTCATTCGGGCTCAAGACGGCCCTCGAGGATTTTAGATTCACCCGGCACCACCGTCACCTCTTCCCGCTTCGATTTGAATCCCGATCGGGTGATTTCATAGCTTACCTTCTGCTTGGGGGTCCCCTTTGGGAAGAAAACTTCGAAGGGGCTCGCCCGCGCATCGGTCGCGCTCTTGGTTTTGTCGCCGAGGCGGATCTCCGCGTCGGCGGGCTCGTAACGAAAGAGCAGGCGGGAGGGCTTCGGCTGTACCTGGAGTCTTAGCGTCTCGCCAGAGGCGGCAACATCGATCGTGGTGGTCTCCTCTTCGCAAAAGCGGCAACCGTAAACCAGGCGGTGAGGGCCTGGCGCAAGTTGAAACTCATGCAGGTTGTCTTCCGGTTGTCGCTCACCCCCATCGATTTGCGCGTAGGCATAGGGACGAAAGATGAGCGTGAGCTTCGCGCTCCCAGGCGATTTTTTCGATCCCGAAGCCGTCCTCGACTGCGGGCGAGGCCCGGTGGTCGGGCGGGCAACCCCCACTTCTCGCTCAATCGACGAGGGGGCCAATGACTTGGTGGGCGAGGCCTGGGGTGGCTCCGCGGGCGTCGAATCCGCTGGGCCGGGACGGGCGGGGGTGGGGACGACCGAGACCTCGGATTGCACCGCGTGCCCGCGCCAGATGAAGGCGCCGGTGCACAGGGCGACGATCGCCGCGCTCGAGCCGGCCAGCGCGAGGCCTCGTCGGATCACATTTCGCCGGCGCCGGCTCCGGTTCATCGTTGCCAGAAGCTGCTTGGCCCTGGCGTTGCCCGCATCGAGCGCGAGCACCTGATTGAGGCAGGAGAGTGCTTTGGCGAGCTGATTCGCCGCCATGAGTTGCTGGGCGAGCTGGAGGCGATTGTCGATCAGCCGATCGAGCATCTGGACCCGGTAAGCAACCGGATCGAGGAAGAACCACCCCAGCTCGTCCCCTGGGCGGGGAAAACCCGCACTGGCCAGGTACTCCGCGAGGGCTTGTTGCAGCTTGTGGGCATTCGGGTAGCGAACGGTGAGCGACCGCGCAAGGGACGTGGCGATCACCTCGGCCAGGCCATCGGACACGGCGGGCGCAAGCTTGCGCGGATCCTCGAAAGTTCCATCGAGGATCTTCTTCAGGGTCGCCGTCGCGTTCGTCCCCGCGAAAGGAAGGTGTCCGGTC
>WNFF01019745.1_pt1 | contig 10080 bp, 11 predicted proteins | sample 5400441 | NCBI WGS metagenome assembly WNFF01 (sample SAMN13153345, study PRJNA577476) | soil metagenome | isolation source: 120 cm saprolite under Douglas fir tree site 2 hole 3 replicate 1 | place: USA:California | collected 2015-04-18 | reverse complement strand
CCGTGCCTGGCTTTTGCCCCATCAGCACCAGAATGACACCGAGCAGCGCCTGCAATGCGCTCACAACAGCCGTGACGATGATCGCAATACGCCAGGGTCTATTGATGGTCTTCTTCATGAAAAAGAGGATCAATCCCCAAATACCTGAAACAGTGCCGGATGCGAGTACTAAAAACACATTGAAGAAATGAAGACTACTGATCGCGTCTGTCATGTTTACTCCATAGCCACATATCAATGTGACATATATATCAAGCCTGTTCTTTTGCAAAGTGAGAAATACGGAAGTACTCCCGTCCGCCCTACTATAGCGCGTATGTATGTTAAAGACAAGTGGCTCTCCCGTACATTCCGTGAAAGAATACCTGGCACCCGCAAGGGGTGTCACTACATTTCGATTGGTCCCACTCATCAAATAGTGCTGGACAGACCAGTAAAAAATGTGGGCTAGTTCACATTCTTTTCCGGGATTCTCTGATATACTTGCGCTGGTTACATCCTTATAAGAATGTCCCCCTGGATCAATCGAAGGATACATCATTATGCAAACATCATCACCGTATCCTAAACGCCTGTTTATCGGTACAAGCCTCCTCTTATTGCTCTTCCTTCTTCCTATGCTTGCCGCCTGTGGCAGTGGGAATAGCACAGGTCAAACACTCACCCCGCAGAGTACTACTGGCAAGCCTGGAACCAGCGCTGCAACTCCTGATGCGACACCGGGAGTGCTATCAGGCATGCAACCCTGTCCTGCTGCCATAAAAGACCCTGCCTATTGGAATCCCATTATCCCCACACAGAGCGGCGTTTCCAGCGTGGCAAGTGTCAGCTGCGGCAATCTCATAGGCAATCCTTCGCTGCAAGCCCTGGTGACGGTTCGTCGTACCGATGCTAGTGGCATGGTCCTGGATGTCTACGTGTTTGCCAACATCACCAATGCGACGCCCACAAAGATCTTTCAGTTGATGGGGCTTGTCAAAGGTGATGCCAGGATCAGCGGGTACAACACCGTGCTGACGGCACAGGCGGACGAACTCTCCGCGCTCAACGCGGGCAAACCCGTCTCCGCCATGACAGCGGACCTCTTCCGCGAGTTCAAGTGGTCCGCGGACGCGGGCACGCTGGTGCAGACCGTCTTCCCTGGCATCTTCCCCGACCTGACGCGCTACCAGGCCGAAGCTGACCAGGCGAGCGTCAATCAGGGCCAACAACCCTGGAAACTCAGCGCGACGCTGGTCGCTCGCACCCTGGCCGTGAGCTTGCTTAACTGGTCCCTCAGTTCCTCAACCACCCTGCTCAGTGGCGGCGGGGCGCATGATGTCAGCGCGGTTGTGCGGGTGCGGAACAGCACGGTTGTCAGTGGAGCCATCAAGGTGACGCTCTCGCGCCTGGAAGGGAACACCAATGGCGGCATCTGGGAGGCGGTCGCTGTCGCAGTCGATGGCATGTCGATCACCAGTCCCGTGCAGCCTGCTGTCCTGAGCAGCCCGGTCAGCGTAAAGGGCACAGGCGATGCCTTCGAGGGGCAAATCGGCCAGGTCATGGTGCTGGATCACCTCTACAATACTCTTGGAAAAACGAGCGCCACGGGAGTGGTCGGTATGGGCCCGACCTCCTTCTCGACCAGCTTGTACTACCAGTCCACCTTTCCTGCTGGCATCCAGGAGGGGGTACTGGTCCTCTACGCCCCCAGTAATGCCAATGGCTCGATTGCCGCCGCTGTCATGGTCAAGGTCCTGGTCAACGGCGCACTGGAGAGGACATTCGCGGTGGAGAGCGTGGATTTAGCAGTGAGTCCGAATAGCATTGCGGGAAAGGCCTGTGGGAGCCAGGCCACCTTTACCTATACCGCGACATTCCATATTCCGGCGGGTACTGCTGGGGGAACTATTCAGTTTCTCTATACCTGGAACAATGGGCATGCCTCGCCGAGCGCGAGTGTCACCGTTCCTCCTGGACAGAGTACGGTCACCTATACCTTCACCAATTCCGGGACACTGTATGCTGATCATACTTACCCAGGGATCGCAGAGGTTCTCGTGAGCAGCCCGAATGCCGTCAGTTCGCCGCAGGTGAAGCCAGCAGGCACGTGTAGTTAGTTTCGTGGCTAGATGGAGTAACCTGGGATAATCCGCTATACCAGTGTTTTGAAGAGGAAGTATGATGGGTGGCAGCTCGATTGTGCACCCATCATACTATCTCTGTAGATCACTCTGAGCTTCTACTAAGCATGGAGGGCCGATGGTGGAGCTTCCCCAGGGCGATGCTCATGATAATCGCCCTGGTAGCTGCTATGAGCGGGGTATTCTTGATTGTGCGTAGCAGGCGAAGGGCCAGGGTCAAAGCTGTGGTGTGAAAGGTGCGATAGATCACCAGTGCTGCCCGCGAGGGGTATCCCGAATGCCTGGAGATACCCCTTTTTCATAGATAGTTCCACCTACTTTTGTATCTCGTCACAATCGGATGAACGGGGTAAAATAGCGATTCAGATAGACCAGCCAGTTGAAGTAGATCATTACCCCCACCAGAATCATGACCACCCCTGTAGCGACTTCGATCTTGCCTAAGTGGGGCTTAAGCCACTTCAAGATGCGGCTCGCCTGGTCCACGCCGAGACCCAGGAGTAGGAAAGGGAGGCCCATCCCCAGCGAGTAGAAAAGCAGCAGCATGACGCCCTGTCGAAGTGTCGCAGCAGTAGCGGCCAGGCCGAGAATGGAGCCGAGAAAGAGGCTGATACACGGCGTCCAGCCAATGGCAAAGATCACGCCAATCAGCAGTGAGGCCGGATAACTGGGACGAGTGGGATGAAATGCAAAGCGTTTCTGCCAATAGAGAAACGGGATTTTGACGATACCTATCAGGTGCAGCCCAATAATAATGAGGAGGATACCACCGACCTGGCGCAGCTGGAACTGGTGCACGCGCAGAAAACCCCCTAAAGTACTGGCTGTCGCGCCAAGAGCCACAAAGGCCAACGTAAAGCCAAGCACAAACATCACCGCATGCAGAAAGGTCAGCAACCGCGCCGGCTGGTCGCCCTGGTCGTGCGTGGATTGATAGGTACTCTGCCCGACCAGTTGCGCAAGGAAGATAGGAACCAGCGGTAGCATGCAAGGTGAGAGGAAAGAAACCAGCCCCGCTAGAAAAGCAATACCAACGCTCAATTGTGATGGGTCCATACGCTTATAACACTCCATCTACCTCAATGCAAATGTGCCATTTGCGAAAATGAACGGCTTCTTCTGCAATAATTTCTACCTGTACGTCTTGCTTCTAGAGGCCATTCCAGGTATAGGTGGTATCGGGCTGCACCCCTGAGCTATTATACGCCAACGTAATCAGGGTATGACTTTGCAATGGAATGGTGCGAAAATTTCCACTAAACGGTTTGCCGTTCACATAAACCTGCCACCCTGTTGCAGCGGACAACTGGCTGGGATACCCCAGTTGCTGAAACCGTTGTCCCCAGATGTCAAGGAAGTTGCCGAAGGTGGCGGAAACGCCCCCCGGAGCCTCAATGTGGATGACCCCGGTATCATCGTGTGTGTGGAGCCAGTAGAGGCACGAATTGTCAGATGCAATCCCAACGTTTGCGGGAATGGGAGTCTTTACCCCACTCACGTACATCGTCACATGCGCATGAATGTGCGTGCCGGCCTGCTCTGTACTCTGACAGGAAACGTTATCTACCGCCGGGTACGCAGCGTTGGCAGGCGTTTGGCTTCGCGCTACAACGAGGTAGACGAGGCCAGCAACAGCTAGCACGCCTACCGCGATGATGCTGATGGCCGTAATACGCTTCGTTCGAGCGGAACGCCGCCGCTCTTCTTCGCGCCGTTGCTGTTCCTCGCGGCGTTGTTCTTGCCTCGTGCGGTGACGAGTGCTTTGCTTGCTCATACTTTCCACTTCCCTTTCGTCCGCGCGTTTCAGGCGTCTCTTTCGATCGTTCAGTACGTCGCTGGTCACCATGACAACTGGCTCATGGTTGCCATTTGCGGCTGCGTTGGCAGGGCCTTCACCAGGCAGACATTTCAAGACTCTCTGTACTATCTATGATAGTACCTTTGACAATTGTATCATGATGCCCTATACTCTAGTCAAGAATATGATCGAAATCACGGCATAAATGAAAGGGAAATACCCATGCAGTACATTTTGTCGCTTTTGCCTCTGTTGGCCTGTCCGGTCGGCATGGGTCTGATGATATGGTTGATGATGCGCGGAAACAAGCAGGATCAGGCGCCACAGAGAACAGACCCGCTCCCTGCCAGCGCCTACCGCACGCCCGTGGAGGCCACACACGAGTCGCCCAGGCGCAACTCACCGCTTCAGATGCTCTTCATGTGTCTAAACTGGAAGGTTGTGGCCGGGTTGGCAGTGGTGGGGGTGATCATCTGGGCTCTGGCACCACAGTTCCTGTTGGGAGCCATCCCACTGCTCATGGGGGAGATCAGACTACCCAACAACCAGCGCAGGTGCGTCAGCCTTCTGCCGCTGAGTTTACACGTGATGAGCAACTGGCTGAACTGCGCTCCCGCCAATCGGGACTTCAGCAGGAGCAGGAATTCCTCGCTCGCCAGATCAGCGAGATGGAAAGCCCGGAGACATCGATCATCTCCGAGGCGGAGTCTGTGGCCCGCGCGGCCACGAAGCGAAGCGCTCCCAGGCAGTAGTACTGCGGCGTGCGCTGCCGGGATACATTCGCAAGGCAGCGTATGTCTCCTCATGAAAGTTGTGATTCTGGATGAATAGTAGCATCTTCTTTGGCGGGTCGGTGCTGGCCGCTGTGATCGCGGGGGCCATCGCGCTGTTCGCGCCCTGCTGTATCTCGGTCATGCTGCCCGCCTACTTTGCCAGTTCGTTCCCGAACCGCCGGTTGCTGGTGGCGATGACCTTTCTCTTCGCCGCAGGTATCGCGACGATCATCCTGCCCATCGCGATGGGAGCCTCGGTGTTGCAGCGACTCCTGACGGCGCAGCACACCGCCATCTACGTCACCGGTGGACTCATCATGTTTGCGCTCGCGATCTATGTGCTGCTCGGCGGGCAGATTCACCTGCCTATGCCGGGTCGACGCGCGGGTGGCAACACGGGGGTCTTGAGCGTCTATACGCTCGGCATCTTCTCAGGCATAGCCAGTTCGTGCTGCGCGCCCGTGCTGGCCGGGGTGATCGCCCTTTCCAGCGTGGCCTCCTCGTTCTGGCTCGCGCTCGGACTGGGTACCGCCTACGTGTTCGGCATGGTCGCTCCGCTGTTCGCGATTGCGCTCCTCTGGGAGCGCCTTGGCGGGCGAGTGAGCTGCCTCTTCCGCCCGCGCGCGTTCACCTGGCGGCTCGGTCCCCTGCGGCGCACGCTGACCGCCACGAACCTGGCCAGTGGGCTTCTGCTCGCGCTTATCGGAGGAGGCATGCTGTGGGTCGGGCTACAATACAGTTCCATGCCCCCACTAGCAGACTGGCAGGAGCAATTCGCAGTCGGCTTGCAGCACGCCGGCCGGGTGATCACGAACGCCCTCACCTGGCTCCCGAACTGGGCTGGCGCAGCCATTTTGCTCGCACTCATCGGCGGCCTTGCCTGGTATGCACTGCGACAGATCGGGGCGCATGCAGACGAAGGGGATGGGAGCGAAGGAACCGAATCAGCACGAGAAACAGAAACACCCCTAGTACAGACGCAGGAGGAGCCAGTTGAACACCAAGAGAGTACACACACGGCAGGGGCAGAGGAACATTACCACGCCTCCAAAGAGGAACATCGCGCCTCCAAAGAAGGCTCCCTCTTCTCGTAACAGATATGTGCGGAAGCGACGTGGCCTGAGTACCGGAGTGCTGGTCGCCATCATCGTGGGCGTGGCGGTGCTCGCGCTTGGCGTGATTTTCTTACTCAACAATCGGGGAGGATCAACTGCAGGAGGCACAGGTCAGGCGGGGCAATATGCCTTTCAGGTGGGAAGCCCGGGTCCCGGTGGGATGGCCCCGGCCATCCAGCTCCCGTCGACCGCCGGCGGCACCTTCGATCTCGCTTCTCAGCGTGGGAAGACCGTCTTGCTCTACTTTCAGGAGGGGCTGACCTGCCAGCCGTGCTGGGATCAGCTCAAAGATATCCAATCAAACATCGGTCAGTTCCATGCGCTCGGCATCGACACGATCGTGAGCATCACGACCGATCCCCTTGACGCGCTGCAGCAAAAGGTGGCCGACGAGGGACTCACCATTCCCGTGCTCTCCGACCCGCAACTGGCCGTCTCGCGGGCCTACACCGCAAACGGGTACGGCATGATGGGCACGAGCCGTGACGGCCATACGTTCATCGTCGTGGGTCCCGATGGTCGCATTCGCTGGCGGGCCGACTACGGCGGCTCGCCCAACTACACCATGTACGTGCCTGTCTCCAACCTGGTCGCCGACATCCGCGCGGGACTCAAAGGAGGATCATCGTAGTCATGGAGGTGCTTCTCCTGACCCAGGAAAACTGCGGGTTCTGCGCGCAGGCCAAAGAGATACTCGACCGCCTCTCAGGTGAGTACCGGTTGTCGGTAACAACACTCGATCTGAATTCGCCGGAGGGGCAGGCGCTCGCCATGCGCGGTGGAGTGCTTTTCCCGCCGGGGATTTTCATCGACGGCGAACCCTTCTCCTACGGTCGACCTTCTGAACGGAAGCTCAGGCGTGAGATCGAGCGGCGGCTCAGCCATGCGCTATGAAAGCCTAGTCGTCACAGCAATCGTCTGCACCACAGCTACACGTTTCACCAGTCCGAGCCTCGTGCAGCGCCTCACGTCCTTCCTGAACAAGGAAGTAGATGAGAACGAGCGCAGCAAGTGGATCGGCCCACCACCAGCCAAAGAGTCGGTTGAGTAACAAACCCGCCAGCAGCGTGAGGGACATATACGCGCAGGTGACACTACATGCGGCATCCGCTTTGAGGGCTGCACTGCCAATTTGCTTTGCCACTCGGAGTTTCCCTTGCCACAAAAGGGGCATAATACTTGCTGCTGCCATTGCCAACCCAACGCCCCACCAGGACGCTTCTGGTCTACTTTGTGTCAACAAGCTGAAAGCACTATCGGCCACAATGTAGACAGCAAGAGCAAATAAGCCAGTTGCCGTTACCCATGACGCCCGGCGTTCCGCCTGTTCAACGACTTCAATTGAGCCGCCACGTTGCTCAACCAGCAATCGCCACAGGAGCATTCCGCCAGCAACCAGTTCAATGACACTGTCAATGCCAAACCCTTGTAAAGAGACACTGCGCGTCATAAAGCCAACCATCAGCGCGACGCTTGCTTCAATGGTCATCCACGCAATCGTCACCAGTTCAATCCAGACTCCTAAGCGTACCTGTCCTGAGCGAGTCAATGGTGCAGTAGCTTGTATCTTGAGAGGCTGTGCCATGCGTCATCCTTCTTTCTGTTCGTAGCGGGTACATTCATAGACGCCTCGTGCAACATCAGCCAGGAGTTCCTCTGCTAGACCGAGCAGCCTATCGACTCGCTCATCGCTCAATTGGTAGAGCGTGTAGCGGCCTTGCGGCACCGAGACAACCAGGCCACAATCACGTAAGCATGCTAAATGATTGGAAATATTGGACTGACGGAGGCCAGTTTTCTCAACAAGAGCACTTACGGTGAGCGAGTCAGCTCGGAGCGCTTCTAAGATCGCCAGGCGAGACATGTCAGAAAAGCCCCGAAAGAGCTTGGCCTTCAGGGCGGTTTTTTGCGGTGCCTGGATGAGCATCTCTTCTTCTCCTTCCCATCATCATATCAGCATCCAATGATATGATAATCGCCAAAGGGGAATATGTCAAAGAAGGTGGGGAGATTGCTATCAAGGACTCATTTCGCCAACATAGTTGGTAGACGAGCCAGACGCCGTAAACCACAGCGCGCCAGCGGGGGCGAGCGTGAGCCCATAGAGACCTGCCGAGGATGTTGAAAGCTTGAAGAAGGTGTAGGTTGCGGTACCCGGTGCGTAGCGCACAAGAGCGTTGGCTCCGTTGTTAGCAAACCAGACGTCACCGCCCGATGCGACGACAACCCCGTAGAGAGCCGCGAAATGACCGGAGACGGTCGGCACAGGCAGCTCGGTTATGGTACCAGTCGTACTGTCAATCATGCCGAGCCTGCCCGGAGCAATTTCGGTAAACCAGATGCGTCCCTTCGCGTCATGCGCCATCGAGAAGATCGTCGCCTGCGGGTCCGCCAGGTGGTAGAGCGTGACGTGACCAGTGACGGGATCGAGATGACCTACGGCGCCGCCTGTGATATCGCCGAACCAGACCTGTCCGTCCAGCGTCACCGTCAAGCTGAATGGAGCGGAGGGAATGCCCACGCCAGGGGATGGTACAGGCCAGGTCTGGATAGCGCCAGTTGCCGGATCAAGTCGCCCGATGCGCCCACCCACTGCCGCCGTAAACCAGAGAAAGCCCCTGGCATCGAATTGGAGCGCCTGCGGCCCCATGATGCGGCCCTGCACGGTGCCGAGCGGGAAGATGCGAAACGTTTGCCGTGCCGGGTCAAAGCGCCCGATGTAGTTGGCTCCCTGCTCAACGAACCAGGCGTTGCCCTGCGCGTCTATCGCGGTGGTCATGATGCCGTTCTTCCCATTCGGAGCTTCCCAACTCGTGACCACCCCGGTGTGTGAATCGAGCCGGGCGAGGCGATTGGCGTACATCTCGCCAACCCACACGTTTCCCCGCGCGTCCACCGCTGGCTGCATCAGGCCAACGTTGGACTGTGGGAACGGGTAGAGGTGAGACTGCGCCCTCTCGGCGAGCACCCTGGCTGTAGGAGCCGGTGTTCCTGCCGTTGTGCTCGTTGTGGTGGCGGCAGGAGGAAAGGTCTCAGGCTGTGTTCCAATCGTTTGTCCCGCATGTTGGGCACTGCCGTAGGAAAGCGTCATGATGGTGCCGATGCCGAGCAACAGCACCATCAGCAGGAACCAGGCGTCACGGCGACGACGTGCTGACCAGCGGGGCGCGCGACGGTTCATCCGAGGAACTCGGCCAACGCTCGACGGGGCGGCTCTGCCTTCCTCATGCTCTATCGAAAGGTGATGCTGTGTCGTTCCCGGTGTTCTCATCGTGATTTTCTCGCTGGCCTCTAGATACATCTTTCATGGTGCATGCCTGTCTGACGCCGAGAGAGGCGAGGTAAGGCGCTGCTTCTCACCGATTGGATAGCATTGTGACAGGCATCCCCGGTGTTTCAAACGTCCTCAGTTCGACGCTAGAAGCGTTAGGATTGTGGTGGCTTCTCCTGTTCTTGTGGATACGGTACTTGTGGTTGATCATACTGCTGTTTTGGTTGTGGGTAGCGGTCATGCCGCCCACCTTCCTGATAGGTCTCTGGCGTCGTCGGAACCGGCTGATATCCTTGCTCATACCTTTGATCGGGGTTCTGTGGTGGTGGAGTATATGGCATTGGTGGCGTCTGCCGCCTATTCAGAAAGCTGACAAGAAGCCATATGGCCACGGCCAGCACCACAATGAAGAACAGTACGCCTACTATCATAAACCCCATCATCGCACCCATCATGCCCATCATACGCGTTCTCCTTCTAGAGGGTGTCCATCTGCACGTCAGTCCGCCTCACAAGGGAGAAACTCTCTCCTTTTGCCGGGTACCTGATACTGCTCTTGATCTGCTATGAACAATCGTACCTTTGACAATTGTACCACAATACTCTATACTAGAACTACAGTAGACGCGTACCTTGTCATCAAGTGTGGGAGTATTCACGTGTGAACTGCACGGGCGCAGGTTTCAGTTCGTACACCAGCCTGTTGTTGGAGATGAGCAGCGGCTCAGATACCTGGCAAGAAGAGGAGCAGAGTAATGACTTCGGAACCCGATATCAGCGTGTTTCGACCTGATCGACCTGGCATCCGCAAGGTCCTCGGCGATCTGGAGGCCGAGATCATGGAACTCGTCTGGTCGCGTCCGGAGGGCTCGGGCACGACGGTGCGCGACGTCTTCGAGATCCTGTACGAGCGTCGACTGAGCGCCGAGCGCCGGCGCATCGCCTATACCACTGTAATGAACACTATGACACGTCTCGCGAAGAAGAACCTCCTGCGCGT
>WNFF01005843.1_pt1 | contig 10080 bp, 11 predicted proteins | sample 5400441 | NCBI WGS metagenome assembly WNFF01 (sample SAMN13153345, study PRJNA577476) | soil metagenome | isolation source: 120 cm saprolite under Douglas fir tree site 2 hole 3 replicate 1 | place: USA:California | collected 2015-04-18 | reverse complement strand
GCCTGCTCCGCGGCGATATGGCCAGCGCCACGGTGTTCAGCGCGGATCCCGCCGCGCAGGCCCGGCAATTTGCCGAAGCGGGCTTCTCCTGGCTGCATGTCGTCGACCTCAACGGCGCCTTCGCCGGCCGCTCGATCAACGGCGAAGCTGTCAAGGCGATCCGGGCCGCGGTCGACCTGCGAATGCAGGTCGGCGGCGGCATACGCGACCGCGATGCGATCGATGAGTGGCTGGCGCTCGGCATCGATCGCGTCGTGCTCGGCACCGCGGCGTCGCGCGAGCCCGAACTCGCCCGGCGTGCCGCCGACGCTCATCCAGGCAAGATCGTCGTCGGCATCGATGCGCGGGAGGGGCATGTCGCGGTCGAAGGCTGGATCGAGACAACCGAGCTCGGCGTCGTCGAGCTCGCTCGCCGCTACGACGAGTGTGGGATCGCCGCGATCGTCTATACCGACATCGCGCGGGACGGTGCGCTCTCCGGCATCGACGCAGAGGCGGTAGCCGAGATCGCGCGGCAGATCCGGGTTCCGCTCATCGCTTCGGGCGGGGTCTCCTCGCTCGACGACGTCGCCGCGCTCAAGGCGCGCGAGGCGGACGGCATCGCCGGGATCATTTGTGGACGAGCGCTCTACGACGGACGGATCGACCCCACCGCGGCCTTGCGCTTGCTGTCGGAAGAACCGCTGTGCTGAAGATGCGGGTCATTCCTTGCCTCGACGTCAAGGACGGACGCGTCGTCAAGGGGATCAACTTCGTCGACCTCGTCGACGCCGGCGATCCAGTAGTGCAGGCGCGGTTCTACGATCACGAAGGCGCCGACGAGCTGTGCTTTCTCGACATCACCGCTAGCGCCGAAGACCGCGACACGCTTTACGACGTGGTCCGCCGTACTGCCGACGAGTGTTTCATGCCGCTGACCGTCGGCGGCGGCGTGCGCACGATCGAGGATATCCGGCGCCTGCTGATTGCCGGCGCCGATAAGGTGTCGATCAACACCGCAGCCGTCGCCCGCCCCGAATTCGTTCGCGAGGCGGCGGAGAAGTTCGGCCGCCAGTGCATCGTCGCCGCAATCGACGCCAAGAACACGGGTGATGAGCGGTGGGAGGTGTTCACCCATGGCGGCCGCCGGCCGACCGGGCTCGACGCCATCGCATGGGCCTGCCGGCTCGCCGATTGCGGCGCCGGCGAGATCCTGCTGACCTCGATGGATCGGGACGGCACCAAGTCCGGGTTCGACATCCCTCTGACGCGCGCCGTCGCCGACGCGGTTCGCGTGCCGGTGATCGCCTCCGGTGGTGTCGGCACGCTCGATCACCTGGTTGAAGGGATTGCCGACGGGCACGCGACCGCCGTCCTCGCGGCTTCGATCTTTCATTTCGGCACCTACCGGATCGCCGAAGCCAAGGCCCGGCTAGCCGCTTGCGGCATCCCGGTGCGGAGCTAGGCGCTGGCTGGCGAGCTGGGCCAAAATGGAGCTGGGCCAAATGGAGCTGGGCCAAATGGAGCTGGGCGGGGCCCTCGACCGCCTGTGGCAAGTCATCCAGTCGCGGCGCGGCGCCGATCCGCAGAGCTCTTATACCGCGCGGCTCTTCGCCCGCGGCCGGGCGAAGATCGCGCAAAAGCTCGGCGAGGAGGCGGTCGAGACAGTCATCGAGGGCGTCGGGGAGAACCCGGCCGGGCTCGTCGGCGAGAGCGCCGACCTGCTCTATCACCTGCTGGTGCTGTGGGCGGCTGCCGGCGTTTCCCCGGCGGATGTCGCCGCCGAGCTGGCGCGCCGCGAGGGCACGTCCGGGATCGAGGAAAAGCGCGCGCGGGTAAACCTTTGAGCGGAGGTGCGATGGCCTACGACCGCAACAACGTCTTCGCCCGCATCCTCCGCGGCGAAATCCCGTGCAAAAAGGTTTACGAGGACGAGCACGTCCTAGCGTTCGACGACATCAGCGCCCGAGCCCCGACGCATGTCTTGGTGATTCCGAAGGGAGAATACGTCTCGCTCGACGATTTCTCCGCGAAAGCCTCGGACGCTGAGATCGGCGCGCTGATCCGCGCTCTCGGGAGTATCGCGCGGCAACGAGGAGTGGCCGAATCGGGTTATCGAATCCTCGCCAACACCGGTGGCGACGGCCACCAGGAAGTTCCACACTTCCACGTGCACCTTCTCGGCGGCCGAGACCTCGGCGCGATGCTGCCGCGGCGCTGATCGGGCTGGTCCGCCATGCTTGAAACTTACCATCGTTTGCGTGTAGTCAAGTTGCGGGAGTAAACGCCAGGGAGAGGGCCATGACGGTATACGCACAACCTGTGGGTGGAGGCGCTCCTGCGCGCACCCTGAGCTTGCCGTGGATTATCGCCACTTCCTCGGTCGGCACGCTGATCGAATGGTACGACTTTTACATCTACGGCGGGCTGGCGGTCTTTTCGCCAAATATTTCTTTCCCCCGGGCAACGACAATTTGGCTCTGCTGGCGGGCCTCGCGATGTTCTGGTTCGGTTTTATCCTCCGCCCGCTCGGCGCTATCTTCTTTGGTCATCTCGGCGATTTGATCGGTCGCAAATTCACCTTCATGCTGACCCTCGGTATGATGGGGCTTGCAACTTTCCTGGTCGGCTGCATCCCGAGCTATGAAACCTGGGGGATCGCTGCCCCGATCCTGATCTTGCTGATGAGCGCGATGCAGGGCTTAGCTCTCGGCGGCGAATATGGCGGTGCTGCGACCTACATCGCGGAGCACGCGCCAGACGGCAGGCGCGGCCTTTATACGAGCTGGATTCAACTGATACGCATCGACGCGGTCCATCGGGTTTCCCGTCAGCCGGCCGGTCTTGCCGGCCGGCGACTGGAAGAGGGGAGACTTGTCGTCGGTAATCGCTGCCCTCCGAAGAACCGAAATATCCCCGATGAATCGACAATCCTTCCTCCATAGCTCATACACGTGGCACCGGCATGACGAAGGACGGGAAATCCGCCATCTTCGCCTCAACGCTCGGCACCGTATTCGAGTGGCACGACTTTTATCTTTACGCGACGCTGGCACCGCGTTGGCGCGAAGCGATAAAGCCTTGAAAATAAACTTTTGAAATAGGAGGAAACAATCATGGCTGGCCCGCAAATTCCGAAGGACTTCCGGCGCGTGATCGTCGCCGCGGCAGTCGGAAACGTCATCGAATGGTACGACTTCTATATTTTCGGAAGCTTGGCCGCAGTCTTGTCGGTCAAGTTCTTCGAACAGAGCAACCCGGTTGCAGCCCTGCTGAGCACGATTGCGCTGTTCACCGCCGGATTCCTGATCCGTCCATTGGGGGCATTCCTGTTCGGATGGATGGGCGACCGGATTGGCCGCAAATACACGTTCCTCGTTACGCTCAGCGGAATGGGGCTGGGCACGGGGGCGATCGGGTTGATCCCGACGTACGAGCAGATCGGTCTGGCCGCCGCGTTCACTCTCTTCGGTCTGCGGATGATCCAAGGCCTGTGCCTGGGCGGCGAGTATGGCGGCGCCATCACCTACGTCGCCGAGCACGTATCTGACGAACGCCGCGGCTATTACACCGGCTGGCTGCAGACCTCTCCGACTCTCGGGATCGTGGTGTCGCTGTTCGTGATCATCGCGACACGCACGTATTTCGGCAATGAAGTATTCGGCGCGTGGGCATGGCGAATTCCATTCCTGATCTCCTTCCTGCTGGTGGCCATCGCAATCTACATCCGGCTCCAACTCCAGGAGACGCCGATCTTCGAGGAGATCAAGGCCAAGGGGCAGATGACCAAAAACCCCTGGAAGGAGGCCTTCCTGAGTTCGAATATCAAATACATACTGATCGCCACCATCGTGCTGATCGGGCAGGGTGTGGTCTGGTACAGCGGTCAGTTCTGGGCCTTGTACTTCCTGCAGCAGGTCTCCAAGGTGGACCCGCTGAGTACCGCCTACATCGTGGGAGCCGCGCTGCTCCTCGCGACGCCGAGCTTGATCTTTTTTGGCTGGCTGTCCGACATCATCGGCCGCAAGCCGGTGATCTTGGGAGGCATGTTGCTCGCGGCGATCACCTACTATCCGCTGTATTCGTGGCTGGGAGCCGTCACGCAGCCTGGCAACATCAACTATCCGATCGCGATCTTCATCATCTTCATCCTCGTTTGCTACGTGGGGATGGTGTATGGGCCGGTCGGGGCGTTCCTGGCGGAATTCTTCCCCGGCAGGATTCGCTACACGTCGGTGTCTGTGCCGTATCACATCGGCAACGGCTGGGGTGGCGGATTGGTGCCGTTTATCACCTCGGCGGCTTTCGCGGCCACCGGCAGCATCGGCTACGCGCTGATCTATCCGATCGCGGTTCCCGCGGTGTGCTTCCTCCTCGCCCTCTTCTTGATGCCGGAGACTCGACATATCAGCATCTGGGACGAGGCAAAGACCGCCAAAGCACCAGCCTAGCAAGTCAGATTAGTGCGGGGCCGCTCGGCTCCGCACGGTCTTCTGCCTGCTAGACATAGTCGGGCACAAATCCGCGCCGCGCCGGGGTCGGAGGTCGCTATTCAAAAGAGGTAACCACCATAGAACCCGACAGCAGACCTATTCCGCTTCAGACCACGGCGACGATGGGGATCGTCTTTGCGCTGCTGGTCATCCTGATCTGCCGGCAGTCGATGGGCGATGCCGTGTTCGGCGACTGGGGCTGGCGCATCCCGTTCCTGATCTCGGCGATCCTCGTCCTGCTGTCGGGCTATATCCGGCTCAAGCTCGAGGGATCGCCGCTCTACGCCCGGCTCAAGGAGGAGGGCAAAGCCTCTACCAACCCGATCAAGGCCACCTACATCAGCGGCCGCAACTGGAGCTTGATGGCGATCGCGTTGTTCGGCGCGACGGCACCCGAGGGCGTCGTCTGATATATATTGGTCAGTTCTATGCGCTGATCTACATGACGACAGTGCTGAAGCTCCGACCACATCGGCCGGCGGAACATCATGACGGCGGGCTTCGCGCTGGCGGTGATTACCTATTGGCGCAGGGCACCGGGATTGCGCTCGGTGCGCTGATCTACCCGATAGTGGTATCGGCGATCGGTGTCGCTGTCAGCCTCGGCTTCATGCGCGAGCCGACCCACAAGATCAGAATTTGGGACGAGGTCGGCGGTGGTGCACCACCGCTCGTCCCCGACCAGCCCTAGGCGGGTTAGTCGGCCGCACCTGCCTGGAAGAGCGCCCGCATCCGCTCCGGGATCGGTTCGTCGAGCACATAATCGTGGAGCGCGTGGAGAAGAGCCTCTCCGTGCGTCCTGCCTTCGAGGAAATCCAGAATCTGTTTCTCGACCGTATCGGCGGCCTCCGGCTGAGGAACGTGACGACGAAAGCTCGCTGGGGAAGAAAAATTGGCTGCAAACGGCATAATCCTGCACTGTGTCACAATTGGTCCCAATCCGCTGGCGTTCATGGCGGTCGCGTCTGCCTGTGCTGCAAAAGGGTAACGAATCGTAACAGTCTGCGGTTCCCTACAACAGCGCATAAGCGGGATGCAAAACAGCATGGGACGGAGCGCGAGAGGAGCTTCCGACCATCTCGGGCCTAGCGTTCCGACGGCGTGTTCATCCGGCGGTAACTCAGCGCCTCCGCCACATGGCGGCGGGCGACGATCGGTGCGCCTTCAAGATCGGCCAGCGTGCGGGCGACGCGCAGCACCCGGTGGTAGCCGCGCGCCGACAGACGCAACCGTTCGGCCGCCCGGGCGAGTAGCGCGCGGCCGGCGGGCTCGGGGGTTGCGACCTCGTCGAGCAGCGCTCCGTCGGCCTCGGCATTAATGCGGATGCGTCGTTCGCCGGGGAGCCCAGCGTAGCGCTTCGCCTGGCGGGCGCGGGCGGCCCTAACCCTGCCGGCGACTGCGGCGCTGCTCTCGGCGGCGGGCGGGAGCGCCAGATCCGCTGCTGCCACGGACGGGACCTCGATATGCAGGTCGATGCGGTCCAGCAGAGGGCCCGACAGCCGACCCTGGTAGTCTTCGGCGCAGCGCGGCGCCCGCCCGCAAGCAAGTTCGGCAAAATAGCCGCAGCGGCACGGGTTCATCGCCGCGATCAGCTGAAAGCGCGCCGGATAGGTGACGTGCCCCTGAGCGCGGGCGATGCTGACGCGGCCGGTCTCGAGCGGCTGGCGCAGCGCCTCCAGCGCGGAACGATGGAACTCCACCAATTCATCCAAAAATAGAACCCCTCGATGCGCGAGTGAGATCTCCCCCGGACGCGCCCGCGGCCCGCCGCCGACGAGCGCCGGCAGCGAAGCGGAATGATGCGGGTCGCGGAATGGCCGCTCGCGCGACAGCCCGCCGCTGCGCAACCCGCCGGCGACCGACTGGATCATGCCCAGCTCGAGCGCCTCGGCCGGTTCGAGCGGCGGCAATATGCCGGGGAGGCGCGCCGCCAACATCGACTTGCCCGCCCCCGGCGGACCGATCATCAACAGATTGTGGCCGCCGGCCGCGGCGATCTCGAGCGCGCGTTTGGCGCTTTCCTGGCCCTTGACATCGTGGAGGTCGAGCCCCGCCGAGCGCGAGGCGGCAAGACGCGGCTCGGGTGGGGGCAGCAGCTGGGTGCCCTTGAAATGGTTGATGATCGACAACAGGGTTGGCGCAGCGATGATTTCGACCTCGCCCGCCCAGGCGGCCTCGCCGCCGCACGCCGCGGGGCAGATGACGCCACTGCCACGGCCGGCCGCCGCCAACGCCGCCAGCAGCACCCCAGCGACGCCGGTCAACGAGCCGTCGAGCGACAGCTCTCCGAGCACCGTGTAGAGCCCGAGCTCGTCCGTCGGCAGAACTTCCATCGCCGCCAACAAGGCCAACGCGATCGGCAGATCGAAATGGCTGCCTTCCTTGACCACATCGGCCGGGGCCAGGTTGACGGTAATCCGCCGCGGCGGCAGAGCGAGGCCGAGCGCGTCGAGTGCAGCCCGCACCCGTTCGCGCGATTCGGCGACCGCCTTGTCCGGCAGCCCGACTACGGTAAACGTCGGCAGCCCCGAGGCGATCGTCACCTGGGTCTCGACCTCGATCACCTCGACACCGTGGAACGCCACCGTCCGAACACGCGCGACCATTGATTAACCACTTCGCAAGCAACGGTTGAGTTTAGCCGGTTACATACGCCAAAGCTAGGGCCGAAGCCGCAGTCGGCAGGGCCGGTCTCGCTAACCCGCCACCACAAGTTGGCAAACCATGGGCGCTGAGGGTTGAATTTTTACCAGGAGTGTGCTATTTTAGCAAAGTATGATTCTCACAAACACCTATTCCTTCAGCAAGCGGCGCGAAATGTCAACCCAAAGTCTCCCTGCTATCTCCCTCAGGACCGGCCATCACCTCCCTGCTGCGCAACTGTTGCTTTGGGTGGTTAACTATCTGATCCATATGGTGTTATGGCCGATCAGGTCGGCGATTTTCGGCGTCGGGTCGAGGCGTCTCCCTGCTCTCAGGGAGGCGCCGGCTCAGTTGATGCCGAGGAGCTTGGCGGCGGTGCCGCCGAGGACGGCGATGCGCTCGTCGTCGCTCAAGCCCGGGATCGGGCGACCGTTTCCGAGAACTCGAGCCCTACAACCTGAGGAGGAACCCCCGCTGCAGACCCGCTGCAGGTGCGGCGGAACCGTCACATATCGGACAACCACAAGTCGCAGGATCCTCAGATGGGCGAACCATCTGAATGCGGCTCGACACTGGGGTGCCCGGTGGCCTTGGGAGCAGACCGAGTGGCTCGGGTCGCCAACAGGTTGGCGACGAATAGAGAGAGGTCGCCGCCGGCGAACAGGTGACCCTCGAGTCCCGCCCCCGCAGCGGCGGCACAATCCGTTTCCCGGTCGCCGATCAGAAAACTCGCCGCTAATTCAGCAGGCCAGCAGCGCAGGAGATCCAAAATCATCCCTGGTGCGGGTTTGCGCCAATCGCTGGCACGGCGGTAGGCGGGAAGTGCTGCCTCGGGATGAAAGGGGCAATAGCGGATATCGTCGAAATGGGCTCCCGACATTGCGAGCTCAGCGGCGAGCTGGGCGTGAAGCGCCCGGACATCGTCCTCTCCGTACAAACCCCGGGCGACCCCCGCCTGGTTGGTGACGACGAACACGAAGAACCCTGCATCGTTCAGAGATTTGACCGCTGCCTTGGCCCCGTCCATCCAGCGGAAACGATCGCGCGAGCCGACATGGCCGTCGTCATGGTTCAGGACGCCGTCTCGGTCGAGAAAGACAGCCGGACGGCGCCGCTCTCGCGGCACTTCGTGCTGTGCGCGGCCAAGCGAGTCGGGAACGCCGATATCGATGAAATACCCCTCGAACGGCAGCCCCAGCAGGCTTTTGCGATTGGCGAGTACCGGCAGCACCTCCGCTTCGAGCGAGCAGCAGGGTCTGAGATCGTCGGTCAGCGCCCGCCGAAAGACATAGACGCCGGCGCTCACCAACCCGCTTCCCCGACGCTCCGGACGCTCGTGAAATCGGGTCACTCGAATGCCGTCGATTTCGACCACCCCATAACGCGAAGCGTCCGGCAGCGGCCTGACGGCGAGGGCGCCGGTTGCGGACGGCTCGCTCATGGCGCGGGCTGCAAAGTCAAGCAGATTGATGTCAAACCATGAATCGCCGTTGAGCAAAAAGAATTGGTCGTCGAGGCGCTCGCGCGCGTACCACAGCGCACCGCCGGTACCGGCGCGTTGCGGCTCGACCGCCACGTCGATCTCGAGGTCGAACCGGCCCTTCAGCGGTGTCGATGCCGCGTAATCGAGGATGCGCTGCGCCGCGAAACCGGCGAGCAGCAGCACTTGCTTCACGCCATGCCGGCCGAGCTCGAACAGCAATACGTCGAGAAACGGAGTTCCGCCGACCGGCAGTAGGGGCTTTGGCGTCTCTGCCGTCAGCGCGCCGAGTCGGCTCCCGACGCCACCACACAAGATCACCGCCTGCCGAACCTTCCGCATCAGTTCCGCCGCGAGCTCCGCAAGTCAGCCGCGAGGAAACAGGCGCTCCTCGACGAGGCCACAGATAATGTGTCCGGCGGTTATGTGGATCTGCTGGATCAGCGGCGTCGAAGCCGACGGTGCATGCAGGCAGAAATCGCAGCGTGACGACATCTCGCCCCCGGTCTTGCCGGTGAAGCCGACGGTGACGATCCTTTTCTCCCGAGCCGCGTCGATCGCCCGCAAGATATTAGGGGAGCGGCCCGACGTGGAGATTGCAATGAACACATCCCCCGCACAGCCGAGACCGAGGATCTGGCGTTCGAACAGCCTCTCATAGCCGTAGTCGTTGCCGATCGCCGTTAGGACCGAAGTATCGGTGGTGAGCGCAACAGCGGCAGCGGGGGCACGATCATAGTAGAGCCGGGACAGCATTTCCCCGGCGAGGTGCTGGGCGTCGGCGGCACTGCCGCCGTTGCCGGCGAGGAGCAGCTTGTGCCCATCGTCGAGTGCAGTCGCGATGACCTCGACGATGTCTAGGATCGCAGCGGCGAATGCCGGGTCGTCGATAGCGGCCTGAAGCGTATCACGAGACCGAACCAGATACTCCAGCACCCCGTTCACCGCCGCACCTGCCATGTTTCGCACCCACGTTCTGTGAATTTGACGGCCCCCGCGTTGCCGCCGGCGGCGTTGAGCGCGCCGAGCAGACCGAGACGATCCTCGGGATGGACGAGGAACATAACGAACCCGCCGCCGCCCGCACCGGAGACTTTCCCGGCAAGCGCGCCGCTGGCGAACGCGACATCGCAGAGCTGGTCGATGCGGTCGGTGGATATCCCCGGGGCAGTCATTTGCTTAGCCTTCCACGAATCATCGAGTATGCGCGCCATCGCCCGAATATCGCCGGCGAGCAGCGCGTTCTTCATTTCGATGGCGTCGGCCTTCAGGCGATCCATCGCCGCGATCGTGCGGGCGCTGTGATCGACCATGCGCGCAGTCTGTTGCTCGATGATCACCGTCGTATCGCGCGAGCGACCGGAAAAACAGATGACAAGCGACGATTCGAGTTCGTTTCTTGCGCTGTCAGAGACCCGCAGCGGATTGACGATCACCCGATCCTTGGCAAGAAATTCGATGAAGTTGGTGCCGCCAAAGGCCGCG
>WNFF01005840.1_pt1 | contig 10083 bp, 8 predicted proteins | sample 5400441 | NCBI WGS metagenome assembly WNFF01 (sample SAMN13153345, study PRJNA577476) | soil metagenome | isolation source: 120 cm saprolite under Douglas fir tree site 2 hole 3 replicate 1 | place: USA:California | collected 2015-04-18 | reverse complement strand
GCCCGTGACTCACCTTGCGCCGCAGGCGTGGCCTGGCGCCTGATATCAAGGCTCGCGAATTCCTGGCCGCGCAGTCTCTCTTCGGAGCGCAGCCGCTCGAGATAGACCGGGACCAGCCCCGGACGCAGCGCGCGGCCGGTAATCAAGGCCTCGCCGCTCTCGTCGGAAAACCGGACGCGGGTCAGCCACACCCCTTCCATGGAGAGTCGCGCGAGAGCCCGCAGGACCGACGCATATCCTTCGGTCCTGCCAGGAGCGCCGCTCTCCATCGCCTGCAGTGCCTGCGCGCGCGCCGCCAAGACGGCCTCGAGTTTTCTCTTGCGCTCGCTCAGTGTCTTGGCGCGCGCTTCGGGCGATTCGCTGCTGGCGGAGACCTTGAGCCGCTCGAGGTCGCTCCTCAGCTGGCGACCTGAATCGACGGCGCGGATCTCGAGCAGCGACGTCTGCCCCGCCACGTAAAAATAGAACACCGCGATGAACAGCACCACGAGGCCGATCGCCTGCGCGATCGCGACGGCCGAGAACACCTTCTTCTGCTTGCGGAAGAGCGGACTGTAGAGGTTGATTTGCTGGCTCAAAGCGCCTTCTCCTCGACGCGCAACCCGGCGCCGATCAGCTTCAGCCAGCCGCCCCTTCCCGCTTCCGACGCCGCGCTGCCCGCGGGCAGGTCCAGCACCTGGCCGATGTCCATCGGCTCGACCGGCAGGTACAGATTGGACGACAGGTGCTCGCGCAACCCGATATCGTCAGGCAGCGGTCCGAGCACCACGCGCCCGAGGGAAAAGAAGTTGTAGGTGCGCTCGCAATGGTCGAGCGAGCGCTGGGTCTCGACCAGCACGCGATCCAGCATCTGCACGCTTTCTTCGCCGGTGGCGGCCACGAGCTGCTCTTGAGTGATTTCAAGTCGCCGCGACAGGTACAGCTCGCCGCCGAAATTGACGGTGAGCAGCATGCCATGCGCGTCAAAGGTCAGCGCCACGACGCCGCGCTGGTCCTTTTCATACAGCGCCGCGACATTGCGCTGCGCCGTCTCGGGAATGTCGATGACCGCCAGCGGAAACCCGGCGTTCTGAAAGCGTTCGATGGTGGTCCGAACGGTCTCGTTGCGCGCGGCCACCGCGTACATGTAGTGGGTGCGCTGCGTGGCGGTGCTCGGCAACGGAACATCGAGCACGTCGAGCGTAGCATCGTCGACGTGATAATCGAGCAGATCCTTGATTCGCCAACGCACCGCAGACTTGAGCTCGTCGCGCTTCACCGCCGGTGCTTCGACGAGCAGGATCTGGTACTCGGTGGGCTTGAGCAGCGTCGTGCAGCGGAACCGGCGCGCGCCGAATTCGCGCGCGATCTTCTCGAGCGATTTGGGCTCGGCGGGATTCCATTCCCGCGTCTCGGCGAACTCCACGGTCGGCCCGCCGCCGTCGGGCCGCACGTGCGCGACGTGCACGCTCGTCTTATCCAACTCGACGGCCAGCCAGCCCGGCTGAAATCGACCGGCGAATGCGCGAGTAAGAAGTTGCTCGAACATCTTGTCAGACAGCCCGCCGCCGCTCGTGTTGTAGAAGATTGAGCATTGTGCGTTAAAACCGGGCTGCGTTCCCGCGCCGGTGAGGTCGGGTTGGCGGATGGCGCCGGGGAAAAAAAACGGGGCACCCGGATGGGTGCCCCGCTCATTATGAGTGTTGCCCTCGTGTTAGGACCAGATGCCCGTGCCGACCCCGGCGACGACCGTCGTCGCGCCGGCTACGCAGTCTGCATGGGTGATCTGCGTGCCCGGCGTCGCCATCAGGTAACCGATCAGCGGCACTTTGACGTGGACTCCTTGAACGATCCTTCCGGCGCCGGCTCCCACCACGCAGGTCGCGCCTGGCAGCTCTGCCACTACCATGGTGATGTTAGGCACAGGCGGTACCGCGCTTCGATTTCTCGCCGCTGCGATGGCGATCGCGCTTTGAACTGACGAAACTCCCGCACCCACTGTAGCCGTCTGCGAGGCCGCCGTGAGATCGAGATACCGCGGTACAGCAACGGCAGCAAGGATACCTAGGATCACGATGACCATGACCAGCTCGATCAGCGTGAAGCCGTCTTCTTGTCTACGCATGATGTGTCTCCCTTTAGTAAGTAGGGCCGCAGCCCCGCACGCCCCTAGCGTGCTAGCGCAGTCTGCTGAACAGTCTCCGGTTTGTCAAGCACTTAGCGGCGGAACTGCCAGCTATTTGGCAAACTCAGATCCACCGCGCGATGCCCAGGCTGGCCAATATGAAGACGCTGCCGGCGGCAACCAGAGCGCCCACCAGCTTCGGATGATCGCGCACAAAAGCGTCCGGCCGGTAGATCGGCTCGTCGAGCGACTTGCTGGGCAAGGGGCTCAAATATTGCCGGTCCGCCCAGGACTCCACACCCTTCAGGAGACTTGGCCTGAAACATAGGACCACGCCGGCGGCCACGGCAACTATATTTCCGGAGATGAGAAAGACCCGCACCGAATCCACGGCGAGCGCCAGCGCCGTCGGATTCCCCAGGTTCCGGAACACTCGGAGTAGCGGCGTCGTGTGCAAGCCGAACGCAAGCACGTCCAGGGCAAAGAGCGCCCCGGCAATCACCAGAAGGCCGACGAGACGATGCCTCCGATAGACGAAGCGCTTCACGTCGCGGGACTGGTCGAGCACGCGCGCGGCATTCTCGGTTGAAATCCAGCGATTCAGATAAGCGTTCCATTGCATCACCCGGGCGCTATCGATGAGCAGCATCACGCCGATGACCAGGCCGAGCGCCGCGCCGAGGAGAATGAGAATGTAGAGGGCTGGCCAAAGAATGCTGACGATGAACGCGATAGCGGCTTTCATTTTTTTTCCCTCCACGAGAAAGGCTCGACGGGAACCAGCTTCAGCCCCAGCAACGGATCGCGCCCCGGGTCGTAGCGCCCATTATGGTCGATATCGTCGTAGTCGGGCTCGATCCTGAAGCGCACCCGCGGCGGACCGCTCAACGGGCTGACGAACTCGTCTGGAAAGCGCAGCACGTAGACCAGGGCGTGGTCCCGGCTATCGAAATACCACGTGCCTGGCTCGAATACCGCCGGGTCCGGGCCGTAGAACTCGCCGGCATAGCTGTCGGGCTTGTCGCTCAGCCTCAGCATGGGATTGCTGCCGCGCAGGCTCTCGAGGCGGTCCTTCTCCACGCGGGCAGTCGAGGCGGAAAATTCAATATACAGGGCGCTGCGCAGCGCGGCCACCACGCTCTGCACCATGACGCGTTCCGCCTCGTACCGCAGCTTGAGCAGCCGGTCGATGGCCACCACCATGAGAAGGCTGATGATGACCACCACGATGAGCAGTTCCAGAAGCGAAAAACCGCGCTCATCGCGCACCGCCGGCGCCTCCCCGCGCGAGCGAAGCCATGTCCCACATCGGCAGGAATACGCCCAGCGCGAGTATCAAGACGAGGACGCCCATGAACACGAGAAGGATGGGCTCGATTTTCGCCGTCAGGCCTTCCACCTCGATGGCAACCTCGCGCTCGTACATGTCGGCGATCTCGGACATGAGCTCGTCGATTTCGCCGGTTTCCTCGCCCACCGCGACCATCTGCAGCACGACCGGATTGAAGACCCCCGTCGCCACGGCGGTTCTGAGGATGCTCTCGCCGCGTTCGATGCTGTCGCGCATCTGCAGGATGCGCGATTCCAGATAAGAGTTGTCCAAGACCTCGGCCACGATGGAGAGCACCTGCACGATGGGTACTCCGCTCTTCGACGAAATCGCGAAGCTGCGAGAGAACCTGGCGAGCGTCGCCTTGTGGATCAATTCGCCTACCAGGGGCAAGCGCAGCTTGAGCCAGCTCCACCGATAGGCCCCGGCCTGGCTGCGCAGGTACAGCCGGGTCACGGCAATGCCGGCGATGATTCCGGCGATCATCAGCGGCCAGTACGTGACGAACACGTAGGAAGTGCCGATCAGGACACGGGTCATCAACGGCAGCTCCACCTTGAAAGTGGCGAACATCTTCGCGAACGCCGGGACGACGAAGATGTTGACGATGAACATGGCGATCCCAAGAGCGGAGAGCACCAGGGTCGGATAGCGCAGGGCGGCGCGGATGTCCTCGCGCATCTTCTTCTCGAACGCGAAGAAGTCGTACAGCCGCAGGAACACCTCGTCGAGCCGGCCGGTCACTTCGCCCACCCGCACCAGGCTCACCATGAAGACGGGAAACACCTTGGGATGGCGGCGCAGCGAAAGAGACAGCTCCCGTCCGGACTCCAGGCTGTCGCGCACGTCGCCGATGACGGAGCGCAGGGTCGCGTTGCTCGCCGACTCCTGCAGCCCCGAAAGCGCGCGCATGATCGGCACGCCCGCCTTCAGCAGCGTATGCATCTGCCGCGACAGCAGCATCAGGTCGGCGAGCTCGACTTTCGGCTCGCCGAAGCGCAGCTGCCTGCCCGCGGCCACCACGGCGGCCAATTTCGCTTCGTTGATGTGCACCGGGGTAATGCCGGTGCTGAAAAGCTGGTCCGCGATTGCGCCGCTGGTCGCGCCTTCGAGCACCCCTTTGACCAGCTCGCCGCGGGCGTTGCGCCCCTGGTAGGCGAACTGGGGCATGCTATTCCTCGGACTGGCTGATGCGCATGACCTCGTTCAAGGTGGTGCGCCCGCTGGCAGCCAGTTCCGCGGCGTGGTGCACGAAGCTGTGCCCCGCCATTTCTTCTCCCGCGATGCGCACGAAGGCGCTCACGTCCTCTTTTGCCGCCGCCTCGACCAGGCGGGGAGTCATCTCCAGCATCTCGTAGGCGCCGCTGCGGCCGTGATAGCCGCTACCGTTGCAGTGGGTGCAGCCCCGGCCTCTCTTGTAACCCGAAGCCGCTCCGCTGCTCCATCCGCCTTCCACGAAACGCCGCTCCTGCGGCGTGGGGGAATAGTCCTCGACGCAGCTCCCGCAGATCAGCCTGACCAGCCGCTGCGCGATCACGGCCTGCAGCGAGGTCGCCACCATGTAGCGCGGCACGCCCATGTCGAGCAGCCGCACCGGCGCGCTCGCCGCTTCGCGCACGTGCAGCGTGGAGAGCACCATGTGGCCGGTGATCGCCGAGCGCATGGCGATCTGGGCCGTCTCGGTATCGCGCATCTCGCCGATCAGAATCACGTCGGGGTCCTGGCGCAGGACCGACCGCAGCACCGAGGCGAAGGTCAGGTCGATCTTCTCGTTCACCTGCACCTGGTTCAGGCCCGCCACGCGGTATTCGATCGGATCCTCCACGGTGATGATCTTGCGGGCGGGCGTATTGAGCTCGTTCAGGGCGGCATAGAGCGTCGTCGTCTTGCCGCTGCCCGTGGGCCCGGTCACCGCCACCATTCCGCTCACGCGGTGGACGATTTCCCTGAAGCGCTGCAGCATCGGCGCCGGCATGCCTAGCGATTCGAGCCCGAGCAGCCCGCTTTGCCGGTTGAGAAGGCGCATGACGACCGATTCGCCATACTGCGTCGGCATGGTCGAGATGCGCACGTCCACGGGTTGCTTCCGAACCAGCACGTTGAAGCGGCCGTCCTGCGGATGGCGCTTCTCCGAGATATCCATTCCCGCCATCAGCTTGAGGCGCAAGGCGACCGCGCCGGCGACCCGCAGGTCGGTTTCCGTCTGCGCCTGGAGCTGACCGTCGATGCGAAAGCGGATCCGCAGCCGGTCTTCCTGCGGCTCGACATGGATGTCCGAGGCGCCGGCCTGCGTCGCGTCCTGGAACAGCGACTGCAGAAGCTTGACGACCGGCGCGTCTTCCGCCCCGAGGGCGGTATCGAGCGCGCCGAAATCGACCAGGTTGTCGCCCAGGTCCTGCTCGAGCTCCCTGGCGAGCCCGCTGATCTCCTCGGTGCGCCGGTATACGCGGTCCAGCGCCTGCGCCAGTTCGCCGTCGCCGACCACCGCGGGCTCGACGTCTTTCTTGAGGATCCGCGTGAGCTCGTCGAAAGCGAACAGATCCGTCGGATCGGCCATGCCGACGAGCATCTTCGCGCCGCGTTCCTCGAGCGCGATCGCGCGAAAGCGGCGCGCCACCGCCTCCGGCAGCCTCAGCACGACGCTGGTCTTGAAGTGGTGGTGCTTGAGATCGAAGAAAGCGAGGTTGAGCTGGCGCGCGAGCGCCCGGGCAATCTGCTCCTCGGTGGAGAATCCCATTTCGACGAGGACCCGGCCGAGGCGCCGGCCGGTTCGCTTCTGCTCGTCGAGCGCCAGCTTGAGCTGCTCCTGCGACACGATCTTCTGCGCGACGAGAATGTCCCCCAGCCGCAGGCGCTGGGGTCGGCCCGCGGCGCGCACCGGTCCGGCAGTGGAACCCGGAGTGGCCATGGTGACGGGCAACTTAGCCTGTTTCCCGTCGGCTTACAAGTTGGATAATGAATAGAATTCCGCGCCATGGGCAAAGTTGCAGAGGCGCATAGCCGCCAGAATCCGAGCGCTCGTTATCGGCGCTTGCTCGATCTCTACCGGGAGATGCACGTGCGCGGCGAGTTGACGCGCGGCATCGCTCCCGAGCGGACTTTTCCCGGCAGCAGCCTGTTGCCCCAGGCGCACCACGTGCGCCGGCTGGTGGCGCAGACCGGCGCACGCTCGATTCTCGATTACGGCAGCGGCAAAGGCAGCCAGTATCGGCCGCTGCGGCTTGCCGAAAAGGGCGTCGCGCGTTGGGAAAGCGTGCAGGAATACTGGGGGGTCGAGCGCATCGTCTGTTTCGATCCGGCCTATGAGCCGTTTTCCCGGCCGCCGCAAGGCAGGTTCGACGGCGTGATCTGTACCGACGTACTGGAGCACTGTCCCGAGCCCGACCTGGCCTGGATCATCGCCGAGCTGTTCGGCTTTGCTCGCCGGTTCGTGTTTGCCAGCATCGCCTGTCACCCCGCGGTGAAGCGCTTGCCGAACGGCGAGAACGCGCATTGCACCGTAAGGCCGCCGCAGTTCTGGGTCGAACTTTTTATCTCCGCAGCGAACAGCCACCCCGGCGTGCTATGGGAAGCCCGGGCTTACACCAAGGGCAGCGAAGGCGGCGATGTCCGCCTGGGGAATGCTGCGGGCGCCGAGCTTTCACCTGTTGCAATCGCTTGATCTGATTCTGCAGGGCAGCGAATTGCTCGCCGGCGGCCGAGCCCGCGAAGCATTGCATTGCGCCGAAGAAGCGCTGCGCGAAGACCCGCACGATGCGGATGCGCTTTTCCTGCTTGGCGCCGCGCACTACCGCAACGGCGACCTGGCCGCCGCCGAAGCGCGTCTGAAGCAGGCGATCCGCGCGAACGCCAAGGTGGCGGTCTTCCACAGCACCCTGGGCAACGTCTACCAGGACCGCGGCGCGCTGCCCGAGGCCGTCTCGGCCTATCGCCGCGCCCTCCGGCTCAAGCCCGACTTCGCCGAAGCGTACAACGACCTGGGCACCGCGCTTTTCGCGCAAGGCGAGGCCGCGCGCGCGGTAGAGAGCTATCAGCGTGCCACCGAGCTGCGGCCCGAGCACGCCGTCGCTTACGCCAACCTCGGCGCCCTGTACCGCAAGCTCGGCATGCCGGGGGAGGCGCGCCGCGCGCTGCAGCGCGAGCTCCTGCTCAGGCTGCGCAGCCTGTTTCGATTGAGCAGGCGCAAGCGCTCGCTCGCCGATCTCGCCAAGGAGCAGCTCGAGCTCGGCAACCCCGGGCTTGCCTTGCGCATCGGCCGCCGGGCGCTCGAGGAGGACGCGAACAACCCGGCTCTCATGGCAGCGCTCGCCGCGGCATTGCGCGAGGCGGGGTCGGCCGCGGAAGCGATCGCCTGCGCGAAGCGCGCCGTTGAGCTGCGCCCCGCCGACGCGCGGTTGCGCGAACAGCTTGGCAGCCTGCTCCTCGCAGCCGGTTCAGCGCAATCGGCGCTGCCGCAGCTGCAGGAATGGGCGCGGCTGCAGCCGCGCTCACCGCGAGCACTGCTCGCGCTTGCCGAAGCGCACATGGCGTTGGGCCATGGCGGGGAGGCAAGCGCGCTCGCGCAACGCGCGAGCGCGCTACGGCCGAGGGATGCCACGCTGTGGTTGAGGCTGGGCGAGCTGCTCTCGAAGCAAGGACTCGCGGCGCAGGCCGAGCTCGCCTTGCGGCAGGCAATCGAATTGGATCGCAGTTCGCCCGGCGCCTGGATCCGCCTCGGCAACTTGCTGCGCCTGGGCGGGCGGCTGGACGAGGCGAAAGCGTGCACCGAGCAGGCGGTGGCGCTCGACGATCAGTCTGCAGCCGCGCTCATCGCGCTCGCGCGGGTGCTGCGCGAGCAGGGCGAAACCTCCGCCGCGGTGACACGCCTTGAGCAGGCGCTGCGCCTGGAGCCGCAGGGCGCGCAGGCGCTGCAGCTGATCGGCGAGAGCCTGCGCTACGAGAACAAGATCGAAGAGGCGGAGCGGCGCTTCCGCGAGGGCCTGAAGGTCAATCCCGAAAGCATCCCGCTGATGCTCGATCTGGCCCAGGTGCTCGGCGACCAGATGCGCTACGCGGAGGCTTTCGCCTGTATTGAGAAGGCGCTGGCGCGCGACCCGCACGAGCCGCTCGCCCTGGCGACCCAGGGCATCCTGCAGGACCTGACCGGCGAGGAAGCCGAAGCCGAGAGCCTCCTGCGCGGCGCGCTGCAGGCCGCGCCGGAGAACGTCGACATCGGCCACAGCCTGGCGATTCTGCGGCTGCGTCACGGGCATTTCGAAGAAGGCTGGCAAGGCTTCGAGCTGCGCCGGCGCAAGGAATATTTTGTCGGCCGCTACCGCAAGTTCCCGTTCGCCGAGTGGCAAGGCGAGCCGCTCACCGGCAAGACGATCCTCGTCTATCCCGAGCAAGGACTCGGCGATGAGATCATGTACGGCTCCTGCATCCCCGAGCTCGTCGCTCGCGCGCGGCACGTGGCGATCGAATGCGATCACAAGCTGGGAGCGCTTTTTGCGCGCTCGTTTCCCCTGTGCACCGTGACGGCGCGGCTGCGCACGATGGCGAACGACTGGGTCAACCACCTGGAGCCGCAGCCCGACTACCAGGTGCCGATGGGCTCGCTGCCTCTGCACTTTCGCCGCCGCGTGGAGGACTTTCCCCGGCACAACGGCTATCTCGCGCCTGACGAACGCAAAACGGCGGCGTGGAAACGCCACCTGGACGCCCTCGGGCCCGGCCCCAAGGTGGGACTTTCATGGCAGGGCGGCGTCGGCCATACGGGCAGGGCGCGGCGCTCATTGACGCTCGAGCAGCTGCTGCCGCTGCTGCGCGTCGCAGGCGCGCACTTCGTCAGCCTGCAATACACCGAGGTCGACGACGAAATCCGCGCTCTCGCCGCGCGCCATGGCATCACCGTGCACCACTGGCAGGGAGCGATCGACGTCTACGACGAGACCGCGGCGCTCGTGTGCGCGCTCGACCGCGTCGTGACGGTCTGCACGGCGCTCGTTCACCTCACCGGAGCTCTGGGCCGGCCGGCGATCGTCATGGTGCCGTTCGGCTCCGACTGGCGCTACGGCGCGCAGGGCGAGCGCATGCTGTGGTATCCCTCGGTGCGGCTCCTGCGCCAGCGCGCGATCGGCGATTGGTCGCCGGTGATCGAATCGGTCTGCGGCCTGCTCCAGGAATGAGCGCAGGGCCGGAATACGCATTCGTGACGGCGGCGCCTTTCGCCAAGGTGGGCGCAGTCAGGACCAGCCCGAGCGCCGTGGCGCGGTCTCGAACGCTCGCTCCGGTGTCCGCGCTCATCGAGCTCGGTTACGACGCGCGCGCTTACTCCTTGTGCGCGGAGAACGAGCTTGCAGCCTCTTTGCGCAGCAGCAAAGTCATCGTGCTGGGAGACTCGCTCGCGGGCGAGGAGGGAGGGCAGTGGCGTTACTCCGAGCTGCTCGGGTGCGTCGCGGCAGAAAAAGTGCTGCTCGATTTCGTCGCCGCGCCTGAGCCCGGCACCGCCCACTTCGATTCCTACGCCCGCGCTTTCCCGCGGGCGACCGGCTTGACCGCCGCTTCGCGCTACGTGGCGGCGCGGCTCCGCCCGCTCGCGAAGCGGCCCGTCGAAGTGGTCGCGGACCCGTATGCCGGCACCCCGGGGGAGCCGCGGGCAGCGCGACCG
>WNFF01021033.1_pt1 | contig 10084 bp, 7 predicted proteins | sample 5400441 | NCBI WGS metagenome assembly WNFF01 (sample SAMN13153345, study PRJNA577476) | soil metagenome | isolation source: 120 cm saprolite under Douglas fir tree site 2 hole 3 replicate 1 | place: USA:California | collected 2015-04-18 | reverse complement strand
CGTTCCGACCACCTCATCGATAAAGGCGTCAACGTAACGGGCGTGGCTCGCGAAGCGGTAGCGGTCCGGCTCGGCGCCGGCCGGGATCTTGTCCGAGTCGCCCATGCCGATGAGATCAGGGGCGATCAGCCGGCGGCCGAAGCGGTCGAAGTGCGGCAGGACACCTCGCCATAGGAACGAGGAGGTCGGGTTGCCGTGAAGGAACACGATTGGGTGCCCCACGCCGCGTTCGATATAGGCCATCCGGCGACCGAACACGTCGGCAAAGCGCTTTTCGCGTGCCCAGGCGCTGCCTACCCAGCGAGGTGATTGTGACAATTTTTCAGCCTTGATTTCCGGCGGTTGGGAAGACAGGTGTGACATCGGACATCTCCGTGAATTTATATCAGAAAAAAATCGAGCGCTCCCGAATGAAAGCGCCGATCCAGAACAGTACGATCGGGATAAACGGATTGACCTTCAAAGCTTCGTGCGACAGCTCGGTCACGATCGCACCGGCGAGGTAGCAGGACGCGAGAATAAACCCAGGGCTGCGGGCAAGCTCGAAGGCTGGGAAAAGTCCCGATTGCCGGAAGTGTGCGTGTGCTGGAGACCCCGCTTGAGCGAAGCCCTTTAAAATACGGCAGGTCTCCAGCAACGCGTCGCGCTACGCTCCGCTAGTCTGAAAAGAACAAACCATTCCGTTCGCGACCTATTTCAGCAAATTTACTCGATGATGTGGAAAGCGGCGCAGAGGCAAACGTCAGATTCCCGACGGTTCCGGTCCATTCCATCTGGGCCGAGTTCCGCACGAACTCACCAGCAAATCCACCGAACACCGGGTCGTCGTTCTTGACGTTTACCCGTTCCCCAACACCGCTCCACACAACCTTAAAGGAGACCGTCCCGGGTATCGGTGGCGGTCCACCTCCAAACAAAGAATTCCCGATGTTACCGTAGTCAAAAATCGGAACGTTGAAGGCCTCCAATGAGGCAACACCCTTGCCGAGATTCACGTCAATACCATCGGCTGGGACCGGCAGTGTCCAAAATAGGCCTGTTGGATGGACTTTGGAGGGATTCAGGTCATGGATTTGTGCGCCCGGACCGGGCTCATAGACATCAATTCAAACCAGGGCGAAGGCCCCTTGATGGATCTGTCCGTCGGTCCCTCTGAACACGCCTTTCATGAAGCGCATGTCTGCGTCCACAAACGGGAGCACGCGAACTTCGCCGGTTGCCGTGTTGGTTTGTGTCACCTGCCCGCTAAGGTAGCCAAGCCCGTCGAATCCGTCGAAGTCGGTGATAGTTGAAGGTTCGGCGTCAACGGGGTCACCAAAGCCGAGCCCCGGCCCGAATGTATGGAACACGCCACCCAAGCCAGGCGTACCTCCGGGTATTGGCACGGGTGTGCCCGACTGACCGGCCAAAGCCAACGTTGGCTTCCACAATCCGGTACCCAAGGCAGCGCCGACCGCAAGTGTACCCAGGGCCGCGCGCGCGAACTGACGCCGCGACATGGCGCGTGACAAGAGATGAGGCGAATGGTGGTGGAGATGCAGGTAAGAACTAGCTCGAACAGCGAACTCGTAGCTCTGAATGATATTGGCATTCATCTTGTCCTCCTCCCTGCAGGATGACTGTTTGCTAGCGGCTTCTTCTGTTAACTGTGAGTGTCCTCCATCGGTGATTTCGTACCCTTAATTGCGCAAACGCAGAGCAATTGCAAGCACGGTCTTTCTTAGGCTATGACTATCGAACCGCTACTCAAATTCCAGAGCACCCACTTCACTCCGCCTGCGGTCAGCTTGGATTGCGTGATTTGCCCAAGTCTGCCGCCAGCCGCGACCGGTTTCCGCCGTTCTTCTGCCATTCCCGGCGGCACGAAGACCTCTAAGCAGTGGGCATGAAGTGCCGTGAATGCCTGCTTCAATTAGTTCGATCGCTTGCAAAGCCGGAGATGGTCCCGCCCGGCCAAGATGCTCCACAGCGCAGTAATTTCATCTCGTGGTCGGAATTGATCGCCAACACCGTCGCCAGCGGCGGGAGTGCGGAGCGCGTTCGAGGGCACCTAAAGGCAACCGCTAAATCGGCGTGGGAATTGGCGGGCTGGCTAACCCACGCCAATGGTGCAGGTCGTCACGACGCGACTTTTGCGCTCGATGCCACGCATACTGTCCTCGCAGCGTTCGGCAGCGCTGTTATGCTCGGCTATCGCGGCCCTTCTGGCGAAGGGGCGGGTAGAGCGAATTCCCGTTTATCGCCTGTCTGCTCATGCTTCCTCTGGCCTATCATTCGCGACGTAACGCCTGCATGAAGAAGGTCCATTGCGCATTTTTCTTTTGGCGAACCTGGTTGTTTCGAAGCGCGGTTTGTTGTCGTTGTAAAACTTCTACGCGTCAGCCTCGGTGGATGTATTTTAGCGCTTTGACGTACTGGTCGGCCCGTGAGATGCGTCCGCGTGGCCGCCAACTGAAGCAAATAATCGCTGACACCGCGGCGACCCATAAGTTGATGGTGCTGACGAGCAATCCCCGCCATTTCACGCCGTTGGCGCAACCCTTTTGATGTGTTGCCGGAGGATTAAACGGTATTGGCTTACCGCCCCGCTTCGCCTGACCCGGTTTTATAGCACATAATCTGCTTTATGTTATGTGAAAGGAGCACCTAGCCGGGATTTGCGTTTTGATTCTCCGTCCGCGGCTCGCAAGCTAGCGGGTCTTCCGCTGCAATGGTGCAGGCCCGGTTGGTTCAGGGTCCGATCAGCGACCACCAAAAAAGGAAAATCGCTTCGGCATACTCAGCAGCTAAATCGACTTGGGGTAACCGCCGCCAACGTCGTACAGCCGTATATAGCGCCCTGCAGACGATCAGGTTGGTGTAGCTCAGCTTAAGTATTTCCGCCTACTGAGACAGCGCTTCGGGAGTGATGCCATCTGGGTCTGCCATCGGATGAAACCTCTGATCTTATAATAGTGGGCTTTCAGCACGGTTGGTTCACTGACTTCGATACCTACTTGAAATACTCCACGGAGCATCGAGCCCTGACGCAGAAAGACGCTCAGTCCGGCCTCGTGGCGTTCCCCTGATGCATCAGGTTCTTCGCCCAGCCAATCAGGCGAACAGAATCATGATTCCAATTTGCAAGGAATCCCGTCTCCAAACCACATTGCCGGCAAAATCCCATTACACACGCCAGTTCCACATTCGAAATTTTAAGAGCCTGGGAATTCTTCCGGAAGACGAATTACGGCAATCGCAAGCTTCTGCGAAATTGGCGGTGTAACGTTCCATCATTGTGAGGCCCTACCACGATTGTCAGTTGACGTTGCAGCACCGACTCGGCTGGCGATCAATTCGATCGTGCGGTGTGCGGCGAGGACAGCCCCTTCCTGCCAGCTAGGTAATTGGCTGAGATGGGCGCCGCTGAAATAGACGCGCCCTTCAGGTTGATTAAGCAGCCGGTACGCATTCGTATCGAAGATGGAGTCTGTCCAATGGATCCACGGACCAAGATTGTAGGGAATCTTACCCCAATCCACTGCAACCGGCCCGCTTAGATCAACTCCGTGGCCTGGATGCAGCTTATCGATGGCGTTGCGCGCCATATCGATCTGCTTGGCGATCGGCAATGCCTCAAAAGCTTCGCCCGGCTTGCCCGCCACGTAAGCGCCGAGAATTATGCCGCGAGCGGACTGGTAGCCGCTGCTGGGATACCAGACTGCGCCCGTGGCGGCTCCGCCAAACGATAGTCCGCCATAAATCTGTTCGGCTTCCCAAAAGCGGGGCGACTCGAACGCCACTTTTGCGGCATGATCGTACTTCGCGCCGGCGATAGCCTGCTTAACTCGCGCGCTGAAATCCGTATCTATTCTAGCGAGAACGGGCAACGGAATTGTGCAGATCGCATAATCCGCTGAGAGTTTGTTGCTTTTGCCGCTGCTGCGATCGAGATAGATGATCTCGATCGCTTCCGAAGTTTGACGGATGCGGCTCACTTCCGCACCTAACAGAATTGGACTTTTTATCGATTTGTGAAGGGCGGCGGGAATGCGATCCATTCCGCCTACCGGCTCGAACATAGTGGCCTGCATGTCGATCATCTCGTCGAACATCATGCCATCCAGCTCGTCATCCCTGAGTAGATCGCGCAAGCTCAACGGATCTCGTCTCACGCCAATCTGATCGTATGGTCCCGGCAAGACTTTGTAGCCTGCGCGTTCCGTACCTTTAAAGAGACTGTCTTTCGACAGATCTCCATAGTTTCGCAGGAATGCGAGAAGACGTTCTTTGTCATCGGCGGTCAATTCCTGGTCAAGCGCGCCTCGGTTTGTCGCCTTGGACAACAACTCGGCTATGCGACCACGGAAATCGTTGATCGCTTGGCGCTCCTGAATCGGCTTACCACCAAAGACGTGGTCAGATTGCAAGAAAGCGCTGTTGCTAAAATTGACCTCAACTTCGAGCGGTACTCCGAGAAGTTTGCAGTAACTTAGAAGACCCTGGTGGTGGCTCGGAATACGTGCTGGTCCGGCGTTGAAATACATTCCCTCCGAAAAGCCGACCGTCTGCTCGGCTTCACCTATCATTTCGACCTTGTCGCCGTGACGCAGAGTCCAGTTTCTACCTCCCGTGCGCCGTCGCGCTTCCACGAGCGTCACCGAAAAGCCGGCTCGCTCCATGCGATATGCCATTACAAGTCCGGCAATGCCGGCACCCAATATGACGACATGCGTGCCATTGCCGACTTTCGCGGGCAAATTCGGCGCAGGTTCGGCGAAGACTATCGATGCGAGGCCTATGGCCTGCATGGATAAAAACGCAGCACCCATTCCACTTGTCGCAGCGAGTTGCGTAATAAACTTGCGACGACTAAGGACCATTTGCATCCCTCCGCTGGGAATCAAATTTTCGTGAGCACGGAGAGGCGCGCTTAATTAATAACTCTCGCCGTTCCTCACGCAAAAACCGCTGCTCGACAGGATGGTGAGCACGAACCCATTAAATTGGCACGTCGTGGGACGCGCTTTCTTTGGTAGTGCGGCGCCGTTTGTCGTAAATCTGGGTAGTGGTGACGTGGCGGTGGCCCAACAGCTCTTGAACCTTGCGGATATCGACGCCCGCATCCAGGAGCAGGGTGGCGGTGGTAGCGCGCAGGGAATGGGTGCTATAGAGCCGCGCGCCTTCCTTGACCGCCCCCGGGAGCTTTTCCACGTAGCCTGCTATGACACGATACATGCTGGCCTCGCTCATGCGCTTCTCACCGAGCTCAACGCTGTGGACAGCGCGCCGGGCCCGGAAGAGGGGACCCGTCTCGATTCCAGCTTTCCCGACGTACTCGGCAAGCGCCTCGGCGGCGGCGAAATGGATGCGAGGTAGGTCTTGAGGATGGCGCGGTCACGGAAATCAAGCACGTCATCGCCCGCGGGCAGACCCATCAGCTGGCGGGCGCGGGTAGCAGTCAGCGCCCGCGTTCCCTCCAGCGGATCGGATGACTCCCGGGCGATGAACTGGGCGTGGGCCGGATTGGGGACGTTGATCGGGAGCCGCAGCTCGGCGGCGGCGCCGGCCAGATACTTGTAGAAGCTCGAGAGCGAGGAGATGCGGCGATTGAGAGTCTTGGGTGCCTTGGTTTCGGCCATCATGCTGTCGCGCCAGCTGTGTACATCGGCGACCGAGGCGAGCAGCAGCCGGAAGGCCTCCTGGGGCCATGGGAGACCGAGGAAGTCGACGAAGCTTAAGACATCGCGGCGATAGGCGCGCTGGGTATGGGGACTGGGGCGGCGTGCAACCCAGCGTTCGAACAGCCCGGTGACGCCGGCATAGAAGCTTTCGGCGCGCGCGCGGATCTCCGGGGTCTGGTGGCCGGCGAGGACTGGCGGCAGCTCGTCGGGCGCACTGAGAACGATGAGGCTACGATCATCAGCCGGCTCATCGAGGTGTGCGCCGTCAGGCGTCTGTCGATCCGGAGCTCTTTTTTTCATGACATTTTCCCGCCGCAGGCGGCGCGGTGGATCTTGGTGATCCGGGGCCTGGCGCCCCGCTCTTCTGCGTCTTATGACTGATAACAGAATTTATCAGTCATAAGAATCGCCGCAACAAAAGGGGGCAGGGGGTCTCAAAGGGCTGATACTTCGGATGACGCTCGGGGCTAACGACGGGCCGACGAGCCGGCGCGAAGGCGGCGCTTCCAATAACCCGGCCGGCGCCGCAAATGCATAATGGCGATGACCGAAATATTCTCAGTCTCGACCTCGTATACAACCCCGAATGGAACCTCTGCATGAGACGCCGCCGGATCGTGGTGCCCATGCCCATGAACAGGCTACCAGCGTTCGGGTGAACAACAACGTCTGCCAGCGTGCGCTCGATCTGCTGGATGAAGTTTGCACCCAGACCGGATGCGCGAGTTTTCGTAGAACCTGGCCGCGGCGATTAGTTCGCGTTCGGCCAAAGGGTGGAAGACGAGGGTCACCGAAGCGCTGCACGCGCTTTCTTGAACACCTCACCAGCGGGAACGCCCTTAACCTTGCCGCGTTTCAGCTCGGCCGAGCGGCGCTCTATCTCAAGGAGCCATTCTCGTTCGGCTTGCGGCTCCGCCGTCTCTTCGAGGCTCGTAATCAGCCGCTCAGCCAGGCGTGCCCGTGAGCGGGCGGGCAACTTTAACGCGTCGTCGTCTTCGATCTTTTTGAGAGCACTGCTCATCGCCCTACCCTGCACCAAATATTCAACTTTTGAAACATCGATGTCGGATCCTGATCGCGCGTCCGATCATAGAGCTTAATAGTACGCTCGAGCATGCGCAGCAGATCGCGGCGCACGAATCACCTCGCACCACCAAGCTGTTTGATCGCACTCAGGACGAGATTTCTCTCGACGAGGTCGAGCGGATACGAATTTAAAGAGAGCAAACTGAGAAGCTCGGCGGTTCAGTAAGCGTCCAGTGAGCTTCATGGACCGACCTAGATGCTCCTCATATAAGATCACAGGGAGGCACAGCTATACGATTGATCAGCGATTCAGCGCACACCGCCGATCCTGAAGCGTGTCCCGATTGCGGACTGGCCTATGTACACGACTCCCCATCCGAATCAGCGGCTCCATGCTGATATTCACGACGAGATGGTGAACGGCGCATCAGCCCCACTCGTTGACGTTCAACGCATCGTTAAGAAGTACGCCGAGTTTGAGATTCTTTTGGCGGAGACGGGTGTTTCGAGGGCGGAGGAAGAGCTAATGGAATGCGGCGCCTCCAACGCGAATTGCGAGACACATTACGATTTTGGCCTGTTCCACGCCGGATTGACGAAATCAAATATCGAGGAGGCTGGAACGCGAGTCGTCTGGGCGCGAGCTGCAGGCAGGATCGCCGGTCTCCTTTTAGTCGATATCACGATCATTAATAATTCACGAGGCAGTGGGCAGTTTAAAGAGCAGCCAGGTCTTCTTTAGACTGCTATTCCACGCGTGCTGCCCTCGAAGAACGGGTTGATCGGCATAGGGGGTGGCGGCGCACCGCTACTCCCCTGCCACACCACCGGACATGCGGGTCTGCATCCGGCGGTTCGGAGGGTTGAGGTTAGCCGCACGCTGCGGCCGTCCCGAGCGCTCCGGGTTCGTCGGCCAACCGGTGGTGCGTCACCACTGCGCTGAGTCCTCGGGGCTTCACCCCTGCTCCTCGGTGCGAGTTCCGCGGGCGCGGACGTCAGGGACTTTGCACTCCGAGACCGACGGTCGTTCCGCTCTCCCTTCCGTTCGGCCCTTCACCAGCGCGGCTTTCAAGGCCCTGCCCTCTACGGCTGGCTACTACGGCCTCGGCTGACTTCTCGCTCCGCCTCTCGGCGCTGCGCCTTTCAGGCATAGGGCGAGATCTCCCTAGGTAAGACTCCGTGACCTTCCCCGCACAGCCGCCGGATTTACGCAGTGGCTCCTTGACCGCCACGGCTTCGCGGTCTCTTGCCCGCTGACCCACTACGCCTTGTATCCGATTCCTGTCTGTCGACTCGCGGGTTTGCTCCACGCTTCTTCCAGCGACTGCCTCACGGCTGGTCACCTTGCGTTTCGCTAGTGCTTGCTGCGGCCTACTTGCACAGAGGACTTTCACCTCCAAATCACGCGTCATGCTGGGCACGCAAGAGCACAAGAAAGCGGCGACGCTTTCGCGTCGCCGCTTTTCTCAGAACGCTCAACGAGGGAGTAGCTTAGCGCATCACCGTCGAGAGTCCCGCTGGTGTCCCGTATTTGGTGACGTCGCGATAGCGCTCCGGTATCTCCTTGTCCCAGAAAATTTTGATTCCGGTCGGGTTGGCGGTCGTGCCATAAGTCGCGTGGTCGTTTTGCACGTCCCAGACCTGGAAGACTATCCCGCCCATCCAACTCTGCTCGCCATAGTTGTCGAAATTCTTCGTGGCCGTACTAATCATATAGACCTTCCACAGCTGCATTTGGCCGTCATAAACGTCCTCGGCCAAACTGGTATAGTATTGCTTGTCGATGTAGTCGACGCGGCTGCCATAACAGTAGCCGGTGGCGAACTCCGGGGAACGGCGGATGTCGACGACGGATGCGTCGCGCGTCTCCCAGTCGCCCCACGAGGGCTTGGGAAAGCCGAGCATTCCGTCGTAGTTGGCCAACGAGGAGGGTAGCTTGTGGTCCATCGTGACCAGGCTGAGCAGCTTCTGGTCGCGGAGCCATTTGCCCATAAACTTACCCACGCCGCCGTTCCATCCGTATCGTTGATCGTCTTTGATCAAGTCGCTGCCGAAAAGCGGTGCGCAGCGGGCGGATGCAGATAGGCGCAACGAGCGGCGCAGGGATGGCACGAAGACATAGTCGTCTTCCTCCCTAAGATTGTCCTGCCAGAAAATCGTGAGCACGGTGGTGTACTTGGACTGCTCCGGCGTCTGCTGCATGATCCACTGGGTGTACCAGGAGCCGCCCGCCTGGGGATTGACGGGCGGCACACCCTGATCACTCTCCCAATTGTAGGCGGTCTGCATGTAGGTACCTTCCAACGTCGACGCTGCTGAGTTGCCAAAGCGGTCCTTGGTAAAGAGGACCGGTTGACCGCCCACGTCCAAGAACACTCCCAACTGGTAGCCCTGCATCTTGTAAGTCACATTGGCGGCAATCTTGGTGCCCTTGTCGGGCTCGCTCGGATTCGGGAAGGGTAGACCCGCCACGTAATTATCTAATTTGTACCGACCGTCGGACTGCTTCACCAGCCGGGTCTGCGAACCGTATTTCTCGGTCGCCTCGACGTAAGGCTTGGGCAAGGTCCATTGATGCGGGGCGCCGACGTGGATCTCGGCGTCCTCAGGCATCTTCCAGAACATATCGCCCTGCCATAAGCGTTGCTCCCCGAACGAGAAGCAGTCCTTGTACTGCGTCCAGTTTTGTTTGGTGATGACCGTGCCTGGCTTGACATTGCAGTCGGCTGACGCCACCGCAGGTGCCAAGAACCCCACGCAGATTACGAGCAGCAACCCCAAGCGCGTCGAAATAGCCATAAGTCTCGTGCCTCCTGTTTTCGGAAAGTTACGAGTTACACGACCCGCAGCCCTTCAATTCCCCGACATCCCGTCCCCTGGAATGCCTCTTCAGGCACCGACTTGCGCGTGGACGCAGGAGCGTCCTCACGTTTTGATTTTTTCCAGCACCTCCTTTCGAGCGGCCTTTCGCTCTCGCTTATATTGGCGCCAAGCTCAGCTAATATCTCTCGCGACCTATGCTCGCAAGCATTGTGTCCTGTCAAGATCTTTTTTTAAACTTAGGAGTGGCCAGCCTTTGGTATTCGCCTTTCGAATTATTTAGGCCCCGTCTCGATTTCGAAAGCCGCCGCGCGGGTCCGGCGGAAGATTGAGAATTTCGCGGCTGAAGAAATTGCTCAAATAGTCAATCAAGTCGCGCATCGAAACTACAGCTACCGGCCGGTTCTGGTCGTCAACCAGCGGAATGTGTCGAAAACCCTCGATCAGCATTTTATTCAGGGCGAACGCGACGGTAGCTTCGACCGGCAAACTCACCGGGTCAACGGTCATGACCTGACTGACCGCGGTATGCTCGAGATCAGTCGACTGACCGGCGACTTTCATCAGCACATCGC
>WNFF01010564.1_pt1 | contig 10089 bp, 8 predicted proteins | sample 5400441 | NCBI WGS metagenome assembly WNFF01 (sample SAMN13153345, study PRJNA577476) | soil metagenome | isolation source: 120 cm saprolite under Douglas fir tree site 2 hole 3 replicate 1 | place: USA:California | collected 2015-04-18 | reverse complement strand
GGAACAGAGGTTTCAGGGCGACCTCGCGCCTGGCCTTGGCGGCGCCGGCAGCCGCTGGTCCGAAGGCCAGCTTCGGCTTCGTCTCGTCGACGCGTCCCGCCTCAATGCCGCGACCATCATGCCGTCCTATTATCGCGTGCACGGCCTCGATCGCGTCGGCGCGGCGTGGCGCGGCAAGCCGATCCTGTCGGCGGAACAAATCGAGGATATCGTGGCATATCTCGTAAGCTTACGCGAATAGGAAGGTACGACGAAGATGCGAACGCTGGAACAAACTTCACGCCGCCGGTTCCTCGGCTTTGCCGGCAGTACGGCTGTGCTTGGCGCGATTCCCATCGTAACGGTGCGGCCCGTTGAGGCGACACCCGCGATGCTTGCCACCGCGATTCGCAACGTGGTCGGCGAGGCCCCGGTGCGCACCGGCAAGGTCAAACTCGATGTGCCGCCGCTGGTCGAAAACGGCAACACCGTGCCGATGACCGTCAGCGTCCAGAATGCAATGACGGCAAATGACTACGTGAAAAGCATCCACGTCTTCAACGAGAAGAACCCGCAGCCGAATGTCGGCAATTTCTACCTCGGCCCGCACGCCGGCCGCGCCCAGATTTCGACCCGCATCCGCCTTGCCGACAGTCAGAAGATCGTCGCCATTGCGCGGCTGTCCGACGACTCGTTCTGGTCCGCCACCGTCGACGTCGTCGTAACGTTGGCGGCCTGCACCGAGGAGGTGATCTGATGGCATCGGCGCTGATCAACGTTCCGAAACGGGCAAAGCGCGGCGAGATCATCGAGGTCAAGACGCTGATGTCGCACATCATGGAGACCGGCTACCGCCACACCGCCAGCGGCGAGGTCGTTCCGCGCGACATCGTCACCAGCTTTGTCTGCCGCTACAATGGCGTCGAGATTTTCCGCGCCGATCTGTTCCCGGCGATTGCGGCGAACCCGTTCATCACGTTCTTCACGGTCGCGACCGAGAGCGGCAAATTCGACTTCGAATGGATCGGCGACAAAGGTTTTGCCGAGACCGCCTCGGCCTCGATCGTGGTCGAATGAGATCCGCGCCCACGATAGCGGTAGCGCTGCTGCTGATCGCGGCCGATAGCGCCGCCTCCCCCTTGTCCGCCACCGAAATCCCGCAAGCTCAGCGCCGATCCGGTTACAGCCTCATGACGCCGGATACCCAGGCGATCCAGGACGACGACACCGCCAATCCCGGCATGCTGTGGGTGCTCGACGGCGAAGCGTTGTGGAAGAGCAAGGTCGGCGCGGCCGGCAAGGCCTGCGCCGATTGCCATGATGACGCGCGCGCGAGCATGAAGGACGTCGCGGCCCACTATCCCGCCTTCGACAAAACGCTCGGCCGTCCCGTCAATCTGGAACAACGCATCAACCTGTGCCGTGTCCAACATCAACAGGCGACACCGCTCGCCTACGAAAGCCGCGACCTGCTTGCGCTCACCGCCTTCGTCGCGCAGCAATCGCGCGGCGCGGCCATCTCGACCGATCTAGATCCGCAACTCGAACCATTCCTCGCCAGGGGACGTGACCTGTTCGTGCAGCGGCAGGGCCAGCTCAATCTCGGCTGCACCAATTGCCATGACGACAATTGGGACAAGCGGCTTGCGGGGTCTGCCGTCACGCAAGGACACCCGACCGGCTATCCGCTTTACCGGCTGGAGTGGCAATCGCTCGGCTCGCTGCAGCGCCGCCTGCGCAGCTGCATCAGCGGCATACGCGCCCAGACTTATGACTACGGCGCGCCGGAACTGGTCGAACTGGAGCTTTACCTGATGTCGCGCGCGCGAGGCATGCCGATGGAGACCCCGGCCGTGCGGCCGTGATGACGCCGCCGGGGTCGCTTACTCGACAGCTCTGCCGCCCTCCTCTATGGACAATTGGCGGCGCAAGACCGGCAACGACCCGATACAAAAACAGAGGGATGAAATGACAGAGGCCTCCAAGGTACGAAGTGTGGAAATCCTCGCCTGCGATGCCGGCTGGCGAAACTACCATTTCCTCAAGATCACCACCGAAGACGGCATCGTCGGCTGGAGCGAATTCGACGAAGGTTTTGGTTCTCCCGGCGTCGGCGCGGTGATCCAGCGTCTCTCGGCACGCGTGGTGGGACAAAACGCCTTCCAGCACGAGCGAATTTATGCCGAGCTTTTTGCAGCGACGCGCCCCGGCGCCGGTGGCGTGGTGGCGCAGGCGCTCGGTGCGATCGAAAACGCCCTGCTCGACACCAAAGCAAAACTGCTCGGCGTGCCCTGCTACGAACTGCTGGGCGGCAAAATTCGCGATCGGATTCGCGTCTACTGGTCGCATTGCGCCACCTGGCGCATCAATCATCCCAGCTGGTACAAGCCGCCGATCAGCGATCTCGATGGCGTGAAGGCGATCGGACGCGAAGTCCGCGAGAAGAAATTTACCGCGCTGAAGACCAACATCTTCACCTACGATGCCGGCAAGCCGCAGGGCTGGCGGCCCGGATTCGGCGCACCGTTCGAACCCGAGATCAATGTCGACCGAAGGGTGTTGCGCGATTTGCGCATGCACCTCGAAGCCATCCGCGATGGCGCCGGACCGGATGTCGACATCCTGCTCGATCTCAATTTCAACGCCAAGACCGAAGGCTATCTCAAGATCCTGCGCGCCGTTGCCGACCTCGACATGTTCTGGATCGAGATCGACAGCTTCAATCCCGAAGCGCTCGGCTATATCCGGCGTCAAAGTCCGCACCCGATCTCGTCCTGCGAGACGCTGCTGGGCTTGCGCGAATTTCTGCCCTATTTCCGCGAACAGGCGATGGACGTCGCGATCATCGACACACCATGGAACGGCGTGTGGCAGTCGATGAAGATCGCCGCAAGCGCCGAGGCGCACGAGGTCAACGTCGCGCCGCATAATTTTTACGGCCACCTCTGCACCATGATGAACGCCCACTTCAGCGCGGCGGTACCGAACTTGCGGATCATGGAGACCGACATCGACCGGCTGGCATGGGATCACGAGCTTTTCACCCATGTGCCCGACTTTGAAGACGGCTACCTCGTCATCCCCGACCGGCCCGGCTGGGGCACCGAGCCCAACGAAGAGGCACTTCGTGCCCATCCGCCGAAGGGCAGCGGCGGACTGTTGAACTACGGTCGAAAAGCCTAGCCACGACGTCGTCGTTGGAATCTGCCCGACGCGCCTTTTGCGATGCGGTGACGATCTTGCTTGCCGGGCGGCTTTCTTGACTTTACCTATAGTTGTGACGCTCCCGGCAGTTTCAAAACTGACCAGATTGAGGCCGTCATGAGTCTCGCTGATGCGGTTCCTTTATCGGCTGGCAAACGACCGCAGCAGCATGCCGGCATGCTCTTCGTTCGCGGTGGCACGTTCCGCATGGGATCGGACAAGCATTACCCCGAGGAAGCACCGGTTCATCGCGTCACGCTTGACGGCTTCTGGATCGATCGCACGCCGGTGACGAACCGGCAGTTTCGCGAATTCGTCGACGCGACCGGCTACGTCACCTTCGCTGAAATCTCACCCGATCCGAAGGATTATCCGGGCGCACTGCCGCACATGCTGAAAGCCGGTTCGCTGGTCTTCAGTCCGCCCGATCATCCCGTCGATCTCCGCAATTTCGCGAACTGGTGGAGTTTCAAGTTCGGCGCCAACTGGCGCCGCCCCTATGGCAAGGGCAGCTCGCCCGTCGATGCGTTTCCGCCGAACAGTTTTGGCCTTTACGATATGATCGGCAATGTCTGGGAGTGGACCGCCGATTGGTATTCAACGAAGCATGCCGCCGACGCGCCAAAGGCGTGCTGCATTCCGGAAAACCCGCGCAGCGGGCTCGAGGCCGGCAGCTACGATCCATGCCAACCGCAGATCAGGATTCCCCGCAAGGTCGTCAAGGGTGGCTCGCACTTGTGCGCGCCCAATTACTGTCGCCGCTATCGGCCGGCCGCGCGTCATGCACAGCCCGTCGACACATCAATGAGTCACGTCGGCTTCAGGTGCATCATCAGAGAAGGCGACGGACCATGAGCTGTATATTTTTGCACATGAGCAATTTTGACCAGTGCAAACGGAAATGGGCGTTGCACAATAGTCCAATCAACAGCCCGTGTCGGCGGTCATCGGGTGGCCGAGGGCGTTCGCGACCGCCTTGATGAAAGTGGAAGCGATCGCGCGTCTCGAAGTTTGTCCGGTGACCGGCAGCGGCGGCGGCAAATAGCGAGCCACGCTTAAATAGCGAGCTACGCTCGATGAGAAGCGGAGATATCCAAGCGACGGCACAGGACCACGTTTTATTGATTTCGTCGGTATGCCCAGAAACTCAACGTGTGATTGCAAACGATATGTCATTCGGGAGACGTTGCCATGAAAATCACGACGGCACTTTCGTTAGGCTTTCTTCTCGGAACAAGTTATTTGCCCGGAGCAATGGCCCAGCAGATCAACGGCACGCCGGGTACGCCGAGCGCGACGACCACGATCGACGGCAAACAACTGCCGCCCGAGCCCCCGAAGTTTGGCGGCGTGATCAAGGAAGACGCCAAAGATTCCAAGCCGTACTGGCCACCATCGGTCGTGCCGCCCAAGGGCGCGCCGAACGTGCTGCTGATCATGACCGATGACCAGGGCTATGGCGTATCTGGCACCTTTGGCGGTGTCATCCCAACCCCGAACATGGATCGCATCGCCAAGGCGGGATTGCGCTATACCCAGTTCCACTCCACGGCGCTTTGCTCGCCGACGCGGGCGGCGCTAATCACCGGACGCAACCACCATTCGGTTGGGTTCGGCGTGATCGGCGAAATGTCCACCGGCTATCCGGGCTATGATTCCGTCATCGGCCCCGAGAGTGCGACGATCGGAACCATTCTTCGCGATAACGGATATGCCACATCGTGGTTTGGCAAGAACCACAACACTCCCACCTATCTGTACAGCACGGCCGGACCATTCAACCAATGGCCGGTCGGAATGGGTTTCGACTACTTCTACGGCTTCATGGGAGGCGAGACCGATCAGTGGACGCCCTACCTGTTTCGCAACACGAGCCAGGTATTTCCATGGGTCGGCAAACCCGGCTACAACCTCATCACCGACATGGCGGACGATGCCATCAACTACATGAACAGCTTGAACGCTGCCGCCCCCGACAAACCCTTCTTCCTCTACTACGTGCCGGGTGGCACGCACTCGCCGCATCAGCCGAAGAAGGAATGGATCGAGAAGTTCAAAGGCAAGTTCGACATGGGCTGGGAGAAGATGCGCGACCAGATCTTCGCCAACCAGAAGCGGCTTGGGGTTATCCCGGCGAATACCCAACTCACTCCCTGGCCGGATAGCCTGCCGAAGTGGGACTCGCTTTCATTTGTGCAAAAGAAGTTATACGCGCGGGAGGCGGAGGTGTTTGCCGCCTACGCAGCCTATACCGACAATGAGATTGGCCGCGTCATACAGGCGGTCGACGACATGGGCAAACTCGACAACACGCTGATTATCTACATCAGCGGCGACAACGGCACCAGCGCCGAGGGCACTCTTGAGGGCACTCCGAACCAGATGACCGCCTACAACGGCGTTCTGAAACTCCCAGAAGCCGAGCTGATGCTGCATTACGAGGATTGGGGCTCCGACAAAACCTACCCGCACATGTCGGTGGCGTGGTCGTGGGCGTTCGATACGCCGTTTAAATGGACCAAGCAGATAGCATCGCATTTCGGCGGGACCCGGCAAGGCATGGTCATGTCCTGGCCCGGCCACATCAAGGACGTTGGCGGTATTCGTCCGCAGTTCCATCACATGATCGATATTGTGCCGACGATCCTTGAGGCCACGGGCATCCAGGCGCCAGCTACGGTCAATGGTATTGCGCAAAAGCCCATCGAAGGCGTGAGCATGGCCTACACGTTCGACAAGACGAATGCCAACGCACCCTCGAAGCGCGACACCCAGTATTTCGAAATGTTCGCTAATCGCGGAATCTACCACGATGGCTGGTATGCGGCGACGACACCACCTGCGCCTCCTTGGCTTATGGGAACGGTAAAGCTGCCTGGGGTCAACGAATACAAGTGGGAACTTTACAATATCGCTGACGACTACTCGCAATACAACGACCTCGCCACCAAGAATCCTGACAAGCTGCGGGAGCTACAAGAGTTGTTCCTGACGGAGGCGGCGAAATACCAGGTATTACCGCTCGACAACTCCCTCTTGACGCGCGCAGTAACGCCGCGGCCGAGCGCGACCGCCGGGCGAACTGTTTTCACGTACACAGGAGTGAATCCCGGCATTCCCGCCGAAAATGCGCCCAGCATCATGAACAAGGACTACAAGATCACCGCCGAGGTAACCATCCCGAATGGCGGTGCGGAGGGAATGATCGTCACTCTCGGCGGCCGCTTCAGCGGCTACGGCCTCTACCTCCTGAAAGGCAAGCCGGTTTTTGTCTACAACATGCTGGATTTGAAACGATATCGCTGGGAAGGCGGCGTGGGCGCGCGCGACTGGTTGGGCTCTGCGCTCAAGCCGGGTAAGCACACCATCGTGTTCGAGTTCAAATACGACGGGCCCGGCTTCGGCAAGGGCGGCACCGGGGTGCTCTCGGTGGATGGCAGGGAGTTTTCCCGCCAGTCGATCCCGCACTCGATTGCGTTCCTCATGGCAATCGACGAGTCCTTCGATATCGGCGTCGATACCCGCACGGGGGTGGATGACAGCTACAAACTGCCGTTCCAATTCACCGGGAAGATCGACAAGCTGACCTTCGACCTCGGGCCAACGCAAGTGACGAGTGATGAACAAAAGCTCGTTCGGCACGCACTCGAAAGAGCGAGGGACTAAGCACAGCAATCGCGGAAATGCATGAGGAGAACCACATGAAATCCAAATTGGTACATTCCGCACTCGTCATCGCTTCCTTACTCGCTTTGACAGACTTTGCTGCGGCCCAAGGTACGTCCGGTTCCACCGGGGCCATCGCTTCGATTCCCAGCAGCGTTGTAAGGGCACGCGAACAAGGACAAGCTGTCACGCAGCCCGGTCTCTTCAGTATTATCACCAGTTCGACTCAGCCTAGCTCTAATGCGGGTTCGAAACGAGAAACGATCCGGCACCACGAAAGCTCACTGCCTTCGAAGTAGAAAACAAGTTCGGGAGCGAGAGAGACTGGAAGCCGAGGTGCGGAAGATTTGAGACTTTCGCTGTTGCTGGCGCGAATGCGAGCGACTTGTCTAAATAGGTGCTCTGCCGTGTCATCGGTCGGTGCATTGGGAGTGACGAACATGGTTTCGCTGAACTTGCCGTTCTGGCTTCGTTTTGTCCTGGTCATTGGTGTCATCGGTCTTGCATCGGGCGCAAGCCTCATCGCCTATCGGTATTATTCCCGTCCGGTAACGCTGAGCGTGGCGGTGGGCTCGATCGATGGCGAAACGCGCCGGTGCGGTTCAAGGTGATCGACAGCGGTACGGCACTTGAAGCCGCCAAGGCTTTCTCGGCGGGCAAGGTGGACCTCGCCGTGGTTCGCGGTGATGTCGGCGACCTGTCTCAGGCACAAGCCGTCGTTGTCGTGAGCCATGTGGTCGTGCTCATCGTCGCGCCGCCGGGTTCGACCATCGACAGCATGGATAAATTGAAGGGCCACCGTGTGGGCGTGATTGGAGGGGACGCGAATACCAAAATTGTCGATGTGCTGAGCAAGGAATTTGGGCTCGATCGCGCGAAGGTGTTTAAGGATATCGCTTTGTCGGATGCCCGGCGAGCACTTCAGTCCAAAGAGGTTAGTGCGCTGCTTATTGTGATCCCTTTGGCTGAAAAATATTTGTCGCTGCTGCGAGGTTTCTTTCAGCAGGGCCCAAAAGCGTTGCCGGTACTGATCCCAATCGAATCCGCCGGGGCAATCGCGGAAGCCGAACGTGCTTATGAAAGTTTCGACGTGCCCAAAGGCACGCTGCGAGGAGCTCCACCGGACCCGGACGATGACCTGACCACCTTGAGGGCTTCATTGTATCTGGTTGCGAACAAGAAGCTCGGCACTGACTTGGTAACCAGCCTCACGCAGACGATCATGAGCGTGCGCAGGGACCTTCTGTCCGAGCAACCGATTTTCGCGCAAATCACCGCGCCCAGCACCGACGCGGATGCTTACCTTCCACTGCACCCTGGAGCGGCGGCCTTCTACAACGGCACCCAACAGAGTTTTATGGATGAATACGGCAACTGGATCTATTTGACGCCGATGGTGCTGGGCGGTGTCGCCACGGTACTTGCAACAGCCTGGAAATTCCTGGGGATCGGAAACCCCGCGACCAGTGAAGGCCCGCTGGATTCTCTCTATGCCCTGGGGCGCCGGATTCGGACCGCCGACTCAGAGGCTGAGCTGTTGGATATCGAAGAAGAAATTGACAACATTCTCAAAGCACAACGCGCCAAATCCGCAAGTGGAGACGAGAGCGCGGTGGATGACGCGACGTTGAATGTGGCGGCCCATCGGCTGGAGAGCTTGATTCACGATCGACGAGCTGTGCTTGCGAAGAGACCGGCAGTTGCCTCCGCGGCCTAAGCAACGCAGCACTTGGTCGGCAAACGATGCGGAATTGAGTTTGAGCAAACGATTGACTTGCAACCCAAGGAGAACAGTCATGAAAACTATGAGCACGATCGACGCAAGCGCCGTCGTCTGCGCCCGCGGCGTGGTTCGCGCAGGCTGCGTCGCCGCCGCCCCGGGCGCCGCCGTTGTCGTCGCACGTCCTGTTGTCCGTCCTGTTGTTGTTGCACCACGGGCCGCTGTTCGTCGCAGGGTGTACTGACAATCCTGCGACGCACTAGCTAAAAAACATGCCGCGTCACCAGCGATCGATCGGGTCGCAGCGTCGCACCATGCCGTATCGAACAGCCGCCAAAAGGCTGAAAGAGCCTAGCTATGAACCCTCTGTTGATCTCGCTCCTTGTGTTCGCGCTGATCTTCGGCGGCGCCCTGGTTGGTGCGGTTGTTCGACCGCTGTTGTCGGAAACGCATCTGCATCCGGACTCCAAGGACGTTGTGAAAATGGCAACGGGCCTGATTGGCACATTGGCCGCGCTTGTGCTGGGTTTGTTGATCGCGTCCGCGAAAAGTTCCTTCGACCAGAAAACCAGCCAGGTCAGGCAAATGACCACCACCATCATCCTTCTGGACGATCTGCTTGCGCAGTATGGTCCAGAAGGAACGCCTGTTCGAAATCTTCTGCGGCAGAGCATTCAACCGTTGGCCAATCGCATTTGGCACGAGGAAGTGGTTCCGACCGGCAAGCTCGTTCATTTCGAGTCGACAGCCGAGGCGTCGGAATTCCAAAATCAATTGGAACACCTGTCGCCGAACAATGATGCGCAACGCTCCCTGCAATCTCGCGCCATTCAGGCCTTCACGGAAGGCGCGCAGATCCGACTGCTGCTGTTTGCACAGGCCGGCGGCTCAATTCCGACTCCGTTTCTGATCATTCTGGTGTTTTGGCTTAGCGCGATTTTCGTGAGCTTCACCTTGTTTGCGCGAGCCAATCTGGTCGTCCTGGTCTCTCTGTTTGTATGCGCGCTATCGTTTGCCGGCGCGATTTTTCTGGTTTTGGAGCTGGACAACCCCTTCGCGGGACTGATGGGGATTTCTAGCGCCACGCTTCGGAGCGCGCTTTTGCCGCTGAATCCGTAGAGCTTTCCGGTCGAACCGGGTATCCGATCTCCGGTCATCTGGTGCAAACCCGGCTGGAGGACCCCGGAAAGTGTCGCTTCGGATTTGCTATGCCGCAGCGCATTGGCGATGGCTGCGTTGCAATAATTACCGAGATTGCTGGCTTGCGGCGCAGCAATTGTTGCAGGTATTCTGATGGTCCGTCGATCAGGCCGGGCCCGCGAAGATAATGGCCCCGTTCCAGTGGAGAAAAATGCCTTGAATCCTCCGATAAGCTCTCCCGCCATCAAAATTGTCAAATCAGTCCGCGAACAGGTGAGCCCCGAGGAATGGCAAGCCCGCGTCGATCTCGCGGCCTGCTACCGCCTCACCGCGATGTACGGCATGACCGAGATGATCGCCAACCACATCTCGTGCCGCGT
>WNFF01039196.1_pt1 | contig 10090 bp, 12 predicted proteins | sample 5400441 | NCBI WGS metagenome assembly WNFF01 (sample SAMN13153345, study PRJNA577476) | soil metagenome | isolation source: 120 cm saprolite under Douglas fir tree site 2 hole 3 replicate 1 | place: USA:California | collected 2015-04-18 | reverse complement strand
CCACCAGGCACGGACCTGCCTTGAGCAGCGTCACGGGCACGGCCTGTCCGTCCGGCCGGAAGACATGGGTCATTCCGATTTTTTTGCCAAGAATTCCTGGTCGCATACTGAAAACCTCAATCAGGTGTTAGGTTCCTAGGTGTTAGGTTTTAGTTTTTCCCTAACACCTGGCACCTAACACCTAGCACCTATTTATGATCCTTCCCAAACGCCTTGATCTCTACATCCACGCCCGCGGGCAAATCGAGTTTCATCAGGGCGTCCACCGTCTGCTGTGTCGGCTCGAGAATATCCAGCAGGCGCTTGTGTGTACGAATCTCAAACTGCTCGCGCGATTTCTTATCCACGTGCGGCGATCGCAGTACGGTTGTCACCGACCGCGAAGTCGGAAGCGGGATGGGACCGGCAACGCTGGCACCCGTCCTTTTGGCTGTGTCCACGATCTCTGTCGTGGATTGATCGAGCACCCGGTGATCGTAAGCCTTCAAACGGATGCGAATGCGTTCTCTCAGCGCCATAATTTAGCCCGGTCCCTATTCCACAATCTCTGTTACGGTTCCGGCGCCGACGGTGCGGCCGCCCTCACGAATGGCGAAGCGCAGGCCCTTGTCCATGGCCACCGGCGTAATCAGCTCCACCACCAGCGGCACGTTGTCGCCCGGCATCACCATCTCGGTGCCCGCCGGCAGCTCCGCCACTCCCGTCACGTCGGTGGTGCGGAAGTAGAACTGCGGCCGGTAGCCCTTGAAGAACGGCGTGTGACGTCCGCCTTCTTCTTTCGACAGCACGTAGACTTCGCCCTTGAATTTCTTGTGCGGTGTAATCGAGCCGGGTTTCGCGATCACCTGCCCGCGCTCCACCTCTTCTTTTTCCACGCCGCGCAGCAGCAAGCCCACGTTATCGCCCGCGCGCCCTTCGTCCAAAAGCTTCTTGAACATTTCCACGCCGGTGACGACCGTCTTGCGCGTGTCACGGAAACCCACGATCTCCATTTCTTCGCCGACCTTGCAAATCCCGCGCTCCACGCGACCCGTCACCACCGTGCCGCGCCCCTGAATCGAGAAAATATCTTCAATAGGCATCAGGAACGGCTTGTCGATGGCGCGCTCGGGGATGGGAATATAACTGTCCACCGCCGCCATCAACTCGTCCACCTTCTTTTCCCACTGCTCTTCGCCGTTCAGCGCGCCCAGCGCCGACACGCGCACCACCGGCAGATCGTCGCCGGGGAACTTGTAGCTCTTGAGAAGCTCGCGCACTTCCAGCTCCACCAGGTCCAGCAGCTCGGGATCATCCACCATGTCGACCTTGTTCATGGCCACCACGATGTACGGCACGCCCACCTGGCGCGCCAGCAGAATGTGCTCGCGCGTCTGCGGCATGGGGCCGTCGGTGGCCGCCACGACTAAAATCGCGCCATCCATCTGCGCCGCGCCGGTGATCATGTTCTTGATGTAGTCGGCGTGGCCGGGGCAATCCACGTGGGCGTAGTGCCGATTGGCGGTCTCGTACTCCACGTGCGCCACCGCGATGGTGATGCCGCGCGCCTTTTCTTCCGGCGCGTTATCGATGGAGTCGAAACTGCGGAACTTGACTTTGGGGTTGTGCTTGGCCAGCACCTTGGTGATGGCCGCCGTCAACGTGGTCTTGCCGTGATCAATATGCCCGATCGTGCCGATGTTCACGTGCGGCTTGGATCGATCAAATTTTTCCTTTGCCATGGTTCAACCAATCTCCTCAAGAACTTTCACTTGGTAATTCCTTGCACCCGGCTCACGATCTCTTCCGCCAGGTTCGACGGCACTTCCTCGTATTTGCCAAAGTGCATGGTGAAACTGCCCCGGCCTTGTGTTCGCGAGCGCAAATCTGTCGCATAGCCGAACATTTCGGAGAGCGGCACAAACGCCTTGATGATCTGTGAAGTACCGCGCAGCTCCATTCCTTCGATGCGTCCACGCCGCGAATTGAGGTCGCCGATCACGTCGCCCATATACTCTTCCGGAACAACCACTTCGACCGCCATAATGGGTTCGAGCAGCACGGGCTTGGCCCTGCGCACGGCCTCTTTCACCCCCACCGATGCGGCCAGTTTGAACGCCATCTCGGAGGAGTCTACGTCGTGATAGCTACCATCGAACAGCGTGACCTTGATATCCGACATAGGGAAACCCGCGAGTACACCGCCCTCCAGGGCTTCGGTTACACCCTGCTCGACGGGTTTGATGTATTCCTTGGGGACGGCGCCGCCGTAAATCTCGTTGACGAACTCGAGGCCGGAACCGGAGGGCAGCGGCTCAACCCTTAGATTCACCACGCCGTACTGACCTTTGCCGCCAGTCTGGCGCACCCAGCGGCCCTCAGCCTCGGCCTGTTTGCGAATGGTCTCGCGATAGGCCACTTGCGGCTTGCCAACGTTGGCGGCCACACCGAACTCGCGCATCATGCGGTCGACGATGATCTCCAGATGCAGCTCGCCCATGCCCGAGAGAATAGTCTGGCCGGTTTCTGGATCGGTCGCCACGCGGAACGTCGGATCTTCCTGGGCCAACTTTTGGATCGCCATGCCTAGCTTTTCCTGGTCCGCCTTGGTGCGCGGCTCAACAGCCAGTTGGATCACCGGTGTTGGGAAATCGATGGACTCGAGCACGATGGGATTGTCATCGTCGCAGATGGTATCGCCGGTAGACACGGTTTTCAGTCCCACGGCGGCGGCGATATCGCCCGCGAAGATATCTTGAATTTCTTCCCGCTTGTTGGCGTGCATGCGAAGCAGGCGCCCGATGCGCTCGGTGCGTCCCTTGGCTACGTTGAAGACCGATTCACCCGCCGAAAGCTTGCCGGAATACACGCGAAAGAACGCCAGCTGGCCGACGTATGGGTCGGTCATGATCTTGAACACCAGAGCCGAGAAGGGCTCTTCGTCGGATGCATGGCGCGTCAGGACCTTGGTGGGATCGTCAACCGATGTGCCTTGGATTGGCGGAATATCGAGCGGAGATGGCAGATAGTCGACGACCGCATCCAGCATGGTCTGCACACCCTTGTTCTTGAAGGCCGTGCCGCATATGACCGGGAAAATCTTGAGTGCGATGGTGGCCTTCCGGATGCCGGCTCGGATCTCTTCGTTGGTAAGAGTTTTGCCTTCTACGTACTTTTCGAACAGCTTGTCGTCAAACTCGGAGACTGCTTCGATCATCTGGTCGCGATATTCGCGCGCTTTGGCTTCGAGATCAGCGGGAATGTCGACGGTATCGTACTCGCTCCCCAAGGTTTCATCGCGCCAGATGAGCGCCTTCATTTCGACCAGGTCGACCACACCTTTGAACTGATCCTCGGCGCCCACCGGAATCTGGATGGGCACAGGGCGGCAGCGCAACCGGTTGACGATGGTTTCCACTGACGCCACACGGTTTCGGATTGCGGCTGTACGCCCGCCACGGCGTCGAAAACCGCGACTGCGCCGTCCAGCACACGCAGGCTCCGTTCGACTTCGGCGGTGAAATCGACGTGACCGGGTGTATCGATAATGTTGATTTGAATATCACGCCACTCGCAGGTGGTGGCGGCCGAGGTGATGGTGATGCCGCGCTCCTGTTCCTGCTCCATCCAATCCATAACCGCCGTGCCTTCATGCACCTCGCCAATCTTATGGGTGCGGCCCGTGTAATAAAGGATACGCTCGGTCGTGGTTGTCTTACCGGCATCGATATGGGCAGCGATGCCGATGTTTCTCATCCTTTCGAGCGGCGTGAGGCGTGGCATGATTAGAATTCCAAGGCAAAAGGCAAAAGGCAAAAATCAAAAGGCAAAAGGGTAGTGGGATGCGCCGTCATCGAAAACTTTTGCCTTTTGCCCTTTGCCTTTTGTCTTTTGCCTTGCATTTGTTTCCCTACCACCGGTAATGCGCAAAGGCCTTGTTTGCCTCTGCCATCCGGTGCACATCTTCCTTCTTTTTGATGGCTCCGCCGCGCATGTTGGCGGCATCATTCAGCTCGTTGGCGAGCTTTTCAGGCATTCCTTTTTCGGCCCGGCCGCGGGCGTTCAGAATGATCCAGCGAATCGCCAGGCTGGTGCGCCGCGTCTGGGGCACCTCGATGGGAACCTGATAGTTTGCGCCGCCCACGCGCCGGGTCTTCACTTCCAGCAGCGGCTTGCAGTTCTCTACGGCTTTTTTGAAGAGCTTCAGCGGGTCGTCGCTGGTGCGCTCGCGGATCTTCTCCATCGAGTCATAGAAAATGCCCTCCGCCGTGTTCTTCTTCCCGTCCCACATCATGGAGCAGATGAACTTCTCCACCAGGGTCGAGTTGTAAACCGGGTCCGGCAGCACTTCGCGATTTTCTGGGCTTCTCCTTCTCGGCATAGTGTTTTACGCTTTCGGCCTCTTCGCTCCGTACTTGGAACGCCCCTGTTTGCGATTGGCGACGCCGGCGGTATCGAGCGCCCCGCGGATCACGTGATAACGAACTCCCGGCAAATCCTTGACGCGCCCCCCGCGGATCAGCACGATCGAGTGCTCTTGCAGGTTATGGCCAACGCCGGGGATATAGGTGGTCACCTCGATGCCATTGGTGAGCCGCACGCGGGCCACTTTGCGCAATGCCGAATTAGGCTTCTTCGGCGTGGATGTGTAGACGCGAGTGCAGACGCCGCGTTTTTGCGGGCAAGCCTGCAGCGCCGGGCTGGCGGTCTTCCATCGAGGTGGTCTCCGCCCGTTACGCACGAGTTGATTAAAGGTTGGCACGAACTCCTCTTCGTGATGTTGGTTCTATGAGTGATGCAAACCGCCTACGCACCTGCCCCAACTAGAAGAGGCAGAGTCTTTGTCAGCGGTCAGAATCCAAAAGCCACACCGGGAACTGCTGGGTTTAACCGACCGGTGGCTCTAAATAGCAAGAACTTCGGACAAGCCCATGCTCCAAACAGCCAATGTTTTGCACCATTTGGAACCTCGGGGCCGACCCCCGGCCGGCCCGTATCACAATACGGGGGTAGCACGGGAGCAGAAGAACTTTGAACTTGTGAAACTTTTCAATGATATCGAAGGACTTGCGATGTGTCAACTGGAGGGCATCGCCGAAACGGATCGAAATCAACCTCTTTTATGCCGCGAGGACCTGCTGCAATCCATCCTTCGCATGGAGAAACCATCGGGCGCACCGAACCGTCAGGTGATATATCATTCAACTGTAAGGACGGGTGTCTATGAGGATGTGGCAAAAGACCTGTTTAGCTGCGTTTCTAATTCTGGGAGAGTTCTCGTTTGCTCAGGACCAAGGGCCTGCCAAAGACGTTGGAGAGACCGTCGCCAAGCCGCGAAAGAAGGACGGCAGCGATGCCGGCGATGCCGACCTGCCGAAGATCCCCTCCAAGCTGGGCAATAAGAACAAAAACGACCTTCCCGAAGGGTCGCCGAGCTTTAAGGTAGAGACCAACGTCGTCAGCGTGGACGTGGCCGTTGTCGACAATAAGGGCCACTTCATTCCCGGGATCCCCAGAGGGAATTTTCGGGTCCTCGAGGACAATGTTCCACAGCAGATTCAGAGCTTCTCGCTAGGCGAAGCGCCCATGACAGTGTGCATGGTTATCGAGTTCAGCGGCAAGTTCCAGCAATATTACTACGGCCCATCCTGGTATCAGACGCTCGCAGCTTCGTACGGTTTTCTGCAAACGCTCAAGCCAGAGGATTACGTGGCCATAAGAGCTTACGACATGAAGGTGGACACGCTTTCCGATTTCTCCACCGACAAGCGGAAGGCTTATGAAGCCATGCAACGGTTGCGCATACCCGGATTTTCGGAATCAAACCTTTACGACGCGCTGGTGGACACCGAGGATCGCATGCAAGAAATCGAGGGCCGTAAGGCCATCGTGCTGATCGCCTCGGGAGTGGACACTTTCAGTAAGCTTACGTTCGATAAAGCACGTAAAGCCATTCAGGATGGCGGGGTACCTATCTACGCGATCGGAATGATGCAGACCATACGTGAATTAATAGACGCTCGCGGCGGAATGGGCGCTATTCAGCGTATGGACTTCCTGCAAGCCGACAATCAGATGCGCACATTCTCCAAGGAAACCGGCGGCCAGGCCTTCTTCCCGCGGTTCTACGGCGAGTTCCCCAGTATCTATCAGCAGATATCGCAGGCGCTGCGCAATCAGTACTCCATCGCGTACTCGCCCACCAATGCGGCGCGTGATGGAAAATTCCGCAAAATCAAAGTCGAGCTGGTGAGCCCCACCGGCGAGCCGCTTCGCGTGACCGACGAGAAGGGCAAGCCCGTCAAGTACAGTATCTTCGCCAAGGCCGGCTACAACGCACCGCGGGAAGTGGAATAAAGTCAAGCTTTCAAAATTGCTTCATTACAATTTGATGCGAGATCGTTGACACTTTCGTAACAACTCTGCTACCCTCGCACGGTCCAATGAAAACACCGCCCGCGCCTGCACCAGGCGCAACCCTTTTGCTCGTCGATGACAATCCGCACGGCCTTATCGCCCGCCGGACAGTTCTCGAAGAGCTCGGGTACGTGGTGCACACCTGCTCCTGCGGAGACGAAGCCCTCAAACTGTTCGCCTCCACCAAAGTGGACTTGGTGATTACGGATTTCCGAATGCCGAATATGGACGGCGTGGAGTTGATCGCGCGCATGAGGCAATTGCGCGGCGATCTTCCTATTATTCTGTTGTCCGGATTCGTCGAGCCGCTTGGCCTGACGGAGAAATCGACAGGCGCCGACGTGGTGCTGTCGAAAAGCGCGGGCGAGGTTGGCTTGCTGATCCGCTCCGTGCGCCGACTGTTGAACCGGCAGCCGTCTCGCAAGCCCCTGGAATCGGAGCGAGTTCCAAGTTCAAAGATCGCCCGCAACATTGGGTAAGACGAGGTAACCTGGCTCCGAAATTGCTTCTCCTCGTTTTAGCCGCCGCCCTACTGGCGCCAGCCGCTACCACGGATCGAACCGCCCAAAAGAGTGTCAGCCGCTGGTTGAAAACGCTGAGCCTGCGTGACAAGGCTGCGCAGTTGGTGATGATTCCATTCAACGGCCGCGCGATGAGTACTCGCACACGCGAGTACCGCAAGTTCGTGCACCTGATTCGCGACGTGCATGTGGGTGGGCTGATTCTGGTGAACGTGGGACAGGGGCGCCTGCTGCAGCGCCCCGAGCCTCACGAGTTGGCTTCTTTTGTGAACCGGCTGCAGCGCATGAGCCATGTGCCCTTGCTGGTTTCCGGCGATTTCGAGCGCGGCGCTTCCATGCGCGTGAATGACACCACAGTATTTCCGCACGCCATGGCTTTCGCGGCGGCCGGCGATCCCGCTCTCACCCGGTTCGAAATATCCGGTCGTTTGGCGAAAACCCGCAGGTGGTGGCTCGCCACGTGGAGGCCTTCATCGAGGGAGCCCAATCGGATCGCCGTGTCCGGGTGCTCACGACCGCCAAACACTTTCCCGGACACGGAGACACCGCCACCGATACGCACCTGGGCCTGGCAACGATTACGGCCGACCGCCAACATCTCGACCAGGTGGAGCTGGTCCCGTTCCGGGCAGGCATCGCCAAGGGCGTCGACTCGGTGATGACGGCGCACATTTCGGTTCCGGCTCTGAATACGGGCGAAGTGCCATCGACGCTTTCACCCGAGATTCTTACCAAGCTGCTGCGCGACGAGATGCACTTCCAGGGCCTGATCGTCACTGACGCGATGGACATGGGCGCGATTGTTAAAGGTTTTGGTACCGCCGACGCTTCGGTCAAGGCGCTGGAAGCAGGCGCGGATGTTGTGCTCATGCCGCCCGACCCGGAGGTTGCAGTCAACGCCATCGTACGATCGATGACGTGGTGAACTCGCCCGAATCGAACGAGCGCGCGCAGGAGGTGGCTGATCGCGCCGTCACGCTCCTTCGCAACGAGGCGCAGATTCCCCTGCGGCAGGCGGCGAAGAGCTGCTTCGTGGTGCTGGCGGAGGGTCACTATTCCAACGAAGGCCTGGTCTTTACTCAGGAGATTCACAAGCGCAGCCCGGATGCCCTGGTTCTGGCGCTCGATCCCTCGCTTCCTGATGCCGCGCTGGATGTGGCCGCGACCCGAATGGGATTTTGCGAAGTGATCGCGCTGGGCAATCCCTACTTGCTCCGCGCATTTCCCAAAGTCGCCGCCTACCTGACGACCTATAGCACGGTGGCGCCCTCTGAAATCTCGGCCGTCAAGGCGTTGTTCGGCGAGATGCCCATCCGCGGACGATTGCCGGTCACCATTCCAGAGCTGGCCAAATACGGCGACGGGATTCAGTTGCCAGCGACGGCGGCTCCGCCGGCGCCACCAATCGTAAAATAGTGGTGTATGCAGATCACCTGGCTTGGACACGGTACTTTCCAGTTCCAGTTGCCTTCAGGCGAAGTCTTCCTCATGGACCCCTTTTTCGACGGCAATCCGAAATTTCCTGCCGGACATCAGTTTACGCGTGTTGACGCCATCCTGATCACTCACGGCCACTTCGATCATGTTCACGACGCCGTTCCGTTGGCCCGAAAGTTTTCGCCGCCGGTGGTGGCGATCTACGAGATTTGCCAGTGGCTCGAAAGCAAGGGTGTCAAGAACACGCAGCCCATGAACAAGGGCGGCTCGCAAAAAGTCGGACAGGTGACCATCACGATGACGCATGCTATTCACAGCTGCGGAATTCTGGATGACGGCAAGATTATTTATGGCGGAGAGGCCGCGGGTTACGTGATGCGATTCACCGATGGCCGCTCGCTCTATTTCGCCGGCGATACGAATGTGTTCACCGACATGCAGCTCATTGAACGGCTGTATCAACCCGAGCTGGCGTTTCTGCCCATCGGCGATCTGTTTACCATGAGCCCCCGTGAAGCTGCCGCCGCATGCCGGATGCTGAAAGTGAAGAAGGTGATACCTATGCACTTCGGCACGTTCCCCGCGCTGACAGGGACGCCGCAGCAGTTGGCTGAATTGATCAAAGATCTGCCGGGCACTCAGGTCTGGCCGCTCAAGCCGGGCGAAACCGTCGAGTGGTAAAGCACCAGAAGGCGGGCCCGTTAACCTTGGGAATATCACCATTGGCGAATTGAATCCCCAGCCGGCAGGGTTCAACCTTGTAAGCATGAAGTACTCCGCCCTGCTGGTGTCTCTCGTTGTGTTCTCCGCTTTGGTCCTGGCATCGGTTCCGCATCCTCCCGCGGTTTATGTAAGTGGATCCTCGGCCGTCCCCAACGGCAGCACCGGCTCGTTGAATCTGGGAGATGAGAAGGAATTTCGCTTCGATTATGCTGACGACTCGCTCAAACTTCCTTACGACCGGATCACTGGCATCCTGCTGGAGAACAAGCCCGGCTCGAAGTCACACCTTGCGTCGAGCGTTGGCTGGGTTCCAAAGTTGAACAAGAGGCAGGCCAAACAGCTGACCATCACCTATAAAGGCGAGAACGATGCAGGTGAGTCCGCCGTCTTCGAGATCACAAAAGAGGAGTTCCAGAGTATCGCCTCGATCCTCGAGTCCCGAACGGGCATGCGCGTGCGCTACAACGAAGGAAGCCGTGGCGAGAGTCGAGACACACAACCGGTTCAACCACCGCCGTCGCCGGATTCTGCTCCGGTGCCCGTCACCTTTACTTCGACTCCGCGTGGCGCGATGGTGCTTCTATTCGGACAGACAGCCGGTAGAACACCGCTCACCACTAAGCTTGGACCCGGCACATACACGGTGAAGATGACGGCGAGCGGCCTGCCGCCCTGGACGCGTGATATCGAAGTGGAACCCGGAAAGCCGCTGACGGTTGGCGCGGACCTTGGCCACATTCAGCCCAATACGGTCGTGATCACGCAAGTGCCGTAAACTGGCGGGCCGGGCAAGCTAATGGGCCCAGATATCCGGTGGCGCTATCCATTTCAGGATGCCGCGAGGATCGGGCGGGAAGCGGTCGAGATCGATGCGTACAAGAGCCGCCTTGCGCATCTCGATCTGCAAAGCGGGCGAGTTGAGGAGATAAGAGGCCAGGTGGCTCAGCAGAGGCTCATGCCCAGCGAGAAGAACCTGCATTTCATCCTGACGTCCCCGGATCTCGTTCCAGACC
>WNFF01012717.1_pt1 | contig 10090 bp, 8 predicted proteins | sample 5400441 | NCBI WGS metagenome assembly WNFF01 (sample SAMN13153345, study PRJNA577476) | soil metagenome | isolation source: 120 cm saprolite under Douglas fir tree site 2 hole 3 replicate 1 | place: USA:California | collected 2015-04-18 | reverse complement strand
GATGTTGACATGCCTCTTCGGGTTGCGCGGCTGCGCGGCGGCATGCCTAAAGAACCCGATTGGGTACGCACGCCGGCGCAGCCCACGGTCGTCGTCTCCACCGTTGATCAGGTCGGTTCGCGGTTTTTATTCCGCGGATACGGAGTTTCGGATTCGATGAAGCCTATCCATGCAGGCCTCCTCGGAAGCGACGCCCTTCTCATACTCGATGAGGCGCACCTTTCGCAGCCGTTTGTCCAAACTGCCCGCGACACAAAGATCTTTCGGACAGACTCGTTGGCGGAGAGCGTCGCGCCCGCGCCGTTCGAGGTTATTACTCTATCGGCGACCTACGCCGACAATCCGCAAGAGGATGGCGAAGAGCCCTTCCGCATCACGGATGAAGATCGAGCCGATAACGAGCTCGGAAAACGGTTGCAAGCATCAAAGCCAGCGGAGCTAATCGAAACGAAGGCTAGCGATGCTCCTCTTGCTAACGAGTTTGCTGACAAAGCTCTGGAGCTTGCGAATCAGCTTACTGGCGGGTGCGTGGTTGCTGTCGTGGTCAATCGGGTAAAGCGCGCGCGGGAGATCTTCGAGATATTGCTGAAAAAGGGCGCCCATGCGTTCGCAGGTGCAGAGTCTCAGGAAGATCAAGGTCCGTCGCTCGAAGTCGCCTTGCTAATCGGCCGAACGCGCGATCTCGATCGCAGCAAATTGACAGACAAGTTGCTGCCGTTCGTTCAGGCTGGATCTGGTCGCAAGCCAAGGACCGCTCCACTGATTATTGTCGCCACTCAGTGTATCGAAGCTGGCGCCGATTTGGACTTCGATGCCCTCGTCACCGAAATCGCGCCATTGGACTGCCTTCGACAGCGCTTCGGAAGAGTCAATCGGATGGGGCGCCCACTTGAGGTGCGAGCGACAGTCCTTGCCTCTACAGACCAGATCAAGAAGAGCGCCCCAGCCGATCCGATATACGGCGATGCACTACGATCCACCTGGACCTTGCTGCTGGAGAAGAGCCGAGCACAGGGTCGGGTAAAGGCGGTTCGGCACATTGTCGATTTCGGCATCGAGCAATCCGCTATCTGGGTCCCCAAGGGAAAGGCGCTGAAGGAGTACATTGCACCGCGAAAGAACGCGCCTGTTTTGCTGCCCAATGCGATCCAGTTCTGGAGCCGCACTTCGCCTATATCTGATATCGATCCTGAAGTTGCCCTCTATCTTCATGGCCCCGAAACCGGAGCGGGCGATGTGGAGATCGTATGGCGCGCCGATCTTGACGACACACTTGACGAAAAAGAAAAAGAGAATCTCTGGAAAGAGCGCGCATGGGTATGTCCGCCTTCGAGCCTCGAAGCGATTTCCGTCCCATTGGTTGAAGCGAGGCGATGGCTCCACGGACAATCGAACGCTGAAATCGCGGATGTGGAAGCCGATCCGGAGATCCAAATCGGGCTTCTTCGCCCCCGTCCAGGCATGTGGCTCTCCGATGGCGTGGCAAGGACGACGCGGAAACCGGTTTAATCGAGGCGGACGATCTGAGAGCGAGTGACACTGTCGTCGTTCCAGCGTCGCGTGGCGCGTGCGATCGATGGGGGTGGGCGCCGAATCTGGAGTATCCAGTTCAAGACTTGGGGCGCGAAGCGAATCGTCTGCAGCGTGGTCGTGACATATTCAGGCTGACGAACGCTACGCCGGAACTGAGCCAAGAAGACATCGCATCTCCAAGTCAAATGCTCGACTGGGCGGACAAGGAAGTCGTGAATCACTTTGGCAAATACTTCGACACGGGCGACGAACCGGGCCTCTCGATTCCGCGCGTCGTCCGATCGTCAGACGGAAAACCGCTCGCCATCGAGCGAAAGCTGATCCTGGCTCGAGAGAAACCACAAGGCGATTCGATCGGCGACGCCGTAACCGAAGACAACGAGAGCGTGAGCGGTATTCGGCAAAGGAGCGTTCTCCTCTCCGCACATTCCAAAGGTGTTCAAGAGTACGCTCGCCGCTTCGCCCAACGAGCAGGACTGCCATCCGAAATTGTGGAGGACCTTGCGTTGGCTGGATATCTTCATGACGCCGGCAAAGCACATCCTGAATTCAAGCGGCTACTCTATGGCGGTGATGAACTCGGCGCGATAGGCGCGCCCGACCTCGCCAAGAGCGCCAAGCTGCCTGCAAGCCCTGCCGCCTGGAGAGAGGCGCGCCGTCGGGCGAACCTTCCGGAAAGCGCGCGCCATGAGGTCGCATCGCTACAATTTGCCGAAGCGCATCCGGCCTTCGCATCCGCCAAGAACCCCGACCTGGTTTTGTGGCTGATAGGGACCCATCACGGCTACGGACGGCCGTTCTTCCCTACGGCTGAGCGGGAGTGGCCGCGCGAGGGAGACACTTTCGAAAGTGATCTCGGCGACGGACGGATCGCCGCCCGACCAGCACGTTCATTGGCAGACTTAACCGCGGTGTGGATCGATCTCTCAGACGAGCTGATGCGCCGTTATGGCGCTTGGGGGCTAGCGCGGCTGGAAGCCATTCTGCGTCTCGCCGACCATCGCAGCTCCGAAGCCGAGCAGGATTAGAACACTAAATGACACTCCTTGCGGCGCCGGGCCCCACGCTGACCGTTCCGCTGCCGGGACTTGAACCAGACAATCTCTTGGCGTTCATGGCATTGCTGGGGCTGCTGCGCACACTCGAAGCTGTGCAGCCGAATTGGAAGCCGCGTGCTTCATGGAAAGGCCCGCCGTGGACAGCCCAGTTACACCTCGCCACATTTACTGAGCCGATACAGATTGCCCACGCGGCGAATGAAGGGATCGGCAAGCTGCTTGAACATTTTGACGTCGATAAGCGCAAGAATGTCGACTTTTCAGCTGAGGACTATCGTGCCTACGCCAAGCGCCTGCGGAGTGAAAGTGTTGGTGCCGCTCTCGCCGCCGCATTGACCGCTGAGTGGCCTCAGAACCGAACGGCGGGCACTGTTTCGTCTGCACCACTGGTCATGATGTTCGGCCAGGGACATCAGAACTTTCTCAACCGATTGATTGACGTACCGAGCGGCGCTCTCCCAAATCGCCTGCGGAAGCTCAAATCGCCTCCCGATCTGGCCGACCCTGCCAAACTTGCCCAGGCACTGTTCCACCCTTGGCGGCATGAGGATGACGCGGATGGATTTCGCTGGGATCCCGAAGACGATCAGCGGTATGCCCTACGGTATGGCGATCCCAGCCTCGCAGGGGCAGCGCGGACGGTCGTGGGGGCGAACCGCCTCGCGGCCATCGGGTTTCTGTCTTTCTCGACAGCGCCGCGCGCGAAGCGAATGAAGGCTGTCGGAGCTGCTCGCAACGATCGTGAATGGTTCTTCGTCTGGCCCATCTGGCTGCCGGGTCTTTCTCGCATAGGCATCGAGGCGCTGCTCGCCCATCCCGACGTTCTGAACGGAGAGCGCAGCAGAGTGGAGCTCCTAGGAGTAGCTGAGATTTTGCGTGCGCGACGTGTAGCAAACGGCAAGTTCATGAATGTGACACGGGCGCGGCCTGTCGAGTCCTCAGACTAGCTCTTGTAAAAGCGCCCCGGGTCCATCGATGCGATCCTCTCACCTCGGTTGACCCTTCTACCGACTCCGCACCTTACGAGACTGCGGGCGGGTGTCCTGCCCGTTGTGTCTCAACGACGAGCCCGAAGACGAACGTTAGGCACTTACCTGACATGAACGACAAAAGCTAGGAAATTCCAAGAACTGGGCACTGGAAAAGTAGCCGCGCGCGTAGGCGGTGCGGAGATGCGACGACTCACCATCGGATGGAGCAAGAGAGGAGAGACTCTCGCTGTTGAATGGGCCCCGATCTCGTGACGCTTGACAAGAATTCCAGAATTGCATAATTACGTCTTGTCAGCCATCTACCTTGGAGGTCGCTCAACAGCCGGCATTCGGCAAGCCAGGAGACTCAATGAAGGAAGCATTTCACCGTCCAGCGTTCATTCCGCTGATCGTCAGCATGACGGCCGCCCTCTTGCTGCAAGGCAGACTGTGCTTGGCGGCCACTAACGCCAGCGTACTTCCATGGGACCAGACGCTGACTGCGTTGCAAGACGTCCTGCTAGGTCCAGTAGCTCACGCGGCAATCGTCCTGAACTTTGCCTGCTCAGCAATCCTGTACGCGCTTGGAAGCCGACAATTCGCGGGCCGTTTATTGGCTGGTGGGTTTGCGAGTTGCTTAGCGCTCATCGCTGTCCGCTTCCTGTCTTACGTCTTTCCATTCTGACGAATCATTCCAGAGACCAATTTTGTGGAGGTCGATATGAAACTCGCACGCATCACCAAGCCGCTTCGTTCCGTTCAGGTTCGCATCATGCTCGCTGGCGACCTGAACGCCAGCCTTGAGCGGTACGCGAACTATTACGAGGACGTTCATGGTGAGTCCGTGGACCCTCGCGCGCTCATACCGGAGATTCTTCGCGCCTTCCTCGATGCCGACCGTGAGTTCCAGTCGTGGGCGCGCGCTGCCGAGCGCCAGCCACAACGCGCTGCCAGTCCAGCTTCACACAACGGCAGCACCAAGACTCAACCGTGAGTTTCCTCAACGAGGTACCGGCTGACGTGCTTCGCACGTGTTTACAACTGACACGCCACTCATCCCTCTGGATGAACCATGTGTACCGAAACGTACACGGCCGATCGGAAAGTGGCGTGAATCGGCGCGCTTTTCCGTGCACGCGAGCGTGTACGGCGCGCCGACTCGCGCGAAGCACGTCAGCCTCAGCCCCCGGATTCATTGAAGTATACGGCGTGTACGCCTTGAACGAATGAAAAGCAGTCCGATGCCGGAGATTCCATATACCGTCCGTCTAGCGCCGGAGCTGTTGGAACGGATCGAGAAGACGGCGCGAGACAGGGGAATTGCGCCGCGCAAACTGATCCGCGCGGTGCTTGCCGAGCACTTCGCCGGAGATCGCGGCGCTCCACGGGACGGGTCGGTCGGCCAGTCGCACCCGCAACGCGGCCTCGATCAGATTCTCTTCGATCTGACCCGCACGCGGCTCACCCTCCAGCACCTGCTCGACCGCCAGTTCGGCTCCGAGGTGACCGATCAGATCCGGCAGACAGCGCAACAAGAGGCCGAGCGCTACATGCAGCGGTTCAGGAGAACAACGATATGAATTTGTCGCGAACTGCCATCCGATACGAATTGAGTAGCGGTTCAGCCGCGATGCTGCTGCGCCTGTACCTTCGAATCCAGCTGCTTTGGATTCTGATCTGGGCGGCGTCAGATCTTTGCTTGGTCTGGTACTGGGTCGGCCGCGTCTCCGGACCGGGCGCCCACGAATACTTCGGCCGCTGGATTCTCGCCTGGTTCTTCACCCAGAAGGTCCCGCTCTACTTCCTTTCGCTCCCCTACCGAGGCGGTCGAGCCACGATCGGCAGCATGTATCTCTACCTCAACTGGCGCTTCTATCAGGGGCGCTCATTCGGCGAGTGGTTCGCCGCTTACATCGTGTGGGGAGCGGTGCCGGCGAGCCTGACTCTCGTCGCGCTCGCCTACTTCCTTCTCCATGATCCCGAGGACCGCCGGGAGGGGAAACAGCTACGCGGGCTAGCATTGATTCCACGCCGTCAGCTCTCACACGAGCTTCGTCGCACCGGGCTTCGGGGCGACAGCGCGGGCGTCGAGCTCGCCAACGTACGGATTCCGCGCTCGACCGAGTGCGAGCACTTCCTCATCACCGGAGCGACCGGAGCAGGCAAGTCGATGGCGATCCGTTCGCTCCTCCGCCAGATACAGGCGCGCGGAGAGCCCGCGATAGTGGTCGATCCTGAGTGCGAATACGTGTCCGAATTTTATCGTCCGGTGCGTGGAGACCTAATCCTGAACCCGGTCGATGAGCGCTGTCCGTACTGGTCGCCGTGGCTGGAATTGAGCGACCGGTACTACCAGGCTGACGCGGCGACGCTCGCGGCATCGCTCATTCCCGAACCTCCGCGCGGCTACGAAAGCGGGTCGGAACACTTCTTCCGGCAATCCAGCCGGACGCTGCTCGAAAGCCTCTTTCAGGTCGCGGCACCTCGAGAGCCGCAGAGCATCCCGAAGCTGCTCGAACTCAGTCGCGACCAGTTGAAGCAGGCGCTGTCCGGCACGCCGGCATACAGCCTGATCGACCCTGGAGCACACGAGCAGGGCGCCGGGATGATCGCGACCGTCGCGAACGCTACCAGACCATTCCTGTACCTGCCGCCGTGTGACGGACGGCCCTCGTGGAGCGCGCTCGAATGGGCCGAGCATCCCGAAGGATGGCTGTTCGTGACGATGCGCGACGAGTCCGCCTCCGCTGCGCTGCCGCTCGCGAATCTCTGGATCGACCTCATTGTCGGCCGCCTGCTCAACTCCGCCACCCATCGCCGAAGGGTCTGGATCGTGGTGGACGAGCTGCCGGTGCTTGGCCGTCAGGCCAAGCTCGAGACGTTGGTAACTCGCGGACGAAAGCGAGGACTCGCCGCCGTACTGGGGTTCCAGAGCATCGCTCAACTGCGCCGAATCTATGGCCACGAGCAGGCAGCAGTGCTCGCATCCATGCCTTCGACCAAGCTTCTATTACGCGTGGACGAGCCCGAGACAGCTGCCTTCATCGCGCGGCAGATCGGCGACCGTGAGGCACTGCGCGAGGAGATCGGAATAAGCACGGCCGAGCACGGCAACCGGTTCAACGTCCATCCTGTACGCCGGACGGAGCCAGTTGTGATGGCATCGGAGATCCAACGCTTGCCGAAACTCGAAGGCTATCTCTGCATCGCCGGACTCGATCGCGCCCGCGTCCAGGTCGAATTCATTCCGCGCGCTCTTCCGAGGCAGCTCAGCCATGAGCCCAGCGCCGATTTGGCGGCGTTGACGATTACCCGCGGGCCAATTCTTCCTAACGGGACTGCGCCCGCTCCAGTGAGGATTCAGGACTAATGCTGGTAATGTCCAAAGGCGCGCTCACCGCCGCACAGGCCGAGACCTATTACGAAGAGAAGTATTCCCACGACGATTATTACTCCGAGAAGCAGCGGGTCATGGGGGAATGGTTCGGCCGCGGCGCTGAGGAGTTGGGACTCTCCGGCGAGGTTGCAACCGAAGAATTCCGCGCCGTGCTGCAGGGTCTTCGCCCCGCCTCCGGCGAGGTGCTCGTTCATAAGGCGAACGGCTACGACCTCGCGCCCTCGGAGAACTCGAACAGTACGCGCTCTCGCGCCGCCGCGGCGGCAGCGAATGGGTTGTGACCAGCAACATCGTCACTGCGCGCTTCGATCACATTGCCGCTCGGCCTGCCAGTGGAGTTAAAGACGGCTATGGCCCCGACCCTCACCTTCACACGCACGTCGTCATCGCCAACATGACCCGCCGCCCGGACGGACAGTGGCGCGGCCTTGATCCCATCGAGATCTACCGTGCGCAAGCCTTCGCGACCGCTGTGTACCGCTCCGAATTGGCCGGCGAGGTTCAGCAGCTTGGCTATGAAATCAGGATCGCCGGACCAGACGGGCGATGGGAGCTTGACGGCTACACGCGCGAGCAGGTGATGGCCTTTTCCCGTCGTCGCAAGGACATCGAGCAGACGCTCGCCCGTGAAGGGCGGGCGGGCGCCGAGGCGGCACAGAACATCGCGCATCGAACTAGGCTCTCCAAGGATGAGCGCGACGAAGAAAGACTCAAGGCGGAATGGCGCTCACGTGCGCTGCAATATGGAATCGAAGTCGAGCGTCACTTGTCGCAATCGCGTGAACGGAGCCGAGCCGCACTGGTCCATCCGGAAACGGCGGAACAAGCCATCCGTCAGAGTATCGACGAAAACACCGAGCGCGAAGCGGTCATTGATCGCCGTGCGCTTGAAGCGAAGGCTTTGCAGCACGCGATGGGCCGGGCTGACCTTCATCGAGTACGTGCTGAGAGCCAGCGATTCCAACAAAATGGCCAGCTGGTCGTCGTCGGCCACTCCGTGAACTCGCCGCGAGGCGCCTATACGACGCCAGAGATGATCGCCCTTGAACGCGGGAACATCGAACTGATGCGTGCGGGCCAAGGCAGGGCCGCCGCTATCAGCAGTTCGAACGAGATTCGCCGATGGGCGAGCCAGCGCAACTTGCTTCCTGATCAGACTGCCGTCGCCGAACTCACGCTTATGTCCACCGACTGGGTCACTTCAATCGAAGGCCGCGCTGGTGCCGCAAAAACAACGACCGTAGGCGCGATCCGCGAATTCGCGGAAGACCATGGCCACGCTGTCTATGGGTTCGCGCCAACGACGCGTGCGGTCAAGTCGCTTTCGGAAGCAGGTGTTTCTGCCAGTACAGTTGCCAGCCTCCTCGAAAACCAATCAACACGCGATGCCTCAAACGAAGTCTGGATCGTCGACGAGTCGAGTCTACTCCCCACACGGCAGGTTAACCGGATTCTCCGCAAGGCTCGCGAGCAAGGCGTAGAGCGGATCGTCTTCGTGGGCGACCAAGGCCAGCATCATGCGATCGAAGCGGGACGGCCCGTCTATCAGATGCAGGAGGCTGGAATGCCGGTCGCCCGGCTCGATGCCATCCGCCGCCAGCACGATCCCGAGCTCCGCGAAGCAGTGATGCACGCCGCCAAAGGCGAAGTCGCGGAGTCGCTGGCGATTCTTGAACGCCGCGGCGATATCCGCGAAGTTGCCGACATCGAACAGCGCCGCAAACAGATAGCCCGAGAATACCTCGCCGCCCATGAATCACGCGAGCGCGTCCTTGTTGTGAGCCCGGCAAACGACGAGCGCCGCGAATTGAACAAAGCGATTCGCGCCGGACTGATCGCCCGCGGTCATGTCGCGCCACTCGGACGGGAGCTCACGATTCTAGTGAATCGCGGTCTCTCTGGTCCGCAGCGGGCAGTCGCATACCATTATGAAGAAGGCGATATGATTCGCTTCACGCGCGGAAGCAAACAGTTCGCGTTTGACAAGGGCGAGTACGCGCGCGTCGAAGCGGTCGATCGCGACGCCAACATGCTTACGGTGAAGACGGCACACGGGCGGCGCATCGAATACAATCCGGTCCGGCTCTTCGGCGTCGAAGTGTCCCGCGAGGAGCAACGAGTCCTCGCACGAGGCGACCGCATCCAGTTTCGCGCGCCCGACCGGTCACTCGGCGTTGCCAATGGTGATTTTGCGACGATGACAGCCCTCGACGATCGCCGCGCCTCTATGCGCCTGGACAATGGCAGACAGTTCAGCGCGGCGCTTGATCGTCTCAGCCACATCGACCACGGCTACGCTTCGACTTCGCATTCGGCGCAAGGAGCTACGGTCGATCGCGTCATCGTCGATATCGATACCGGCCTTTCGCTGGAGGTTGTAAATCGGAAGCAGTTCTATGTCTCTATCAGTCGCGCACGGACCTCGATCACGATCTATACCGACGCCCGCGGCAGGCTCGGCCAGACCATTAACCGAAGCCGCGAGAAATCCATAGCTCTTCAACATTACTCGACTTTGCTCCATCGCGGCTTCGTTGTCTTCCCGGAACAGCATCAGAGCATCAGTCGAGGACAAGGCCTTCGCAGGTAGCCCATGCCAGGACTTGGCTCCTTACGATCGAGGTCGGTTGCGCTCGCTCCACTGGCACGGCGCGCCACCGGCTCCGCCGGACGCTTCGCTTGTCACGCCGTGCAGCGTTCCGCAAGCGCGTCGCGGAATCCAGCGCGCTCCCTCAGTCTCAATTGAAGGGAGCGCGTCTCTAAAATGCACGCGCAATCCAGTCAGAAGCGCGTCCTGGGGGACGTGGGCATCGGAGAGACCGCTGCGGCATAGTCTCGTTCTTGTGCGTTTTTGTAATTCAGAGATTGTGGCTTTCGATGACATTTTCTATGGCGTGCGGTATTCTTTGACGATGAGGCGGCGGTTGCTCGTGCCGGATGATCTTAGATGACGACTTTCGGTCAGGTACTCAGGGAAGCCCGCAAAAAGGCGGGGCTCACACAGCGAGAGCTTGCCGCGCAATTGAAACGGGAAGACGGCCGTCCTGTCGACCCCCCGTATCTAAATGCGATCGAACACGACCACCGCTATCCGCCCGAAGACTATCTTATCGAGCAGATGGCGAAGATTG
>WNFF01018681.1_pt1 | contig 10091 bp, 11 predicted proteins | sample 5400441 | NCBI WGS metagenome assembly WNFF01 (sample SAMN13153345, study PRJNA577476) | soil metagenome | isolation source: 120 cm saprolite under Douglas fir tree site 2 hole 3 replicate 1 | place: USA:California | collected 2015-04-18 | reverse complement strand
ATCTACGTCAACTCCCCGGGCGGCGCCGTCAGCGCCGGGTTCGCGATCTACGACACCATGCAGTACGTCCAGTCGCCGATCTCGACGGTCTGCATCGGACGCGCCGCCAGCTTTGGCACTGTCGTCCTGATGGCGGGCGCCAAGGGGAAGCGATTCTCTCTACCGAGCGCGACGATCCACATGCACCAGCCGCTGATCGGCGGCAAGGGCCTTCAGGGCCAGGCCAGCGACCTCGACATCCACGCGCGGGAGATCGTGCGCATCAGGACCGTCCTCAACGAGCTCATCGCCAAGCACACGGGTCAGCCGCTCGAGCGAGTCGAGCGCGACACCGATCGCGACTTCTTCCTCACCCCCGAAGAGGCGATCGAGTACGGCTTGATCGACTCGATCATCCAGCAGACGCCGGTGCCCGTGCTGGCAGCCACCCACTAACCCGAAGCACCAACCAGCCGATCACAAGGACTCCGATGATCGCCGGCAGCGGAGCCGGCACGAGGGCGGCGACGAGCGCGCCGATCGAGAGCAGCAGCCAGTCATGCCAGCGCGCGTGGCCCCAGATCGCCAACGCCAGGCCGACCAGCACGAGGTCGGCCGGCAGGGCGTGCGGTGCGGCGAGGACGCCGCCGGCCACGAGGATCGCCGTTTGCCCATCGAAGCCGTTTTTGCATTGCCGCGCCACCAGCACTACGCCGGCGACCGTGAGCAGGGTGAGGGTAGCCACCGCGTAGAGCTGCCACGTTGCCGGCAGGAGCGTAGCCAGATGTGGAAGGTCGACCTCGCGGCTGCCCGGCGTGACCGTCGAACTCGTCGGCGCCAGCCAGTCGAGAACCCAGCGCGGGTTCAAGACGGCGACCGATGCCCAGAGCAACGCGCCTGAAGAGGCCCAGCCGGCGAGCACACGCCACCGCCGAGCGAGCAGCAGCGCGGCGCCGAGCGGCAGCACCAGCTGAGGCTTCACGAGGGTGAGGCCCAGCGCGAACCCGGCGACGTATTGACGTGAGCGGAGCGCGAGCGCCGCGCCGATCCCAAGCACCACCAGGCCATCGACCTGTGCATTGAGCAGCATCAGGGCCGTGGGCACGGACGCGAATGCGGGCAGGATCGCCGCCGGCGTGCGCGGCCGGACGGCGAGATACGCGCCCAGCGCCAGGCCGGCCAGGCCGAACAGGATCCACAGCCGGCCGCCGAGATCGGTACCCAATGCCTCGAACGGCACCGCGATCAGCGCGACCCAGGCGGGGGCCAGGAAGGGGAGGATGCCCTTGATGCCAAGCGTGACCAGGACCTTGCCACCGGTCACCTGAAGCTCGACCTGCCTCTGCCGGTCGAGGTCGTAGAGGTGACCCGGGTCGGTGACGATAAGCCGCGCGCCGGTCGCATAGGCCGGCCAGTCGGAGTTGATGACGTTGTCCTTGCTCTCGATGAGGGGATAGATGACGAAAGCGAGCGAGATACCAACCAGGGCCACCGACGCTCGCCATCTCCAGTGCGGGCTCACTTGGCCCTGTCGATTCGCAGCGCCCTCGCCACCGGCGCAATGAGCCCACCCTGGACGAGAAGCGACAGCAGCACGACGCCATAGGCGACGATCGACACGCGCTTGTCGACCTGGGTGAGATCCGCAACCGAGAGTGCGAGCGCGACCGACAACGCCCCACGCAATCCGGCCCAGAACGTGAGGTGACGCCACCGCCACGGGATCGAAATTGCTCGCCAGTCGAGTGCAGCCAGCAACCCATAAACGGGCACGGCACGCGTGACCAGCATGATCACGAACGCGGCGATCACAAGCCCGGCCACCGGCAGAAGCTTGGAGGCGGGTAGCGCGGCGCCGACCAGGATGAACAGGATGGCGTTGAGGACGAAGGCCAGCAAGTTCCAGAAGCCGAGGAGCTGCGTGCCGTGGAGCTTGCCGGTGGTGGATCCGTAGCGGGCGATGACGACGCCGGCCGTGACCACGGCGACGATGCCGGATGCGTGCACGATGTCCGCGGCCAGGTAGCTGCCGTAGGCGATGACCAGGGTGGCCAGGATCTCGAGCGGGGCATCCTCGGCCGCCCTCATGAGAGCGACGCCGAGGAATCCCACCGCGAGGCCGATCACGGCGCCGCCGACGCCGATCTCGACAAAACGGACCGCGGCGTCTCCGAACGATGGCGCGCCGGCCACGATGGTGGCCAGCACGGCGCTGAAGACAGCGACCCCGGTGCCGTCGTTGAAGAGGCTTTCGCCCTCGAGGATTGCGGCGAGCCCGGCCGGAGCCTTGATCTGCCGGAGCAGAGTCACAACCGCGATGGGATCGGTGGCGGCCAGGATCGAGCCCAGCAGCATTCCGCTCGCCCAGCTGAAGCCGAGCAGCAGATGCGTGAGGGTTCCGATCAGGAGTACGGTCACTGCCACCCCCGCGGTGGCCAGCAGGCCGACTGGGAGGAGGCGTCGTCTTAACTCCGGCAAGTCCAGCGTCAGTGCGGCCTCGAACACGAGCCCTGGCACGAACGCCAGCAGGATGACGTCGGCGCCGATATGCGGCAGCTGCCCGCCTGGCAGCAGCCCGACGACGACGCCCGCGCCGGCCAGCACGACCGGGTAGGGCAGAATGCGGGCGCGCCTCGAGACCAGGCCGAGCACGGTCGCGAGAGCGCCGACCAGGATGAGCAGGAGCAGGAATCGCTGCTGAGGCGACAACTAGACCTCTAAGACCATGCCGTCCCGCGCCGCTTTGACCTCGGTGCCGAGGCGCTGAGTGAGGTCGGCCGCGAGCTCCCATGGGTGGGCGCGCCACACGGTCATTCCGAAATGCGTGAGGATCGCGAGCCGCGGCTTGGCATCGCGGATGATCCGTTCGGCGTCGGCGAGGCACAGGTGCGGGAGGCCCGCGCGGCAGTCCATCAGCACGAGGTGGATGATCATCACCTCCGCCTGGTGCTGCTCGGCGATGCCGTCGTAGTACTCAGAATCCGTCACCCAGCCGAGCTTGTCGGCGAAGCGGAACCCGAACGTCTCCGCCTGGTGGACGTGACGCGGCGTGGTCGAGAAGGCAAGGCCGTTGACGTTGTAGGTCGTCTCGGGCTGCAAGCGCACAACCTCCTGCGGAAAGTGCCGGAGGTACTGCAGCACCACCGGGTCGTTGTCGAGTGCATCCGCAGGGCAGAACAGCCGGCCGCGGTGGCGAAATCCGCCCTCGGTCATCGCCTCGACCATGACGTTGACATCGCCCGCGTGGTCGAGGTGGCGGTGGCTGAGGACGATCGCGTCGAGCTTGGTGAGATCGACCTTGCGCTTGGCGTACTGGACGATGGCGCCAGGCCCGGGATCGAGGCTGAGGCGGGCGCCGCCTTCCTCCAGGTACAGACCGCCTGACGCCGCGAGCTGCTTGGCGACCATGAAGCGCGCGCCGGCTGTGCCCATGAATGTAACTTTCATGTCTTCACCTCCCCACCCCGTGGGGAGGTCGGCCCGGACCGCGACGCGGTCTGGGCCGGGTGGGGATGATCGCTTCGGCAACTTCCGACAGAGATGCTTCGGTTTGGGCGCCGAAGTAGCGTTCGTACAGCTCCGTGACCCGTTGCAGGGTGTCGATCTCGTCGACCGGCTTGTCGTCTCGGATCCGCACGATGCGAGGAAAGCGCAGCGCGTAGCCGCTGGCGTGACGGTTCGAATGCTGAATCGAATCGAACGCGACCTCGAGCACGACCTCGGGTTTCACCATGCGCGCCCACCCGCGATCGTCGACCGTGAGGCTCAAGAAAAGCTTCGTCATCTCGGCAATCTCAGCATCAGTGAGCCCGGTGTAAGCCTTGCCGACATTGACCAGCCGGCCGGTCGCGGTGTCTTTGACCGCGAACGTGTAGTCCGACAGCACGCCCTTGCGCTTGCCGTGTCCCCACTCGACCGCGGTGACGACGACGTCGAGCGTCGCCAGGGGCCGCTTGAGCTTCAGCCACGCGAGGCCGCGGCGTCCGGGCGTGTAAGGGCTCGCCGGGTCCTTGACCATCAAGCCTTCGTGGCCGCGCTCGCGCGTGTCGGCGAAGATCCGGTCGAGGTCGGCTGGGCTCGTCGCCTCCTCGAGGCGCGCGAGCAAGAAGGGATGCTCGACGCCGAGTCCCTCGAGCAGGCGCCGGCGCTCCTCCAGCGGTTCGTCGAGCAGGGAGCGGCCGTCGAGGTAGAGCAGGTCGAAGATCACGAGCACGACGGGCACGTCGCGGCGAAGCTCGGTCGTGACCTGCTTGCGTCCGAGCCTGTGCTGGAGCTCGAAGAACCGCAGGACCTTTCCGTCTCGATGGGCCAGGACCTCGCCGTCGAAGAGGACCGCGTGGCCGAGCCTGCTCGCGTTCTCGGTTAACTCTGGGAAGGCGCTTGTCGTCTCCTTGAGGTCGCGCGAGAAGAGCTCCACGCGGCCATCCGCATGGTGAAGCTGACAGCGGACGCCGTCGTACTTCTCCTCGGTCCAAACCTTCTCCGCCCCCATGCGCCCGAAGGCCTCGGCGGCCGTCTCGACGGGGCTCGCCAGCATGAAGCGGATGGGCTGAAAGAGCGTGACTGTGCTCGTCTGCAGCTGTCCGTTCTTGACCTTCACGGCGGTCTCGCCGATGTCTCCCGTGATGAGGTGGACTCGCTTGACCTGCGTCACCGGCCGCCCGAACGCTTCGGCGATGGCGGCCTCCACCAGTCCTTCGCTGAGGCCGATGCGCATCTCGCCAGAGACGACCTTGACCACGAAGCGAGCCGCTTCCGGGTGGAGCCGGCGCAGCAGCTCCTCGAGCGGCGCCGCCTTGGCCCCCCCGCGGGCGGTGCGGATTCCCTCCAGGGTCTTCTCGACCTCCTCCAGCGGTACGTCGCCGTTCTCGGTGCGCCCTTCGAGCGCTTCGCCCGCCCAGTCACCGAGGTCCGAGTGCTTGCGGAAGAGGCCCTGCAGCTCGCCGTCGTCGCGGCCCGAGATCGCGCCGACCACCTTGCTGAGCGCCGCCCAACCGAGGCCGAGCGTCCTGCGCTTGGACTGACCGAACGGGCGACCGGCCATGAAAACGGCCGCCCTTCGAAGGTCGTCGTCATTGTCCAGCGAGCGAAAGTAAGCCGCGAGCACGCGTGTTTTCTCGAGGGTTGCGGATGTACCGCCCACGGCTGCCCCGGTGCGCGCGAAATCGAGCATGTCTGGGTACGGTGGCCTATCGTAAGTCGCGTGCGCAGGTGCCCCTACCTGGAGGAGATGGTCAAAGATCAGCGCATGTTCTTGCGCGTGTACCGGTTCGACTGCCATGTCGACCATCTGTCGAAGCGCAAGTACGCGCTGACCGACAGCCCTCCGATCTGCGTACGCAACTTCGAGGATTGCCCGTTATACCAATCTGAGAAGCGGCGCGAGGACCAGATCATCACGAGGTACACGGATTGAGCGCGTTGGACGCGCACCAGCGCGGTGGGGGCGTGAGCTGCGCCATCTGCGGGGCGCCTGCGCTGCCGCTCGATGGAATCTGCGTGTTCTGCCATGCGCCCCTGGATAAAGAGGACCAGCCGATCGAGCTTCTCGACTACCTGGTGGAGCGGATCCCGATCGCCAAGGTCAAGCGCGGCCACCTGAATCGGGGCCCGATCACCGAGGTTGTGTTCGAGCTGGGCGGCCGCACGCTGCGAGCGCGCTGGAACAAGGAGGGCTGGAGTTCCATCCACCGGTGCTGCTCACCGCGTGGCTCGACCTCCTGCTGTCCCGGCTCAGCGACGCCGCCGGCGGCGATGCCGACCTGCGCCGGGCGGTCCTGCGCTCCGGCTGGGCCCTGCGCTAGAGCCGCGTGGCCAGTAGGCCTGGCTTCGCCAGGCCGTCTAACCCACGTGCAGATTCACGCAGACAACGCCTGGAGTAGATATTTCGAAAATCACATCAGCGGGAAAAGAATCAGGCGCGCCGCGAGGCGCGCCGATAAGGGAAAACCGGCAGGTTTTCTCTTATAACTCCAGCGCCAGCTGCTCGGTCGCTTCCAGCGCCGAGGCGCGGACACCCCGCTTGCGAAGGTGTCGCGCGAAGTCGTCGGTGTAGCCGTGAACGGTGTACACCTGGTCGGCGCCTGATCGCTCGACGACTTCGATGAGCTCGTCGAAGTCGCAGTGGTCGGAGAGGTCGAAGGTCGCGTCGGCCCCGAACAGCCGCGCGAACTCGGTGTCCTTGGCCCAGCCCGAGATCAGGGCCGTCCGGTAGCGGCCGAGTCGCCGCACCTCGTCCTTGCCCGCCGGCGGCGCAATCACTACCCGGCCAGACGGCGTGTCGCCATTGAGCTCGACCCACTCCGGGAGCGGGCTGCCCGCGTCCGCGTACGCGCGGGCGCAGGGAACGCATCGGCTCTCCAGCGCGAATTCGAAACCGTACGGCGCGAGCGCGAGCATCACCTCTTCGGTCTTGCCGAGTGCATGGCAGAGCAGCACCGGCGTGACCCGGCTGTCGAGGGCGAGGCGACACCACCGTGCCATCGACTCGACCGTCGAGTCGGGATCGCCAAAGCGAAAATGCGGCCGCCCGTAGGTGCTCTCCATCACCAAGACATGCGCGCGAGGCACGGGCGTCGGCGCACGCCCGCCCGGTTGGCGGAGCTTGATGTCGCCCGTGTAGAGAAGGCTCGTGCCTTCATGCTCGAACCGCAGCTGCGCTGAGCCGAGCATGTGCCCAGCCGAATGCAGCGTCACGGTCGCCGGCCCGCGCCGCATGGGCTCGTCATACCCGAGCATCCGCCAGCCGCGCGGGCGCCGCGCCTCGGGAATGAGCGCAAGCGTCTGGGGTGTGAGCAAGGCTTCCTTGTGACGCCGGGCGTGATCGGTGTGTGCGTGGGAGATGAACGCGAATGCGCGCACCACGAGCGGGTCGAGCCACAGGCTGTGCTCGGGCAGCGACACGCCGTGGTCCCAGATGACCTCGCGCGTCAAGACCGAGGCGCCTCGAGGCGGAATCGTTCGTGCGCCGAGAAGAGGGACGAGGGCACGTCGACCCCGAGCGCCGCGTAGACCTCGAACGGGATGCCGATGTCCACGACCCACACCTCGCCCGCGTGGCGGGGTCCGTCGCGGCTCACGAGGCCGGCCTTGGGCAGGCCAAGCGTGACCGTTGTATGCGCCTGCACAGTCGGAGCGTAGGCGACCCCGGCGTCTGCGTCGAGTCCCGACGGCAGGTCGACGGAAACGACCCGAGCGCCGGACGTGTTGATGGCCTGGATCCAATCCGCGAAGTCGCCCTCAGGTGGCCTCGACAGTCCAGTCCCGAAGATGCCGTCGAGCACCACCTCGGCGCCATCGAGCTTGAAGGTGTCGAGAACCTCGACATTCAGCTTGTGCAGAGCGTCGAGCTCACGTACGGCCGCGCCGCGCAGACGCGTGGCATCGAGGCATGACACCGACGCCAGGCGGCCCCACCGCTGGAGGTGTCGGGCGGCGGCGAGTGCGTCGCCGGCATTGTTGCCCACACCGCAGACCACGGCCGTGCGGCCAGTGCAGAACCGGGCGACCTGCCACCCCGCCGCCTCCATCAGCCAGTCGACCGCGACCCCGAAGCGCTCCTGCGCGAGGGCGTCGGCCGCCTTGACCTGGGCGCTACTGAGGGTGGGGAGGGCGCTGGACGACAAAGGAGCAATAGGGGTCATGACGGTGGATGGAGTCGGCCTGTGAGACGCCAGTGCCCAGCAACTGCGAGAAGAGGTGCGGGGTGATCGTGCAGACCTGCGGGAACTTGAGTGCGGTGTTGCGGAAAGGGCAGTTGTGGATGGTCACCTTCACGCCCTCAGGCGTTTCGGTCTGCTCCGCGAGTGTCCCCGCCCGGCCGATCCACGCCACCACCCGGTGCAGCTTGTCGTCGAATTCGAGGCCCTCCAGACTGGGCGCGATGGCCTTCGCATGGCGGGTGGCCATCCGCGCGAAGACTTCGTCCAGCGCCTCCGGGCCGCCCATGTCCTGCACCTCCTGGAGCACCATCGATGCCAGCTGCCCGTAGCGCTTGGGGAACACCGAATCGGCCCGCTCGGTGAGCGAGAAGAGGAGGGAAGGCCGGCCGCGCCGGCGGCGTTCCGGGTGGCTGACCACGAAGCCTTCCCGCTCGAGGTTGGTGAGGTGCTGGCGCACCGCATTGGGGGTGACCCCGAGGTCGGAGCTGATCGTCTCGGCGCTGGCGTCGCCTTTACGCCGGAGCAACTCCAGGACTTCCATGCGGGTGGAACGGCCGGCGATGGTGGTGGGCATATCCGGACGCTGGCCAGGGATGCTAGCACAGCCCCAGGCTATTTATTACAGGTGGATCTTGACAAAATCCCGACTAGGAGCGTCGGATCCAGCGGGCCAAGTACGCGCGCCGGAACAAGATGCATCTCATCGACAAGCTCCTGAACGAGCTCGAGATGCTCAACCTTGCCGACCAGCGGCAGATGCCGCCGGTGCTCTCGGTCGCCATCAACAAGGTCATCGAGGAGTCGCCCGAGGTGACCGTCCTGGCCCAGGCCAAGCCCGCCTCCGTGATGGAGGCGATGGACGCCCTGTACGAGATCCAGGACAGCCTGATGTACAACCAGATCGAGGACGAGTAAGGCTCTCGACTTTCGACAGCTGACAGGGCCGGGTTCGCGCGAACCCGGCCTTTTTTGAGCTCGAGCCCCCCGACGACCGGCGAACACGAGGTCCGCGATGTCGGAGCAACATTGCGGATACGCCGTTATTGGAAGTTGGGAGGAGTCCGAGCAGATGGCAGTCGAGAGGTTCACGCGCGAGCGGATCATTCACTTCGTCCGGGTCATCGGCATCGCCGCATTGCTGGGCATTGTCGTCGGGACCGTCAGTAGTTTGGTCATCGGGGTCGGAGTCCAATACCTGGGGCCGTTGGAGGGCTACCGACTGGGTGCGCTGGTCGGAGCGCTGATCGGAGGGGTCTATGGTGGCGCGTCGGGCCTTGGAATCCGGGGCCTGATCGGGGGCGTGCTGGTGGGGGCGCTCGTCGGGGCGGGAATCGGTAACGCCGCCTGGAATCACCAACTGGCGGGTGCCGCAAACCCGGCACAGTCCTACGACCCGATCAGGTTTCCGGCCATCGGTCTGGACAGGATGCTTGTCATCGGCGCCGAGACAGGAGCTGTCGTGGGTGCCATCGCCGGCTCGATTCCAGGTGGCCCGGCCCTGCCGAAAGGCGCGCGCTAGAGGCAGGAGCGCCTAGCCCTCGAGCCATTCCGTGACGAACCTGTCGCTGGCGTGAATGTCGATCTGGCGAAGCCGGCCGCCGCCAGAGTTGACGAACTTGTGCGGGACGCCCGGCTGGACGATCAGGACCTGTCCGGCGCGCGCCTGGACGGTGTCCGAGCCGACTGTGTACGTCGCCTGCCCCTCCAGGACTATGAAGATCTCCTCGTAAGCATGCCGGTGCAGCCGCGGACCGCCGCCTGGATCCTCGTCGACAAAGATGAGGCAGACGTGGGCGCCGCCGTACTGGTAGCCCTGCAGCTCTGAATCGGCAAGCTGGTTGCGTTCGACCACCACGTACCCGGGAGTCATTGCACTCTCGCCTCCAATCTCGATGTCATGCGATCACCCGCGGCGGCGCAACCGCGGCAGCAGCCTGACCAGGCCGCCGGCCACGGCGAACAGCGTGATTCCGGACACGATGAGCACCACCGGAAAGCCGAGCGACTGTGCGAAGTGCCGAAAGCCGACCTCATTGACGACGATGAACAACGCCACCCCGCCGCTGATCGCGTAGCCGGCGCTGCTGCGAGCGAGCGCCAACCCAAACGCCGCGAGCGCAAACACGGCTCCGAAGTACTCGAGAGCTCCACCGTCAGCGTTGACTGAGAGAAACAGCGCGACGATGGTGGGCGGGACCACAACGGCGAACCTCAGGACTTCGCGCGCCCAGCGGCGCTCGTGGCCGCTCGTGATCGTTTCGGAGAGGACCGCCAGGATCACGGCCGGGACGAGCCAGGTCACCAAGACGCCTGCGCTTGGCAGCGTCTGGGTGTAGTTCGCGTAGTTGTCGAACCAGCCGGCCACGATATAGGCGAGGGCGGCGGTCACAACGGCCAGCAACGCCGCGCCTGCGCGCCATAGAAGCACCGCAGCGATGACAAAACCGAATG
>WNFF01010524.1_pt1 | contig 10091 bp, 8 predicted proteins | sample 5400441 | NCBI WGS metagenome assembly WNFF01 (sample SAMN13153345, study PRJNA577476) | soil metagenome | isolation source: 120 cm saprolite under Douglas fir tree site 2 hole 3 replicate 1 | place: USA:California | collected 2015-04-18 | reverse complement strand
GACTTCGAGATGTCGTTCGTCACGCAGGAGGACGTCTTCGCGGCGATCGAGCCGGTCCTGCACGGCGTGTTCGAGGAGTTCGCCGGCGGCGCCACCGTGACGCCAGCGCCGTTCCCCCGCATTCCGTTCGCCGAGGCGATGGCGACGTACGGCACCGACAAGCCGGACCTCCGCAACCCGCTGCTGATCGCAGACGTCACCGACGTCTTCCGGGACTCGAGCTTCGCGGCGTTTGCGACGGCGATCGCCGCCGGCGCCGTCGTCCGGGCGGTGCCGGCTCCGGACGCGTCGGGCCAGCCGCGCAGCTTCTTCGACAAGCTCGGGCAGTGGGCGCGTGAGCAGGGGGCGCCGGGGCTTGGCTACGTCCTTCTGGCCGACGGTGGCGCGAAGGGGCCGATCGCGAAGTTCGTCGACGCGGACCGGCTTGCACGGCTCGTCGCCGCGACCGGTGGCCGTGAGGGCGACGCGCTCTTCTTCGTCTGCGATCGGCAGCCGGCGGCCGAGAAGCTGGCCGGGCGCGTGCGGGCGCGACTCGGTGAGGACCTCGGGCTCGTCGAGCGCAACGCGTTCCGGTTCTGCTGGGTGACGGACTTTCCGATGTACGAGCTGAACGAGGACACCAAGCGGATCGAGTTCAGCCATAACCCGTTCTCGATGCCGCAGGGTGGGCTCGACGCCCTCGAGCGGTCCGACCCGCTGACGATCAAGGCCTATCAGTACGACATCGTCTGCAACGGCGTCGAGCTGTCGAGCGGGGCGATCCGCAATCACCGCCCGGACATCATGTACAAGGCGTTCGCGATCGCCGGCTACAGCCGGGACGAGGTCGAGGCCCGCTTCGGGGGAATGCTCAACGCCTTCAAGTACGGCGCGCCGCCCCACGGCGGCTCGGCGCCCGGCATCGACCGGATCGTGATGCTGCTCGCCGGCGAGACGAATATCCGTGAGGTGATCGCGTTTCCCATGAACCAGCAGGCGCAGGATTTGTTGATGCAGGCGCCCGGGTCGGTACCGGAGCAACGGCTGAAGGAACTCCACATCAAGCTCGATTTGCCGAGTGTAGACTCGGGAAGGGAATCGTAAGCGTTGAGTGAAACCACTGCCATCACCCGCCGGATCTCATTGGCCCCCGATCTCGACATGCTCCCACTCCTCGGGCGTAACGACGATCACCTCCGCACGCTGGAGACGGAGCTCGACATCCGCATCGTCGCCCGTGGCCACGACATCATGCTGAAGGGAGACGAGCGTCAGGTGAAGAAGGCCGAGCGCGCGCTGGTCCAGCTCGCGGAGCTGGTCCGGACCGGGACTCCGCTGCGCGCGGGCGAGGTCCGGGCGGCGCTCCGCATGCTCTCGGACGACGAGCAGGCGGATCTCAAGACGGTGTTCGCGGACGCCATCGCCGTGCCGTCGCGCAAGAAATGGGTCGCGCCGAAATCGGTCAACCAGAAGCGATACGTCGACGCGATTCGCGGCCATGACATGGTGTTCGCCATCGGCCCCGCCGGGACCGGTAAGTCGTTCCTGGCCGTCGCGATGGCGGTCGCCGCGCTCATGAAGCGCGAGGTCGCGCGGATCGTGCTGACGCGGCCGGCGGTCGAGGCGGGGGAGCGGCTGGGATTTCTCCCCGGCGACCTGTACGAGAAGATTCACCCCTACCTGCGACCGCTCTACGATGCGCTCTATGACATGCTCGAGACGGAGCGGGTGACGAGCTTCATGGAGAAGGGGGCGATCGAGATCGCGCCTCTCGCGTACATGCGTGGCCGCACGCTGAACGATTCGTTCATCATCCTCGACGAGGCCCAGAACAGCACCGCGGAGCAGATGAAGATGTTCCTCACGCGCCTCGGTTTCAATTCGAAGATGGTGATCACCGGCGACGTGACCCAGGTGGACCTGCCGGCGTCGCGCGGCTCGGGACTCATCGAGGTCCAGTCGGTACTGCGCGGCGTTCCGGGGATCCGTTTCGTCTACTTCGACGACGGCGATGTGGTGCGACACCAGCTCGTGTCGGCCATCGTCCGCGCTTACGACGCCCACGACGCCCGCAAGGGCGAGCGCGAATCGACGCCCGGCCCGTCCTGATGGCTGCAGCAGTCGCGAATTGCCAGCGTCGGGTCGCCGTGTCGCCGGCGCGGCTCGCGCGGACCGTCGAGCGGGCCCTCACCGCGCTCGGTCGCGCGGCAGGCGACGTCGACGTGGTCATCGTCGACGATGCGGCGATCCGACGGCTCAACAACCGGCACCGCGGCGTCGGCCGGCGCACGGACGTGCTGGCGTTCCCACTCGCGACGCCGGACCTGCCGAGTCCCCTCGTCGGTCAGATCGTCATCTCGGGGGAGACCGCGCGGCGTCAGGCGAACCGACTCAAGGTACCGCTCGCGATCGAGCTGGACCTGCTCGTCACGCACGGTGTGCTGCATCTGGTCGGTTACGATGATCGCGATCCCGTCGAGGCGGGTCTCATGCACGAGCGTGAGCGGGAGATCCTCTCGGCCGGGCGCCGCCGGCTACCCCCTCGGCTCTGGCAGGGACTCCTGAAAACGCGGCCTCCCGCGTCTGGCTCGGGCCACCCTCGGTCCACGCCGACTCGCAACGAATGAAACGTGCGATGCGGAGCCGGGTCGCATCTGTCTCAGGCCACCCGCGGTTGGAGCCGGGCTCACGGGCCCCGCGACAACGGAGCCGGGTCGCATCTGTCTCAGGCCACCCGCGGTTGGAGCCGGGCTCACGGGCCCCGCTACAGTGACCAGCCGGGCCGGCTTCGTGTCGCTCATCGGGCGCCCCAACGCGGGGAAATCGACGCTCTTGAACCGTCTCGTCGGCGAGAAGCTTTCGATCGTGTCGCCGCGGCCGCAGACGACGCGGAACCGAATCACCGGCATCAAGAACCTCTCCGGTGCGCAGGTCGTTTTTGTCGACACGCCCGGGCTCCGCACGGCCGCCGGCATGCTGGACGATTTCATGCTGAAAACAACACGGCGCGCCGTCGAGGACGTCGACCTGGTTTGTCTCGTGGTCGACGCCTCAGTGAGCGACGATCCGGACGAGATCGTCCTCGAACCGCTCCGGGCGTACTCGGGGCCGGTCTTTTGCGTGCTGAACAAGGTCGACCGTGTGCGGCCCAAGAGCCGGATCCTGCCGATCATCGAAACCTGGCAACGGGGTCACCCGTTCGCCGAGATCGTCCCGATCTCGGCGACGGAAGGAACGTATTGCGACCGGCTCCTGGAGATGATCGTTCGGACGCTGCCCGAGCATCCGCCGTTCTTCCCGGCGGATGCGACGAGCGATCAGCCCGAGACGTTCTACGTCGCGGAAATGATCCGCGAGAAGGTCTTTCACCTAACGCGCGAGGAGGTGCCGTACGCCGTCGCAGTCCGGGTCGAGGAGCTCACGGAGCGCGAGCATCCCGCGTGCCTGTACGTCAGGGCGACCGTTTTCGTCGAGCAGGAGTCGCAGAAAGGGATCCTCATCGGCAAGGGTGGGGCCATGCTGAAGCGGATCGGCACGGCGGCCCGGCACGACCTCGAGTCGTTTTTCGGGATCAAGGTGTTCCTCCAGTCGACGGTGGAGGTGCGCCGGCACTGGCGCCGGGACGAGCGGGCGCTCCGCGAGTTCGGATTTCGGCTGACGTCCTGATGGCGCTCGGAAAGTCCGCGGCGGTTGTGATCGGGTCGTTTCCTCTCGGCGAAAGCGACCGGCTCGTCACCTTCTACTCGCGCGATTTCGGCAAGATCCGAGGCGTGGCGAAGGCGGCCCGGCGGATGCGCTCACGGTTCGGGAGCGCGCTGGAGCTCTGCACGCTCGGCGAGCTCGTGTTTTTCGACGCCGGCCGGAGCGAGCTGGTCCGCGTCGACCACTTCGACATCACTCACCCCTTCCACCGCGTGCGCGAGGACCTGGAGCGGCTGGCGCAGGCGGCGTGGATCGTCGAGTGTGTGGCGCGACTGACCGCGGAGCGCGACCGGCACGTCGCCCTCTTCGGCCTCCTGGTCCGCGGTCTTCGTGCCCTCGAGAGTTCTCGGAAGCCGGCGCGGGTGGCGATCTGCTTCGGGGTGCGGTACATCGAGGCGCTCGGCCACCGGCCCCGGCTCGACGCTTGTGTCGAGTGCGGTCGGGCCTATCCGTTTCCGCGTCCGTCGCTCGGCGCCGGCGGCCTCGTCTGTGAGGCGTGCGGGCGCGAGAGCGCGGACACCCTCCCGATCTCACCCGCGACGATCGGCGCTGCCGAGCGCCTCCGGTCACTGTCCTGGGAGGAGGCGCTGGCCCTGCCTCTCGGCAGGGCCGAGGCAGAGCTCGCCGTCCTGCTGGAGGCGCAGGTCTCACGCCTCATCGGCCACCCGCCGCGGGCGACCAAGTTCCAACGCGAACTTCGGCGACTGTTGTCAGCGTCCGGGGAACACGCTGCCGCCGCCGGGGAGGCGAGCCTATGAACATGGCGGTGCGAGCCGCAGGGCGTCGCGGGGCTGGGGCCTCGCCGGCCGAGGCGAGCCTATGAATATGGACGTGCTGGTGTCCCTGTCGAAGCGGCGGGGCTTCGTCTTCCAGTCGAGTGAGATCTACGGCGGTACGGGCTCGTGCTGGGACTACGGCCCGCTGGGCGTAGAGCTCAAGAACAACATCAAACGGGTGTGGTGGCGAGACTTCGTGCAGACCCGAGCCGACATGGTCGGAATCGACGCGTCCATCCTCATGCATCCCACGGTGTGGAAGGCGAGCGGCCACCTGGACCGCTTCACCGATCCCATGGTCGACTGTCGGGAATGCAAGCGGCGGTTTCGCGCCGACCACGTGGACGCCGTCTCGTGGGTCCACTACTGTCCCGCCACCAAGGGCAACAAGTTCACGATACCGGCCGGCGAGCCCTGTGGCCATTGCGGACAGCGCCGGACGCTGTGCCCGGAGTGCGGCAAGGGCGAGTTGACCGCACCCCGCCAGTTCAATCTGATGTTCAAGACATTCATGGGTCCCGTCGAGGACGAGGCCGCGCTCACGTACCTCCGTCCCGAGACCGCCCAGGCGATGTTCGTCAACTTCGACAACGTCCTGCAGTCGATGCGGCTCAAACTGCCGTTCGGCATCGCCCAGGCCGGGCGGTCCTTCCGGAACGAGATCACGCCCGGCAACTTCATCTTCCGCACGCGCGAGTTCGAGCAGATGGAGATCGAGTACTTCGTCAATCCGAACGAGCGAGTGGAGGGCCGGCCGGCCGACGAGTACTGGCACGACCGGTGGATCCAGGACTGCTTGGCGTGGTTCGGGCGCTACGGCCTCCGCGCCGAGAATCTGAGACTCCGAGAGCACGACCGCGACGAGCTGGCGCACTACGCCAAGCGCACCGTCGACGTCGAGTACAATTTCCCGATCGGCTGGAGCGAGCTGATGGGCATCGCCAACCGCACGGACTTCGACCTCAGGCAGCATGCGAAGTGGAGCGGCAAGGCGCTCACGTATTTCGATGAGGAGCGGAAGGAACACGTGGTCCCTTACGTCGTCGAGCCCGCCGCCGGCGTGGACCGTGCGCTCCTCGCCTTCATGGCCGATGCCTACCGCGAGGAAGAAGTGCGCGGGGAAAAACGTGTGGTGCTGCGGTTCCACCCGGAGCTGGCGCCGCTCAAGATCGCCGTGCTTCCGCTTCTCAAGAAGCGCGACGACATCGTCGGTGCCGCGCAGACGATCCGCACCGATCTCGCGCAGCATTGGCGCGTGGTCTACGACGACACCGCGGCCATCGGGCGGCTCTATCGCCGGCAAGATGAGGTGGGCACACCCTACTGCGTCACGGTGGACGTTCAAACGGTCGGGGACAGTGAGCGCGGCGAGGCGGGCGACCGGCGGGTCACGATCCGGGAGCGGGATTCGATGGAGCAGATCCGCGTGCCCATCGCGGAGTTGGTGACGGTGTTCCGTGAGCTCTTCGACGGCGCGTCGTGGTCTCAGCTCGCGAAGCAGTACCCGCCGGCCCGAGGCTAGGGCGTCTGGCTCTGGGGGATCGGGCCCGGGGGGGCGAACGGCGTCGGCGCGGGCATGGGAGCGGGTGTCAGTGTGGGTGTCGGCGTCGAGGGCTGAGACGGCGTCGGAGCCGGAGTTGCCGGCTGAGCTCTCGGCTGCCCTACGGCGTTGCACACCACGCCTGATTCAGTCCCCTTGACGAAAGCCATCGGTACGGGGCGCAGGCACTCTCCCGACGGATCCTCGTCGATCAGCATCGAGACGACCCGATCCGGGACGGGAAAGTCTTCCTTTGGGCTGTCGCCGAGCACCTTGCCCATGTACCCGACCCAGATGGGCACCGCCACTCGGGATCCTGTTTCGTCGCGCCCGAGGCTTCGCGGCCGGTCGTAGCCGACCCACACGCCGGTCGCAAGCCGTGGCGTGAACCCGATGAACCAGGCGTTGGAGTAATCGTTGGTCGTCCCGGTCTTTGCGGCAACCGGGCGTCCCAGAGCCTTCGCGGCCTGGCCGGTGCCGCGCTCCACGACGCCGCGGAGCATGTGCGTGATCACGTAAGCGGTCTCGGGCGCCAGCGACTCCCTGCCCTCCGGTACGTGCTCCTCGAGGAGCTTTCCCTGCGCGTCGGTGACGTAGCGGATCGTCACCGGCGGCATCCAGACGCCCTGATTGGCGAGTGCGCCATAGGCGGAGGTCAGCTCCAGGAGGGAGAGATCCGACGTGCCAAGCGCCAAGCTCAGGTTGATGTCGAGGGGGCTCGCGATGCCGAGACGGCGCGCGACCTGGATCGTCTTGGCGAGGCCGATCCGCTCCTGGAGCTTGACGGTCACGACGTTCACGGACTCCTCGATCGCCTGCTGAAGGGTCGTGGACCCGCGGAACTTGCGATCGTAGTTCTCGGGCTTCCAGGTTTGCCCATTCTTCCCACCGACGGCGTAGGAGACCGGAGAGTCCTCGATCTGCGAGGCCGGTGTGAACCCCGCCTCGATCGCCGCGATGTAGATGAAGGGCTTGAAGGCGGAGCCGGGCTGCCGCTTGGCCTGCACCGCCCGGTTGAACTCGCTGCGAAGGAAGTCAGATCCTCCGACCATCGTCTTCACGTAGCCGGTCTGGGGCTCGACCGTGACCACGGCTCCCTCGGGGAACTCGCCGGGTCGGGCTTGGGTCGAGCGACCCTGAAGCGCCTTCAGCCCGTCGCGGAGCGACTGCTCGGCGGCGAGCTGCATGGTGGGGTTCAGCGTCGTATAGACGTTGAGGCCGCCCTTGAGGACGAGATCGGGACCGTACTTCGCCTCGAGCGTCTGCTGGACGTAGTCGACGAAGTATTGACCGGTCGTGCGCCGCCGCTCCGGTGGGATCAAGCCGAGATCGGTCTTCGCCAGGCGCTTGGCTTCCTCGTCCTTGAGGGCGCCGTAGTCGACCATCCGACGGAGCACGACCTCGCGCCGGCGCTTCGCCGCCTCGCCGTGATCGAACGGCGAATAGTTCGAGGGCGCCCGCGGCAGGCCGGCGATCAGCGCGGCCTCACGCACGGTCAGCTCGGAGACGGACTTGCCGAAATATGTCCGCGCCGCCGCCTCGACGCCGTACGAGCCATGACCGAAGTACACCTGACACCGCCTCTTTCAGCTTCCGCTCGAGGCTCTTGTCCGGTGTGAGGAAGAGGACCTTGGTGAGCTGCTGGGTGATGGTGCTGCCGCCCTCGACGAGCCGCCCGCGCCGGTAGTTCTGGATGACGGCACGGGCCACGCCGATCGGATCGATACCCCAGTGCGAGTAGAAGCGCCGATCCTCCGTGGCCAGGATCGCGTCGCGGAGCGATTGGGGGATCTGGGCCAGCGGCACCAGGATGCGCCGCTCCACGTGGAGCTCGGTCATCGGCTCGTCGTTGTCGTCGTAGATCTTCGTGCCCTGGATGGGCTGCAGCGTCTCGAGCGCGGTGACCGAGGGGAGTGAGCGCGGGAGGATCGTGAAGGCCCAGAGCGCGGCGACGCCCACCGCCGTGAGGCCGAGCAGCGTCAAGGCGCCGACTGCGATGAGCACCCGGCGTAGCCAGCGCCGTCGCCACAGCGGGAGCTTGGGAGGGCTCGTCGAGCGGTCTGCCGCGGAGGCCATCTTCCGTCATTATACGGCCCCGGACGGCCGTCCGTTGCCTTGCGCCTTCAGAATCGGTGTGATACAAACCCGGTGCCTTGAGCCTCGTGGAGTTCCCCCGGGTCGACGAGCAGCTCCGGATCATCAGGCGCGGTGCCGCCGACATCATCGTCGAGGCCGAGCTCGCGCAGAAGCTCGAGCGATCGCGGCGCGCCCACACACCGCTGAACGTCAAGCTGGGACTCGATCCAACCGCACCGGATCTTCATCTGGGTCACACGGTGGTCTTGAGAAAGCTACGGGACTTTCAGGATCTGGGCCACCAGGCGATCGTGATCATCGGCGATTTTACGGGCATGATCGGCGATCCGACCGGCCGCTCGGAGACGCGTAAGCCGCTCACCCGGGATGAGATCCGCGCGAACGCGGACACGTACCGCGCGCAGCTCGGCAAGGTCATCGACATGTCGCGCGCTCGCGTCGAGTTCAACTCGACGTGGCTCGCGTCCCTGACCTTCGAGGGGGTCATCCGCGAGACGGCGAACCTCACGGTGGCGCGAATGCTCCAGCGCGAGGATTTCGCCGCGCGGTACGCCGCCGAGCGTCCGATCAGCCTCCACGAATTCCTCTATCCGATCGCCCAGGCCTACGATTCGGTGGCGCTGAACGCCGATGTCGAGCTGGGCGGGACCGACCAGACGTTCAACCTGCTGGTCGGACGCGACCTGCAACGTGCTCATGGGCAGGAGCCGCAGATCTCACTGACTGTCCCGCTTCTCGAGGGGCTCGATGGCGTCCAGAAAATGTCCAAGAGTTACGGAAACTATGTCGGCATCAACGAGAAGCCGGAAGACATCTTCGGCAAGCTCATGTCGGTCTCGGACGAGATGATGTGGCGCTACTTCGACCTGCTCACGCGAGTCCCAGAGGCGGAGATCGCTGCCCTCCGGTCCGGGCATCCCATGGACGCCAAGAAGCGCCTCGCCCGTGTCATCACCGCTCAGTACCACGACGAGGGCGCGGCGCAGTCGGCCGAGGCGCACTTCGTTCGCGTGCATCAGCAGCGAGACGAACCCTCGGACGTCGAAGAGATCGTGTTGCCGCGCGGTGTTGGGGCGACGCCGGGCAAGGCCGTGCCGCGCCGTGGCTCGTCCTGGCCAGTGTGGTTGGTGCTGAAGGAGGCCGGCTTCGTCTCGTCGAGTTCTGATGCCCGTCGGATGATCCAGCAGGGCGCGGTCGAGATCGATCGTCGGCGCGTTACCAGCGTTGAGGAGACCCTGGCCCCGGGGCAGGGCTACCTCATCCAGGTGGGGAAGCGGCGCTTCAAGCGCGTCCTCCTCGAAGGCGGTGGTTAATAACTTGACAAGGCTGGGGTCGATCCGTATAGTCAGGCGTTGCCTCACGGGGACGTGGGGCGGTCAGACGTAGACCCGGTCACCTTCCAAGCTGACCGTCGTGCTCTTTGAAAGCTGGATATGCTACTGGCTCACCGAAAAGGTGTGAGCACCATCCGTTCTATTCGAGTACCTTGCGCTCGGCCGAGTGACTGCACGCTAAATCGCAGTAACACGTTCGAGCTTGAGGACCAGGTTCATCGCTTTACTTGGCGAGTTTGATCCTGGCTCAGAGCGAACGCTGGCGGCGTACTTAACACATGCAAGTCGAACGAGGATCATCGGGTTAGCAATAATTCGGTGGTTCTAGTGGCGTACGGGTGAGTAACACGTGGGTAACCTGCCCTTGAGTCCGGGATACCCTCTCGAAAGGGAGGCTAATACTGGATACGTTCCCCGGGGCGCAAGACCTGGGGAGGAAAGGTGGCGTAAGCTACCGCCCTTGGAGGGGCTCGCGGCCTATCAGCTAGTTGGTGAGGTAACGGCTCACCAAGGCTATGACGGGTAGCTGGTCTGAGAGGACGACCAGCCACACGGGAACTGAGACACGGTCCCGACTCCTACGGGAGGCAGCAGTGGGGAATTTTCCGCAATGGGCGAAAGCCTGACGGAGTGACGCCGCGTGGGGGACGAAGGCCTTCGGGT
>WNFF01007051.1_pt1 | contig 10091 bp, 8 predicted proteins | sample 5400441 | NCBI WGS metagenome assembly WNFF01 (sample SAMN13153345, study PRJNA577476) | soil metagenome | isolation source: 120 cm saprolite under Douglas fir tree site 2 hole 3 replicate 1 | place: USA:California | collected 2015-04-18 | reverse complement strand
GAAGAGTACGCGGCCGTCGCTGGTGTGCGGAACCATGATTGCGCTTTCACCCTGCAGGAAGCTCGAGTCGAAGACCAGGTGAATGCCCTGGCTGGGGACGATCATCGGCTTGGCGTCGGGCTCTGCCTTGAGCCGCAGCAGGTCGCTGAAAGCCCCGGTGGCGTTGACCACAACTTTGGCCGCCGCACGAAACTCGTTGCCGGTTTCGACATCGCGTACGCTGACACCATCCACAAATCCCTGAGCGTCTTTCGTCAGCCCCGTGACTTCGACATAGTTCAGCAGCGTGGCGCCCTGCTCGAAAGCCGTGGCCACCATGTGAATGAGCAGCCGGGCGTCATCGAATTGTCCGTCGTAGTAAACTGCGCCGCCACGCAGGCCTTCTGTTTTCAGTGTTGGCAGATGTTCGAGCGTTTCTTCTCTGGAAAGAATGCGTGAAGTACCAAACCCGTATTTGCCGGCCAGCAACTGATAGAGCTTCAGGCCAAGACCGTAGAATGGGGCCTCCCACCAATCGTAGTTCGGCACGATGAACGCGAGATCGTGCACCAGGTGGGGAGCGTTTTGCAGAAGCAGTCCGCGCTCCTTAAGCGCCTCCATGACCAGCCCAATATTGCCCTGCTCCAGGTAGCGCACGCCGCCGTGTGCCAGCTTGGTGCTGCGGCTGGAGGTGCCTTTGCCGAAATCGCTCTGCTCGAACAGCAGCACATCGTAGCCGCGCGCCGCAGCATCGATCGCAACGCCTACTCCGGTCGCTCCGCCGCCCACGACAATCATGTCCCAGGGTTTGGGATGTGCCTCGATACGGCGCCACATGTCGGTTCGATTCATCGCTTTTGCAGTTGATGCAAAACTTGCTCGTGAAGAGCCGGGCGTCACCGCCCGGGCCAATGATCGGTACGAGCGCGTATCCCCAATCTGAACTCCCCTTGTCGCTGATGGGCAGGATAGCGTGAGCCACGCGCGGGCCAAAGTCACGGGCGGGGTTGATCGCGTATCCGGTCGGTCCGCCGAGACCCAGGCCGATGGCCCACACCAAGACTCCCCACAACCACGGGCCGAAACCAATCGGCAGGCCGGTGGATGACACGGCCGGGCTCCCGAAGCTGAAGCCAACAACGATCAGGCATGCGGTGGCAATAATTTCGGTGAGCAGGTTTGCGGGAAGGTTGCGGATGGCCGGCGTGTTACAAAAAACCGCCAGCTTCGATTCCGCGTCGGGAGTCACCTTCCAGTGAGGCAGGTAGGCCAGCCAGACCAGACTGGCGCCGGCGAAACCTCCGAGGAATTGCGCGGTCCAGAAGAGGCCGACGTTCGACCAGTCTCCCGATAGAACAGCTACCGTTAATGTGATCGCCGGATTAATGTGGGCGCCGGGGCTGCCGAACGCGATGGCCGTGAAGATGCCTGCCACCACGGCCATTCCCCATGCCGTTGCGATGACGATCCACCCGGAGTTTTCACCTTTCGATTTCTTCAGGAGAACATTCGCAACGGCGCCATCGCCCAGCAAGATCAACACCAGCGTGCCCGTGAATTCGCCAAAAAATGGTCCATACATCGTGTGTGGACCTCCTTCCTTTTCTAAAGGTGTGTCGTCGCTTTTTTCAGAGTGCCGGCTGCAAGAATACGCCAGCGCGTATGCGACGCCGAGCCCCTAAAGGGGCGTCTGATCCTGCAACTTACGGTATCGCTAAAAGCGATACCCTGATACGAAACTGATCGGGAGACGCGGCGAGCCGCGTCTCTACGATTCCACCCAATCGAACGAGCGCGTCACCGCCTTCTTCCAAAAGTGATAAAGCCGCTCGCGAGATTCTTCATCCATCTCCGGCTCCCACTGGTGATCGACTGCCCAGTTGGCGACGAGTTCGTCGGTATCCTGAAAAAAGCCGACTGCCAGTCCGGCGGCATAGGCAGCGCCCAGAGCAGTAGTCTCCTTCACCATCGGACGAACTACCGGCTTCGCCAGAATGTCGGCCTGGAATTGCATCAGCAGATCGTTCACCACCATTCCACCGTCAGCGCGCAGGACATCGAGCGTAATACCAGAGTCCTTGGCCATAGCATCGACCACTTCACGGACCTGGAACGCGGTGGCCTCCAGCGCGGCGCGGGCGATGTGGCCCTTGTTCACGAATCGGGTCAAGCCGACAATCACGCCGCGCGCGTCGTCCTTCCAATATGGCGCATACAAGCCCGAGAAGGCAGGAACGAAGTAAACGCCGCCGTTGTCACTTACGGTTCGGGCGAGCGCCTCGATGTCTGAACTCTTTTCAATGAGTCCGAGATTATCTCGGAGCCACTGCACCAGAGCACCGGTAATTGCGATGCTCCCTTCGAGCGCATAGCATGCCGGCTTTGCGCCAAACTTATACGCCAGCGTGGTGAGCAGGCCGAAGTTCGAGAGCACCGCCTTTTCGCCGGTGTTCATCAGCATGAAGCAACCAGTGCCGTAGGTGTTCTTCGCTTCTCCTGGCTTGAAGCAAGCCTGACCGACCAGAGCGGCTTGCTGATCGCCGAGATCGCCGGCGATCGCAACTCCCGCAATGGCCGGTAGTTTCGCAGTGCCGTAGACTTCGCTGCTCGAAGCAATCTTCGGCAGCATCTGGACCGCAATGCCGAAGTCTTCCAGGATGTCCCGATCCCACTGCAGCGTGTTGAGGTTCATCAGCTGCGTGCGGCTGGCGTTGGTCACGTCGGTCACATGCATGCCGCCATTTGCTCCACCGGTCAGATGCCAGATCAGAAAAGTATCGATATTGCCAAACAGCAAATCGCCGGCTTCAGCTTGTGCGCGGGCGCCCGCAACCTCTTGGAGAATCCAGCGAATCTTGAGGCCACTAAAATAGGTAGCGAGCGGAAGACCGGTTTGGGCGCGATAGCGGTCCTGTCCGCCATGCGCTGCGAACTCAGCTACTGCGGGAGCAACGCGCGTGTCTTGCCAAACAATCGCGTTGTAAACGGGTTTCCCAGTTCTCTTGTGCCAGACCACGGTGGTTTCGCGCTGGTTCGTGATTCCGATCGCAGCCAGGTCTTCCGGCCGCAGCCCGCGAGCTTCCATAGCTTCCTGGATGACACCATCGGTGCGCCGCCAAATTTCTTCTGGATCGTGCTCAACCCATCCCGGCTTGGGATAAATCTGCTCATGCTCTTTTTGAGCCGTGCTCACGATGCGTCCGGAACGATCGAACACGATAAAGCGCGAGCTTGTCGTTCCCTGATCAATGGCGCCAATGTAGCTTGGCATCGTTGGGTTTCCTCCTTTCGTGATCCACGCTTGCCGGTGGAGAGCCGGGCGTCCCCGCACGGCTGGCTGGACCCTTCGACTTCGCTCAGGGCAGTCTCGCGAGACGCCCGTCCCTCCACCCCAGACGGCAAGTTAGCAGGATTACAGGAGTTAGTCACCATTGTGAATCGTGAAATCATCCCCCGGTAATACCGCGCCGACCCGCTCGTAACCACCAGATAGCACAAAGGTGGCTTGTATCCCCAAACGGGCTCGTGGCATCTTACACAATAGATGTGCGGTTTGCGGCCCCCCACCGGCAGACCAGGAGTGGGGTTCCCCGTGAAGCGTCTCGGCAAGGTCATCCGGTCTGTGCAAGCCTTCGGCCGCGAATTGTCCCGCCGGTCGAGTGCAACCGAAGCCAACCGTATGCCCGCGATTGGTGTCGCCTTGGGCGGAGGTTTTGCCCGCGGCATCGCACACATCGGTGTTCTCAAGGTTCTCGAAGAAGAAGGCATTCCGATTCGCATGGTTGCGGGCACCAGTGTTGGCGCGCTGATCGGTGCTGCGTACTGCAGCGGACTCACGATCGCGGAACTGGAAGAAGTCGCCCACAAAGTTCGCTTCACTACCTTCGTGCGCTGGACGCTCTCGCGCTTCGGCTTTGCCTCGAACGACCGCATGGTCTCGTTTCTCGCGCGCACTTTGAAGGTGCAGACATTTGAAGAATTGCGCATTCCTCTGGGCGTGACTGCTACCGACTTCCACACGGGCGAGGGAGCCGTCTTTCGCACCGGCTCGATCATCGACCCGGTGCGGGCGAGCTGCGCTTATCCGGGAATGTTCCTGCCGGTGGAAATTCGTGGGCGCTGGCTGGTGGATGGCATGCTTTCTAATCCGGTGCCGACGCGTCCTCTGCGCGAAATGGGCGCGGAGCGCGTGCTGGCCGTGCAATTGAAAGGGCAGTGGTCTAAAACGACCGCGCCACGGCACCTCTTCGATGTGATCGGGCAGTCGTTCGCCATCGCGCAGGACATGATGAGTTCGGTATGGAGAACCGCCGCCGATGTCGTGATCGAGCCCGATGTCGCTGGTTTTGACTATGACGACTTCAAACGCGCCGACGAATTGATCCGCGCCGGCGAACTGGCGATGCGTCGCGCGCTGCCCGAAGTGCGCAAATGGCTGGAAGTTCCGGCGGAAGCGGACGCCCCTGTGAAAGTTCCTGCGCTAGTGGCAAGAGCCGCGGGTATGCCAGCGGACTGAAACCGCGATCCGGCGTGGACTTCAGGCCCGGAGTCTCAGCATCATCACAAAGCAGCCTCCGCAGGTGGGAGAGCCGTTCCCGGTATAATCCAAGGTTATGGCCGGCCTTGATCATTCAGGAATGCTGGCAGTGGCGTTGGCGGAAGCCCGCAAAGGGCTAGCCGAAGGCGGTATCCCTATCGGAGCTGCGATCTTTGATGCCGAGGGCCGGCTCGTCGGCTCTGGTCATAACCGTCGCGTGCAGAATGGGGATCCGTCCATGCATGGGGAGACCGATGCCTTCCGCAATGCGGGACGCCAGCGTAGCTATCGCGGCCTCACCATGGTTACAACGCTGGCGCCGTGCTGGTACTGCAGCGGACTGGTGCGGCAGTTTCGCTTCGGTTCGGTGGTGGTCGGAGAGAGTCGAACTTTTCAGGGCGGCTTGGACTGGCTCCACTCGCTTGGAGTACAAGTTTTTGATCTCGATTCACCTGAGTGCGTCTCGTTGTTGAGCGACTACATTCGCAGAAATCCTGCGGTGTGGAACGAAGACATCGGAGAAGAGTGAGTGCTAGTTTGACTCGAAAAAACCGCGAGTGAGCAACAACATCTCCATTCCAGACCCGACTTTCACCACCAAGGAACATCCGATGACCTTCGATAAACAGTTATTGCAGAGTCTTCCCAAAGTTCTTCTGCACGAGCATTTGGACGGTGTGCTTCGACCGCAAACCGTGGTTGAGTTGGCAAGACATGCGGGATATGTGGACCTTCCGACATCCGATCCCCAGGCGTTGGCTCAATGGTTTCATCGAGGAGCGGGCCACGGGAGTCTCACGAGGTACCTGGAAGGCTTCACGCACACCATCGCGGTCATGCAAACGGAGGAGGCTCTGGAGCGCGTCGCCTATGAGCAGGCCGAGGATCTAAGCAAAGACGGCGTGGTTTACTTTGAAACTCGCTTTGCCCCAGTGTTTCACGGGCAGAAAGGACTGACCCACCAGCAGGTCGTTTCGGCCGTCTTGAAGGGACTGGAGCGAGGGCGCAAGGATTTTGGAATTGGTTCGGGCCTGATCATCTGCGCCATGCGGAACTTGGATGGGTCGCTTGAAATGGCGGAACTGGCCGTGGATTTTCGCGCCCGCGGAGTTGTCGGTTTCGATCTTGCCGGAGAGGAGGGCGGTTATCCTCCCAAGAAACATGTAGAAGCTTTTCACTATATTCAGCGGGAAAATTTCAACATCACAATTCACGCCGGAGAAGGCTATGGGAAGGAATCGATTTGGCAGGCGATTCAGTACTGCGGAGCACACCGGATCGGACACGGAACACGCCTCATCGACGACATCGCCGTCGTGGATGGCAGGGCCGTGAAACTGGGCGACCTTGCCCAATACGTGCTCGATAAAAGAATTCCGCTGGAAATTTGCCTTATCAGTAACGTCCATACCGGCGCCACTCCCAGTCTCGCCGAGCACCCGTTCAAAATTCTCTATCAGGAGAAATTCCGCGTCACCCTCAATACCGACAACCGGTTGATGAGTAACACCAGCATGACTAGGGAGTTCGAGACCGCAGCGGATACTTTTGGGTTGTCCCTGGATGATTTCGAGAAGATCACGATCAATGCGATGAAGAGCGCTTTTCTGCCTTACAACCAGCGCTGTAGGTTCATTTACTCGATCATCAAGCCCGGTTATGCCAAAATCCGCGAATCCGCGAACCTGCCGACTTACTCCCAGCGATAAGCGTCACCGGGAAAGCGCCGCCAGAGCTTCTGCGAGCACCAACGTCCCCCGGGCAATATCTTCCGGAGATGCATACTCGTCCGGACGATGACTGTATCCGTTGCGGCAGGGGATAAAAAGCATAGCGGTGGGAGCGATGGCTGACATGAACAGCGAGTCATGGTACGCGCGACTCACCATGGAAAGAAAACCCAGGTTGTGTTTCCTGCAGGATTCAGAAAGGGCTTCAACCACTGTGGGCGCGCACTCGGCCGGCGCATCCGCGTTCAACACCTCGGTGTGAATCGAAACCTGTCGCTTCGCTGCGATCACCCGACCGGCACTGTCTATCTCCTGCATCACGCCGTCCCGGCGTTTGAGATCGGTGTCACGAATGTCAACGCTCAGGCGAACCCGGCTGGGAATGCTGTTGACGGCGCCAGGGAAAACCTCGCAGAGGCCCACCGTCGCTACCGTGTCGATTGCTCCGCTGGTTCGCGCGGCGTTCTCGATGGCGAGGATTAATTCCGCGGCGGCGCAGAGCGCGTCGCGACGACCCGGCATCAGAACTCCACCGGCGTGCCCACCTGAGCCTTCGATCGAGATGCGGAGGCTGGCCGGAGCCGCGATGCTGGTCACTACTCCCAGCGGAATTCGCTGGCGCTCGAGCAGAGGTCCTTGCTCAATGTGCAATTCGACAAACGCCTTGCAATAGGCGCTCGTTAGCTTGACGGCTTCGAGTTCTCCGTGCAGGCCCGCCCTTTGACGAACTTCATCCAGCGACACGCCCTCGCTGTCCTTCAACTGTCGCGCGCCATCGGGAGAAAGAGTTCCCGAAAGCATGCGGCTGCCGAGGCATCCAATTCCGAAGCGGGTTGGCTCTTCTGAAGTGAACACCAGCAATTCGATGGAATGCCTAGGACGAAATCCGCCGCGCTGCAAGGCTCGAATCGCTTCGAGCCCTCCAAGAACTCCGACCACCCCGTCGTACTTCCCTGCGTTGGGAATCGCGTCGATGTGGGAACCACTGCCGACTACCGGAAGTGTGGGATCGGAACCGGTCCAGCGCGCAAAGGTGTTTCCAATTGGATCTTGGCGCACCGTAAGACCGGCTTCTTCGCAGCGGGCTTTCAGCCAAGCGCGAGCCTTTAGGTCAGTGGGCGTAAAAACAATTCTGGTTACCGCGGGGGCTTCGGCATCGGAGATCGCGGCGAATGCTTCGATCTCAGATACCAGCCTGGGCGCGTCAACTTCGAGTTTCATGTTCGCGTGCCGGCAAGCGGATGCCGGTTCCAATCCTTGTAGATGAGATACTTGGCGGGAACTTTTCCGATCGCTCCGAACCACTGTGAGCACCACGGTCCCATCCAAATGAAATCGCCGGCCGTGACCGGATACCACGAATCTCCGAGCCGGTAGATTCCTCCGCCCTCAAGCATGATGAGGCCGTGCTCCATCACATGCATTTCCACCATGCTGAGCGCGACGCCCGGTTGGTAGACCATGGTATTGACTGCAAAATCGAAGCTCATCTCGTCCGGCAAAAGACACTTGACCTGCAACCCGGGATCGTCTCCGAGCGGATGCGACTCAACTTTGTCTTCGTGCGACACAATTAAATGCGGTGGTGCGGCCCCTGCCAGCGACTCATACGATTTTTCAATCACAGCTACACGGCTCTTCTCGGTCGCCGTGACTCGGTGCTTCAAACCCGCTGGCGCATAGGCATAACCGCGCGCGAGAAGTTTGCTTTCCTTGTCAGGTGTCTCCAGTTTGACCGCGCCTTCCATGACGAAAATAAAGCGCTGCGCAATCGTGCCGCCCAGTTCGCCATTGGGTTCAAATTCCGCCGTGTACTGCGTAAATCCCGCGCCCAATGCCGACCCTGCGTGCACAATCGCTGCGCAACCCTTCATACCGGGTAGCGTGGTGCGCACAAATGTGTCGGGTGTCAGTAGAAGATGATTCGGCTGTTGCGAGCTTCGGGTATTGCCGAGATTATGCATGTGTTGTCTTTCTCTGAAATTCAGATGAAGATGCCAACTGCTCGAGCAGATGCAATCCGCAATCGATTGCCTTCGCCACGTCGCCGACTTCCACCGATTCCGCCGGATCGTGGCTGATGCCGCCCGGCGTACGCAGAAAAATCATGGCGGCGGGAACTTTCTCCGCCAATATCATGGCGTCGTGGCCGGCGCCGCTCACCATGCGGTAGGGCTCGCATCCCGCTTTGCTGACGGCTTTTTCCACCTGGCTTACGAGAAATGGATCCATGGGTACGGCCCGCTGGTCCATCAGCACATTCCATCGCACCTTTAGCCCACGACGCGTGGCAACATCTTCCGCCAGCTGAACCAAATAGTCCACGGCGGCCGTTCGCGCTTCGACATGCTGTTGACGCACATCCAGACTCAGTCGCGTCTCCCCTGCGATGACGTTCGTCGCGCCTGGTTTCGCTTGAATCGCGCCCACCGTCGCCACCAGCCCGGGAGTACTCAGCGCCCGCTGCTCGACCGCACTGATCCACTCGGCAGCGGCGGCCAGCGCATCGTGGCGGAGATTCATCGGCGTCGTTCCAGCGTGATTGGCCTGCCCCACGAATGTAAACTCCATCCGGCTTTGGCCGGCGATCGCTTCGACGACTCCGAGCGGCCGGCCGGCGTTCTCGAGCACCGGCCCCTGCTCAATGTGGAATTCCACGTAGCCGAGAACATTGTCTTGGCCTTGCATTGCAGCCTGCGCAATTTCTGCCGGATTCAAACCATAGTCCTCAATCGCCTTGCGTATCGAGATTCCTTGCGCATCTCGGCGGCGGAGCACATCCTCATCCAGGCTACCCACGAGGGCGCGGCTCCCAATAAACGGCGTACTAAAGCGAACGCCCTCCTCCTCCGAGAAACCGACGACTTCGATGGCAAACGGCAGCTTCCGGCCATTCAAAGCGCCGAGCAGCGCAATGGGAAGAACCACTCCGAGAACGCCGTCATATGCTCCGGCGTTGGGTACGGTATCAAGATGCGAGCCAATCATCAAGCGCGGCGCATCCGGCTTCGCCGCCGCGTAAACCATGCGCAAATTCCCTACGGCATCGACCCTTGATGTGACTCCTAGAGGAGCAACCCATCCGGCAATTTCGCGGTGGCAATCCCGCATGGGTGGAGATAGAAATGTGCGGCGGATGCTACCGGTATCTTCACTGAACCGGGCGAGAGTCTGACAACGAGCAATGACCTCGCTGGCGCAATCTCTTTTGTCACGGCTTGCCTGCACTCGATTCACCTTTACCCGCGACTGTGAGCTTTCCCCTGCGTCTAGGCTTGGCGCTAGGCTTGGCGAATGACTTTTGCCGCCGCCCAGCCGGTCAGAACGAGAGCGGTCAGGATCTCCCAGCCATACCTGTTTCCGTAGGTTGCTACAGGAAAATGATTGCTGATCATGAGAAAGACTACGGGCACTGCCATGAAGGTATTGTGCTTGGAGCGCAACTTGGCCTGAGCACCGAGCGCCGGATCAAACTCCGCGCCGGCAGCAGCGGCGGCGATCATCTTGCGCTGAGCGGGAAGAATCCGAAACCAAACATTGGCCGTCATAATGGTCCCGAACATCGCCCCCACGTGGATAAAAGCAGCGCGCCCACTGAGAACGTGCATCAGTCCCCAGGAGATCGCGGCAGTCATCGCCAGCGAAAACGTCGCGAACGCCCATTCAGACTTCCCGAGATATGACCGAACCGCCAGATCATAGATGTGCCAACCAGCGGCCAGAACCGCTAGCCCGATGGCAATGCCGGTGAGTTGAGAAATATTGGCCAGGTCGGGATCAAGCAGTCCGCCGGTGAAGTAATAGACGAGGACAAGCAGCACCATTCCGCTGACCCACGTCATGAA
>WNFF01005826.1_pt1 | contig 10095 bp, 11 predicted proteins | sample 5400441 | NCBI WGS metagenome assembly WNFF01 (sample SAMN13153345, study PRJNA577476) | soil metagenome | isolation source: 120 cm saprolite under Douglas fir tree site 2 hole 3 replicate 1 | place: USA:California | collected 2015-04-18 | reverse complement strand
CGAGCGGAAGGGCAACTACGAAAACGATGACACACGCAACGAGTAGTAATGTTTGGGGCTGCATAATGTCTCCACAACCTAACCTGTAAAATAGGCATCCAATTATTAGGATATTCTACGCCAAATTCAACGCGTATAACCTCCCAATAAAAATAAAAGCTAAAGTCGCCAATCGAGGCCGGGGACGAGCAAATCGGCGACCTTTATTTGAAAGAGTTAGGGAGTTTTCGTAATAGGACGACCAATCGCGATGGGTGCTTTCGCGGATTCGCGAAGCCTCGGTGAGCTGGTGCTCGGGGAGTATCCCACTACTTGATCGTGTTCGTTCGTATATAACCTTATAGTACCGCGGCCGACCCCATCGTATTTAGTGCCGTCTGGTTTGACACGGGTGTCACCTTTACCGTGAGCAATTTCCGTGGAATCGATGATTAACACCTCCCATTGCCTCGTGCCCTCGACAATGGGTTTCGTGTCCTTCGTTCGAAGCACAGGTTTGGCATCGACGAGCATCACGTGTCCGGTGCTGTCATGGCGCTCGAAGTACTTTATAGCGATGATATCGCCGGGCAGGACTTCGGTAAGAGCGTCGATACGTTTGAAGCCGTTCTGATCGGATATAAAAGTGTAATAGTCTTCGGCCCTCGGGCGGCCACGTCTCGTCACCCGTGTCAGGCCATCAATGGTTGGGCTTTCAGCGCGCTCGAGCAGGCTGTTGATGAGACCGCTGCAATCCGTGTGCGCCTGATAGTGCGACACTAGAAAATCACCTTTCCAGCGCACCAAGCCGTCGTGCTTGTAGCTGGTGGTCTCGGAAGACACGTTAGCCACCAGAGTTCGGCCAAGCTCCAAGTGTTTCGGCACCGGAATGTCATCGGCCGACGCCGTTACCGCGCTTACAAACAACAACGTAAATAGCGTTCTACGCACCAGCATCGCTCCTCTCATTGCCCATATTGATCTCATCAGTCGTCGTATCATCGATATTCCTTGGTATCACTTTAATTGTGCTTTATCTCGAGGCGCATAGAACGCACCTACGCCTTGCTACCGCAGACATTTTACATACTTAGGAGAGGTGCAAGCAGGGAGATTTCCGTCGACGACTTTGAACCCACGGCTGCTTGCTAAACGTTTTTCGAGCAGCGATACGTCCGCACTTAATGTACTTCTGACAGCAAAAAGCGCGCGCGCAGGGACATCCGATTTGAAAAGCCCCCCCAATTCATCCCGGGTAGTTATTTCAGTCACTTGTCCAATGAAGCGCCCCAAGTACAGGGCCTCTCCTGTGCGTACGCGAAAGGGGACTGAGAAGTACGGCTCCGGATACGCAGTGTAGTTTCTCCAACTAAAACTGTAACTGTATATTTCGTAGTCGCCGGGAGGAAGTGCCGCGACGAATAGAGCGCCCGCCTCATTGGTGTCGGAAAAATCTGAGGCTGGTCGAATAAAAGTACCCTTGTATTCAAAATATGCGCGATTGAGACGAGGCCGTATTTTGATATCTTCCGTCAAGGTTGGCCCTCCCTGCCCCAAAGGCCGGATACCCATAGATACGAAGTGGAACGGCTTTGGCTGTTGCGTGCCGAGTGTTACGAAGATAATTCCATCGCGCTCGGGCCGCGCCGATTCAAGCGGGATTTTACTTTTGTCGGCAATGTTTCCTGCACAGCCGGTTAGAATCGAGACGCCGCAGGCGATAATGAAGCTGTAGCGTGAGACCATTTAGCACCTCCCGTTCTAGGGCAAATGAAGTATAGCGTAGCAAGGAATTAATATCGGCGATCGAGATCTGGGCAAGCAAGTCGGCGACCTTACATTTGAGAGGGCGCGCATGATTTTTGGATGACACTCCGAAAAGATAGGACTGCATGAAGCAGCCCACGCGAGAATGGCTTGATCACAGATCACCGCAGCGTATTGGCCACAAACAGGACAGCGTTGGAAGTAACCCAAGCCTTCAGGCCATTAAAGGCGGCAACCGGGTCCGCCATCAATTCATCGAAGTCCTTGTACTGGAATTCGGGAGGTTGCCCTTTGCGCGTGAACGCCTTGAGATCGATAGGCTTGCTGAACATCAACTTTCTGTCGGCAGCAGAGTATACCTTTAGGTCACCTTGCAGCGCGCGCCGGTAGTCAGTAGTAGGGCCGTATGCGAAATAACCTGGGATAAACGCGATATCGACGATCGCGTCGAATTCGGTTGACGAAATTTCTGAAATTATCGGGTTCCCCGATTTATCTCTGGAAACCGTTATCGTTCTAACCTCGCAACCCCTCTCTCCAAGTAACCGCACTAAAGCTTCCTGGAAATCTTTCTCGAGATTGGGAGATCCCAGGTTCGCATTGATTTTTTGGGTGAACTTAAAGCTCTTTTCGCCGACGTTCTGCTCGGTTAAAGCAATAACCAGCCAGCCGTTCGGCCGGTGCAGGCTGCCAATGTCCACGAAATAGGCCGGAGGTTTTTCTTGATATTTGATTAATGCGATTTTCTTCGCATTGAACAAAACTTTCTGGCTGGGATCGGGTTTTTGGTAAGTGGCGCAGCCGGCGACAAGGGCCAAGACTATCAGCATGGCAACCAACAATAGTCGTTTCATTTTTCCTCCTCGTTATCGTTTGACTATACAATGTTGCAATGGTGCGACCGACCTTTTTTGTTACCTGTCTCCCCGACCGGTCAATGTCTAATTCGCTTTACACTCTTGATGGCGTGATTGTCTCGCATACCCTTTAGCTCCGAGACACGAAGCACAAGCGCATCTCCAGCATATTTCGACTTCATGTAGCGAATGTATTCAGCCGGAAGCGCGATTTTCATAACAATCTAACGTTGCATTCAGCGGCGCGCGAACAATGATTTCATGTACCATAACAATACCGCCAAGCTAATTACTTGTATTACAAAAACAGCAAGGCTCGCATAGAACGAGGACCCAAGCATATTTAAAAGTCCTTTGGCTTGCCACGGAATCCCATGGGCATTTAGATAAGCCAATGCCACTCCCACGCTAGCTTGTGCAGAATAATATGCCGTGAGCCCCGACATAATCGTTGTAAGAGCTAGCACGCCGGCAACAGTGGTAAAGGCCAGTTTTCCCATTATTCGGTGTTACAACCTAAGTATAAATAGATGTCCGTGGGACTATGTAAATTTGAGTATAGCCTCCCCATAATAAGCGAAAGCTAAAGCCGCTAATCCGGACTGGTTTCTTGTATTACTAGTCACTCCTTCGTTAACGTGATAAACCGTCGGTCGGTTCGCATCTTCGAGAAATCCGTATCCAGTCTCGCTTTCTTGCGGTAATCAGGCGACATTTTTATAGCATGCCCCAGATATTGAATCGCGCTTTCTGTGTCTCCTTTTCGCGCATAGACAGCGGCTCGATTGTACACAGGTCGTGGATTCTTTGGGTTCAACACCGACTGGTGGGCAAACAACTCGAGCGCTTCATCGAGTGCCCCAATCATCACTTTGCTCAGTGCAAAAAGCTCTGTGAAACTCTCATCTGTTTGATAAAAATAAGCCACTCTTGTAAACCATAAGTCTGCATCGGCGTGCTTACCCTTAAGGTAATAACTAAGTCCGACATAGTAGTAGGCCTCCGGCAGCCTGCTATCAACATACGCGTATAGCGTATTCTCTAAAGTCTGACCAGGCGGAGTTTTTCCTTCCCTCTTTGCCTTAAGAAACATTTCTCGAAACTGGGGAAAAGTCTCCTTGGTCAAGACCGCATTCTGCGCCTCGAAGCGCTCCACGAGTTCGCGCGCTGCGTCAAACCCCTGCTTCCCCGCCAACAGGATCAAGAAATACAGCCCCACCAGCTTGTCCTGACTGCCCGAGGATCGAGAGTCAGCGAACCGCGTACCGAGCTCGCGGACCTCTTTGTATTTACCCGCCTGATATAGATCCGAAAGCGTCTTGTACGTTTTTTCCGACTCCGCAAGGGCGACATTTCGTTCTAGTCCTATACAGACCAGTATTGTCGCAATAAATAGAGCCGTTTTGATTACCTGTATCACGGAATACCTCCATTTTTTCAAGAGATAACGGTGTCTGAAATACCGTTTGCTAAAGTCGCCAATCCAGATCGGCGGCGAGCAAGTCGGCGACCTTTATTTGAAAAGCTTGGGCGAGTTTTTCGAGGTTGTCCAGGCCGACATTGTGCAGGCGACCCACAGGGATGTGGGAAGGTAGAGCGGGAGCAGTTGCCGGAGGCGTAAGCCACGAGCAAAGAGGTGGCGGGTTGGGTGGGCGTCGAAAGTCATGGACAGTAGGGACTCGATTGAAGTACGGGTTAACGAGTGGAGGTGGGGATTTTATGGCCGGTGTGGCGTTCTTCGCGCAAGATGACGACTCCAGGGATGGAGGAGGTAGACCGCGTCGGGAACCAGCGGTCGAGAAAACGCGAATCGGCAGTGAAGCCGAGTTTGACCTGGGTACCGTAGATATCCGTTACCAAGACCTCAATCGGTCCTCGGGCAAACAATTCCCCAAAGACTATGGTAAAACTATAGCTTGAGCACCTGCGTTTTTTTTGTTTCTTGTTGCACCTGCCTGGCATAAAGCCCGCGCACCGTATCGATCGTATCCGCCTGCGCCGCAGGTTTGTCGGGACGATAACGCTTGATGCGTGCGAAGCGCAGCGCAAGTCCGCCCGGGTAGTGTGGACTGGCCTGGAGATCGTTGAACGCCACCTCGACCACGAATTCCGGACGCACGTGCACAATGTGGCCCTCGGTGCCGATAGCGAGTTCTCGCAGCTTCTGCGTCTGCATTGCCAGCATTACGTCGGTCATGCCTTTGAACGTCTTGCCCAGCATCACGAACCCGCCCTGTTGCGGATCACGCGCGCCCAGGTGTAGGTTGCTCAGCCAGCCCTGCCTGCGACCGTTGCCCCACTCAGCCGCGAGCACGACCAGGTCCAGGGTATGTGTTTGCTTGATCTTGAGCCACCGACTTCCGCGATTGCCGGCCTCGTAGGGGCCGTCCAGTGCCTTCGCCATCACGCCTTCGTGGCCCAGCGCCAGGGCCTCGGCCAGAAACGCCTGCGCGGACTCCGTATCCGCGGTTACCCGATGTGGAATCAAGAGCGCCGGCGGCAACACCTCTTGCAGCGCGGTAAAACGTGCCTGCGAAGGATGCGCGATGAGGTCCTGGCCGTCGATATGCAGGCAGTCAAAGAAGAATACGGTAAGCGGCAGCGCCATGCGCTGCGTTTCGATGTCCTGTTTGCGACCGAACCGGCGCATGGTGATTTGAAACGGCAGCGGCGTGCCGTCCGGGCGCAATGCAATCGCCTCGCCATCCAGGATCAACGCGCGCGCCTTGACTTGACGCACGGCCTCGACGATTTCCGGCACGCTCGCCGTCACCTCGTTTAAGGCGCGGGTGAACACGCGCACCTCATCATCCGCCTTGTGCACCTGCACGCGCGCACCGTCGAGCTTGTACTCCAGACGCGCCTGTTGCAGTTGTGCCAGCGCCGCGGGCATATCGTCCGCGGGTTGCGCCAACATCGGTTGCACCGGTTTTAAAACTTGCAGCTTGAATTGCGCAAGACTGGCGCTGCCTTGCGTAAGCGCGGCTTGCGCCACCGCCGCGAGATCGCCGGAAACCATGAGCGCGCGTCGTACCTCCACAGCCGGCACAGACGCTGCCTGCGCGATCGCTTCCGCCATTAGGCCATCGAGCGCGCCCTGGCGTAGATCGCCTAAAACCAGCCGGACCAGAAAGTCCTGTTCTGCGCGCGTCGCACGTGCGAATAAGGAAGCTAATAGCTGTTGCCGCTGCGCGGTCGAGCCGGGACCGGTGGTGGCGGACACGCGCGCGAAGATTTCATCGACTTCTTTTACGCTTAGTTCCGGCCGGTCAACATACGCGCGGCGTGCTTGGGAAATTAATCCGTAGCCGACGCCGATACGCCCTTGGGGCAGCCGGCCGGAGAGATAATCCACACCGATGGCAATCTCATCACGCGCCAGGCGCTTAAGGCATTCAGACAGCAGGCCGACTTTCGCCAGGCGGCTTCGGGTCTCGGCGACGCGCTGCGAGGTGGTAACAAGGTCAGCAAACGTCGGATGCGTGCTACGCACCAACAGTGTTTCTCCCATTGCCTATTACTGACCCGGCCGGCAAATAGTGCGCATTGTTTTCACCTTCTCCCCTCCGGGTGTATACACCGGGAAAGGGCTGGGGTGAGGGGAAAATCCCGGTAAAACAGCCCTCATCCTGTCCTTCTCCCGCCGGGCATAGGTATCTACACAATTCATCAACCCAATGATTCTGTAGGAACCGCCCAATCGCACCGCAACACCCAACGGTCATTCCCGCGCAAGCGGGAATCCAGATACCCCGCGTCAATACTGGATTCCCGCTTGCGCGGGAATGACGATCTATTCGAGATGCGTAGATACCTATGCCCGCAGGGAGAAGGGACATAATGGATGCTGCGGTGCGCACTATTTACCGTTCTCCTCAGTAACTACTTAGAATTCTACGCTTGTTTGAAGCATCGATAAAAAGAGCCATCCTTGAGCTTCTTGACGCTTTCTATCTAACTAAAGTGTAGCTCGCACTGGCCAAGAACTACCAATTTCCTACCAATATTACAAAAATTGGTAATTATGCGGCGCCTGGTGTATAGTACCAATTTGATACTAATTTTTATCAAATTGGTAGTTATAGCTTGATAGTCGTAGGACTATTCCATGAAAATACCGCTTACGCCGCCCTCGTTCGATGAAGTCGTAAAAAACCTTGGCCACAAGGGCAGGTGGTTTCCTGACAAATTCTCTGAGTTGCTGCGCCGCCCGGTTGAACCCGCCGGCCAATATCTCCACTGGGACAAACTCCGCCATCTTACCCCACCCGCTGAACTTTCTTCAGAGGAATGGTGGCTGGTAATAAAGATAGCGCGGCAAGCATTGTATCGGAAACTACCATTTACCGACCGATATGGACGACATTTCAATTACGCCATGCCTGACCTCGCCGTGCGGCTATGTCATCAAGTAGACCGGGATACCAGCGGGCGCATCCAGGCTGCTGAACAGATTACCAATCCACAGATGCGCGACACCTATCTTGTCAGTTCTCTGATCGAGGAGGCGATCACATCCAGCCAATTGGAGGGCGCCTCCACCACGCGCAAAGTTGCCAAGGAGATGCTGCGCGAAGGCCGCAAACCTCGAGACCGCAGCGAGCAGATGATTTTCAACAACTATCGGGCGATGCAGTTCATCCGCGAAATTACCCGGGACGAGATTACTCCCTCCATCGTCCTGGAGCTGCATAGGCTTCTGACTGAGGACACCCTTGACGATCCGAAATCAGCCGGGAAGTTGCGTACCAAAGACGACATTCACGTAATGGACGTGCGTGACGGCGTAATACTGCATACGCCACCCGCGGCCACGGAACTCAAGGCGCGCATGGACAAGCTATGCCGGTTCGCCGACGAAAGCGATTCCGAGCCTTTTCTGCATCCGGTCATCCGTGCGATTCTGCTGCACTTCATGCTGGGCTACGATCATCCTTTTGTCGACGGCAACGGCAGGGTCGCGCGTGCCCTCTTCTATTGGTCCATGCTCAAGCAGGGATATTGGCTGACGGAATATATCTCCATCTCACGCATCCTGAAGTCGGCACCGGCTGAATATGCGCGCGCCTTTCTTCACACTGAAACCGACGAAAACGATACGACCTATTTTATCGTCCATCAGCTCGAGGTTATTCTCCGCGCCGTCCAGGACCTGCAAAAATATCTGGCAAGAAAGGCTTCCGAGGTACATGAAATCGAGGTACTGATCCGGCGCTCGCCGAAGCTCCAGCAACTTCTCAATCGCCGGCAAGTCACCTTACTTAGTCATGCAATGCGGCACCCAAATGCCACTTACCGTATCGAGGGTCATCGACAATCCCATAACGTCACCTACGATACGGCGCGCACCGACCTGCTTGAACTCGCCGGACTCGGGTTATTGGAAAAAACGAAGGCCGGAAAGGCGTTTGTATTTATATCGCCACCTAATTTAACCGCGAGGCTGAAGAAGATCGGCTCGAAATAGCGAAAAGCAATAAGTTAGCGTCGCCAATCGAGATCGGAGGCGAACAAGCCGGCGACCTTTATTTGAAAAGCGTGGGCGAGTTTTTCGAGGTTGACCAGGAGGCGCAACGACCGCAGGGAGTTGTCACCTGCAACCGTTTGTTCGGCTCTGTTCTTCTCATTGCCTGTCCGCTCGTATCAACATTCTGCCTCCAGTTAGCAACAGCACAGCTCCAGCAACTGTTACGATCAACGTGACCGTGAAGTTGTCAACCGTCAGCCCGTTGATAGAAAAAATGAAATCCGTGTGTGCTTTTGGCAGGTAACGCAAATGCTGCGTCGACAAGCGCGAGACGAAAAAACTCCAAAGTTGTATGCTAGCAGGGATCAACAACACCGCCCCCAGGATTAGGCAGGTCGCAGCTATGAATTTTCGTTTCAAGTTCACCTCATCTTTCCTGCGGAACGAAGAGTTAACCGGCCGAGGATCCGCGCCAGCGGGTCTGAGGTCCGGTTGAACAACGGATTAGGCGAGTATTAGCCTTGCTTACGCTTGATGATTTGCTCATGAAATTGCCTCGCCGCCGCTCCATTAAACCAAAGCAAGCTCACCCACCACTTTTTACGTTTCGTTGTCACGCGATATTCAAATGGGCCGCATCATCGATCTATCGGGTATCCGAGGCTGCTCGAATTCTCCACTTTTACGATTTCTGAGTAGGGAATCTCAATAAAACCAAACCAGCCATCGTAGCGAAATACATGGTCATCGAATGACATTTTTCTGGTGTACAACCGAGCTACTGTAATAGTGACAACACCGGCCAGTACACTTGCCGCATTATATTCCCCGATATAGATAAAGACACAAACCACCAGTAAAAAAAGAGTGGTAAGACCGTGGCCGAAATATCCAGTTGCGTAAATGCCTGCTCTAAACTCCATAAAAATAATATTCGCCTAACTATAAAATGGACAGCCTCATTGGTGTCGTAGCTCCACTTGTAGCTGCTCCAGCTCAAGTAACGCCTCGTCACTGACACGCGCCAAGAGTTTGCGTCGTTCTGCTTTCAATGAATCAAATGAACCGGTGGACCGGCCCACGAGCGCCGCTTTGGCCACTGACTTCGTATCATCCATAATATTTCTGGCGTAGGCGCGGGCATCTTCTGCCTTGCTGGCGTCCTCAGAAAAACGTTTAATGGCGTCATCGCCCTTACGAGTGACAGTATACCCAAGCACGAGTAGAACAGACTTAATTGCGGTAACGTCCTTTTCTTGAAACAGGCGACGTTCAAGCTTGTCAAGATAGAACAACTCATCGGTTGGCAGTAAGAGATAGAGCAAACAGAAGTCCTGACCCAACGTAAGCGCGTGCTGGGGCACAACCACACGAAACTGCACTCCCAAAATCTTTAATGCCGCATCTGTCGTGTCGAGGCCATCCACGGCCATGGAATGCACGGTGTAGAAGTAGTCTGTCCACTGGATGTCACGCAAGTCTGCTCTACCGATTGCCACAAGCGCCAGGCTTCGGTCTTCGCGCGCCTTCGACAAGGAAAGTAGCAGTTTTGCGCCGTCATAGTTAAAGAAGACCGGCAAATCAGACCGACGAAGCTCCCGTCTCAGTTCCTCAAGACCTTGTGGCCCGCGAGCTTGGACGTACTCCCAGAAAGCATCGAGTTCCTTCGATTTGGCGTCTCGGGCATTACTGTCGAGATTTCGCGGTAAGAAATTGTATGTCGCGATCACACGGTCATGGAGCGATAGGACAAGTTCCTTCCCCTCTTCGGCGTTCACAGCCACAACAACAAAAAGAAGGGCAATGGCAGCTCGGTTTTTCATGGTTCATCGATCCCCTTGAATGTGGGCGCATTAAATAAACGTCCTAATCGGTGGAATTCTACGTCAAACTTAAGTATAGCCTCCCCATAAAAACCGAAAGCTAAAACCGCCAATCCAGATCGGGGCCGAGCAAGTCGGCGACCAACCAATGAGTAAGGAGCCGAGCAGCGTGCCGATCAGGCCGACGGTGTAACGGGATTTG